>MDTB01220399.1_pt1 | contig 40404 bp, 34 predicted proteins | sample 811161 | NCBI WGS metagenome assembly MDTB01 (sample SAMN05326650, study PRJNA326480) | marine metagenome | isolation source: seawater | place: Mediterranean Sea | collected 2009 | reverse complement strand
TAAAATCATTTTTTTCAAGATTAAATACTAATAGATTTCTTATATCTTGTTCATCTTCTACAACTAAAATGTTTGATTTATGTACTTCAGACACAAATCATTTTAAAACAAGCATATTAGATTAATGTTAGAAGAGTTCTTTTGTATGTTAGATTAATGTTAGATAAAACATATGTACTTTAGTACAATATTTTAGGTTTCTGTAGAAATTGTGAACCTATGGATGAGTTTGATAATTACAGGTTATGATTGGTCTGTATTTGTTATGAATTAACAAATATTCTTTTTTTATTTTTAAAATAAAAACATAACTTAATATACCATGAACAAAAAAATTACCAGAAAATCATTTATTAAAAAAGCATCTATTTTATCTATTAGTTTTGCTGGTTTAAGTAATTATCTGTTATCAAACTCATTGCAAGAATTATCAAAAAAAACTTTAAGTTTAACTAAGGATAGCAATGGGATATTAAACCTTCCTGAAGGTTTCAAATACACGATTATTTCTAAATTTAAAGATAAAATGAATGATGGTTTGATTGTTCCTAACCATGCTGATGGTATGGGTTGTTTTAAGATTGATAAAAATCGTGTTGCATTAATAAGAAACCATGAATTGGGTAGATTTGAAGAATATAATTTTAATTTTGACTTCAATAAAAGCGCTTTTGCTGGTGACAAGAATCAACTTAACGTATACCCAAAAAATAAAATATATGATAATTGTAATGATGGAACTCCCTGCTTTGGAGGTACTACAACGATTATTTATAATATAAAAACTGCAAAAATTGAGAATCAGTATCTGAGTCTTGCAGGAACTCTAGTCAATTGTAGCGGAGGACAGACTCCATGGGGAACATGGATTAGCTGCGAAGAAACTGTAGCAAAAAAAAATAATTTTCTCTTAAAAAACCATGGATACAACTTTGAGGTTGTACCGAACGTAGATAGGATCACAACAAAGCCTGTACCTCTTAAGGATATGGGCAGATTTAGACATGAGGCCGTCGCTTTTCAAAAAGATGGCCTAGGTGTAGTTTATCAAACTGAAGATAGAAATAATGGATTAATATATCGGTTTATTCCAAACAATAAAACAAAGCTTGAGAAAGGCGGAAAGCTTCAAGGGCTCTGTTTTACCAATGAATTTGCAGCCGATACCAGAAATTGGGATCAAATCAAAATAAAGCCAGGTGATATATTCGATGTTAAATGGATTGATTTAGAGAATGTACAATCTCCTGATGACGACTTAAGAACCCAAGGGCATGATATGGGATGTGCTATATTTGCTAGAGGAGAAGGAATGTGGGAGCACAATGGCGAAGTTTTTTTCACATGTACTACAGGAGGAAAAAAACAACTGGGACAAATATGGAAGTATACGCCTAGCACTAAAGAAGGCTTTCTAGATGAAAATAAAATTCCTGGTAAGTTAGAATTGTTTTTTGAATCTGAAAGTGCAAAAAGTTTAGATAAATGTGATAATATGACAATAGCCCCTAATGGGGATTTAATTGTATGTGAAGATGGAAATGGTAGCGATAGGATTATTGGAATTCGAAAGGATGGATCAACATATCAAATTGGAAAAAATATACTTAATAATTCTGAACTAGCAGGAGCTTGTTTTTCTCCAGATGGTAAAATACTCTTTGTTAATATTTATAAACCAACAATGACACTAGCTATTTCAGGTGATTGGTTAAATTTATCTAATAACGCTTAATTCTAGAAACCCATATCCATATCCATACTTCTACCACCTTCTCCACCAAAAGATTTTCTTCTAGACTTACCTTTATCCTCTTCAAGCTTTCCAAAATTGTATCTAAAACTTAAGGATACTGTTCTTCCATCTCTTCTATTGTATGAATCTTCAGTTTCAATTACTGATGTATATAAATCAGTATCATAATCTTCAGGGCTAAGAGTTGAAGTTCTAAGCATTTGAAATCCAGGCTTATCATGTAAATTGTTAATATTAAATGCCACTCTTAGCCGATTATTTAAGAATTGCTTTGAAAGACTTAATTCTCCCCACAAGGTTCCATTTTTACCAAAATAGTCACCCGTGTCAGATTTTATTTTCATCCAATAAAAGCCATACTCAAAATCAAATTTCCACCATTTTATAAATGGACTCATATACTCTTCAGGAAATCTCATTTGAAAATACATATTTTGAAATGTACTTCCTTCGTTTAAATCTGTATCATCTGATAAATCATAAACAGTATCTTTCTTCCAAGTCCCACCAAGAACTTGACCAGCAAGCATTACGAAAAATGACATTCCGTGCTGATAGGCTTTATTCGCATTATTAAAAGTGAGTACCGAAACATTTTCTCCAATACCTGTATCAATAAATTCAGGATCCCATTCCACTTTATCTTCAATCTCGCTATAGAATAAACTTGTTGTGAAAAATCCCATCGGAGCAGGGCTTTTAAAAGAAAGATCATACATCGTAGAATATTCAGGTTCAAGCTCAGGATTACCAATAAAAATTCTACCTTCACTGTATATATCTCTTGGGAAAGGACGTATTTTTCTTTGCCCCCAACCATGACCAAAAGAACCAGGCCTTTCAACTCTTTTACTTACTCCAAATTGTATACTTTGTTTAGCATTTAAATTGTAAGCAAAATGCAAATCAGGATAAATGGTTTTTCGTTCTATATCAACAATCGAATTTGGATTATTATTATAATTATATAATATATACTGGCCAAGAGTACTTTGGCCAGTAAAGGCAGAATCATCAAAATTATTTATTTCAGAAATTATACTTTTATTTATGTGCTCATATCTTATGCTTGGCTTTATACTAAATTTATCTGAAACTTTTCGTTCATATTCTAAATAGATAGCATGAATATCTCTACTATAATCAAAATCATTAACCCCTTCCATTCCTGCAAGCTCAAAATCCATTGACTGGAGAGTTTTAACAAAATCTCCATCATACCCAAATTCAATTTTTTCTAATTCATTAATAGGTAGCTTATAATTTAACTCAAACTCATACATATCTAAATCATTCGTAACAACCGTCATATCAGAACGATCATTATCCAAACCATCTAAATCTAGACTTAGGCTTTCTCTAACCAAATCATCATGATTATGATGACTAAAAGATAGAGAAAATTCACGCTCAGGGTAGTCAATAAAAGTTTTGGTTAATTCAAACATGCCTTCTGAATCATAATTTGATCTATCATCTACTTCTTTTGTATCATATACTGCACCTGTTTGAAAAATATCGTTTCCATCATTTATAATTTGACTTCCATCCTCTTCTTTTAAATGACTATCAAATCCAAGCTCCCAATTTAATGTTAACTCATCAGTTAAATAATAATCCAATCCAAGCTCTATCATATTTGACTGCTTATCATCTGATTCATTATACGAATATTTAAATTCATCAATTACCGGATCAATATCATTTTGATCAATAGTGTAATACTCAGTAATTGTATTTCTATAGCCATCTTTGTACTTTCTTCTATTATTATTTGATAAAGAAGAATAAAAATTATATTTACCTTTTCTGTAATTTGTGTAAAAAGTCATTCCATTCATATCCTGCCAAGAATGATAATCATTGTTTCGTGTATTTAGCCTTAAGCTACCATTAAAACCTTCATAGTCTCCTTTTTTAAGTTCTATGTTTATAATACCAGCCATTCCCTCTGGATCATATTTAGCAGAAGGAGATGTAATTACCTCAACCTTTTCAATTGTTGCAGCTGAAATATTTCCAACTTCAGAACGTATGGGGCGCCCATTAACTAAAATTCGTACATCAGTACTACCTCTTAGCATTATTTCTCCATCTTGGTTCAAAGTAACCATAGGAGTCTTTTTAAGAACATCTTCTGCTGACCCACTTCCTGAAATAATATCATCTGATACATTATAAACAAGCTTATCCGTTTCAAATTCATAAATAGGCTTATCATCAACTACTTTAACAGCATCAATATCAATACTTTTTTGAATCAATTTTATTTTACCCGTATTATGCTTCATACCTTTTTCAGGGTTTAAGGAGATTCCTGATACCTCAATAGATTCATATCCTATAAACTCAGCAATGATTTTATATTTACCAGGATAAAGCTGATCTATATAAAAGACACCTTCTTTGTTTGAAATTCCACCGCTAATCATCGAGTTATCTTCAATAGAATAAACTGAAATAGATGTAAATTCAATCGGATCTAATGTATTCTTATCAATGACAATTCCTGATATGCTACCTTTTTCTAATTTGCTATGGCTATGAGAATGGTCTCCATCTCCATGTGATAAAATCAATCCTAAAACAATCAATGTAATTTTCGCATATAGTTTCAATTAACAGCTCCTTTTAATAAATAAAAAGGGATCTGATATTATAAAATAATATCTAAAATCCCCTCCTAATAGTTTTTGCTCCGGTACCTGGACTCGAACCAGGGACACATGGATTAACAGTCCACTGCTCTAACCAACTGAGCTATACCGGATTAAAATTAATTTGAACCTGCGTAAAATTATTGAATATAATTTATTGTTGAAAGTATTTATTACTAAAGATTTTAAACTATTTTTTAAAACTCAATCTATTCAATTGAATAATTTTTAATTAAATCTGATGAGGATTGAATCTTACCTCCACCAAGACCCCAAATCATATCAATTTGATTGTTTTTACAAAACTCCATCTCAGGAGTAGTTCTTGCTGTTCTATCTCCTCCATTTCCAAAAAATATTTTTACATCTTTCTTGCTTTCATATAAACCTATTACTTTTTTTATTAAATCACATGCAGAATCGTCATTATCATCAAACGTTTTAACAAAATCAACATATTTAAACCCTTCTAGAATTTCAATCCTTTCAGATTGTTTCATAAATGCTTTACCTTTTTTTCTTGAAAGCCATAAATCTGAATTGACTCCTACAACAACAGTTGCATTGAGCTTTTTAGCTGCTTTAAACATTCTTAAATGTCCAATATGAACAGGGTCAAAACCACCTGATAAAATAATAATTTTTTCTATCATAAAACTGCTCCAATCTTAATCATAAAAAATATCAATACCATTAATCTCCCAATGAGCTCTTACATCAATTTCATCAGGATATATTGAGAATTTTGCAGCACTCGAATAGGGATTCCATATACCTGAAAAGTAAACCTCTGGATTCATTCCTTTATTGTGATAAGAGTCTAACCTATATTTGCCTGGCAGAACTTTGTCAAAGATATAACTTCTATCAAAATTCATTAATGTAAAATATTTCACATCTGATTCTAAGCTTGATAATCTTACCACTACATTTTCAAAATTACAATTTTCAATTTTGCCTCTTAACTGCCCAAAATTTTCATTTTTATTTTCATCAACCTGAACAGGAATATCTAAACTTATAAGAGAATCGATAGAGTTGTTTTCGTAATCAGATATATAATTACCATCTATAAACAATTTATCTTTTGTATAATCCTCTAGCTTAATAACAAAGTTTGAATGGTTGGTAATACTATACTTAGCTGTTGAACTGTCCATATAGGAAAATGGATTCTCATCAAACAACGCTATCGGCTCTGAAAAATTTATATGAAGATTCTTATCATGTATATGCCATTCTTCTATTTTTGGAGGAATTGTATCTAAAAAATAATTCGCAATAAACTCATACTTTACTTTATAAGATTCTAATCTATTACTAAAATCAACATCTATTTTTACCGAATCTCCCTCTGAATATTTTTTATTTTTAATAAATACACTTTGTTTTGCACCATCATCTAAATTTAATACTGCATTATTAGAATTTATTAATTTTCCAGAAACAATATTTTTTCTAGCTAAGGGTTCATCTACAAGTATTGAAATATTCTCTATATTTTTTCCATCTGTAATATCTAAATCTTTAAAAAACATTCCATATCTATTAAATCTATAGAATTTGTTAAAGTCATTAAAAGATTGCGATAACCTTAAATCAGGTGTTTTTAATGCTGCTATTCTATATGAACCTTCTTCTATATTTATAAATTTAAAAGCCCCATCAAAATTTGATTGAGTAATTTTATTCAAGGTAACTTTTCCATCATCAATCTTAAATAGACCTATACTATAAACTTTAGTACCTCCCAAATAATCAGAATCATAATTTATATTAATCAATCTTCCTGATATGCTATTATTATAGACAATCCCTTCAGGCGAAGTTTTAAATATTTTCACAAATGATGATTCCATTGAATTGCCTTGATAATCAGAAATATTTCTTAATAATTCAAGCTCTACGACATCATCCCAATTATTATTTGGAGCAATAATTATTTTATTATTATTAAACCTTACATTAAATGAGTTGTCAAATTCAGGATTGATTAAAGAGTAATTAAATGGTATTTGATTAATGCGAATCCCACCTCCACTAGCTAAAAGGGTTCCAGAATTTATCATTTCATCAAATACAATTGTAATAGATTGATTTTTTGATATAATTTCTGAATCAGGTTTAATGCTTACTACTTTGGGTCCTGCTTCATCCACAGGGCCTCCAGATGGGTAGCCTTGTGATGCACATGAACTTAAAAATAAAATTAATGTTGTTAAAAATACTTTTATCATATTATTTAATATACAAAATTTATCTTTTAAACATCTTTGACAAATTAATATAAAGTAGTTATGTTATATAAATGTCAATCTTATACTTATAGTAGGAGTCTTTAAACAAATGGAAGTAAAATTTATTTTAACAGTTTTTCAAATAATTGATTTTATTATTATTGCTAGAATATTTCTATCTTGGGTTCCAATTAATATAGATTATAGAATAAAGAATTTTATATACAGTTTAAGCGAACCTATACTTAAACCTTTTAGAGATCTGATACCAACTACAAAATTTGGAATTGATTTTTCTCCAATTTTAGCATTTATTTTTTTACGAATATTGCAAGATTTAATTCTAAACTTATTTAATTAGAATCCATGAAACTTGTCCTATTCAGTTTAATATTATTAGCTTCTAGTATTGCAATTGATCTACAACTGATATCAAATAAGCTTCAAAAACCAGTGCATATGTGTAGTCCTGAAGGTTTAGATGAACATATCTATATAGTTGAGCAAAGAGGCAAAATTATCAAAATTGATAAAAATAATAACGTATCTACTTTTTTAAATTTTACAGATAGAGTAAAAAGTCCAATTTTTCCAGGTGATGAAAGAGGATTGCTTGGAATGGCATTTCACCCAGAATACAAAAAAAATGGTATATTTTTTATTAATTATATAGATAATAACGAAAATACTATGATATCTAAAATCACACATAATAATATTGATCAAGAATTTGAAGAGATGCCATTGATAACTTTTAAGCAACCATACTCCAACCATAACGGCGGACATTTAAGTTTTGGACCTGATGGGTATCTTTATATTGGAGTTGGAGATGGGGGCTCATCAGGAGACCCTCATAAAAATGCTCAAAATTTATATAACTTTTTTGGTAAGATATTAAGAATTGATGTAAGTAATGACAAATATACTATCCCAAAGAACAATCCATTTATTAATACTGATGCAAAAGAAGAAATTTGGGCCTACGGCTTAAGAAATCCTTGGAAATTCTCGTTTGATAAAAAATCAAATATGATTTTTATTGCTGATGTTGGTCAGAACTCCTGGGAAGAGATAAATATCCAAAAAATAGATTCTGGGGGTTTAAATTATGGCTGGAATATTATGGAAGGCAACCATGTTTTTCTTGATCAAGAACCTGACAAATTTATAGAGTTAAATGAACTAGACTTAATTAATCCTTCAATAGAATACTCAAGTAATGCTAACTATGGGAAAACATTAGCAGGCTTCAAACAATCAATTAATGCTATAGGATGCTCAATAACCGGAGGATACGTATACAGAGGACATGAGATTGATGAAATTAAAGGACATTATTTTTTTGCTGATTATTGTACTGGAAAAATATGGAGCATAAAGAACTTTACTTCGGAAAACTATGAGATTATTGATTGGACCGATGACTTGCTAGAAAAAAAGAAAAAACAAATTTATATTTCTTCGTTTGCTGAAGACAGTAAAAAAAACTTATATATATTAGATCATAGTGGATCTATATTTAAAATTATAAATGAAAAAAGGTGACTCATTTTGAAAAACTTTATAAACAGCCTATTTTTAATCCTAGTTTTAGAATTATCTTTATTAGCTAGTGCTCCTACAATTGCATTAGTTTTATCTGGAGGTGCTGCAAAAGGATATGCACACATTCCTGTTCTTGAAATGCTTGACTCTCTTAATATTAATATTGATTTCATTGTAGGTACAAGTATAGGTGCTAATGTAGGTGCGCTTTATTCCGTAGGCTATAATGCAAAAGATATATATGATTATGCATATGACGCAGAGTGGGCTCAAATTTTTTCAGATAAAACTAATCGCATAAATATGAGCTACTTGCATAAAAAAGAAGCTTCAAAATATCAAATTGATTTTGATTTAAAGGGAATCACTCCAAAAATTCCTGCTGGAATAATACATGGTCAAAGAGCATATTTAGAACTTTCAAAAATTTTAGGACAATATGAATACATAAAAGACTTTAATGACTTACATATACCTTTCAGATGCAATGCAACCGACCTAATAAAAGGAACTGATGTGATTTTTTCAAAGGGATCTCTAATAACGTCTGTACGCTCAAGCACAAGTATTCCTAGTGTCTTTGCTCCAGTTCAATATAAAGACTTACTACTTGTTGATGGAGGGGTTAAAAATAATGTTCCAGTTGATATTGCAAAAAAATTAGGAGCTGATATTGTATTGACCTCTGCTGTCATATCTCAGAGATCTGAAAAAAATACTATCGAAAAATCTGTTCTTAATATCTTAACTGAATCAATCTTTATTCATACTTCAGATTTTGAAAAAAGAAACCTAGAAATGTCTGATTATTTAATTAAAACTCCATTAGAAAAGGGAAGTTCAATGAGTTTTAATAAAAAAGGTGTAAAAAATATATACAAACAAGGTAAAAAAGAAGTATACAAAAATCTAGATATGTTTCTTGAAATTAAAAATAAAGTGACTTCAAAAAAATCAGTACCCCCATTAAAAAGAATGGATGATTTAAATATTATTATTGAAAATATAAAAGTAACAGGTAATGAAAAGTTATCTGCTGATTTTATAATTAATGTTTTAGGACTTTCTATAAATGATACTCTTCAATTAAAAAATATTCATAAAGGAATTAATAATTTATATGGATTAGGATACTTTGATATTGTTAGATATGATTTAAACCCGAATCAAGATCTAAATAAAACTGATTTTGAAATTATCGTAGAAGAATCTTCATTTAATAAACTACAAACTGGTTTAAAATGGGACGCTTTTCATGAATTAATAGCTGCAGCTAATATTAAAATAAATGATTTTTTAATACCTGGGGTTCTAATAACTAATGAATTTCAGTTTCCAGGAATTCGAAAAAACATACTAAAAGTATCTTACCCAACTAGTTTTTTAAATCTTCCATTTTATCCATATTATAAAAACAAATACCTAAAAAATAATGTAAACTGGTTTAATAGTTTATCAAACGGAAATATACCGCCCGATGCTATATATGAAATGAGAACTATCTCAAACAGCATAGGATTTGGTTTTATAATAGGCAGAAATTGTGGAATAGAATTAGGCTTAGAGGATGAAGTTTCCTCTTTTTTATCTACTACCTCAGGAGAAGCCACATCACTTAATTATTCCCAAGATAAAACAACGATTACATCTATGAATATAGATATTGATTCTAGAGATAATGCCCTTATAACAAAAAATGGTTTACTAATTAATACTATATTATCGAATTATTTATACAATGATAATAATTTTCAGTCTATAAGCTTTGACTACAATTTATATAAATCAATAAAAAAGACAACTCTAAGAATAAATGGCTTTTATAAGAACATCGATAAGGGCTTACCATTACATAATAATATTTTTAAAGGTTGGATTGATAGAACTGGAGGATATAAACCTTATTTTTTAACATCAAGCCAGATAACTCTAACAGGAATAGAAGTAATTCAACATTATAAAGAATTGCACTTCAAATTTTTTACAAATAGACTTTTATCTTTAGAAAAAAATTATGATAATGACTTTGAGCTAGACAACCCTTTATCTTCTTATGGAGTAGGCGTTATTTTTACATCACCTTTTGGTCCTATTGAAATAATATTATCCAAAGGCCCAGTACAATTACAATCAAAATCAGATAAACAAACTATTTTATATTTAAATGCTGGATTTAAATTTTGATTCTATAAAATAATTCAATCAATATTCAGATCAACTCCAAACTTATTTACAAGATTCAAATAATCAATATCTTGGTTTTTTAAATTTTTATTAAAGAACGATACAACTAAATAATTTAAAATATTCTTTAGGTCTTTGTTTTTTATTTTACCTGATATATTTAAAAGCTTAGCTGCACTAGACATATGCGGAGTATCAGAAAAATCATAATGTGTAGTTAAAGGTATTATTATCTTTTCTGAACTTTTATTTGCTTTTATCAAATTATCTAATTTTTTATAGTTTAGCTCTTCATCCCATTTTTCTTGACCAATGTACATAAAATTCTGGTTAATCCCATTTTCAACAATGTCATCAGGAATAACGACAATCCATCCATCTAAATTAATACATGCATCTATTCTACTATCAAAATATGAACTATAAATACTTGTTGCGCCACCAAAAGAATGGCCAAAAATTCCAATTTTGTTTAGATCTACCATTGGTAATATATCTTTAAAAAGCATACCTTTTTCAATTTGATTAATAACAAAATATACATCTCCAGCTCTTGTCTTAAGCTGAGGCAACCGTAAATCCCAAAACTGATCTGGAGTTAATTGTATAAAATTTCTACCTTCATAGCTAATACCTGACCTATAATCTGCGATAGTACTATCTGAAAAAACAGATACATTTGCATCATATGCGTGCTCAATAGCGACCACAACATAACCATTACTAACAAGCTCTTCAACTAAAATAGTATTTTGGACCCTCATACCTCCTAAACCATGAGAAAAAATAATAAGTGGAAACTGATTTATATTATCTAAAGGTGCAGCATTTTTAATTGAATTAGTTTTAACATTTATTAAATTTCTAAATAAAACCGTTGAGTAGTCAAATTGCTCTGATAACGCTTTAATCCTAATATTTCCATAATCAATATAAGGATCTCTTTCTCCTTTTAGATCTTTAGTTGGATACCAAATTTGAACCATAATTTTACGTAAATCATTTTTATCATTTTTAGTAAACCATTCTTTTCTATTAAAATCTATTATTTCTAAAGACCTAGTTCCTATACTATAAACACCAGATGGTTTAGGAGTATCATTAAACGGAATGCATCCATTAATAAAAAAACATAAAAATAATATGAATAAATATTTCATCAATTAATATTTTATTTTCAGTTTTTTATAAATAAAACTTAAGAGCCACGCAGGGCCAATTAGTAAAAACTGTATATCTTCAAAAAACGAAGGTTTTTCTCCTTCAATTTTATGACCTATAAATTGACCTATCCATGCAATAACAAAAACTATCAAATAAATATATAATAACGTTTGCAATGGCAGTAAAGTCTCAAAATAATAAATAATTACTAATTGAATCGAAGAAATCAAAAACATCCCTATTGTAATAAGAAATGATAATCTAAAGTAAAATATTATGGCAAAGACTATTAGTAAATGTGAAACATTTAACCTTACATAATATTCATCATAAATCGTTATAATAGATAACAAACCTAATAACGAAAACATAATTAGAGGTACACAAAACCAATGAATCATTTTATTAATAGGATTTTGATGACTTTCTCCATAACTATCAATCCATTGATTAATATCTTTTGACATAAATAAATTATCCTTTTACATTAAAAAAATTAAACATTCTATATTATAACTTAATCAACTTTTAAAAATTAATTGGAATTTTATACTTACATAGATATTATATTATTTTATAAATTATATTAAAATAAAATAACATAAAAAATGAGCCTACAAAATCAAATAAAGAGTGACATAAAAAAATACCCTATAATACTTTTTTTAAAAGGCACAAAAAACATGCCTATGTGTGGCTTTTCATCAACTGTTGTAAATATTTTAAATGCATATCAAGTAGATTATAAAGATATAAATGTTCTAGAAGACCCTAATATTAGAGTCGAATTATCTAAATATTCTAACTGGCCAACAATACCGCAACTTTTTGTAAATGGCGAACTTATTGGAGGATGCGATATTACGGTTGAATTATTTCAAAATGGTGAGTTAAAAAAAATATTAGGCTTAACAGACTAATTTTTTAATATATTAACTGCTTTTTTAATTGCCTTTATTAAAAAATCAATATCTTTTTTATCATTATAAATATACAAGCTTATTCTATTGCTAGATTCTATATTTAATTTTTTCATAATTGGTTGTGCACAATGATGGCCTGATCTAATATATATATTTTGCTGAGCAAGTAACGATGACAAATCATAGGAGTGAACACCTCTAATGTTAAAACTAATTATAGGTCCAGAATCTTTTTTATGACCATAAATATTTATTCCATCAATCTCTTGTATTAATTTATCTAAACAATACTTAGTTATATATTTATTATGTAATTCTATATTTTCAATACCTAATTTTTTAATATACTGTATTGCATGCTTTAATCCAATCGCACCACTAATATTTGGGGTACCTGCTTCAAATCTAAAAGGAATTTCATTCCATGTCGAACTATCCTTATTTACTTCACTAATCATTTGACCTCCTGTTTGATAAGGAGACAAATTTTCTAATATATTTTTTTTAGCATACAAACAACCAATACCCGTAGGCCCTAGAATTTTATGTCCCGAAAAAACCAAAAAATCGCAATCTAAATTCTTAACATCAATTCTTTGATGAGCAATGCTTTGTGCTGCATCCAACATTACTAAAGATCCTTTTTTATGTGCAAAATCAATTATTTCATCAATAGGATTAATTGTACCAAACACATTTGACTGATGAATTAAAGATACAATCTTGGTCTTATCATCAATATATTTATGGATATCATCTAAAACTAATTCACCATCATATGAAATAGGTATATATCGTAGTTCTGCACCTGTAATTTTAGATAAAATTTGCCATGGGATTATATTACTGTGATGTTCCATTTCAGTAATAACAATATTATTGCTGCTATTTATATCTTTATTGACAAAAGAATTACTTATAAAATTAATTGACTCTGTAGTACCCTTTGTAAATATCAGATTTTTGCTTTTAGTATTAATAAAATCTGCTACCTCTGAACGCGCAGACTCATAAAGAAAAGTTGATTTTTCAGCCCAAGGATATAACCCCCTATGAACATTTGCATTACAAGAATAATAGAAATCATTTATCGAATCAATAACAACCTTTGGTTTTTGAGATGTCGATGCAGTATCAAAATAAATTACATCTTTTTGGCTCTCAAAAATTGGAAAATCTTGTTTACATTTTAGAATAAAACTACTCATTAAAACATACCTAATTCTAATTTTGCATCTTCTGACATCATGCTTTTATCCCATTGAGGATCCCATACTAACTCAACATTAACATTGCTAACACCTTTTAGAGATAACACTTTGTTCTCAACATCTTGAGCTATTGATGGACCCATCCCACAACCTGGAGCAGTTAATGTCATTTTAACTTCAATCTTTTGTTTAGTTTTGGGGCCTGAAACATTAAGGTCATAAATAAGTCCTAAATCTACGATATTAACTGGAATTTCAGGATCAAAACACTGTTTCATAGCATCCCATATATCATTTTTAGTAGCTAACCTTGATATAATATTATTTGTTTTTTTAACTTCCTTTTCAAGCCCAAAAGCATCTGCATCTTTACCTAATACTTTTACTAAATTACCATTAACTAAAACAGTAAAATTATCGCCAAGAAACTGAACTATCCTAACATGAGTACCTTCTATTAAAACAATTTCTTCTCCAGCAGGTATAATAGTTGCTTCACAATTTCGAGAAACAGTGATTAACTTATTATGATTAATCTCCAAAATTTAGCTCCATCTTCATTTTATTAATCGCTCCAATAAAACCATTTGTTCTTTGACTGGATATAGAATATCCTAAACCAATATCTTTTAAAACTTCTGCACCATTTAAATCTTTTACTTCTTCTGTATTAATATTATCGACTAAATTTTCTAGTATACTTAACAAACCTTTAACAATCAAAGCATCTGAATCTGTGATAATTTTAATTTTATTATTCTTACAATCAATTTCCATCCATGCTTTTGAAACACAGCCTTTTATAACATTTTTTTGATATCGAATATCTTTATTAACGCTACCTTTTTCTTTACCTAAATCAATAATATACTGATACTTATCCATTGGACTTTCCAAAACATCAAAATCTGATTTTAAATTTTCAATTTTTAATTTAATCATTAATTTTTTCTTTAATTTTAGCGATAATTTTTTCTGTATTTACAAATCTATCAAGAATATCATTATAAAAAGCATCTAACAGCATTTTCTTAGCATCTCGCTCTGAAACTCCTCTTGATTTCAAATAAAATATAACCGAATCATCAAACTGCCCTATTGTTGAACCATGCGAGCACTCAACATCATTGCAATCAATTTCTAACTGAGGATCTGAGTTAACCCTTGCTTTATCAGACATTAGTATATTTCTATTTTCTTGATCTGACTTTGATCCATTGCAATCTTTTTCAATTTTAACTTTCCCAGTAAATGAAGCTTTAGAATTTTCAAACATTATACCCTTAAATATTTGGTTACTAAATGTTTTATCTGACAAATGATTAATATTAATATTGTAATCTGTAATTGATTCTTGATTGCCAATGTAAAGCCCGCCTACATCTACTTTAGAATTACGGCCCAATAAATTAACTATAAAATCATTTTTAATAATTTTATTTGATAACGATAGAAAAGTTGCCTTTAAATTTGATTTTTCTTCCATATCAAAAGAATAGTTTAAAAAACTGATTGCATCATTATCATTGCTATTTATAAAAAGCTCCATATCAGAATCCTTATCTAAATAAAATTCGAAAACTGAATTGTTTAAAAAGTTTGATCCTTCAAAATTAATATCAATTGATGATTGACTTTTACACTCAGAATGAATGAAAAACCTAGTTTTTAATTCAATATTTTTTGAGACATTAAAATCTATATGTATCCTTGATTTATCCTTATTATTTCTTTTAATATTAATAAATATTAACTGCTTAAAATCTTTAGTGTTTTCATAAACTAAATAATCATCATTTGTTGCTATTCTTCCAATTTTAGAGTTAAGCTTGTTTTTTATTTGGCTTATTTCTTCAGGTCTATATATTTCAATCGAAACACAATCTGATAAATCTTTGTTTAAATTTATAGAATCATCACTTATTACTATATTATACTTTCCTGATTTATTGTTATCAACATTTACAGATTTTTCTATTGATTTATATTGCTTTATTTTTTTACTTACAAGATTCGGATTAATGTATCTCCAATTATCTGATTTAAAACCAGGAGACTTTATTTTATTAGCTTGACTAGGATATATAAAGCCAAAATTACTCAATTTGACAATACCCCTTTAAATCCTTTTTCTTCTATTTCAAGTGCAAGATTTTTTGAACCTGTTTTTATTATTTTACCATCTGATAAAATATGAACATAATCTGGAGAAAGATATTCTAATATTCTATGATAATGTGTTATCATAATAAAAGATCTGTTAGAATTTTTCATTGATTCAATAGACTTAGAGATAATTCGTAACGCATCAATATCTAATCCTGAATCTGTTTCATCAAGAATACATAGTTTCGGCTTTATCATAAGCATTTGAAGCATTTCATTCCTCTTTTTTTCTCCTCCTGAAAAACCCTCATTAAAAGAGCGTGATATAAATGATTTATTCAGATCTAGTTTTTTCATATTCTGTTTATATTTTTTCATAAAATCAGGGGCACTTATTTCTTTTTTATTATTAAACTTTCTTTGAGAGTTTATTGCAGAGCGTAAAAAATATGCATTATTAATGCCTGGAATTTCAACAGGATATTGAAATGACATAAAAATACCCTTTGAAGCTCTTTCTTCAACTTCCATATTTAATAGATTTTGATTTAAATATTTAATTTCTCCATTAGAAATATTGTAATCATCTTTTCCCGTTATTACATTTGCTAAAGTACTTTTACCGCATCCATTACGACCCATTATAACATGTAATTCTCCTTTATTAATTTCTAAATTAAACCCTTTTAAAATTTTATTTTGATTGACAGATACATGTAGATTTTTAATTTTTAACATTAACCTATACTCCCCTCTAAAGTAACTTCCATTAATTTTTGAGCTTCAACAGCAAACTCCATAGGCAATTCTTTAAATACATCTTTACAAAAACCACCAACAATAACTGAAACAGCATCTTCTTCTTTTATCCCTCTCTGTTTACAATAAAATAATTGATCTTCTCCAATTTTAGAAGTTGTTGCTTCATGTTCTGTTTTTGAAGAATTATTGCGTACATCAATATAAGGAAACGTATGTGCACCACATTTATTCCCAATCAAAAGTGAATCACACTGTGAATAATTATGAGATTTAGTTGCCTTGTTCATAATTCTAACCTCACCTCTATATGTTTGCTGACCTTTTCCTGCAGAAATTCCTTTCGATATAATTGTACTTTTTGTATCCTTACCAATATGAATCATTTTTGTTCCTGTATCTGCTTGTTGCATGTTATTGGAAACTGCAACAGAATAAAATTCTCCAATTGAACTATCTCCTTTTAAAATAACGCTTGGGTATTTCCACGTTATAGCAGAGCCTGTTTCTATTTGAGCCCAAGAAATTCTTGATTTATATCCATCGCATTTACCTCGCTTAGTAACAAAATTATAAATACCACCTTTTCCTTCTTCATCACCAGGATACCAATTTTGAACTGTAGAATACTTAATCTCAGCTCCTTTTAAAGCTACAAGTTCAACTACTGCAGCATGCAACTGATTTTCATCTCTCATTGGAGCAGTACAGCCTTCAAGATAGCTTACATAAGAATCTTCATCGGCAACAATCAATGTCCTTTCAAATTGACCAGTATTCATAGCATTTATCCTAAAATATGTAGATAGCTCCATAGGACATCTAACACCTTTTGGTATGTAAACAAACGAACCATCACTAAAAACAGCTGAATTAAGAGCTGCAAAAAAATTATCGGATTGAGGAACAACTGTTCCTAAATATTTTTTGATTAAATCAGGATATTTCAAAACAGCTTTAGAGAATGGGCAAAATATTACCCCTGCTTTAGCTAGTTCCTCTTTAAATGTTGTCCCAATGGATACGCTATCAAAAACAGCATCTACTGCAACACCTGATAAAACTTTTTGCTCTTCAATAGGTATCCCTAACTTATTATATGTCCTTAAAATTTCAGGATCTACTTCATCTAAACTTTCAAGTTTTTTCTTTTTTTTGGGTGCAGAATAATAGCTAATTGAATTATAATCAATTTTGGGATAACTAACCTTACCCCATTTTGGCTCTTTCATTTTAAGCCATTTTTTATAGGCTTTTAATCTCCAATCAAGCAACCATTTTGGCTCATCTTTTTTTGATGAAATAATATTTATTACATCTTCGTTTAAACCTGGTGAAATTGTTTCTTGCTCGACATTTGTCACAAAGCCAAATTTATATTTGTCCTTAATTGTTTTATCTATTATTTTATTTTTTGCCATAATTAAACTGAAAAACTAGTACCACAACCACATGTTCTTTCTGCATTTGGGTTATTAATTTTAAAACCTCCATTTAACATATCATCAGAATATTCAATGTTTGTACCTTTTAAATACATCCAACTTTGCAAATCACATATAATTTTAATGCCCTCACTTTTAAATACTTTATCAAATTCTTTTTTTTCATTATCAAAACTCATTTTATATGTCATACCTGAACAACCTCCACCCTTAACTGACATCCTAAGGTAATAATCCTCCTTTTTTTCAAGCTTAAGAGTTGACCTAATTTTATCTGCGGCTCCTAATGTTAACTTTATTCCATCCATAATACTGCTATCTGGCATAATTTCCTCTCTTATTTAGTGATTTCTGTTAAAGCTATACTATCTAAAAAATTTAAAATATTATCATTAATACGTTTAATAGGCTTTTTAATATTACAAGAATTAATTTGAGTACACTCATCATTTATATAACAATTAACCAATGCTAATGGACCTTCTAAAGATTCTATAAAAGATCTTAAAGATATACTTTTCAAATTAATATTAGAGTAATACCCACCACGTGGGCCCTTAACCCCTTTTATATAGCCAGACTTTACCATTAATTGTAAAGTTTTAGCCATTAATTCAGATGGGATATTGTATTTAATAGATATATCCTTTGAGGTAACTAAAGTACCTTTACTTTTACTGTCAATATAACTTAACGCAATCAAAGCGTACTCTGTTTTTTTTGTAATTTTCAACATTTTTATACGACTAATTTAGTCGCATATTATATCAATAACACTAATTAAATAAAAGAAAATTATTTTTCTAGCAGATTTATAGAGCTTTTAATTGCCTTTGCAATTTGATCTTTAGATTTAGTTTTGGATTCAAGATATTCCTTGATCTTCCTTTTCCATGGCAAATTAACATCATAAATTATTTCATAAATCTCTAGCTTCGAAAGCCAATCGTCAGGATACTTATCTGACAATATATTTGATATTTCATTTAATTTAGAAAAATCATCACTTTTTCTATCTCTAAATGACCTAATTGAATAATATATTTCATTTAATTTTTCATCAATGCTTGATACGCTAATATTTTTATTCAAACTATCAATTTTATTTTTATTTAATTCAGAATTAAAATATAAATCAATGTCTGCAGGTCCTCCAAAAACAGAATCTATAGATTGTCCGCAAATCAAATCATACTCTCCCCAATCAGGATTAAAAATAACTCTATCGTGATACTTAACCATGCAATTAGAAAATGTTATTATTTTAATGTAAGAGTCTTTTTCCAAAACAGACTTTAATATACCTTTTATGCATATACCACTTTTATATTTTAAATCTATAAAACTATTTATATTATACCCTAGCTCTAAAAGCTGATCTTTATTAAGGGTATCGAGCTGAATATTATTTTCTAATTCTCCTAAAGGAAATCCAAACCCTTCTGGATGACGATAAACTCCTTGACCTTCAATTTCTTTATTATCATAGCATATTTGAACTGGTCCTGCTAATTGAACGTAAGATAACTGATTATTTATTATATCATTAATTTTACCACTTATTTGTATACCTGAATTAATAGATAGGGTACATACAGTTTTAGATTTAATTGCTTTTTTAACGCCTTCAAGCCCTCCTATTTTATATGCCATCTTAGATGAAAAATCATCTAAAATTTCATTTAATGATTTAAAATCATCTGCAACAAAAAGCTGAGGCTGCTGTTCTGTTATATCGTAGCTATAATTAATACAATCTATTGACAAAGGTATTTTTTTGACACTATCTTTTAAGCAATTCTTACTTTCTTCAATAGAAGAAAGAAGTCCAGCTCCATAAATTTTAGGTTTATTGATATTTCCAACCAGTCCATATTCTACTGTCCACCAATTTATTCTACTTAAATACGCTGCTTCACTTATATAAGATACAGAATCTATAGCATTTTTGAGATTATATTGTGCAATTTTAATATCCTTATTTGTTGAAATAGGATTTTCTTTAATATCTGAAAGTTTTCTAATTGAAACATAAAGGTTATAATCTTCCAATGAAGAAATTGCCTTACTAGCAATTTGACCATAATATTTTAAATAATCTGCATAATCAGAATCCACAATCATAGGAGCATGCCCTGAAGCTTCGTGCACAATATCAGGTGCAGGAGTATATGTCAAATGCTGAATAGAACGCATATCACATGCAATTGGAAGTATTCCTTTTGATTGAAAATCCATAAAAATCAATGGAGGTAAAAATCCTCTAACGCCTACAGCTGACCATCCAAATTCTTTCAATTTTTTACTTATATCTGAAATCTTAGGAATTCTATCAATAGTAATTCCGGTATCACTAATACCTTCTAAATATTTGGAATGTGCATTTTTTGAAAAATATTCTTTATTAATTCTCATTATAAAACGCCAACAAGCATGATCAAGATAGGTATATTGATTATAATTTTGCCGAACAATATATTTTTGTAAATATTTAGGTAATTTATTCAAAATAAACTCTTAAAAATGATGCACTAAGATTAATTTACATTTTAAATAAGCTACAATACAATTTATATTAGAACATTATTGATAAGGATATTTGATTGCTAGCAAATAAAAATTTATTATTTTATTTTTTAAAATTAAAAAGCAAAATATTTAGCTTCTTACCAAGAAATATTACCATAGGATTAGGAAGAATGCTTGGATATTTTATGTACTACATTGTACCACTAAGAAAAAAAGTTGCTTTGGCTAATCTAAAAATAGCATTCCCTGAAAAATCTATTAGTGAAATACGGCTGCTATTAAAAAAATGTTATATCCATTTTGGGATTCTTGCATCTGATTTTCTTAGGCTTCCAAGGTTGAATAAATACAATATCGACGAAATTATCAAAATCGATAAAAAAACAAAAAATATACTTAATAAAAACTGCCCTGCTATTATTATGACAGGCCATATCGGCAATTGGGAATTATTACTTCCAGCATTGGGGTATAATAATTACTATTCAAGTGGCGTTGCTCGAACACAAAAAAATAAATCAGGAGAGAAATTTTTTAATTGGATACGAAACTGTGATAATTCTAATCTAATACCTAAAAAAAAATCTATACATGCAATGAACAAAGCTCTAGATAACAATCATTACTTGATTTTAGCGAGCGACCAAAGTGCAGGTCAAAAAGGTACTTTAAATAAATTTTTCAACAATCACACCTCAACTCCAAAAGGAGCTGCCATTTTTCATTTAAAAAAGAACGTTCCTATAATTATAATTTTTGTTATACGAAGAAAAACAAACACCTACAAGCTAGTGACAAATATTTTAGACATAAAATTTAAAGAAGAAACAGATGATGAAAAAATTAAAATAATTAACGACTTTTATAATTTAGAATTAGAGAAAATTATAAAAAAATACCCAAATCAATACTTTTGGTTTCACAGAAAATGGACTAAAAAGCACTATCAATGAAAAACATTATAAATGAAGAAATACAAACTGCTATTAAAGAGCTAAATAGTCAAAGAATGATCCTACATTCAACAGACACTCTACCTGGCATCGCATGTGATGCAACATCTGACAATGCGATTAAGAAAGTTACGCAAATAAAAAACCGAAAAGGACCTTTCAGTATAATTTTAAGCTCTATTAATCAAATTGAAAGGTATGCCTGCTTAGATACTTTCTCAATTGAAATTATAAATAAAATTTTACCTGGACCTTTTACGGTGCTTCTAAAAAATAACTACAAAAATAAATTATCAAACCTCGTAACAGAAAACTCTAATTTTATTGGGATTCGAATACCTAAACATTACTTTACAATTGAACTAAGTAAAAATTTTAAAAAACCTATAATTACTACAAGTATTAATCTGACATCAAAAAAGCCTCTAAGAAATTTAAATAAAATACCGAATGACTTTAAAAATATATTAGTTTATAATGATAAAATAACGAGAGCGTCAAGAGGATCAACTATTTTAGATATTTCAAATCAAAAAATTACTATATTAAGGCAAGGAGATGGGATTTACAAAAAATGAAAACGTATATTAGAATATTAAATTTTTGCAAACCATACAAATTAATGGTTTTTATATCAATATTCTCTTCAATAATGTTTGCATTATTAAATTCACTATCTATATGGCTAGTTGGCTCTTTAATTACGTCTATAATGCCTACATCAATTGATAAAAAATTAAATGATAACTCAACTTTTTGGGATATCGAAAATATTATAAACCCAACAGGAGAGCCAATTCAAGCACTTAAAATACTTTGCTTAATGTTGATTTTAACATTCTTATTAAAAAATATATTTTTCTATATTAACAATATTAGCTTAACATACGTCCAAACAAAAATGATTGTAGATATACGAAACAAACTATTTAATCATTTATCAAGGTTACCCCTATCTTTCTATGATAAAAATAAAACCGGAGAATTATCATCTATCGCTATTAATGACGTTACAAATATGAGGATTGCATTTACTCAATCTGTACAAAATTTAATCAACCAGCCAATCAGCATTTCAGTAATGATAATCATGCTATTTATAATCAATTTTAAATTAACCTTAATAATGTTAATAGCTGCGCCATTATCATTTGGAATAGTATTTTTACTTGTTGGTAGCATAAAAAGAAGAGCTAAACGATCCAGCGTACAAGTTGCAGGTTTGATGAACATATTACAGGAAATGTTAACTAGTATTAGAATCGTTAAGTCATTCGTGTCTGAAAAAAAAGAGCTTCTTAAATTTAAAACAGAAAATAACAAATTTTTTGTTTTAATTATGAATCAAGAAAAACTACGGTTTTTAACAACACCTATCAATGAAATGATTGGTGTTGTTTTAGGGGTGATTATATTATGGGTTGGAGGAATCTATGTACTAGAAACAAGTAGTAATCAATCTCTAGAAGCTGATAAATTTATAAAATTTATAATATATTTATTTGCTATGCTCCAGCCTGCAAGAAAATTAACTTCAGTGGCTTCTACCATGCAACAAGGGATAGCTTCTGCAGAAAGGGTTTTTTCTATTCTAGATGTTGAAATTTACAACCAAAATGAAGATCAGTTGATAGATATATCTAAATTTAAAAAATCTATATCTTTTAATAAAGTTTCATTTAGTTATAATGAAACTATTAAAAAAGCTATAAACAATATCACATTTAATATTAAAAAGGGACAATTTGTAGCATTCGTAGGCGAAAGTGGGGCAGGGAAATCCACATCTTTAGATTTATTAATGCGATTTTATAATTATCAAGAAGGAGAGATTAAAATTGATAACATAGAATTAAAAAAGATTAAGAAAACTGCTTTAAGAAATCAAATTGGAGTTATTCCTCAAGATACAATATTATTTAATGATACAATTTTAAATAATATATCCTACGGATCTGAAGAAATATGCATAGATAAAGCAAAAGAAGCGGCTGGAGCTGCAAATGCTATTCATTTTATAAATAAACTAGATTATGGCTTCGATAGTATAATTGGAGAAAAAGGCACAAAACTATCAGGAGGACAGAAGCAGCGACTATCTATTGCTAGAGCTATTTATAAAAATCCAAAAATTTTAATTATGGATGAAGCAACATCATCTTTAGATAGTGAGTCTGAGAAAAAAGTGCAACAGGCCATTAATAATCTTGTTAAAGATAGAACAGTTATAGTAATAGCCCACAGATTATCTACAATTATAAATGCTGATCAAATACTTGTTTTTGATGATGGTAAAATTGTAGAAAAAGGGACTCATAAAACATTGCTAAATAAAAGTAAAATATATAAAAAATTATACGAAATTCAATTTCAAGAAGATAATAAATGAATAGTCTTATAATACTGGCTGCAGGATGTGGAAATAGGGCGAACCAAAAAATTCCCAAACAATTTATAAACTTAGAAGACACTAATGCATCAAGATTACTATATAATCAATATGCCTATCAAAACAAATATTTTGATGAAATTATTATTGTAACACATAAAGATTGGTATATGAAAATTAAAAGTGAAGTGCGAAAAAATATTAAAATAGTCATAGGAGGTAAAACTAGAACACAATCTTCATACCTAGGATTAAAATCATGTTCACCTAAATGTAAAAATGTAATCATTCATGATGCAGCACGACCATTTGCATCAAAAAATCTATTTGAATCTTGTATCAAAAACCTAGATAAGTTCGATTCAGTTGTACCAATAATAGACCAACAAAATAGTGTGATTGAAAAAAGAAGTGAAACCGTAAAATACTTAGATAGAAATAAACTAAAAATAATCCAAACACCTCAAGCCTTTAATTACACAACTATTAGAAAAGCCTATGATAATATTAGAATGAACAAAACCGACGATCTGCAGGTTTTATTAGAATACCAACCTAATGCAAAAATAAAATATGTTAAAGGGGCATTAAAAAATTTCAAAATAACAACTGAGTATGATATCCGCATATTGCAAAAACTTTACTCAGATAAAGATTTGTGGAAGATGTTTTGTGAATAAACCTAGTTTATCTATTATAATTGCACATTACTGTATTAGTCAATCTTCAGATCATTATAATTCTTTTTTAAAAAATTTAGAGATAATTAAGAGCCAATCAAAAAACTATGACATAGAAATCATTATATGTGATGATGGCTCAGAATATTCAAAAGAAATTATGGGAAAAAACAGCGAATCAATTAAAATCTCAAATGATCCTAGGAAAATATTCATCTTAAAAAAAACGAGATTAGAATCTTGGCTTAATAAAATAAGAATTGAAAATTATTTGATAAAAAAATGGATTTATATGCCAAAAACAAAATTATGCATGTCAAAAGCTAGACTATGGAATTATTCAACAAAAATTTCTGGCTCAGATTATTTGCTTTTTTTAGATGACGATAATTATTTTGTATCAAAAAATACAATTAGAAATACCATAGAGTTATTTAATAGTTATGATATTATTTTTGGACAAATTAAAGACAACAATAACAAGCTAAGATCTTATAATAGCAATCGAGTCCAAGGAACAACAATAGGGATTAAAAAATTTATTATAAATGATATTAATGGATTTGGTGAATGGACAGAAAAAACATCTTGTGGAATTGATTCAGATTTATGGATAAAATTATTTAACTATTATAATAAAAATAAAGAAACAAACATCTGCTATACTAACTTAATATCTACATATGATAGTTGTTCAAAAAGATGGCGAAGATATACAAAAATCTTCAAAGAATTGCAATTAAGAAGAGAATTTTCAAATAGACATGGAATTAGCTTTTATAAAAATCCAAAGTATAACAAATCACGACAAAAAAAACTGTGGATTACTAATCTAATTGATGCATAGAATATCAAAATACATTGCTGATACAAGCGGCCCAACAGAAAGGATATTAGATATTCAACTATTAAGAATAATTGAAGAGATACCTTCAAAAAAATTGATAAAAAATTATAAAATAAGTAGATTTTTTAAAGGTAAGTTTTTCATAAAAAGATTAATAAATAAAATTTTCAAATATAAAATAAATCAAAAAATGCAATGGAGCTCTGATTTTTGGGATAGAATAGTTGTATTAAATATTGAAACTTCTATAAATAGAAAAACTGATCTAAGCAATAATGATATTAAACATTACATTAAAGAGACAAACTCTAAAAAAAGAATAAAAGACATCTATAGGTATAAAAAATTAGGTGTAATTAGTCCTCCATTGTATATAGATGGATACTCTCTCAATACCATTGGTGCAAAAATAGAAAAAAATAGAATATTTATGCTGGATGGTTCTCGCAGATTAACAGCAACTCTATTAAATAGAACTCCTAAAAATAATATTTACTTAATATCAATCAAACCTAATTAAGTTAACATTATTGATCAACTCTAATCATCAAATTATTCTCAAAATAAAAACTGATATACTTTTCTTCTAATTCATCAAAATAAAACCATAATTCTTTAATATCATTATCAATATACTTATCTTCAACAAATGCAGGTTGTCCTAATAACTCTACCACTTTCTCTTTTGACATGCCAATTTTTACTTTTTGAAAAATTCTTTTTTTAGCTCTGTTTTTTTCTCCCTCTATGAAACCCTCTACATAATCCTGAGTCTTATTTGAACTCAAATCATCTAATTTTTTTTGTAAACTTCTTATTCCAAACGTGAAATTATTTTCTAATGATGGATTCAACTTAATTAATTTTTTCAAAGAACTAAGCGCAAAAAGAATATCGCCTTTGTTCTTTGCATCATTAGATTGGTCAATAATCGCGCTCGAAACTTCTTTAACTTTATTAATGTAAATTGAACGTATCCTAGAATCATATGAATAAGCATTTTCATAATTTTTAAGAGCAGTTTCATAATCTTTAATATTATAAAAAACATCTCCTTTTAATAAATAAATTTCTGCTAAATATTTGTTTGCTTTTTCTTCAATCTCATCAGTTATTGATTTTGCCTTTCTAACTAAACTTTCAGATTTATTAAATCCTAATATTTCTAAATTATTTAAAGCGCTGTCTAGAAATAATGTGCTCAGCTCTTTTTGTTTTACAGTAATTTCAAAAGCAAGATTATTATCTGCAGTCCTTAATGCTGATTCATACCAACTAGCAGCTTGGTCATAATCACGATCATTATATGCATTAATTCCATTTTGAAATTCTTGATAAGGCTTTTGTTTCTTACAAAACTCTAACATTTTTTGAGCTTTTAATTTCTTTATATGTCGCGGATTATCATCAATAAATTCTTCAAATTCATCAACTGCAGATATAAAATCATCCTTTATCATACTTTGATAAGCCTGATCACCTATAGACCTTTCTCCTCCAAAAACAATTCCAAAATTAATATTCCAACCCATCCCTCTCATATCAAAACCATTAATAGGAGAAATTTTATACGGATCATTAAATTCATCTACAATCGTGCTAATCCATTTTGCTTCAAACCCATAACTAACTCTATAGTCTTTTCTATCATAACGACTTCTCAATAAACCTTTAAAACCTATACCAAATGATTCACCAATACCTTGTCCATACAAATATCTATCACCTCCTTCTGATTGATACAAAGAAACGTCTGAAAGCCCAATTGAATGATATAAATATGCTAAAACAAAATCATACATTTGCCAGTTAATCGTAGTATTAATATTATAATCTTGAATAAATGGACGATACTTATACTCACCTCGATCATTGCCTGTAGGATCTGTATTAGAATTTTCTAAAAAATCAACAGGTAAATCAATTCCTGGATTTTCTATTAACCCCATCATCTTATATCCCAAACCAAACTGAAAGTCTACATAATTCTGTTTATATACATAATTTGGCAAATTAATCTTAAACATATCTAATTCAATCAAATAACAAGACCTCGAAACCGTTTTTTCTAATCCATTATATTGAAAATTCGAGGAATCTAATAATACTGGAGATATACCTAATGTATTTTTACCAAATCCCTGACTCCAATAGTCACTGCCACCATATGAAAACATTCCAAATTTAAAATCGAATGGAGAAAACAATATCGATTCTCGAAATGTCATTCGATTAGTCGTCCTACTAAAAACATAATCCAATGGATTAGTATACCAATTTTCAATATCTGAAATCAGTAAACTCAACAATAACAAACTATATAAACCTTTTTTCATCATTTTTAAATATACCATTGTTATAATGAAAGTACAATGAACAGATTTATTATATTGCTAAATTATGATTATATTTATTTTGATTTTATAAATGAAAATGGACAAATCGATTATTATTATTATAGCTATTACATTAGAACTCTTCTTTTCTAATGAATTCACAATTACTAGATTGCAATATTCTGGAGGAGGAGATTGGTATAGCAATCCTTCATCAATACCTAATCTTCTTAATTTTATTAAAGAAGAAACCTCAATTATAACATCAACAAAAGAAATAAAAGCTTCTATTGGAAATTCTGCTTTTTATAATAATCCATATTATTATATAACAGGACATGGCAACATAAAATTTAATGAAAAAGAACGTCAAATTTTAAGAGATGTATTGCTAAATGGAGCTTTTTTACATGCTGATGATAATTATGGAATGGACAAATCATTTAGAACAGAAATGACAGAAATATTTCCCGAAAAAGAATGGGTTGAACTACCTAAGGACCACCTAATATTTAACATTCTTTATAAGTTCGAAGATGGCTTGCCTAAAATTCATGAACACGATGGCAAGCCTGCTCAAGCATTAGCCTTATTTCATAATAAAAAAATTATTGCTATTTATACATATGAAAGTGACTTAGGAGATGGATGGGAAAACCCTGAAGTTCATAATTTGCCTATTAATTACCATCAAAAAGCATTAAAAATGGGAACTAACATAGCATTATATTTTTTAACTCAATAATAACATGATTGATAAACTACTAAAAAAATATAGATACTTAAAAATCAAAGAATCCATAGTATTTGATTTAATTTACTTTATATCTTTTTATTTAACCATTGCTATGATTATATCTGTATCCGAGTTAATCTTCTATCATTCATCTATTATAAGGTTCAAATTATTCACTATTTTAGTCGCACTACCGTTAAATCTATTATTTTATGTTTTTATCAAATTAATTATAAATGCAAAGAAATTAAACACTAACATGTCGGATGAGAAACTTGCTGAAGAAATTGGATACAAACTACCTAATATAGGTGATCATTTAATCAACGCATTGCAGTTAGCAAAACATAATTTTAAAAATAAAGTTACAGCTGCATTATCCAAAATAGCAATTCAAGAAACACGCGATGAAATCAATAATATAGAAATTAAAAAAAAATCGCATATTAGAATTAAATATAAAAAAATAATAAGCCTTACATATTTATTATCAATTATCATTATTATTACTAATTCAAATAGCTTGTCTAGAATTTATAATTATAATTTATACTATCCTCCTCCAAAGCCTTTTAAAATTAATTCTAATAATATAATAAAAGAAATACCCTCAGGAGATAATCTCAAGCTAGAGTTTGAAGTAATCAATAATAGGCCCAACAAACTATTATTGAGCTGGACAGAAAACAATCTTTTAAATACAGTGTATCTAAATAATCAATCTGGAAAGTATAATTATACATTAGAAAACGTTACTAACAACATATCCTATTGGGCATCATACAAACCCAAAGGATGGATATATTCTTGGGATTCAATATCAACAGAAATTGATTCTATTCTAATACTAAAAAGACCTAATATAAAAAATATTAACTTTGAAATAAATCCTCCTGACTACACAAATTTAAAAAATCAAAAAATCGATGGTAGTAATGCACAAATCAATCTTATTCATGGAAGCACACTAAGCTGTAATATAGAATCTAATCAAAATCTAAAATCTGCTATATTATTATCAGATACAAAGGATACTATTTTATTTAATAAAATTAAAAATAAATATTATATAAACTCATTTAGTATAATTAAAGATCAAATAATTGAAATTATTGGAATTAATCAAAAAAATATAAGAAATCAAGCATCATTATTATACCGTATTAATACTATACAAGACTTAGCTCCTGAAATATACATAAGCAAGCCAAAAGATCGATATTTTGAGATTAACGATACAGACCCTATATTAATTTCACTTCAAGCAAATGATGATTTTGGTTTAGATAAAATATGGTTAGAGTATACTATTATAAAGCCTGATTATATTCAAAGCGATACAATAACATATATTCAAAGAATTAATGAAAATTTGAAAAATGAGGAATACTATGATAAAATATTTAAATGGGATATAACTAAATATGATATATTTCCAGGAGATCAAATAAAGTTTAGATTAGCTGCTAAAGATAATAATCCTAAAAAGATAATTACAAAAACAGCTTACTACTATGCAACATATCCTTCCTATGAAGATTTATTTACAGTATTAAACGATGTAGAAAAAAATATCGATGAAGCCTCTGATAATATTATAGATCAGGTATCAGACATACAAGATAACTTGGAATCAATGAAATTAGATCTACTTAAATCTGATGATATAAATTGGTCTAATCAACAAAAAGCTCAAGATTCTATAGAAAAAATGAATGACATTATATCTGAAATAGAAAATATGCAAAGTATTATTGAAGATTTAAAAGAACAATCAAAACAAGATAATTTAATCAATGAAGATTTAATACAAAAATTCGATCACTTTCAAGATTTACTAGATTCAATAATAACTCCTGATTTATTAGATGTTATGCAACAAATGCAAAATGCTCTTTCAAAAATGGATATCGATAAAATGTTAGAAGCAACTAAAAATTTTGATTACAACCTACAGCAATTTGAAAAACAGCTAGATCGTTTTATTGATATGTTTGAAATTGCACTAGCAGAACAAAAATTAGATGAACTTGTTACTTCTTTAGAACTATTGAAAAATGAACAAAAATATATTAATCAAAAACTATCTGAGGGTACACTTCCAAAAAATTTATCCTCAACACAAAATCGACAAAACAAAAAATTTGAAAATTTCCAAAAAGATTTATTAGAAGCACAAGATTTAATTAAAAATCTATCAGAAGAAACATCTGATAATATTGATGATTTAATACACTCAACTCTAAACAAACAAACAAAATCTAATCTATTAAACGCTCAAGAAAAAATGTTAAAAAATGACATTTCTTCATTAGAGGCAACTTCTATAGCAACTCAAAATTTAGATTCTATGCTCGTGAAAATAAAAGAAATCCAAACTAATTTTAAGGATGAAGCATTAAAAGATATGCTAAATATATTTCATAGATCTATAAGTAATATACTTGACCTATCCAATGAGCAAGATATGTTAAATCTAAAATTTGAAAAAATTAGAAGTAGTAACCCTATAGTGAAAAATTTAACATATGAACAATTTATTATAGGAAAAAGATTTACAAAATTCATTAATCAAATACATAACTTATCAACTAAAACATTCCATATAAAGCCCTCTATTAATAAAAATATTGGATTATGTAAGCAGGGCATTGATAAAACTATTATTAATTTAGAGCAAAGGAAAATCACCACATCAAGAAATGAACAAAAAAATATTTTAGGATATATGAACCAAATTGCTTTATCACTAATAGAATCAATGAATCAAGCACAAGAGACAAATTCTCCATCAGGATTAGAATCGTATATGGAACAACTCGAACAAATAAGTAATGGGCAATCACAAGTAAATAATAGCACAATGCAGCTAGGACAAATGGGGATGTTATCTCAACAAGAGATGTTAGGAAGGATTCAAGCTGAACAAAAATCTCTGAAAGAAAAACTTAGCAACATAATATCAGAAATGGAAGGTAGTGGAAACAACACAAATCAAAATTCCGAAGCATTATCAAAGGCTCAAGAAGATATGGAACAAGTGATACAAGACTTCAAAGACCAGAGAATTAATCAAGGAACCTATGAAAAACAAAAAAAAATATTATCTAGATTACTAGATAGTCAAAAATCATTGAAACAACAAGACTTATCAGAAAAAAGAAAAAATGAATTAGGATTATATAAAGAATATGAAGGTCCATTAAATATACCTGAAGAACTAGGTAATAAAGATTTATTTTTTATAAATGCTATGGAAGATGCGCTTAATCAAAACTATTCTATTGAATATGAAAAAATGTTTAGAAAATATTATAGAGAGTTACAAAAAAATGAAACTCCTTAATTACTGCTTTATTATAAATTTGATTCTCACAGGAATTATTTTATCTAAAGAAATAAAATCTGTTGGATTAAAAAGAGACCTTAATAATTATGAAGAATTATATAGAAAAGGAAAATCTCTAGAAATGTCAGGCTTAAATAATGAAGCAGAGCAAATTTATTTAGAAATTTTTAGAAATTCCCCTAAAAACACAAAATATTATACTGCACTAAAGAAGCTACTAATACTAAAAAAAGATTGTGATGCTTTAATCGATAACACAGAGCTTTTCTGTTATGAGATGGACAATAATAAAAATGCTTTATTGAATATGCTAGAAAGTAAAATAATTTGTGATTTAGATTGGGTAGATACTTTTTATAAACTAAAAAACAATAATATAAATGATACAGCTTTTTTAAAAAGACTAATTTTTTTATTAATAAATAATAAACATTACAATATTGCAATTTCATCAATCAACGAAATACGAAGAATTAATAATAATAATGCCTTATTTGCTATGGATTTAGCCTATCATTATGTAGAATTAAGCAGCTATGATAAAGCTGTAACAGAATACTTGAATTATTTGAATAAGTCACCTAAACACTTTAAAATGATTAGTGAAAGAATTATGATGCTACCTAATACAAAAAAAGCACAAGATTTGATTATACCTGTTTTAGAAAATTCAGAAACAGAATATTCTAAAGTAATCCTATCTGATATTTATTTTAAAATGAACAATCCTTCAAAATCTATAAAAATACTAAAAGAATTTTCGCTATATGAAAACCTATTATCTTTAGGAATAAATTTAGAAACAAATAATGATTACAAGAATGCTCAGGAAATTTATCTTTACCTTATAAGTGAAACTAATAATAAAATTACTCAAAAAGCACTTCATCAACTTGCTTCATGTTTAGAAGCACAAAGCATCAAAAAGAAAAACACTAATATTTCGTCTAACTTTACAAATAATAGCTTTCTATCATCTCCTTTTATTAAAATAAGTCAAAAAAATTCAAACTATTTAAATGAGGCGATTACATTGTATGATTCACTAGGTTTTAAAAATAACAATTTAAATTCTTTATTTAGATTAGCAGATATTAAATTTAAAATTTTAGGAGACCTTGATGATGCTTATAGTTTATATAATAAAATATATAATTCTGATATAAACAAAGATTTAAGAATACGTATTGTAAATCGATTATGTGATGTGTTGATTGCTAAAGGAGACCTAAATAGATCTTTAAATTTTATTAATTCTGAATTAGAATCATCAATTTGGAATATTAACGAAAGGAACAACCTTGAAATTAAAAAAAATCAAATACTATTCTATCAATCAGAAATAGATTTAGTATTTAAAAACTTAACTAAAATCGCAAATAACTACTCCATAAAAAAAACCAATTATAATGATATACTTGGAGTTATGAATACAATTCTAGTACTTAAGAAAAACAAACAATTGGCTAAAAAATATTGTATGGCTCAATTGAAAATAAATCAAAACAAAAGGACAGAATCTATAGAGATACTAAATGATATTATTATTGATTCAAATGATGAAATTTTCAATAATATGGTTAATTTTCAAGCTGCAACACTACTAGTTGATCAAAATAAAATTAATGATGCTATAATTAAATTAAATCAAATATCTGGCGAATATTTATATAAAGAACTATCTGTTATATTTTTAGGAGAGATATATCAATACATATTAAAAGATAATACTGCTGCTAAAATCAAGTATTTTTCTTTATTACAGGATTTCCCTAATTCTATATATTATGAAAAAATACGTTTAAGGCTTTTAGAAATGACAAATGAAACTCTATGATTAATTTTTCAAAAATTATAATTATTATAATTTTCTGCAATTTATTATTATGCAATAAAATATTAATTCCAATGGATTTAAAGCAAACGGACCACCTAAAAGCTTATGGGATAATTTATTGGGCATTAGAAAAAAGTAAAAAGATAGACTGGCTATTAAATTATAGAGGAGGTTCATTTTTAATTGATAACTATGAATCAATCAAATCTGAATGTATTATAAGAGGAGTGTCTTTTGAAATTATAGATGGAACAAAATTTGCAAATATTCTAGCACTAATAGATCAAAATAATATGGATATAGCTATTTTAGAAACTCCACCTAAAATAGCAGTATATTCTCCACCAGATAAACAACCCTGGGATGATGCTGTTACACTAGCTTTAACATATGCAGAGGTTAAATACGATGTTATATTTGATGATGAAATTTTAACAGGTAGTCTAAAAAAATACGACTGGCTTCATCTTCACCATGAAGATTTTACTGGCCAATATGGCAAATTTTATAAAAATTATCGAAACCGTCCATGGTATAAAAAAATGGAATTTGAATTTAATAAAACTGCTCAAAAACATGGATTTAAATCTGTTCATCAATTAAAAAAGAATATCGCTTTAAAAATAAAAGAGTATATGATTGGTGGAGGATTTTTATTTGCAATGTGCTCAGCTACAGATTCATATGATATAGCTTTAGCATCCTTGAATGTAGATATTGCAGACCCTGTATTTGATAATACTCCAATCGATAATAACTATATGGAAAAACTTGATTTTAATAATTCTATCGCATTTGAAAATTATAAAATCTATACAGACCCAATGATTTATGAATACTCAACAATAGATATTCCTCCAGGTCATAAGCCTATAGCAAAGGGAGCAGAAGAAGATTATTTCAATCTATTCGAATTTTCTGCAAAATGGGACCCTGTTCCAACAATGCTAACTCAAAATCATGTAGGGACAATAAATGGCTTTATGGGACAAACAACCTCTTTTAATAGGAACTACATAAAAAGTCATGTAACTATTCTTGGAGAAGTTCCTGGTGAAGATATAGTAAAATATATACATGGTAATGTTGGCAAAGGCTCTTTTACCTTTTTAGGAGGTCACGATCCAGAGGATTACCGCCATTTAGTAGGAGACCCCGCGACAGATTTATCACTTCACAGAAACTCTCCTGGATACAGACTAATATTAAATAATATTCTTTTTCCTTCAGCTCGTAAAAAAAATAGAAAAACCTAAGAAGATGCGCTTTCATAACGAATTAAACTAATAGTCCAAACATGCCTAGCAAGACAAAAAAACACTAAACCAATCAGCCCTTGAGCTAATAAAAGATAAAAGTCATATCCAAAAATCAAAAACCTCACTGGAACAGAGGCTATCATTGCCATTGGAAAAAAACTAAATAATATTTTTCTTAAAAACCCACCATAGATAGTATCAGGTCGCATTGAAAATTGTTTTATATTGCTACCTAACCAACCCGCAACAGAAAAATTTTTAAACCAAAAAGAAAGACAATGAATCATAAAATCAATTGAATACCAAATTATATTACCTATAATAAAAGAAATAAAAAATAATATGTAATTAATTAATTTAATCTCATTATGAGGATAATTAGTAGTTAAGAAAACCAATAATGCCGTTAATATAGAAAAAGATATAGCACCATTAAAGCCAATATATCTCAATGATAACAGAAATTGAGAATTAACTGGCTTTGTTAATATAAAATCTAAATTCCCTTTTACTATCATTTGATTAAAAGAATAAATGTTCCCTGAAAAGAAAAATTCATAAACAGCATCAATCATATATGTTACAACCATAAAAATAATTACCGTTTCTTTTGTAAAGCTACCAATAGTATTAGTGAATTGAAAAATAACATAATAAAAAAGATACAGACTTATATAATAAATTAAATCAACCACTATATGTGAAATGAAATTAGCTTTAAATTCCATTTCTCTAGTTAAACTATTACTAAAAAAAGCTCCCCAAAGTTTTAAATATCTATGCACCAAAAGCTTCATATTTTCGTATTCCAAAATTATATATTGTTTTTCCAATCAAATACATTATTGAACACCACAAAAATTGCATAAATAATCCCTCCATAAAATAATCAACACTGATATTTTTATCAGATGTTGCAATACTAACAGGAAAGTCAACCATGTAAATAAATGGAGAATTCGTAACAAAATTTTTAAGAGGCTCCGGAAACAATGAAATAGGAATTAATTGACCTGATAAAAATATATTAAACACATTATATGCAACAATCAAAGACCTAACTTCACCAAACCAAAAACTAAAACAAATCATACTAAAATAAGTCACATAAGATAAAAAAACAGACATAATTAGCGTTACTAAAAATCCAAAAATTTGAAACAAACCATTAAAAACGTAACCCGGACCTATAAACAAAGGTATAAAAAACATCATTATAAAATATACTATATAAAACAAGGAATTATGGCCAATAAAATTCATAAAATTATATGTAAAGTACGATATTGGTTTTACCAAGTACCTATTTAAATCTCCAGACCTAATTTCATCAATCATCATCATTGAATTATGCCAAGAAGACTTGAGCTGACCGACCATCATACACATCATTATATAAATAATCAGATGATTAAAGGAAGCAAATGATTCTATTGGACTATTAGACGCAATTTGTTGATGGAAAACTTTGCTGAGCAAAAGATACTCTATTAGTAGCGCTGATAAAACAGCAAATGCACCTACAATTGCATTCGCTCTATATTCTAAAGTCTGAATCCAACTCATCTTTAAAACTGAATAATATTTTCTTATCCAATTATTCACCTAAAAAATTGTTTGGATTGCTAAAAAAAGATTTCATTGCTTCTTCTACAGGGAGTTCATCAATAGTAAAATTTTTAGAAGAATCAATCTTTAATAAATCCATAAGTAGAGATTTGATTTTATGTTCTTCAAGCTCTGCAATAACCTGACTATTATTAATTTTGATACTATACTTTTTACTAATATTATTCAAGATATCTCTATTTGGAGTTTTGCTAAAATCAAAAACCAATTTACTTTTAGGATTAATTTTTTTAACTAACTTATTAAAATCTCCATCATAGAGACCACATCCCTTATGAATAACATAAACACGCCTGCATAGTTCTTGAATATCTTTTATATAATGACTAGTAATAATAAAAGTAGTCCTGTACTTTTCATTATGATATTTTATAAAATCTCTTATCCTCGATTGTGATACAATATCCAAACCAAGAGTTGGCTCATCTAAAAAAACAATTTCAGGATTATGTAAAAGAGATCCGATGATTTCCATTTTCATTCTCTCTCCAAGTGAAAGCCTTCTTACTTGAACATTCAATTTTTCACTTACATCAAGAATATCGACAAGCTCATTTAAACGACTTTTAAAATCTCTATCTGGTATATCGTAGATACTTTTATTTAATAAAAATGATTCTGATGCAGGAATATCCCACCAAAGCTGATTTTTTTGTCCCATAACAATTGATATATTTTTCAAAAAATTATTACTTCTTTGCCAAGGATTATAATTATCTACTATAATAGAACCTGAAGATGGATGAAGTAACCCTACCATCATTTTTATAAGAGTAGTTTTACCTGCACCATTTTCCCCAAGTATTCCAATTATTTCACCCTTATCAATATTTAAAGAACAATCTTTTAATGCATAAAAGTATTCATACTCTCTCTTAAAAAAAGAATTTAAAGCACCCTTTAAACCAGCATCTCTTTTAAAAATTTTAAAATATTTGGTGAGTTTTTTAACTTCAATATATGACATATACAAAGTTACATATATCTAAAAAATATTAAATAATATTATTTCCTAACTACTATTTTAATAAAATAACTTTTTGTTTGTAAACTTCTTTTTCAAACCTTGCTACAATAAAGTAATTTCCAGAAGAAAATCCTTCAGCATTCCAAACAATGTTATTGTAACCAGCAGAATACAGCCCATTAACTACTTCTGCAATTTTAATACCATTAATATCATATATATTAATCGATACTTGAGAGACTCTTGATAGTGAAAAAGGTATATTTATAGCAGGATTAAATGGATTCGGATATGCTTTTTCAAGAATAAAATCAGAAACAATTGTAATATTATCATTATTCAATTCATTATCTGTGTCATCACCACCATCATCAGATAAAGAAGATGCACATCCACCAACAGCTGCTTGATAAACAATACCATCAGAAGTTGTTATAGTAGGCGAAGAACCCAAACAAATATCATCTAAAGTTCCTGTAAACGACTGATAATTAACATAAAATATAAGACCAAAATTAGCCGTCAAAGGTGCTTGAAACTGCTGCCATGTAAAGGTGTCATTACTTATTCCTGGAGGTAAATATACAGGAATATCAAGCATCCCTCCTGAAGTACTCATACCAGATAAACCTGATATTGAAAATTGAAAGTTTGAAACATCATAAGCACAATCTAAATAAACACTTATTGTTTGATTGTCTTGATCTATATCTCCAAAATATAATTCTCCTATTGGACAATCGCTGTTATCAAAATAAAATTGTTCACATGCAAAATTCGCACCACCATTTTCGCCATTATCACATACATCATTTCCAAGCAACGTTAAATCTTGACAAACCCCATTGCAGTCTTGCTCCCATCCATCAGGGCAACCAAAAAAGCACGTATCATCATCATATGTAGCATATGGATCAAAATTAAATGCTAACTCATCTGTACATCCACATATATTTCCTCCACTACAAACACCAGCACAGTCTATTACTGCAGACCCACTACAATCTCCAAGACAATCTAGTGTTGCATCTCCAAAACAGATACCTAAACAATCTGCATCAGGACCCGAAATAAAATCATTTTCTAATATATTTGGCAATAAACCAGTATCACCTCCAGAACAAATACCGCACGCATCTATATCTGCTGAACCAAAGCATATTCCATTACAATCAATGTCACTATTTTCTATATGGCCTGATGTACCCCCAGAACAAACACTACATGCATCTAAAATAGCAGTACCATTACATACGTTCATACAATCTGAAATAGCATCTTGACCATCACTACAATTACAACCTTCTTCTGGAAACCAGCATGAGCCATCATTATACGTAGCATTTTCATCGTAATTACAAGCAGTTAAATCATTACATCCAAAACCTTCAACATACAATCCAGAAACAACGGTAAAAAGCTCTCCAAATTCTCCATTTGAATTGTTTGTAAAAGTTATCTCTGGAATAAACTCCTGGTTAAGAGCTTGTTTCCAAATTTTAATTATCAACGGATTTCCTGAAACAGCACCACTTAAAGTTGGACCACCATTTGATGATTGATCTACTGATAGAATGCACCTAATTGTTTGCTGTTCCCCAAACCAAATTGAACTACCTACGAGAACTTCCCCATATGAAATTGATTCACCAAATTCTGATGTTTCCAAAACTCCGTTTGAATCAAATATACCAATTTCATCGCCAGGTTCTAATCCTAATACCGAATTTTGAACAATTACCAATTGATTTAATCCTGTTGGGTTTATATTAACTACGAAATTTTGGAGGCAGTTTGAAGGATTTTCTTCACCTCCACCACATACTCCACAAATATCAATCACATTTCCATCACAATCACATTCACCGTCTGCTATACCATCACCGCCACATTCACCACATTCATCAAATTGTAAACTTGATCCACACGTATTATCGCAACCAGTAGGTCCAAGCTCTCCACAACCACAACCTAAATCAATAATTGATCCATCACATGTTCCGCATTCATCTGGACCAGATTCTCCACAACCACAACCTAAATCAACAACTGTTATATCACACCCACATTCTCCAGCTTCAGGTTCTCCACAACCACAGCCTAAATCAATAATTGATCCATCACATGTTCCGCATTCATCTGGACCAGGTTCTCCACAACCACAACCTAAATCAATAACTGATAAATCACACCCACATTCTCCAGCTTCAGGTTCTCCACAACCACAGCCTAAATCGATAATTGATCCATCACATGTTCCGCATGTTGGAGCAAGCTCTCCACATCCGCAGCCCAAATCAACCTCTCCAGATGCACAGTCTCCAATTTCTAATGTCAACTCAGTAACAACTAAAAACTGAGCAGAACCAAAAGTCCCATCCCCTAATGTAAAAGTAGCTGTAGCCAAGTATTCTATTTCATCTTTAAAAACTTTTATAATAATAGGATTGCCATTAACATAACCAGGTAGTTGAGTATTTCCAAAACTACATTGGTCAGATGATCCAATAGCTGTCAAATTAAGCTGTGTATTTTCTTCCCAAACACCTGCACCTACTAAAATAGGACCAGGGTCAGATCCGCAATCCTGATTAACAATACCAGAATTATCAAAAACACCAATTTCATCTCCATCAGATAACGAAGTTATAGAGTTTTGAAAAATAATTAATTGATTGACACCAGTATCCTCAATAACAACATTATACTGATCAGAAAAAGAAACACTTAATAGTAAAAATAATGCTAAAGTTAATCTTATCATAAACAAACCCCTGTATTATAATTGTTAAATTAAAACAAACTCTTACTTCATTAGAATCATTTTCTTGGTCATCACCATATCTTTTGATTCTAACGTGTAAAAATATACACCCGCAGAAACAGTCGCACCCGATGCATCC
>MDTB01091214.1_pt1 | contig 40411 bp, 36 predicted proteins | sample 811161 | NCBI WGS metagenome assembly MDTB01 (sample SAMN05326650, study PRJNA326480) | marine metagenome | isolation source: seawater | place: Mediterranean Sea | collected 2009 | reverse complement strand
TCAAGGTATTGACTTCCGTCCAAGTGATGGAAGAGCTTTTACTGCTGAGCATGGACCATGGCACAACGATGAAATTACTGCATTAGTTAATGCTGGTAATGGTGGATGGGATCCTGCTGAAAAAAGAGGCGGAAGAAGTGCATGTCCTGACAAATATTGTGGATATGAGCCAAATCAAAAAGAGGGTATGACACCAGCTATTCGTGCAGCATACACTCCAATGAGTGATACTCGTTTTAAAGATTTAATGCCTCCTGCTTGGAATAATAATGGTTATTCACAAGGTACAGGTTCAGCTGCATTCTTAACAGGAAGCAACTGGGGTCTTTATGAAGGACGTTTAGCAGCTGGTATCATGGGTATTGGTTTCGGTGGTACACCAGGTGGATTAAGAATTGACATTTATGATATCGCAGACGATGGATTATCAATTAAAAATGTTATTCATATGCCTGTTGGAGTATCAAAGAGATTCCGTGGTTTAGAAATGGGACCTGACAATGCTCTATATGCAACTACTGATGAAGGCGAAATTATGAAGATTTCAGCTGAGTAGTTTTACATAGCAATAATTAAACCCGTACTGTTTATTTTTGGTGCGGGTTTTTTTTTTATATTAAATACAAAATTATAATGTATTTCGTTAGTTCAATTCACAATGATATTTATTAAGCATTAATCCTTTTTTATATTGATTACATCCCATTGTTCCTATGAAGCAATCATTCAAAACTATTTCACTTACAGAGGGCTTACTTTTATAGCTTTTGATAAGTTTGCTATAACTACATACTGGAAGATTATTATCTGAGCATTGTAAATATTTCAAACCAGGAATAAATAACTCAACAGCATCTCCAACAATTTTATATTCTTCCAATTCCTTCCAATTTTCATCAGCATACTTATAAAAGAGAGAATTTTTGTTTAGGTTAGTAGTACTAATTCTATAAGTATAATTATCTTGACATTTAATAACAAGCTCGTCAGAGAGGGTTGACTTTGAAAGTAGGAATAAAGCTATCGCTAGAAATTTCACATCAAAATTATATTGATTTTAATAAATTTCTCAACTATTTCTTAATCAAGTTTACAATAAATGTTTTATGTATAAGTTATTTTTACTGAAAAGATTAAACTTATTTTATTACAATCCATAGGGTATGAATAAAAAAAAAATTATATTTACAGATCTAGATGAAAGTTTACTTAATCAGAATAAGTACAATGCTAAAATATTAGATAAATTCATAAAAGGCTTAATAAAAGAAAATTACTCCATAGTGGCAATTACTAGTAAAACATTTTCGGAAGTAACGAAACTATTTAAATTAAATAATATTCAATTTCCATTTTCTACTGAAAATGGAGCTTTATTTACAATTCCATATTCTAAAAGTAATAAGAAACTATCTTTTATGAACAAAGTTAATAATAAAGCTATTAAGACCTCAAGGATTATGGATATACTATCAAAACTATCAAGCAAATATTTAAAAAATATAAGCTTTATTAAAGACTTAAATGTTGATCAGCAAATAAAAATAACAAATTTGAAGAAAGAGGAAATCTTTTATTTTAATAATAGGAATTTCTCAGTTTCTATTATTTGGAAAGGCAGCAATATTTCATTAGAAAGATTTAAAAAAGAAATTAGTAGATATGATTTGCATATTTTATTTGGAGGAAAAGTTTTAAATATTTCTGGATGTCATACTAAATTAGATGCTATAAAATATTTTGAAAAATATTATAGTAAAAAATTAGATATAAGTGATTTTATTACTGTTTCAATTGGTGATAGCAACAATGATATTGAAATGCTTAATTATACGGATTATTCTGGAGTAGTAAAAAGGGAAGATAAAAAGAAAATAGATCTTAAGTTTAGTAATAATATTTATTTTAGTACTAAGTATGCACCAGAAGGTTGGGTTGAATTAGTAAAATTAATAAAAAAAAAAATGGAGAATTCAAATAGTTGACTTTTATCAAAATGGAATAGTATCGACTCTACATAACTTTAGGAATATTAAAAGAGATATACTTGAGAGAGAATTAGAAAGTATGTCTGAGGAACAACCAATGGAATTAATTCTACCATGTCTTTTTTCAGAATTAGAATCCGATGCTCTTAAAAATATAATTAATAAAATAAACAATACTAATTTTTTAAATCATATTATTATTGGTTTAGATAGAGCAGATAAAAAACAGTTTTCTTTTGCAAAAAAATATTTTTCTAAATTAAAAACTTCTCATAGTATTCTTTGGAATGATGGTCCCAGACTTAAGAAGCTACAAAAAGTATTAAACAATGAAGGCATAGCTGATGTAGAAAATGGAAAGGGAAAAAATGTATGGTATTGTATTGGTTATGCCTTATCAAGAAATACTGCTGAAGCAATCGCTTTCCATGATTGTGACATAAAAACCTATGACGAAAATATACTAATTAAATTATTTTATCCATTAATTAATAGAAGTATGGGATACAGTTTTTCTAAAGGATATTACTCTAGGTATGCTGACGATAAATTAAATGGTAGAGTTACCAGATTACTTGTTACACCTTTAGTAAAATCTTTAATCATGCTTTTTGGAAAAAATGAATATTTAGAATTTATAGATTCTTTTAAATATCCTTTGGCTGGAGAATATGCTTTTAAAAAACATTTATTAAGAGAAATAAGAATACCTAGTGATTGGGGCTTAGAAATAGGAATACTTTCTGAACTACAAAGAAATTATTCAAGCAAGGTATGCTGTCAGGTGGATTTAGCAGATCAGTATGATCATAAACATCAAATTCTCTCTGAAAACGATGATAACAAAGGTTTATCTAGAATGACTATTGATATTACAAAAGCTTTTTTAAGAAAAATGGCAACACAAGGACATACTTTTAATGAAGAAAGCTTCAGAACACTTAAAGCTACTTATTATAGACGTGCTTTAGAGTATATTGATATTTATAAAAATGATGCAAAAATTAATGGACTTAGTTTAGATTTAAATTTAGAAGAAAAGACAGTAGAAATCTTTGCAGAAAACATAATTAAGGCAGGAAAATCTTTCTTAACCCAACCTATGGAAAAACCATTTATACCTACTTGGCAAAGAGTAGAATATGCATCACCAGGCTTCCTGACTAAGTTAAGAAGAGCCGTAGTAGAAGATAATCAATAGAATAATGTTAAAAAAAAATACTGAGAAAAAGATAATTAATGATTTAAACGATATTTATTCATATATTTTATCTACTAAAGAAATAAATAAACTAGCTATAGATATTTATAAACTTATAGAAAATAAAAGTAGTAAGATAAAAATTTTAAATGAAAAAGATGTGCTGCTAATTACTTATGCAGACTCTATAAAAAATAAAAAAAATAAGTCATTAGAAGTATTAAGTAAATTTTTAAATAATCATATTAAAAAAGCTTTTAGTATATTGCATATTTTACCTTTTTATCCTGCAAGCTCAGATGGAGGGTTTTCTGTCATAAATTTTTTTAAGGTAAATGCTATTCATGGAGATTGGAAACATATAAGAGAGCTATCTATGAACTACAGACTTATGGTAGATGTTGTAATAAATCATGGTTCTAAAAAAAGTTTATGGTTTAAAAATTTTATTAAAGGATCAGGGGAAGGAAATGACTTTTTTCTTTATCTAGATCAAGATCATAATATGGAGCATATAGTAAGAGCCAGGTCTCATAAGCTACTCCAAAAAGTTTATACAAAAAAAGGTACTAAATATTTATGGTGTACATTTAGTCCAGACCAAATTGATTTTGACTATAAAAACCCTAAAGTACTTTTAATGTTTATTAAAATTATAAAATTTATTTTGCTCCAAGGACCAAGTATTCTTAGACTAGATGCTGTTGCTTTTTTATGGAAAAGACTTGAAAGTAATTGCATAAATTTGGACCAAACGCATGCAGTAGTTAGGCTAATTAGAACTATAATTAAAAATATTAATGCAAATAGTTTAATAGTGACAGAAACTAATTTGCCTTTTCATGAAAACTTATCTTATTTTGGCAATTCTGATGAAGCACATATAATTTACAACTTTTCATTAGCTCCACTAATTATTAATACTTTAATAAAAGGAGACAGCACAGCTTTTAGAAGGTGGAGCATGAGTATGCCTCCTGCAAAAATAGGTAATTCCTATATTAATTTTTTAGCTACTCACGATGGTTTAGGAATTAGGCCGTTAGAAGGAATATTAAATAAAAAAGATTTAGAATTATTTCTTCAAACCTTAAAAAGTTTTGGCTCTAGATTTTCTTACAGGAAACATAATAAAGTTGCTAGAGTTTATGAAGCTAACATTGCTTTAATTGATGCATTATCAGGCACTACTAAAGGAAAAGATAACTATACTTTAGAAAGGTATCTATGCGCGCATGCTATTATGCTTAGTTATGAAGGACTTCCAGCTATTTACATACATTCCTTATTTGGAACTAGAAGTGACATAAAGCTTTACATAAAAACAAAAAATAAAAGGTCTATAAACAGGCATATTTATAATTATTCTAAACTAGAAAAAAATATTATGTCACCAAAATCAGAAACATATCAAATTTTTACTAAACTTAAAGAACTTATTGAAATAAGAAAAAAGCAAAAAGCATTTCATCCTAATGCAACTCAATATACCTTAAATCTTAGTAAAAATATTTATGGTATTTGGAGACAAAGCAATGACAGAAAACAAAGCATATTTTCCATAAGCAATATAACCAATAAAAAAATATATTTTAACTTTGAATTAATAAACCTTATTAACACAGAAGAGTGGGTAGATCTTTTATCTAATCAATCAGTAAACCAGTTTAATAAAAAAGTTATTTTAAAACCATATCAAACTATGTGGATAAGTAATTCCTAGATAATCTGAAAAGATAATCTAGAAAGTAAATCAGGTATACACTACATTAAAATTGATTAAAAAATAGGCAACAGACTAATTAATTATATGTAATTACTAAATTATAATACGATTAAAAAATAACCTTATGCCTAAAATTTATACACATTTTTTAAATAAAAATATTGTTTTATTTCATAAATACTACAATAATAAAGAAGTAAAGTATTTAGACCGACTGGTCAATTATAACAGGAGAGAAAGAGATGAAATTTTTTTTTAAATTACTAATCATTACCTTACTCGCTAAATTTATTGCTAATTTAAGTTTAGCTGAAGTAAGTATGTCAGGTTACCAAGAATTTTTTGCGGGTTCATCTGACCAATCTACAAGAGCAGCGACAGATCAATCCTTAAACACGGGTGTTTCACAAGGGGGTCTTTCAAATGGTTCTTACACTAGATTAGTTGCTACTGCATCTGCAACCTTAGATAGTGGTATAGAAGTAGTAGGAGTTTATTCTATTATGAAAGACGATAAAACTGGAGGAGATACTGATGTACTTGGTGTGTCGACCAATCAAAATGACCTAAGTCTATCAGGTGGTTTTGGAACTTTTACAATCGGAAATACAGGTTCTACAGGATCTATGATGCATTACAGAGCATCTACTATTATTCCTACAGCTGAACCAGATGGTGGAGTTCTAAAGCATTTTTATTCTGCAGGAAGTAATAGTTATGGTAGAGCTGATGAAGTAGGTTATGCGGAAGACAGTATGAAGATGAGATACATGTCTAATGTATACGAAGGTTTTTCTTTTGGGGTACAATATGGCTCATCTTTAATTAATAATGCTGGAAATAGTTCAGGTACAGATACTAATTGTACTACTGCATCCGATATTACTGGGCATGGTTGTTATTCTGATGTGATAGATGCAGTCATAAAATATGAAAATACTTTTGATGGAGTCACTGTTGGTATTACCTATGGAATGATAGGCGGAAATACAAATATTATTTCTGAAACAGAATATAATGATCTTGAAGCAGATGTAATTACTGCAAATATAGGATATTCTAACCTTACAGTACAGTACAAACATGCTAGTCACGGAGATTCAGGTCAAGTAAAAGCTAATGATGATGATGGTGATGATGTAGGAACAACCATTTGTGGTGTATACGCTTTAGGAAATATTTCTGCAGGAATTTGTGGAGTAGAAACTGAATACTCAGAGACAAGTGTATCGGTTAAAAATGAATCATCATCTTTAACATATGGATTAGGTTATAATCTAGGTGGTGGAGTAATCCTTGAAGCTGCTTACTCAACTGTAGAGGAAAGTCAAGGAGATACAAAAGATACAGATGCAGACGTAGTGATTGCAAAAATAAGTTTTGGCTTTTAATTGATCAGTTAAATATAGCCAAAAATTGAGTATTCAATTCATAAATGAATACTCCCGTAATAAGGTAGCTATTATAAAATTATAACTAATAAAAAAATAGCTACCTTTTTTTTTTTAAATAAATTAATAGTTATTTTAGGCTTTTTGTAGTCTATTAAATACTTTAATTAAAAATGAAAAAAATCTCTAAAAAACCGTATCAAATATTAGCATGGGTATCTACGTTTTCTATATTAAATGGCGCACTTTTAGCAAGTATAATTCCTGAATTATATTACCATCATTTTTTTTTTATTTTTGGAAATACTTTATTAGCAATTACAGCATATTTATGGAAAGAATATTCTTTATTAGTCTTAAATTCAGGTTTAAGTTTAATATATGTATTAGGAATATTTTATGAATTTATCTAAAAAAAATATTATGTGGTTTTAATAAAGATATTAATTATCACTTATATATATATTTTCTTATTTTAACTCTACAGCTGAGAGTAAAGAATATGAAAAAATAGCTTTAGTAACAAAAGTAAAGGAATACGTTTGTGCAGTAGATTATTATTATAATTAATAGTATATTTTTTTAAGTTATAATTGAACTACTGATTTTTTCAATGAGATCAGTAGCGATTAGTGTTTTTTTGTTTTCTGATAGAAGTTGTTTGGCTGATTTGGTATGTATTATAACACCATTAATTTCAGGCTTTACATATTTTTGTGCTATCAAAGAGCCTATGATACCAGCGAGGACATCACCAGTACCACCAGATGCTAAAATACTATTACTGAAGTTATTTACGTACATTCTGCTAGAATAAATTAATGTCCCTGGGCCTTTTAGTACCCAGCTTCCACCATATTTATTTTTAATTTCTGTCACCGCTGCAAACCTATCTTTAAAGTTCTTTCCTAGTAAAGATTTAGCTTCTCCATGATGAGGTGTGCCTATCAAGAGGCCTTTTCTTTTTTTTGAAAAACTTTTTGATAACCATATTAATCCATCTGCATCTAAAACTAATGGTAGGTTAGATTTCCAAAAAAACTTAAGTATATGCGAAGCATTATTGCCTAATCCTGGACCAGCGATAATTACATTTATTTTATTTATAACTTTTTTAATATTATCCAAGTCTGGAGCAACTCTAATCACTTCATTTGGAAGTTTTTCATAGTTATTTGTGCAAATAAAAACTTTTCCACAACCAGTTCTTAATGCAGCTAATGCAGATAAATTAGCAGCCCCTGGCATATTATCCCAGCCTCCTAAAATTAATACATTTCCAAAGCTACCCTTATGCTTGGTTTTATTTCTTTTTACTAATAATTTATTGCAAGAAAAAAGTTCACAACAGTTACTTTTTTGTATAAATTTAATATTTTTAATTCCAAGATCTGTATAATGGAGTTTTCCAGAAAACTCAATACCATCTCCAGTAAAGCAGCCCTGCTTTTTAGTTAAACACATTATTGTATGATCAGCCTTTATGGTTATAGAATTAGCTACACCATTATTAGGATTTAGTCCTGATGGAACATCAATGGAAACTATAATAGAATTATTTGATTTAAATTTATTTATAGAATTTATTATCTTTGCTATGTTTCCTTGTGGTTTCCTAGAAATTCCTATACCAAGTATGCCATCAACTATTAGTTGTTTTTTTTTTGGATTTAAAATATTGGTCTTAAATTTGTATGACCTTAAATTAATTTCTTTTGATAACTTTATGAGACTTTTAGTATTATCATTATATTTTTTTATTTTAATAACAGTAACATTGTCATTATTAAGTTTGGCATGTACTCCAACTGCTAGAGCATCTCCTCCATTATTTCCGGGTCCAGCTAGAATGATTATTTCATCATAAATAAATTCTTTTAAGCAATTGTATATATTTAAGCCAGCACGCATCATTAACAGCAAGGATGTAATTCCTCGTTTCTCTAATTTCTTCTCTAAACTTTGAGTTGTTATTTGATCATATAAAAAATTTTCCATATTTAATTATATTTTCAAGGAGAGGTTAATGATTTTTTTTACTAGAATATGATTTGAAGTTGCTAGGGTATCTATAAGACTAAAATGATTATTATTATTACATTTTATTTCGCTACATTTAAAATCTAGATCATTTAAGTACTTAATGTACTTTTTACTTTGTTCTATCCATAATCGTGGTTCATCATTTCCATATGAAATTATAGTAGGAATAAGAGTTTTAGGAATAATATTGAAGGGGTTATTATTTTCAGCCTCAGTATTAGTTAATCCTATTTCTTTATTTATCTCAAGCTTAACTACTAATTTAGTTTCATATATACCGCTTATTAAAGCTAGACCTTTAATGACTTGTTTGTTCAAACCATAGCTTTCCCAATTTGTATCTAACATTAGTGAAGCCAGGTGTGCACCAGCTGAATGACCAGATAAAACTATATTACTATTATCACCATTATAAATATGTGCGTTTTTAAAAATCCAAACTATAGCCTTAATAATTTGTAACCTAATTTCAGTTAATGTTACTTTAGGGCATAGATCATAATTAATATTAAAAAAACAGATATTTTTATTATAGAACGGTAAAGCCATATGAGTATGATAAGACTTATCTAGTGCTCTCCAATAACCGCCATGAATAAATATATGAATAGGTAGTTTAGTTTTTGATTTATTAAAATAAACATCAAGGTTCTGCAGTGGTGTATCTCCATACTTAATATCATAAAAACCTTCTAAATAATTTTGAGCTTTTTTTGCTTTACTTTTAGATACGTTTAGATAGTTTTGGTAATTTGGAACACATAATCTTGGGTTGAAGCTAGTTTCTAAAACTTTAGTAGTCATTTGTTAAATGATATAAATAATTTTTTTAAAAGTCTAATGAATTTATATAAATTATTTTTATTTTTATACTAAAAAATAAGAGCAATAAATAGGATAAAATAATTTTTAATTTTACAGTTCAGTTATAAAATATATTAAGTTAAATTTGCAATATTATTCCTATTAAGAACCTATACAAACATTTGGGTTTATAAAAAACTAAATATTAATCTTTATTCTTAGTAGAGGGCTTCCCGAATGTTAAACTAGATTTTTCTCTAGTTTTAGCCCATAAGAGTTTTTTAATTTTATAATTTTCTAAAGATCCTTTGAACTCAACATTTAAAGGTTTTGAAAAACATTCTTTTTCGCTTTTCCAAGATACTGGTTTATACGTTTTACTTTGCTTAATATCTTTTGTTATTATTACTTCAGATCCTGACACATTTTTACAACCTTTTGGGTTATTTGCAGATAAAATTATTACATTTTTTTTTTTTATACTTGTAGTGCCAATGGCTTTATTATTAATTAAGGTAACTTTATTAGATCCTAATTTACTATCTAAATTATAAACAGATTTCATAATAGTGTTTATTGTTTTGTTTGGACCGTAAATACTAAATATTATATGTTTCTTCATATCATTGTTATTAGTTAGAGGTACATCTATCCAGATATAAGCACCACTTACTGGACTAAGCAGTTGCTTCTTTTTAGAATTAAATATTTCTATACCTCCTGTAATTATATTATTTTTTAATAGTTCATCAGGTAAAAATTTAAGCATTTTATTTTTATCCCACTCTACCCCTACTATTAAATGATTCGTTTCTTTAAGTGAGTAAGGAGCTGTTGGAATAGGATCTTTATTCAAAGCCGGTGCTCCTGCAAACAAGCAATTATAAAAATTACATAATATTAAGAATGAAATAAATATTCCTATTTTATAACTTATTAAATTAAATTTTAATTTTTTCATATTCACCTTGTAAGTTTAAAAATTCTTGATTATTTGAATAAAATTTTTTGTATTTAGATTCTTTTAGTATTTGAAGCATTTTTGGAATGCTAAGGTTAGATGAAATACATTTCTGAATAACCTTTTCCAATTCTAAATCGTCAAGCATTTCAAATGGACCTTTATTCCATGCAAAACCCCATTTCATAGCATTATCAACATTAACTATATCATCTGCTATCTGAGGTATTAAATCAGCGGCATATAACAGTGTAGACCCCATCACATTCCACAAGTAGTTTCCCTCTTCTGTATCTTCTAACATAGACTTAGGTTTGGTGACCAAAGTTTCTTTTAAAAAAGGCTTCCAAACTTTTTCTTCTAAGTCAAAGACCTCTTTTAGTTTATCCCCGTCGATATTTTTTTTTATTCTATAAAAACCACCGCCTGTTTTTCTCCCAAGCTGTTTATTATTGTATAATTCTAATTCCTCATCAGGCAAACTAACGCATGCTAAACCTCTATCTTTTTCAGGCAAATTTATTTCTAGATTTTTAGATACAGAATACATTACATCTAATCCTATTAAATCTACTAATCCATATAAACCAGTGGGGGGAATTCCCACAGACTTAGACAATAGAGAATCTATTTTTTCAATATTAAGATTATTGTTTCTTGCATTCTTTCCCTCATGAAGTCCTTTTAGCATAAAATAACAACCTATTCTATTCCCTATAAAGTTAACTGTGTCTTTTCCATATACAACCCCTTTATTCATAATATTTATTAAAAATAAGTTTAGGTTATTTAGCATTTCTAAAGATGTATTTTCTCCTGGTATTAATTCACATAGCTTCATTACATTCACCGGATTAAAGAAATGTGTAATACATACATTTTTTAATAATTCTTCTGACATATTTTTAGTAATATCTTTTAAAGGGATACCAGATGTATTAGAACTTACAATAGAGTCTTTGTTCCTATATTTTTCTATTTTTCCAAATATAGACCTTTTTATATCTAGTTTTTCAACAACAGCTTCACAAATCCAATCATAACTAGTTATTTTATGAAAATCTTGGTCAAAAGTTCCAATTTCAATATTTTTAATATTTTCAGGATTAGTTAACATGGGGTCCTTACTATTAATTATTTTTTCTTTTGCTTTTTCTATTAGTTCCCTAGTTATATCTAAAAGCAACACCTTACACTCTTTGTCTGCAGCAAGTGCTGCAATTCCTGCTCCCATGGTTCCGGATCCAATAACAGCTATTTTTTTAATTTGTTTATTCATAAAAATCCTTAAATTTTTTCTATTAAATAAATCTACAAGAATTTTCTTATTAGTCTATACTTAGTAGGTAATAACTTTGATATAAATTTGAGTCAATTACTGTAATATATAGTATAATCAATTTTAGAGTATTATTGAAAATGGATAAAATTAATATAAGTATAAATCAAAAAGTACTTGATAAAATTAGAAATAATATTCTCTCATTTGATTGGACCAAACTACCAGAGAAAAATGATTGGACTCTAGGAGCTAGCAAAAAATTTTTAAAAGAAATTTGTTCATATTGGGTAAAGGATTATTCATGGAGAAATGAAGAGATAAAGTTAAACCGTCTTAATCACTATAAAACAATGGTAGATGATCTAAAAGTACATTTTGTTCATGTAAGAGGGAAGGCTAAAAAAGCTATACCATTATTAATAAGCCACGGTTGGCCTGGATCATTTTTGGAGTTTAAATATATCATTGAGCCCTTAACTGATCCTGTTAAATTCAATTTAGATGATAATTTATGCTTTGATATTATAATGCCTTCTATTCCAGGGTTTATCTTCTCAGATCCTCCTAATCGTCCTTATGGACCAAGAAAAATAGCTGAATACTACAATAAACTTATGATTGATATTTTAGGGTATAATAGTTACGTAGCCCAAGGCGGAGATTGGGGAGGAGCTATTTCAACTTGGTTAGGTTATGACCACAGTAATTTTTGTAAAGCAATTCATTTGAATATAATGATTATGAGAGATAGAAAAGGGCCTTTATCAGAAGAAGAAAAATTATGGCAAAATCAATTTAAAAAAGAGCAAGTTATGGAGGAAGGATATAGATCATTACAAGCAACAAAACCTCAAACATTAGCTTATGCTATGAATGATAATCCTGTAGGAGTGGCTGCATGGATTTTAGAAAAATTTCACGGCTGGTCAGATTTAAAAAATAGAAACTTATTAGATATATACTCAAAGAATGATTTGCTTACAAATATTATGCTTTATCTAGTAACTAATTCATTCAGCACTGCATCATGGATTTATTACGGAAGAAGAGAAGAGGGTGGAAGAATAATGAATGTTGATGCAAAAGTTACAACACCAACTGCGTGTGCTTTATTTCCTGCCGAATTTTTAAGTTGGCCACCAAAAACATATGTAGAAAGAATGTATAATATTTTTCAATGGAAGAAAATGAAATCTGGTGGTCACTTTGCAGCGTTAGAGGAACCAAAACTTTTGATTGAGGATATCAGAGAGTTTGGCTTTAAAATTAAAAACATATTTATGTAGTTAATGAATAAAAGACCTCTACATTTGAGAAGATCTTGGCTGTTCGTGGGTGCTACAGATGAAAAAGCTATAAGAAGTTCTTTTAACTGTAAAGCAGATGTTTGTATTTTAGAATTTGAAGATTTTTGTTCACCAGAAAATAGACCATTAGGAAGAAAAATGCTTCCTGATATACTGAGAAAATGGAAAACATTAGGAAAAGTAACTGCTGTAAGAGTAAATACTTTAGAAATAGAGGATGGTAAAAAGGACTTAGAAGTGGCTATTTCAAAAAACCTAGATGTTCTGCTTCTTCCAAAAGTAAATAGTAAAAAGCAGGTAGATAGACTCTTAAGACAAAAGAGAAAAATTGAAGTAAAAAAAAAAATATCTAAGAATAAAATAGAGTTTATACCAAATATAGAAACAGCCTTAGGAATTATAAATATTAATGAAATTCTAAATACTAAATTTATAACTGGAGCACTTGTCGCTTCAGAAGATATGGGGACATCATTAGGGATAAAAGATTTAAAGAATAATGAAATGCTAAATCATATTAGAAAAAAATTTCATTTAGCATGTAGTGCGTTTGGAAAAACTGCTATTGATATGCCTTACACGTTTAACTCTTTGGAAGGACTAATAAAAGAGACTAAATACATAAAAAAACTTGGTATGACTGCAAAAAGTACAGTGAATTATTCTCATTGTGATATTATTAATCAAATTCTAACTCCCTCTATTTCCGAGTTTAAAAAGGCAGAAGCAGTTATTAAAAATTTCAAAAAAGCTTTTCAAAATGGTAAGAGACAAATTTATTTAAAAGGTCATTATTTAGAAATCCCATCCTATATTTCTGCACGTAAAATTTCTGAAAGATACAAGGAGTTTTTACTTTATGATGAACCTAATGTTATAATTTAAATTAATTCATTATATGAATATAGCATTACTTTTAGCAGTGATTATAGGATTAGCTTCATTTCTTTTTATCAGTAAAAAAGCAGATACTCCTGGTTTTTTTTCTGGTTTTATGGAAAACAAACAAGAGCCTACTTTATTAGTAATAACTTTTTCACAAGTTACTACATGGATATTTTCTAGGTCATTATTAACTGCTGCAATACTAGCTTATTATTATGGCTTGCCTGGTGCACTTGCATATACTGCCTATTATATTTCATTTCTTACAGGAGGATATTTTGTTTTATCTATTAGAAAAAAGTTTAAAGCAAATTCAATTATGGAGTTTGTAGTAAAAGAATACGGTATTGTTGGGAAGTTATTATATTCTTTTATTGTAATAATAAGGTTAATTAGTGAAATTTTTGCTAATTTAATAGTAATAGGACTTATATTTGGTAACGAAGGTAGTAAAGAGTATAATATTTCTATTATTTTAGTAATGTGTTTAGCATTTTCTTATTCGTATATGGGTGGCTTTAGAAACTCTATTAAAACAGACTTTTTTCAAATGATAGTTTTTATAATACTTATGCTATTTTTAGTAGTAGGAATAATTTTTTCAAATATATCTATAAATAATCAGTTATTTTTTTCAAAAATAACTGATTATTCCAATCCGGGTTATGCATTGATAGGAGTAGCACTTTTACAGGTATGGAGTTATCCCTTACATGACCCTGTAATGATGGATAGAGGTTTTATATGTAATTATAAAAAAACAAAGATTAGTTTTTGTTTAGCATTTTTAATAAGTTCAAGTTGTATTTTTATATTTTCTTTACTAGGCATATTCCTGGCGAACACATCTATAGATGGAATAACTTTTATAGAAGCCATAAAATCTAATTTTGGACATAATATTTCTTACATTGTTTTTTTACTTTTAATAGTTTCATCTATGTCTACTCTAGACTCAACTTTATCTAGTTCATCTAAATTGATAGTTTTAGACCTAGGACTTTTAACCAAAACAATATTTAATGGAAGATTAGTTATGTTACTATTCTCTGTATTAGGCTTAGCATTTATTTTCTTAAATACTAAAGACTTATTTACAGCAGTAGCAGTTAGTGGAACTGCTGCAACATTTTTAACAAGCACATTTATTCTTAGAGTTATTTTTAACATAATACTTTCTAAAAGTAGTTTAATTATGTCTTTTATATTAAGTATTTGTGGATCAACCATTTACTTTTTAGAGTCACAGTCTTTAAACAATAGCTTTAGTCTTTTTTTTGCTTTAGAGCACAAGTATAAAACCTTATTAGTTATAAATATAATAATACTAGTACTAAGTTTTTTAATAGGACTAATAACAAGAAAAAATATTAAACATAATAATTAGTAATCAGAATGTTTGATTTTTGATAATTCTTGAAAAGAATATTTACAAGATAAATAGATACATTCTTATTTTTTTACTAGCTTTGATGATTGCTCCTCAAGTACATCTTTTAATGCGCTAGCTCTAGTATCCATAATTTTATGGATCAAGCCTTTGACATCGGACGGTGTAAAACCGCGAGATTCAAGAAATTTGTCCTCGTTTTCTATAAACTCTTTGTATAATTCTTTGTCCCGTTCTAATTTTTCATAAAGATTGATAATATCTTTTTTTAATTTCTCATCTGTCATTTTTAATCTCCATTTCTAAACATATATGTATATATAATTAATTTAATCATATACCAGACCATTTATGATCACTTAGACTACAGTTATCTTTTTCCAACTCTTTATACGTCAGTTGTTTTCTTTTATCAATCTTTATACACATATAATTATTATTAGCATTATTGAGACATTCACTTTTAGTTAAAAATGTTTTCCTCATTTTTGTTTCATCCCAATCAATAGGTTGTAAAAGCCATACTATTAAAGCACATGTAAGCATTTATAAAACTCCTTCTTGAAGTTTAACATCTTTTAAATATGAAGTTACTACTTTTTTTTTTTTTCATAACTAAAGGAGGACATCTATGGTCATCATGATATAATGATTGGCAATCAAGGCAATAAAAGCATTCATTCATATTTATATTTCCTTTAACATCTATTGCATCTATTGGACAGGCTTTTGCACAAAGTTTGCAAGGGTTACCACACTCATTCCTTCTCTTTAAAGGGTTCCCTAGCCTAAGTTTTCCTCCCAAAACCATAAAGGCACCAAGTGGACAAATGAATCTACAAAAAAATCTTTCTATAAATAATCCTGTAAATAATAATATAATTGCATATAAAACAAAATACCATTCTCTCTGAAATTTCATTGATATAGCAGTTTTAAAGGGTTCAATCTCAGAACCAACATTTAAAAAGTCAGCTGAATAAAAACTAATTAAAATTAATGAAATTAATACTAAATATTTTATGTTTAAAGAGCGTTTATTGATTTTTTCTGGTATTTTTATTTGGGGAATTTTCATATATTGTGCCGCTTTAGCTAATAATTCTTGAAAACTACCAAAAGGGCATAGCCATCCACAGAAAAGACCTCTTCCCCAAAAAATGAAGGATATAACTACATATAAAATTAATATAGCAAGTAGTGGATCTGAAAGTAATACATTCCATGAAGGGTGATTAATAGGTGCTGTTGCCCACATTAAAATACTTACTATGGTAATTTGTCCCCCAGCATCCCAGCCAAGCCAAACTAAAATCCAAATTAAAAATAAATATCTAAAAAATTTTCTTCTAGAGTCAAATTTTGATAAGATCTCCATCTTAATAATGGCTAATGTTAGTATCAATAGAGTTAAAAGCATTAGAAGTATATTTATTTTTTGATTCTCCCAAGCTGCATGCCAAATAGGTCTATCTTTATCAGCTAAAACTTTTAATCCATCGGGCTTTATAATATATTTTTTATTTAGTTTATAATCTAATAAGAACTTTTTATTATACTTCGAGTTTTCATCCTCCATTAAAACTTCAAGTTTCCATGGAAGAACTGGATCAAGGTTATGTTTTGCAGGAATTCTATATAATCCAACTTCCGCAAAAAATGGTTTATCTTCTCCATGAAGAAATCCTAAATTTCTAAAATTTCTTTTTAAAAGAGGTATGGACTTATCTTTTTGAACTATAGTTAATCTTTTAAAATAACCGTTTGCTATGTGAGGTTCTCCATCTAATGGGTATCTTCCCAATGCAGCAATTACTATAGTGGTTTCATTTGGATCTCTTCCAGCTATAAAAATATCATACCATTTATCACCTAATAAATTCCTTCCAATAGTAGGAGTAACAACAGGAGCTAAGAATAAATCTATTGCGAGTTTTCTGTCAGTATCTTTATACCCCCTCTTTACTTCTTTTTGTTTAGCTGCTACTGGACTATTCCCAGGAAATAATGCTCTATACCTATATATATCAGCTACGCCGGATCGATCAGAAACCTTTGGTCTGGTGATGCCATTATTATTTAAATCTTGCATAGTCAGTGTTAGTCTTGAAATTGAACCGTCAGATATTAATTCAGAAAAAACTGTTTCTTTAAAATTAACAATATCAACTACTGGTTTATCATTAAGTCTTATTCCTTTAGATAAAGCGATGATTCGTGCTGCCCTTAAAATAGCCCCATTAAAAAGTACAGCACTTACAGTTGCCGATGAAATACCATCAATAGATCCAGGACCTTCTGTACGTAATAAATTAATCTTTGTAGGAACTCTTATATCTAAATTTTTATATTGTTTCGTAAACTTGGGGAGAATAAGATCTCCTCCAGGCGTATACATTCCTATGATAGGTTCTTTATGTTTCAAGACTTTTGCACCTGCAAGTTTACCATTTAACTTTAATCCAACTAACATATCAAATGTTTGAGAAGAATAGCCTTTTGATGAAGTAATATCTTTGGTAACAAATAGATAACCTACTAGTTCACCTTTCACAAAAACACTGACTGACGAAGGGTTTTCCTCTAAAGAGCTTAAGCTAGTAACTTTTGGAAAAAATTCTTTTGCTAGTTTTAAATTTACCCAGGCTGGATTTGTGATGCCCCATTTTCCATCTCTAAGACTATCAATATATTTTTGCGTAAGACTTTTCTCAAATTTATTTACATTAATTTCAGATGAAAACAAGCTAATGTTAAAAATAAATAAAATTATGCTTACAAAAATTACTTTAAAAGTATATTTTAAATCATGTATAATAATTACCTTTTGATTAATAGAGTATTTAAAATGCATTAAAAAATAAATATTTATTTTTTTCTCCTTTTCATTTTATTTTTATCAGTTATAATAATTATATTGTTAATTAATTACGGGAGGAATTATGAGCAGTTGGTTAAGCGAACGCGAGCAAATGCTTGTTGAAGGTGCTGAGAAAAATAATCTTGATTTACCAGTACCTACACAAATAGTATCAAACGGTGAATATCTGCCACCTAAGCAGTCTGACATGCAAAAGAAAGTAGAAAAAAGGATGTTAGAGCTAGCAGATGAAAATGCCAAATATTTAGGTCTTTCTAGAAGACAATTTCTACAAACATCTTGTGGAATGGCAACTGCATTCTTAGCAATGAATGAAATATATGGTGGTGGTGTATTTGAAGTAAGTAAGGCAGAAGCAAGAGATCCAGAACTTACCTTAGCTAGATCAAACTCTTTGTCTGGGCAGTTTATTTTTGATGATCAAACCCATTTTTTAAGAGATGATTTTCCTCACGATGCAATATTGGGGCTAGGAGAATTTGCTGCAGAGCATTGGAATCCAAAACTTAAAGAAGAAGGTTTATCACTAACACGTTATAAATTTGAAAATTATATTGCTGAATTATGGTATAGAAGTGATACCAAAATGGCTCTTCTATCAGGAGCACCATTTGACGATCCTACATGGTGGCTGCTAGGAAATGACCAAATTGTTGCAGCAAGAGACATGATTAATGACTTCACAGGAACTCAAAGAATGTTAGGTCACTCAGTTATTACTCCAGGTCAAGATGGCTGGATGGATGAAGCTGAAAGAGCAATGGCAGAATTAAAGCCGAATTCATGGAAATCGTATACAATTGGTGATCCTTTATCACCATCAAAATATCCTTGGAGACTAGATGATGAAAAGTTAATGTATCCTTTCTATGAAAAGTCACTTAAAAATGGAATAAATACAATATGTATTCATAAAGGTCTTCTACCACCTGACTATGAGACTTCTTTTAAGGGTGTATGGAAGTATGCAACAGTAGATGACGTAGCAAAGGCTGCAAAAGATTGGCCAGAGATGAATTTTGTTATTTATCACTCAGCACTTAGACCATTCTTAGAATTACCAGATCAAGCATGGAAAGAATTTGAAGAAAGTGGAGGCTATATTAAGTGGGCATCTGATTTAGCAAGAATACCTGAAGAGCATGGTGTTACTAATGTATATGGTGAATTAGGATCAACATTTGCCAACTCAGCTGTAGCACACCCAAGATTTTGTGCTGCTTTTATAGGTACTTTAGTTAAAGGGTTAGGAGCTGATCATGTTGTTTGGGGAACAGATACTGTATGGTATGGGTCACCTCAATGGCAAATTGAAGCAATGAGAAGACTAGAAGTTCCAGAAGATATGCAGAAGAAATATAACTTACCTGCACTAGGTGGAGCTAATAGTTTAACAAAGCAAGCTATATTTGGACTAAACTCAGCAAGAATTTACGGTCTAAGTATGAATGAAGCTACAAACATGCCGGATCTTCCTAATTTTTCAGAAGATAAGATTGCTGGTCTAGCAGAGCAATTTAGAGAAGTTGGAGGAGGACCATCAAATAAGCGTTTTGGTTATACCAGAAAGGCTTAAATTATAACAATATATGTAATATTTTGTTGAGTATTGTTTAAAAAGCCTCGAATAAAAATCGGGGCTTTTTGTTTTTAAAGATTATAAAGGGGGAAATGATGAAGAAAGTTTTATTAGCGGTAGTAATTTTATTCAGTTTTATATCTAAAATTCATGCTGACGGTCATGTTATTAAAGCTGATAAGTCAATGTTATATTTTGCAGGCTTGTATCCTAGTTACTTATTATATTTGCAAGGAAATATTCCTGAAGGAACAAAAGATAATTGGGTAGACAAGGACTACTGGGCAGTTTTAGAAATAGACAAAAGCAGTAAAAAGCATGGCGGTGAAGCAGTAATTTTTAAGCTAAAAAAAACCTCAAAAGCTAGTCCACAACCAGAATGGTGTGTAACACAAGGTGGAGGAAAATTTGATGGAAAAGGACCAGCTTGTCTAAATACGGATAAGCCTAAAAGTATGAATCAACTAAGATTTAAGGTAAAAGTACAATACAAGGATACAAAAGAAAACCTTCCAAAAGAGTATCAAAGTTTAAACTTTGTTCAGTACGAGGTTGGATATGATGATAATGGAGTTTCATTAAGTCAATTACCTGGAAGATTGCCTCCCCCAAATCATATTTTTGGTCCAGTAAAATTAACAATTTTTAAATAAATTTAATAAACTCCCAATTTTATTTTGGGAGTTTTTAAAATGTTAAATAACTTATTAACAAAAGCTTTATACACGTGTTGTATAGCATTTTTTTTATTTGTAATACCTAAATTTCAACTATTAGCTAATGAAGGCCCCACATTATTAAAAAAGTCTGATAAAAAGGAAAAACTTAGAGAAGAAGACTTAGTTACTAAAAAATTAGATATTAATAATTTAGTGATTTCTAAATATATCAGCTTAAATTTGGTAAAAAGTATATTTCCTGAAGCTACTAAATTCGGAAAATTAGATAAAAATACTCTTTCTATTCCAATTTACAAAGATGATAAAGAAATAGGTTTTCTTTTTGAAACTTTTGATGTTACCAGGGGATTAGGTTATTCTAGAAGGCCTTTTAATCTTGCAGTAGGAGTCGATTTTGATGGAGTTCTAAGAGGTGTAAAGTTATTAAAACATGTCGAACCAATAGCTATTCTAGGAAGAACAGATCAAGACTTTATTAAATATCTAGACCAATATAAAGATATTGATTTAAAGGCAGGAATTTCTCTTACTTTAGAATTAACTGGTTCTGATATAGAAGGTGCTAATGTTGCAATGAGAGAAACTGCTGGGGAAACAGACAGTTTAACTCAAATTGATGGTGTTTCTCGTACAACTACATCTTCCTTACTATTTATGGATGCCATAATGAGAGGGTCAAGAAAGATAGCAAGACAAAAAAATATAATATTAGACAATAATGATTTAGGAAACTATCTGGATTTAGAAGCTTATAAGCCTCAAACATGGAATTCACTTATTCTAGATAACAGTATTACATTCGATAAAATCACTGTAGGAGATTTGCAAAAAAGTTTTTCTGCAAAAAAATTTGATATACCTAGGTCTTTAAGATTTAATAACGAAGAAGAACTACTAGCTAATTTTTATATTGCAAATGTATCACCAGCGGGAATAGGAACAAATATATTAGGTAGGAGGTGGTTTGATCAATACATATCAGCAGGAAGAAATGTAGAGGACCAAGTGTATTACCTGGCATTTGAAGGAAATAATTGGCTAGAACTTGAAAAAAGGATAAGTAATATTATTGATAAAAAAAATTTAATTTTAAAACAAGATGATATTTCAATTATTATTACTAAAGATTTATTTAAAGAATTACCATTTAATCATGCTAAGCAAGGACCAAATATTTTAGGACAAGGTTTATTATACCTAAATTCAAGCTATAAAATTAATCCGCAAAAAAAAATACAATTAATATACAAGATTAATAATAAAAACAATGATTCTATTAGTTTTAAATTAAGTTATATATTACCTGATAAATATAAACTACAAAATTATGAAGATTTAAAAAATTACAAACAAAACTATAGTTATAGCTCTATATGGCAAAAGTCATTAGTTGACATAGTGCTCCTACTTTTAACTATAACAGTAGCAGTAATTATTTTATCTTTTAATAATAGAATTACAAAAAATAGGAATAGATATCTTTTTATAAGAATAGTATTTTTATTTTGGGTATTAGTGTGGTTGGGTTGGATTAAAGGAGGACAATTGAGTTTAATTCATCTTATTAATTTATTTAATTTAGTAATTAATTTTGAACTTGATTTAACAACTTTCTTAATAGAGCCTTTGATATTTACTATAGGTGTATTTACTTTAATTTCTTTATTTCTTTGGGGTAGGGCATTATTTTGTGGTTGGTTGTGTCCTTTTGGTGCTCTTCAAGAACTAATAGCATTATTAAGCAAAAAAATAGGCATAAAGCAAATAAATTTCTCTGAAAATTTAGACAGTAAACTAAGATATATAAAATATATTTTATTATTTTTAATTATAGGCTGTTCTATTTTAGAATTTAAATATATAAACTATTTATATAATATAGAACCATTTAAAACAGCTATTACTTTAAGATTTATTGCGCCGTATAAAGTAATGATTTGGGCATTAATATTACTTGCAACTAATTTATATATAGAAAGAGCATACTGCAGATATCTCTGTCCTCTTGGAGGGGGTTTAGCTGTATTGGGAAAAGTAAGGATAATTAATTTTTTAAAAAGAAAAAAAGAATGCGGAAATCCTTGCAAGGCTTGCAATAAAGAATGTCCTACAGGTGCAATTTTATATACAGGTGAAATTAATATGAATGAATGTTTAGGATGCCTTGACTGTCAGGTTATGTATAACGATTATACTAAGTGTCCGCCCTTAGTAGCTTTAAGAAAATAAGAAGTAAAAAAAATTATTTATAGAATTTTGTATTAATTATTCAGGCTAACTTGATAAATTTATCATCATCAACTACCAAAGCTTTTCCAGATAGTTTATTACACAGTTCTATAATTTTATTTTTTTCTAAAAGTAGGGAGCTAGTAGCTAGTGCATCTGATAGCCAAGCCTTTTTTGATAATATACTAATGGCTTTATATTTGTTTTCGCTTATGCCTGTTTTAGGATTAAATATATGATTATATTTAGCAGTAGGTTCAAACATTGTTCCAAAACCGCTAGATGTAGCTACAGCCATATTAGATAAACTAATAACTTCGTTAACACCACCTGGTTCCTGCAATAATATATTCCAATGTCTTTTATTTTCAAATTTTCCCAAAGCATATGTTTCCCCAAAATCAACAAGGGTATTGCGAATATCATTATCTTTTAAAATGTCGGTAATGTTATCCGTGATCCATCCCTGAGCAATACCGTTTAGTGTTATGGAAGAATTATTAATAAGTTTAATTTTATTATTTTTTATTATTACATGTTTCCAATTTATAGTATCGACAATTTTATTTAAGCTATTTAAATTTGGACTTGTCCTTTTTCCTTGAACTATAAAATGGTTATAATAAAAATTCCAAAGGGGTTGAACTGTAATATCAAAAGCTCCATCAGTTTCTTTAGATATGAGTTGAGACTTTTTTATTACATCTATTAGACTATCAGAAGGATCATTAAGAACTTTATTTTTATTTAATTCTACTATCTCTGAATTACTATTTTGTAAGTTAAATATATTATCTGCTTTGTATGCGAACTGTTCTACTTTTTTTATAATATTTTGATTAGCTATTTTATTATTTGAATGAATTTCGAGTTTTACAGGATTATTAAGGACATCCCCATACCATTCTGTCTTTACTATTTTTTTATTTAGTAAACTAAATAGACCATATGAGGTAGATCCTACTAATGATAAACCAACTATTTTTATTAGTTTCCTTTTACTTAATTTATTTGTAATTAATTTATACATAATATATTAATAAACATAACAAATTTTTTATTAATCATCAAAGATTATGTCCTATGAGGAAAGGAAGGTTGTAATGCATAAAAAATCAATTGATTTTGTTAAAAATGCTATATCACAAATAGAACAAATTTCAGTAGACGAAGCAAAAAAAAATATAGATAATTATATATTCATTGACGTGAGAGAAAAAGAAGAAATTGATAATATACCTAGCATTGAAAACTCTATTTTAATACCAAGGGGCTTATTAGAGTTTGTAGCTGATGATGAGAGTCCTTTATATAATAAAAGACTAGAGCAAGACAAAAGTATTATTGTATACTGTGCTGTAGGTGGTAGAGGAGCGTTAGCATCTAAAACTTTAAATGAAATGGGATACAAAAATGTTTATAATTTAATTGGAGGTTTAAAAAATTGGTATAAATAATTTTATTTATTATCACTTACTAATAGTAAACTAATACGGTTATTAAATATTATATATACAGAAATAGGAAGAAACAATATTTGTCCAAAGATTGACTTTTTTCCTTCCTGGATATTAAAAATTTCAAAGGGACCATATGAAAATATATTGTCACCCCAAACTAAAATGTGCTGATATACAATTACAATTGAAATTATTAAAGACATTATACCAGCTAATTTAGTTAGTAAATTAGAAAAGGGCAAAAAATAAAAAATACCATATACTAAACCAAGTAATACAAATACTTCCCCAATGGCTAATGACCAAGAAAAAAAGACTGGAAAGATAGAAAAAAATGGTATTGTTGTTACCATATTGATTAAACCCTCGCCATTATCATTAAGAAGATTTTTTAATTTAGCATAGCCATAATTAAAAAAAATTAAGCCAAAAGATACCTTCAAGAAGATATCACTTATTATTGATAATAAAAGTGAGTATTTAAACATTCTAATATTGTAAATCAAAATAACTTTTTTAATACAAAAATATAAATTTTAGTTATTTGTATCTGACAAGAATAATTTAAGCATTGGAGGCACTATCAACAAGGTCAAAATAGCAGAGAGGCTTAAGCCTCCTAAAATTACCGAACCTAGACCTTTATAAAGTTCTGAACCTGCCCCAGGAAATATGACTAAGGGTAACATACCAAAAACACTTGTAAGTGTAGACATGAATATTGGTCTAATTCTACTATTAGTTGCATCTAGGATCGCATCATTAATTTTTAGATTATTATTTTTTATAGTTTGTAAGGTTCTATGTACTAATAGAATTGCATTATTAACGACAATACCACTCAAAATTACAAAGCCTAATATGGTAAGCATATCTAAGGGTTGAAAAGTTGTTAAATTAAGTAGCCACAGTCCTAGAACTCCACCTGCTGCTGCGGGTGGAACTGATAACATTATTATAAAAGGGTATTTAAAACTTTCAAATAGTATAGTCATTAGCAAATATACAATTATTATTGAAACTAATAAATTTATTGCCATTGCTTTCCATGTCGTAGTAAGTTCGTCAGCTGTTCCAGAGATAGCTATTTTGATATCTGAGGGTAAATCACTCGCTTGCAAAGGTTTGATAATTTTTTCTTTTACTTTAATAATTGCTTCTTCTAAAGCAATATTATCAGCCGGTTTAATTTGAAGCGTTACTGCCCTTTCTCCCTCTATATGTCTTATTTGTGTGGGTCCAGTTGTATATATTATATCTGATAGAGAGGATACCGGAATAATTTTACCATTAGTTGTAACTATTGGGATATTCTCTATACCTTGTGTTTTATTGATTGAATTTTCTATGCCCATTAGAGTTAAATCCATTCTCTTAGAATCCACTGTAATTTCATCTATTCTTATACCAGAATTAAAAGCGTCTATTCCTGCAGACAACTCGGAAGCTGAAACATTATTATCGGCTAGCTTTATTCTACTTGGAATTATTTGTATTTCAGGTGCACCTAAAATTAATCCAGGCTTTGGTCTCATTTGATTTCCTGCAGAGCGAGGAAACTCTTTCATTACTAATCCTGCTGCTTTTTGAGCTGTTGCTGTAATAGTATTTAAATTAGGCCCACTAATATCTAGGTCAATGGATCTTCCACCTCCGTAACCTCTCACAAAAAGACCAGGTTGAGAAAAGAAACCATAAGTTGCTGGTTCTCCATATAAGGACTGTGTCATGACTGGTATTAATTCTTTTACTCTAGTCTCTTCAACGGCACTTGCACCAAATAATGTTCTACCTCCAGCAATAGCTACAAAGAAAAAGTTTTTTATCTTTGGGGGCTCTCCTTTTTCTGATTTCTCTCCAGTTTCAACTGACCACAAAGGTTTAACTTTACTTTCAACTGACTCAGCAATCTCTGTAAGAGTATCAAGGTTATATCCAGGAGGAGGCATCATAACACCAAATATTAAATTTCTATTACCCTCAGGTAAGTATTCTAATTTTGGCATCAATATGTATGAAGTACTTATAGTTGTAAAGATAATGAATCCAACAAGAATTAAAGAATACTTTTTAGATTTCAATATAAAGTTCACATACTTTAAAATTCTTTGCGTTACATAGGATCCAAAGTTATCAAGTATTGGAAGTTTAAATTTGTAGTCATTATTTTTAGATAAAATCCAATTTGTTAAAGCAGGAAGAATAGTAACTGATACTAATAAACTCATTAATACTGCTACTGAAATAGCAACAGCAATATCTTGTAATAGTTGTCCGGCCTCTAATTGCATAATTAAGATAGGAACAAAAACTAAAACAGTTGTTAAGGCTGAAACCATCACAGCCTGCCATACCTGACTTGTTCCTTTGAATGCGGCATCTTTAATACTTGCACCTTTTTCTTTTAGTCTAAATATATTTTCAAGAACTACTATAGCTGCGTCAACTACCATTCCTACAGCAAAAGCTATTCCAGCTAATGAAATTACATTAATGGTTTTGCCAAGCAATGACATTGCTACAAAAGCTGCGACAACAGATATCGGTATAGATATGGCAATAACTACAGTAGATTGCCAGGATCTTAAAAAAATTAGCAGTATTAGAATGGCTAAAATACCACCTACCCAGATATTTTGTTTTACTAAATTAACAGCAGAATCAATATAAATTGTCTCATCATAAACTTGCTCTATTTTCAATCCAAGTTCAGGTAAAATATTTTGATTTAAATCTTTTAGCGTAGTTTTAACTCCATTCATAACATCTATTACGTTAGCACCAGTTTGCCTTACAGCATTTATTGCAATAGATTGACTCCCGAGATACCTAATAATTGCTCTTGGTTCTTTAAACGTAAATTCAACATTCGCGACATCATTAACAGTAACTCTTCCAAATGTACCATTTAAATCTTGTTCACTTATTAAAACAATTTCATTTACTTGTTGGGCTGATTGAATTTCTCCTTCTGCTCTTACTATGTACTCTCTTTTCCCTTCTTTTACGTCACCTGCAGAGATAGAACTATTAGCTTTTCTAATGGTATCCAAAACTTTAGGAACAGTTAATCCATAGTAAGCCATTTTTTCAGCATTTATTGTAACTCTTAATTCAGTTTCACTACTTCCATAAGCATTAGTTCTAGCAACTCCAGGAACTCTTTCAATTCTATCTTGGACTATATCCTTAACTATATCACCATATGCTGCAATATTTTTATCATTACCTTTCGTTTTTGTTAAAATAAACCATGCTATAGCATTGTCATCTAACCCAGAGGTATCTAAGGTGGGTTCGCCGGCATCTTCAGGATAATCATCTATTTGGTTTAAACGATTTGAAACTAACATTAGGGCTCTATCCATATCCATTGTTATATCAAATTCTAGTTCTATTTTAGCTCTTCCTTCGCTTGTAGAAGCAGTAATTTTTTTTACACCTTCTAAACCCTGCAGTGACTCTTCTTGTCGGTTGACTATTTCTCTTTCCATTTCATAAGGGGAAGCACCAAACCAATAAGTTGTAACACTAATAACGGGTTTATTTACATCAGGAGCAATTTGTATAGGAATTCTATCTAGCGCTACAACTCCTAAAATAATTGTCATTATTATAACAGAGACTATAGCAATGGGTCTTTCTAAAGATGCTTTTATTATATTCATTTTACCTTAACTATTTAATATTTACATTTTGTCCAGGTCTTAATCTTTCATTACCTTTAATTACAGCTATTTCATTTGCTTTTACACCATCTAAAACAATAAATCTATTTCCAACTGCATCTCCTAATTTGAGGGGCCTAATTTCTGCTACTTCTTCTTTAACAATATAAGCTAAAGACATTCCTTCTCTTTTAAGTATGGCATCCTTATGAATAGTTAATAAATTTTTTTCACTAGATATAGGAATTAAGATATTTACATTTTCATCAATTATTAAATTTCTACTTAGTTTGTTTTTATTATTTTTTAAATCTATGAATAACTTTACTGTTCTAGTTTGTAAATTTTCTTTTTTTCCTATGGCTCTTACAGTACCTTTTAGATTTAAACCATCAGTGGTAGAAAAATTGATAATAGTGCCTACTTTCAAGTTAAATGTTCTAAATGTAGGAACTTCTGCTATTACTTCTAAATTATTTTTACTAATAAGCTGGAACATTTTGTCACCTGTTGCAACAAACTCACCTATTTCAATAAATTTTTCTTCTATAACACCATCATACAATGCTTTCGTATCAGATTTACTTAAATTCAAATTTGCAATGTTTTTAAGACGATTACTAATTTTTATTTCTGAAAGAGCTATCTTTTCTCTTGATTCAAGTATTAAATTTAAATTTTTAAGTTTATCATATTTAGACTTATTAAATGATGAACTGTCTTTAAGAGCTGTCATTCTGTCAAGATCAAGCTTGTTATTTAGGGTTTCAATTTTTGCTATTTCATAATTAGAATTAGCCTTTTCTTCATTTGATATTGCAATATCAAGTAAATACTTATAGTTTTTATAATCAATTTTTACTAGCAATTGTCCTTGTTTTATAAAATCACCTTCCTCTACATAAACTCCATCAATTTTTCCCGAAACAGAGGCCATAATGTTTGTAATTTTTTTTGAACGAAGACTACCTATTATTGGGATTGTCTGATTTAATTTTTCTAATTTTACTTTATCAACTTCTACTAAAGTAGCTTGCTGAGCAAATACTACATTAATATTAAGTAGAAAAATAATTATTTTAATAGAGATAAATTTCATAAATTTAAGATAGCTCAAATATATTTTTTTGCTACGTTTTTAGGTATTTTTCCTATTCCAGGATTAAATATATTATTAGGATCTAGTTTTTTATAAAACTCTCTTAAGTTATCATCAGCTTCATATGTGTGGCCTACGTTATGTTCAGCTGGATATTTTGCACCAATTTTATCAAACCATTTTAAAAGTTTATTTTTTACTTTATTATTATCTTTACCTTTTTTTATTACATACTCTCTATGAAATACTAAGCAAAAAAAATGTGCAACTGTTAATGTTTTTAGCACATCTTCTTTTGAATCCATTGAAATATCATTATACCAATAATCATCATTTCTTTTTAAGGCAACATCTAATGGTAATAATTCAGGATTTGCATGTTTTGATAAATTAGCACATCTTGCCGAGGCTCCAGCAAATACAAATCTATTTAAGGTTAACTTTTTACTTTCTTTAATATTACATATTAAAAAATTACTTTTATTTTCTTCACAAAAAATATTTTTTGAAATTTTTAAAATTTTAGCATAAATTTTTTTATCACATTTTAATATCAAATGATGCTTGTATTTTTTATTAAGTTTGTCAAATAATTTTGGCATCTGGTTTGGTAATATTGATGTTAACGCATTTAATAAAATATCTAAAGTTTTGCCAGAAAAAAATCTAGATTTTTTAAAAAAATTTTCTAGCTTTGATTTGGTTTTATAAAAAAAAGGCATAGTTGAAGTCCCTAAATAATAAACTAGATAAAATGCATCTTTCCCATATTTTTTAGAAGTTTCATAAGCGTCATTATGCATATATTCTGCGTAAATTGGTAGTTCATCGACTTCTGTAAGCACTTTTTTTCTTAGCATGGTTAAATGTTCAGGGTTATTAGTGCTATAATAAAAAGTTATCTCATCACTTTCTTTTTCAAAGGTATCTAATCTTACTGCAAATACTGCGACTTTACCTGAACAACCTGAGGCATCATAGAGGCGTCTTTTATCTGAATTATATCTAGCTGGTGAATCTGCATTAATGTCTTTTACAATAGTACTATAGTCTGTTGAAGAAGCTCTAGAGTTTGAATTTTTAATATTTTCATCATTAAAGGTACAATTATCTAAATTTTTTAATATATCTTCAGGAGTATTGCCAAGATTGATACCTAATTTATTTTGGAGCTCTAATTTTCCATTATTATTTACTGAAGCAAAAAGTGATAGTTCGGTGTAGGCAGGACCTCTTTTAATTAATGCTCCACCTGAATTATTACATACACCACCAATTACTGAAGCACCTATACAGGAGGAGCCAATTTCTGAATGGGGGGCTCTGTTGTATGGTTTAATTTTTTTTTCTAAATCATATAAAGTGGAACCTGGAAATGCAAGTATTTGATTGCCATTTTTTATCGGAATAATTGTCTTCAATTTGCTAGTATTAATAATTACTAAACCCTTATTATACTTTCCATTTGGAGTACTGCCTCCTGTTAAACTAGTATTAGCTGCTTGCATTAAAATATATTTATTATGCCCAATGCAAAGTTTTAATACATTCCACATATTTAATAATGAGTTTGGTAGGACTACAAATTCACATTCACCTGACTCTGTTCTCCAGCCAGTTGTATAAGGGGTTTTTTCTTTTTCATTTATTAGAAAATTTTTTTTTCCAACTGTAGCTATTATTTGTTTGTGTAAATTAGTTAACATAGTTTATTTAATGAATACTTTTAAAAATATTATTTTATGTTATTTTTTTTATTATGCAAAACATTTGTCTTATAATAGGAGCCGGTGCTGGTATTGGTGGCAATGTTGCAAAAGTATTTGCTAAGAATGACTATCATGTTTACCTAACTCGCAGGTCTGACGATATTGGTTTGAAAAAATTGATTGATGAAATAAATAGTAAAGGAGGAAATGCATCGGGGGAACTTCTTAATGCGATTAAAGATGATACAATAGAAAATTTAGTTCATAACATAGAGGATAAATTAGGAACAATAAATGTAGTGGTTTATAACTTAGGTGCACAAATAGGTAATAAAAAATTAGAAAACTTAACTTTAAAACAATTTGATTTAGGGTTCAAGATGGGAACATTAGGGCTTTTTAGGCTTGCTAAAACATTATTTCCATACATGGAGAAGCGAGGAAAAGGAACTTTAATTGCTACATCCTCTACTGCTTCTGTAAGGGGAAATCGGGGGCAACATTCTCATGCAGCAGCCATGGGAGCAAGAAGGATGCTTTGCCAAACTTTAAATGATGAATTTTCAGCCAAAGGAATTCATATCGTCCATGCTATTATTGATGGAGCCGTTGATGCACCTGATACATTAGGAAAAATGTTAGGCAAAGAAGGTTATGAAAAATTAAGGAAAGAAAAAGGAAAAGAAAATGATGGTTTAATTTTGCCTAAAAAAGTCGCAGAATGTTATTATTATTTGTCACAACAACATAGATCAACTTGGACTAATGAAATAGATTTAAGAGCTTTTTCAGATCAACCATGGTGGAATACGCCTAGCGATAAGTATAATTTTTAGATAAAGTATATTTTAGATTATACTATTAAGCTATTGTATTCATTAACAAGTTTCTCATAAACTTTTTGTCCTTCGTAAAAATATTGCTTCTCTTGATCCTTTACCTTTCTAAAAAATTTTGCAGGTTTACCAGCAAAAATTGTATTAGCAGGAACAGAAGTATTTGGAGGTAAATAAGAGTTTGCCCCTACAAAAGAGTTTATCCCTATTAGACATCCTTGATCTATGATTGATCCCATTCCTATTACAGCATCATCATGTATTTTTGTTTTTCCCAATATTATAACATTATGGCCCACAGTAACTCTTTTTCCTATTTTAATAATATTACCAAGAGTATCTATAATTGAATTATCTTGAATATTTGATCCTTCTCCTAAAATAACTTGACCATTTTTTTTACTGCTTAAAATACTTACTGAATACCAAATACTTGCCCTTGCATTCATAATTAGGCTTTGACCTATGAATGCATCTGAAGCAATGAAGCAAGTATTTGGTATATTAATATTATTTTTTTCAGTTGCAGCCTTTTGAAGATAGTCTCTATAATTAAATTTATTCATGAAAAAAGAATTAGGATTTTTTGTGATTAATTGCGTTTTATAAGTTAAGAAATCTTTTTCATCTATTTTTTTAATAACTTTTGCTGGTGAGCCAGCAATTAAAGTATTAGAAGAAAATTTCTTTCTGGGTGGTATGAGAGAATTATTTGCAACGATAACATTATCTCCAATCTCTGAACCATCCATTATTACGCAATTACTACCTACTAATACATTATCACCTAATTTACAGGCATGAATAATGGAATACTCATCAATTACACAATTATCACCAATTTTTGTACCTTGTATTCTACCAGCTACATGAATAGTAGTTCTTTCTCTTAATAAACAATTTTTTCCGATATAAATTTCTTTACCATCTCCCCTAACTATCACATTTTCTTGAAACTTTGTATTACTTCCAATAAATACATTTCCTATAATTATAGTACTAGAGGGGCTAACTATTCCTGTATCCAAATAAGGTGAGAAATTTAAATATTTTATTATTTTGGGTGTCATGTTAAAAATGTAATTTTAAAATATTAATATGTTTAAAAATATTATAAAGGCTAATAAAAATATTAAAAAGTACTTAATTCGGACTCCAACTAGGTATTCAAATGGATTATCAGAATTAGTTAATAAGAATATTTTTATAAAATATGAAAACCTTCAACATACTGGATCATTTAAATATAGAGGTGCCTTGAATAAAATTCTAAGCTTAAGTCCTGATGAAAGAAAAAATGGAGTTATAGCAATGTCTGCAGGAAATCATGCTCTTGGTGTATCTTTAGCTTGTAAACTTCTAAAGATAAATGCAATTATCGTGATGCCAAATAATACTCCATTTGAAAAGATTAGAAGAAATATTGAACTAGGTGCCAAAGTAGAAATATATGGGAATAATATATTAGAGTGCGAACAATATGTAAATAAACTAGTAAAAAGGAATGGATATAATAAGATACATCCTTTTAATGATGCAAATGTAATATGCGGTCAAGGTACATTAATGCTAGAAATGTTGGAGGATTGTCCTGATATAGATACATTATTAGTTCCAGTAGGAGGAGGTGGCCTGCTTTCTGGCTGCGCAATAGTAGCAAAGAATCTTAAAAAAAATATTAAAGTAATTGCTATACAAACTGAGAATTTTCCTTCTTTTTATAACACCTTTTATAATAAAAAATGTAAATTTAGTTCAGGAAGTGTAGCAGAGGGTGTAGCGGTAAAAAAAATAGGAAACCTTAATACTAAAATACTAAATAAACTTGTAGATAAATGTGTTCTTGTGAATGAAAGAAAAATTGAAGAAGCAATTTCTTTTTTTTTAATGAGAGATAAAACTCTTGTGGAAGGAGCAGGTGCATTAGGATTAGGAGCAATTCTACAAGGTAAAATACCTAGAACTTCTAAAAATATAGGACTAATAGCTTGTGGAGGAAATTTAGATTCTAGAGTTTTATCTTCTTTGCTAATGAGAGAACTAGTTAGGAAGAAACAAATATTAACCCTTTCTATCGATATGGAAGATAAGCCTGGACAGTTAAATGAAATTTCAATTCTTTGTAATAAAGAAAAAATTAATATTTTAGAAGTTGAACATAGTAGATTTACTTTAGACCTTTCTGTTCGTGCAGCTAGACTTAATATTACTTTAGAGACAAGAAATCAAGAACACGCTAAGATAATTATAAACAAAATTAAAAAACTTGGATTTAAGGTGGCGGAAAAAAAAGAAAATTAGAACTTATTTTCTTTTATTCCAATAGCTTTCCAAGTTTTCAATAAGTTCTTTGCTGAAATGACAATAAGCCTGATCGTGAGAATAATAAGATAAGTACTCCCTGAATTGATCAAGTGTTTCTTGAGAAAATCTTAAGGCTCTTCTATTAAATGCTGCACCTACCACTCCTGATTTGTAATATGATTTCACAATTTGTGATAAAGTTTTATCTATTAATTTATAACTAACTATATTATCACATATTTTTTGACCATTTTTATCTGAAGTATTTATTTTTAATCCATTCTGAATTGCTTGTCTTGAAATCCTATCGCCAACTAATCGCCATAATCTTAAATTTGCAGCACCAGGTATTATTCCTTCTTTTCTAGCAGGAAGAGTCATATATGATTTTTTATCTGCTATTATATGATCTAATACCAACAATAATTGGCATCCACCTCCTATAGCAAATGTTTCCAAAGCACCTATCCACATCTTTTCCTTTAAGGGAAAAAATACATTATTTGTAGTTATATTATTATCATTTAATCCTCTAAAAATTTTATTTACTGTGCCCATTTCTCTTACTAAATACCACATAAAGGATATTTTTCCTTGATACAAATGAGTTAGGTTTATACCTGAGCCAAATATTCTTTTTTTCATGTATTTACTATGATTCACTCTAGAACCTCTTAACACACATATTTTTGAATTATTACATAATAGAGCCAAATCTATTGCAGCCTCTAAAGGATATAGTGTTAGTTCATCTTCCGCATTTAAATACTTAGGATTATTAAGGGTTACTTCAGTAAAAAATTTCTTTTTTTTACTGTAGCTTTATCCAGGTTAATGAATCCTGTAGAATTGAACTTTTCTAAATTTTCTAATGCTAGTTTTGATGGTTTAAGCATAGCTTCACAAAGGTGTTTTCCATTTTTTTTGTTTGATAAAATTGAAGATAAAAAAACTCCTTGATCTAATTCTACTGCTGTTTTATCTGATAAGGGCTTTTGTGTTTCCAATTTAATCTCATCTTTTGAAGGGGTTAAATAAGGAACAATTTTATTAACTTCATAGACAAGATCCTCAATTCTAATATATTTTGATCTATTTTTAGTGACTTTATTATAAATAGTATCAGCATAGTTAATTAAAAATATCTTTTTTGATAATGTGGAGATATAATTTAAGTCAGCAATCTTTAACTTATTTTTATTACCTAACTTTTGTATCGATAAAGTACAAGATCTCCAGAAAGCAGAAAATAATACCTTATCCCTAAAAAAAATTTTAGATAAATTAGGTGAAAAATTTTTTACTTTTTTATCAGCAAAATCTAAATCTAATTTTGATACTTCTTTTTCATAAAATTTTACATCCATTTAACTTCTTAGGTTATAACCTTTAATAAAAATATAAATTATTAACAGAATACAAAATATTAAAATGATCAATATAGTTAAAATACTAGTAAAAATACTAACATCAGATATTTCATAAAAGCTATATTTAAAACCACTTACTAGATAAAGCACGGGGTTTAGTAAAGAAATTTTTTGCCAAAAGTCAGGTAGCATTTCAATAGAATAAAAACTCCCACCCAAAAACACTAAAGGAGTTACTATAATAAGGGGTATTAAAGAAAGTTTTTCAAAGTTATCTGCCCATATTCCAATAATAAAACCAAACATACTAAAAGTGATTGAGGTAACTATTAAAAAAAAAATCATTAGCAATGGATGGGCAATATCTAAGTCTATAAAAAAAGTTGAAGTAATAATAATTAAAGTACCAAGTAGTATAGATTTACTAGCAGTAGCTCCTACAAAACCAATTATCATCTCTATTCCAGAAATGGGAGCAGCTTGTAGTTCAAATATTGTTCCATTAAACTTTGGAAAAAAAGTACTGAATGAACCATTTGATATACTTTGTGTTAGTAAGTTTAACATTAATAAACCAGGAACTATATACATTCCATAAGACACTCCATCAATTTCTCTGATTCTAGATCCAATTGCTGCACCAAATATTATAAAATACAAAGAGGTGGAAATTATAGGAGACACTATACTCTGAAAGATAGTTCTTTTAGTTCTTTCTATTTCATGAAAATAAATTGCTATTATAGCTTTATAGTTTATCATTCGTATTTTCTTTAATGAAGTTAATAAAAATACTTTCAAGAGACCTTTTTTTAATATCAAACTCTAGAAAGCTAATATTATTTTTTTTTATTAAATTTATAATATCTATTGCCTCATTCTGACTTTTATCTAAATTAATTTCTAATTCCCTACCATTTTTAGTTAGTTTAACAGAATAAATATTCAAAAAACTAGGTATTTTGATTAACTTTTTTGAAAGCTTTAAAACTAATTTTTTATTGCCTAATTTGTTGAGCAATTTTTTTTTTTCTTCAACAAGTATTATTTTTCCTTCATTAATAAAACCTACTCTATCAGCTATTTCCTCAGCCTCTTCTATGTAATGAGTTGTAAGTATAATAGTAACTCCCTTTTCTCTTAATTTATAAATTATTTGCCACATTTCCTGTCTAAGTTCGACATCAACCCCTGCAGAAGGCTCATCTAAAAATAAAATTTTTGGATTATGTGATAATGCTTTAGCAATTAATACTCTTCTTTTCATGCCTCCGGATAATTGAATTAATAAAGAGTCTTTTTTTTCATATAACTTTAACTTTTTTAGTAAAGTATTTATATAATCGTAGTTATTTTTCAAGCCCCATAAACCTCTAGAATAACAAACATTGCTAAATACTGTATCAAATGCTTCTAAATGCAACTCTTGTGGAACAAGCCCTATCATTGATTTTATTGCCATCCTATTTTTTTCTAAACTTAAGCCAGCAACTTTAATAGTTCCAGAGGAATGGTAGGATAGACCACATATACTATTTATTAAAGTAGTTTTTCCGGCACCATTTGGTCCTAACAATGCAAATATTTCTCCACGCTTTATATTTAATGATACCTTATTTAAGGCTTGATAGTTATTTTTATAAAATTTATTAACTTTTTTAAGGGTTATAAGATTCGCCATTATTATTTCTCTATATTTCTTTCACGCTGTATTATCTCATACGATTTCTTTTCAGCATCAGGATCATATGCAGTAATACCAACTTCAGGAGGGTTTTTAGCAGGTAGAGGTTTTGCTGGTGAAGAGTAAATTAATGTCTTTCTTTCTTCTAAATTGGATACATAAAATGGGTTAGAAATTCTTACTTCTTCATCATTTTCTCTTCCTTTTTCCAAGGCCTCATCAAACTCTTGAGCTTGAATAGGATCCCAAGGAAAAGAATATAATCTTGGCTCTTTAATTCCATCTAGTCTTATAAGTATATGCATGGACTCTCCTTCTATCCAGGATACATGAAGTAAAGTAACTTCTTTTACATATTTATTAAGTATTTCAAGGTTTTTAGGCTTTGGCTTACTTAAGATTTCAAGTAATGAGACATAAGAGATTAGAAAAATTGAAACACCTAAAATTAAAGTTAAAAATTTTGTATAAGTTTTTTTTCTAGATTTGAAGATTAAACTAGTAAGAATTGAAGTTAAAATAACAATTATGAAGAAAAACCAATTAATACTGCTCATTAATATTTACCAATCAAACTTTTTCTTAAATTATTCACGGAACCTTCTACTATTTTAAAGTTATTATCTAATTTAAATCTTAAGACAGTTTTTTCTTTACCCTCAACATTCAAGACAACCTTTCTTCCAAGTATTTCTTTTCTGTATCCTCTATCAGGGGTAACTAGACTAGCAATTATAGTTGCCTCAATAGGAGTTTTGTTTTGACTATGTTTAAACAGATGCACATTTGCCTGATACTCACCTGTTAAAATTCCTCTAGTAAATGAAATCTCATAATTTAATGGTGTATGATCTGCAGTAAGTCCTCTGTCATCTCTTAGTAAATTAAAAACCTGTCCAGATGGTTGTGCATAGCCTACGGCTGAGTCGTGAGGCCCTAGAACCCATAAGTCTAGATCTGCATCTATTTTTTCTGACCAAAATAATTCAAAAATCACACTACCTACAGGCTCTTTAATTTCTATGTCTTTAATTTGAAAGTTTAACCAGGGTAACAGTAAAATTACAATTGAAATAAATCCAGACAAAGCTAACAAAGTAACGTCTCTAAAAATTGTATCAGCTTGAGCGTTATCTAAAAGTTCTTCTTCTTGATTGTAAAACATTAGAAAGTTTCTTCTCCTACTTCTATTATTCTTGAAGTTAGCCGATTAGCTCCATTACTTAAAATTTGATAACAAATATTTAGCCACACACTTAGTATGGACCCAGCTAATGTTGTATATAGCGCTACTGACATACCTTTTACTAATGAAGCAACCATTTTACCAACTTCTTCAGGATTACTTGAAACAGAACCATCCACACCAGAGAGCGCAATAATAAAACCAATTACTGTTCCAATTAATCCCAATATAACAAGAATATTAGCTATAAATTTAATATTATTAATTTTTACAGATATATTGATTCTTACCGAAGAAACAAGATTAGCTCTAGAGCTAGCTTCTAATTTTTTAGCTTTTTTTAAGAAGTTATGCAACATTGATTTATTTTTGGCTTGAAGTGAATAGGCATAATTTAACTCTCTGCTTATCCAAAATGCTTTAATTGATGCTAGAGTCAACCCAATGAGGAAAAGAAATATAATTAAAACTACAACATTTGTAACGTCACCTTTTATAGCTTTACTTAGGTAACCTTGTGAATAAATTACTATTATAAAAACTAAACCTAAAGCATTTACTAGACTATATCTTAACAAAAGCAAGTATTTATATTTCACAAATTTATCCTTTATTTCCTGATCTCAGGGGCATTAAATTATTGTTAATGCTATCTTTATCTAAGTTTCCTTTTTTGTCCAACTTAAATTGAAATATTGTAATTTCTTCACCAATGTTTTTGAGATTTTTTTGAGACTTTAAGATTTGTTTTCTTTCTTTTGTATTTGGATCAACTATAGAAACAACCAATTTTGCTATAATTGGAACAAATGGTGTTTCATCCTCTCTGTAAAGGTGTAAATTTGCAACATATATACCTTCGTTAATTCCTCTGGAGTAAGAAACTTCGTAATTTACAGGAGTAGAGTCTTTATATTTTCCTAAATCATCTCTAAGTAAATTAAAAAAAAGACCACCCTGATTTGAATAACCAACGGGTATATCTTCTGGAGCTTTAACCCATAAATCTATATCAACGTCTCTATCATTATCCCAAAATAATTCTACTATTACATTCCCAGGAGGCACAGAGCTGTTTTCTGTCTCTGTTGGAGGTTGTATAAATGGAATGAGAAGTATTACCATGGAAATAAATCCAGTTAATGTGAGTAATATTAGATCTCTAAATACAACATTGCTTTCATTATAATCAAAATTTTCATTCATTTTTTTAAAATTAAATTTTTCAAATTTAGACTTCTCTAAAATTAATTATAATATTTTAATAAATAATAAGATAAAGAAAATCTTGACCATTAAAATAAATAGAAATATCATTTAGTTTCATGTGTAATAAAAAATAAAAATATATTTTCTAATTGTAAAGAGAATAATTATTATTATTTATTATATGTATTTATCTAAATAGGGAGTAACTAATGTTAAAAATAATTTTATCTTTAATGCTGGCTGTTTCATTTAGTTTTTCTGTAAATGCAGAAACTTCTTGGGATGATATAAGCAAAGCAGAAAAGTCACCTGAAAACTGGGTGACACATCATGGTACCTTAGACGGAAAAAGGTATTCTAGATTAAAACAGATTAATAAAAAAAATGTTAAAAAACTAAGAGTAGCTTTTACCGCTGCTTTGGGTGGAGACAGAACACCAGGAGGAGCTTGGTGGAAATACGGAGGACTTGAAGGAACTCCTGTAGTAGAAGATGGCATGATGTATGTTACAGATGGCTGGGGATCAGTTTATAAATTTGATATTCGACAAAATGGAAAAAAAGTTTGGAGAATGGATCCAGACCCAGATCATGATTATGCAGGTAATATTACATGTTGTGGAGTAAATAATAGAGGAGCCGTGTTGTACAAGGATAAGGTTGTATCCCATACTATTGACGGAAGACTTATTATTACTAATAAGGAATCAGGTGAAATAGAGCAAGATATTACTATTGCTGATTTAAGTATTGGAGAAAGTATTTCTGCAGCACCATTAGTAATAAAAGGTGGTCAAGTGATAACAGGAATTGCTGGAGGAGAATACGGGATAAGAGGATATCTAAATTCCACAGACATTGAAACTGGTAAGCAGAATTGGAGAACCTACACAATACCTGCTCCTGGAGAGCCTGGATCAGAAACATGGAAACAAGGACCAGAGGAACATAGTAAAAATGCTTGGTTACACGGTGGAGGATCCACTTGGGTAACTGGTACTTATGATGAAGCCTCCAATACTATTTTTTGGGGCTCTGGAAACCCTGGCCCTGATTGGGATAATGAATACAGACCAGGTGATAACTTATATAGTAATAGTGCACTTGCGTTAGATGCTGATACTGGAAAAATCAAATGGTATTTTCAATACACACCGAACGACCCATATGATTTTGACGGGGTAAATGAGCTTACGATAGTAGATACAAAAATTTTCGGTAAAAAAACTAAAGCTTTATTACATGCTGACAGAAATGGTTTTGCATATGCTTTAGATGCAAACAGTGGAAAGTTTTTGTGGGGAACGCCTTTCGTTAAAAAGCTAGACTGGACTTCAGGTCTAGATAAATATACTGGAAGACCAATGGCCTATGACCCTGATAAGGATGTGCAGAAATATGCCCCAGCTTCAAGCTCAGCCAGAGGCGGTAAAGAAGGTTTGTCATGTCCTGGAAATATGGGAGGAAAAAACTGGCAACCAACAGCTTACGATCCTGATAGAAAAAGGTATTATATTCCTGTTATTGAGAGCTGTGCAG
>MDTB01238096.1_pt1 | contig 40416 bp, 38 predicted proteins | sample 811161 | NCBI WGS metagenome assembly MDTB01 (sample SAMN05326650, study PRJNA326480) | marine metagenome | isolation source: seawater | place: Mediterranean Sea | collected 2009 | reverse complement strand
AGGAACTTTTATTTTTGTTATTAAATTTATTACATTTCTTGGAACTCTAACCATTTGTGAGCCAATCATACTAGTATTAGGATTGTCTTGTTCTGCACCATCATAAGTTTTGGTATAAGTGTAATTCAACCCAAAATTAAACATCTCATTTAATTTAAAGCTAGACATAAATTCTAAGCCTTGTGACTTAGTTGTGCTTGGTGAATTTTGTGTGGTAGAGCCAGATCCAGCCTGTGTATTTCCTACCCAACCCTCAAGTGCATCGAAGTATTTAACATTAAAGTAAGTTAGATCCACAAATAAATTTGGATTTATAGTTTTTTCAATTCCAAAATCATAGCTTTGACTTGTTTCTGCTTTTTTGTGTCCTATCGATCTACAATTTGGACCACCAAATTGACAATTGTTTGCTGAGTTAAATACATAAAACGTTTCATATAATGAGGGAAACCTATAACCAGTTCCATATGAAGATTTTAACTTTGTAGCTTTATTGTCAAACACATATGCGAGAGTAGCTCTATGAGAATCTTCATTTCCTGCAAATGAATGTTCATCAAATCTTGCACCAAAAGTGGCATAGATATTATTTGTTATTCTACTTTGATAATCAAAATACTGGGATGTAACATGGGAACTTGAGTCTATCCTTCCTGTTGCATCTTTATTAAATCCCATTTGATCATCTTCTCTTTCTAATCCAAAAACAATACTATTATCTAAATCAAAGTTATATTCACCTTGATAAAGAAAAGCATATCTATCTCCATAATAGTTGTCTTGTTGGGTATTCTTACTGCCAGGTGCACGAGCATAAATTCTTTTGATGTATGTATTTGCGATAGTAAATTTATTTTTGAGCTTTTCTATTGGTTTATAAATTAAACTCAAATTTGTTGATGACTCTACACCGTCTACTTCCTCTGAATGATCTCTAGAAGTTGAACAACCAAATGCAGTTGAAACGCAAACCGCATCATATTGCAGATATGTTTCTGAGACTCTTGCATTACTTTGAAATTCAAGTTTATCTGAAAATTCATTACTATAACTAGCTACCAAACCATTATTTCTATATCTATCTTTTTCATCATTATGGGTCATCTGTGAAATTCCATCTGTATGAAATCGTTGTAGACCAACAAAATATTTCTTTGATTCATTTCCTCCTGAAACAGAGCTTGATAAGCTGTGAGTACCATGAGAACCAGTCGTATAATTTATGTCTTTATTAAAACCTGGCTTTCCCTTTTTTGTCGTTATATGTATAGTTCCTCCTATAGCTCCACTTCCATAAATTGAACTTTGATTACCCTTTAAGATTTCAACTCTTGAAACTTGACTAGTCAAAATATTGTTAAAATCGAAATCATTAGAAACACTTGATGGATCTGACATTTTAACTCCATCAATATAAACCGTAGAGTATCTCTTCGGCATACCTCTTAATTGAATAGCCGAAGCTGTACCGTGTCCACCACTCTGAAAAAAATTGGCACTTGTTGAAGTAGTAGCAAGAGCATCTCCTAAAAAATATTCACTTGTATTATTAAAAAATTTTTCATCTAGAACAGTAACAGATGTACCTACTGTTGATAAAGACTGAGGCTTTTTACTTGCGGTAATAACAATTACTGGAATTTCTTTTGAAAAAACAAAGTTTGAAAAAAAAATAAAATATAAAAATATTGTTAATCTTATTAACATTATATACACCCCTTTAAAGTTTCATAAATATATGAAACAATTTAATTTAGTGCCGATGCTAATAGAAATTAGAAGAACTAGACTTTTCCTGGCCATCATTCAACAGCGGACTATACTGGATGGCACTCCGACTATACGGTTGCAGGAACAGCCAGTGAATTTCACACTAATTCCCCATCAAGATTCAGTATAAAATAAAGATAAAATATCCTTTATTAGGTGTCAATAAAATAATACTTTACAGTTCAATAATTGAACGATACAACGTTCAAAATTTGAACATTTATGAGTGATGATAACCAAGATCATTTTAATGTACTGAGAAAAATAAAAAATAAGCCAGACTCTACTCAAAGGGAACTAGCTAAAGAGTTAGGTTTTAGTCTAGGGAAATTAAATTATTGTTTAAATGCTTTAAAGGAAAAAGGATTAGTAAAAATTAGTAATTTTACAAAAAATCCAAATAAGATTGGCTACATATATGTTTTGACTCCAAAAGGAATAAAAACAAAAGCCCAATTAACATTGAATTTCATGAAGAGAAAAATGAAAGAATATGATGAACTTAAAAAAGAACTTTAAAAAAAATGTGGATAATAGCAAAATATAAATTACATGAGCTGAATTTACTTAAAAATAAATTTAGAGAAATTTTAGGGAATGATCCAGAATATTTCATTCCTAAAATTAAATATAATAAAATTATTAAAAAAAAATTTAAAACTTTTCAAAAATCAATCCTTGAGGGATATATAATATGTTTTCATAAGAAATTTGATTCAAAAGAAGTGCTTAACATTCTTAAATATGTAAGAGGAATAAATTATATTTTAGAGGGTTTTAAAAATAATCAAGAAGAAATATCGAATTTTGTTAAAAAATGCAAAAAATTTGAAGACGAGAAAGGTTTTATAAAACAAGAATTTTTTGGAAACAATAATTTTACTCGTGCGAAATTTGTTTCAGGACCATTTACAAATTTAGTTTTTGATATTTTGTCAAAACAATCTGACAAAATAGAGATATTAATAGGGAAGTATAAAACAAGTATATCTAAAGAATCAAATTTTTTATATAGACCTATTTAAATTTTTATATGCAAACTAAGATCTACAAAACTATATGTAGGCTTGTGCGGAGCTTTGTCTAAATTATTTGATAAAAATTAAAAAAAGAGATGTTAAAAAACACTCAATTTATGTAAAATAATGAATATGAAAGATAAAAAGTTTATTAGAAATTATTTCGATGAATTCACCACAAGCATTAAAATTGATGAAGAATTAGTCTCAAAATTAGTCAAAATTAAAGAATTAATAATTAGGACAAAATTAAGAAAAAAAAAATTGTTAATATTTGGCAATGGTGGTAGCGCGGCTATAGCAAGTCATTTTAGTGTAGATCTCACTAAAAATGCAGGGGTAAGATGTATAAATTTTAATGAAGCGGATTTAATAACTTGTTTCGCTAATGACTACGGATATGAAAATTGGGTCAACAAAGCCATAAAATTTTATGGTGATAATGGTGATATGCTTATTCTTATTTCGTCAAGTGGTAAGTCAAAAAACATGATAAACGCTGTTAAGGCAGGAAAGTTAAAAAAGTTTAATTCAATAATTACTCTAACAGGTCATAAACAAAACAACCCTTTAAAAAAATTGGGTAATATTAATTTGTGGGTTGATAGTAAAGCTTACAATTTTGTTGAGAATATCCATCAGATTTGGCTACTTTCAATAGTGGATCTTATAATTGGGAAAAAAGAATACAAAGCAAATTAATTTCAGCGTAAACAAAATTTAAACACTAATAAAAACAACTAAAGATAAGAAATGTTTTTAAACAGATTAAAGAATATTTTGAATGGTGAAGAAAAAAGAAAAATAATTTTATTAAATCTATTAACAATTATTTCAACTATAGCTGAGCTTATTGGGATCGGCTTAATAATTCCTGTTTTGAGTATAATTTTATCCCCAGAGAAAATTAGTGAATTACCAATAATAAATAATTTAGAATATAATGAGGCTTTAACTATTAGTATCTTGGCGTTTTTGATTGTTTTTTTATTAAAAAATATTTTTTTAGCTTTTTTTTCATTTTTAAAAATTAGATACATAGACCAAATTTCAGTAAATTTAGGTAAAAGAGTTTTAACAACTTGTATAAAACAGCCTTACACTTTTTTTTTAAATAAGAATACTGCAGAAATTATTACATATGTAAAAACAGAGACTTCTCTTTGTAGTGCAATAATACTAAATTTTATAAATTTACTTATCGAAGGACTAGTTGTTTTGGGAGTACTAGTAGTTATAGTTTATATTGAACCACAAATTTCAATATTTATTTCTACTATTCTAATATTTTTTTCTTATTCTATTTATATATTATCAAGAAAAAAAATACTTTTTTGGGGACAAAAAAGACAAGATTATGCTATCGCAAGTCAACAAAGCTTGACGCAAAGTTTAACTAGCATCAAAGAAACTAAACTTCTAGGCAAAGAAATGAATTTTATAAATTTATTTGAGAACGACTATAAAAAAGAATTTTTTTTTAATGGGAATGCAAAAATATTAACTCAAATGCCTAGACTTATAATTGAGATGATTGCAATTTTATTTTTTTGCTCATTAATTTTCTATTTAACAATTTTAAACAAAACACAGCAAGAGTTGTTAACTATAATTGGATTTTCAGCAATTGCTTCTTTTAGAATAATGCCATCAATAGGAAGAATGATTGTATCAGCACAGCAACTTAAATTTTGTTTACCTTCATTAGATAAAGTAATAAACATTCTAAAATTAGAAACTAATATTTTAAATGTAGATAATAATAAAATATTCAATAAAAATTTGTCTTTTAAAAATGTGGAATACATTTATCCTGGATCATCAAAAAAAATATTTTCTAATTTTAATTTTTCATTTGATAAAGGTAAATGTATTGGGATAGTTGGAAAAAGTGGTTCTGGTAAAACAACTTTAGTTAATTTAATTTTGGGATTATTGTCTCCAACTAAGGGAAAAATTGTTATTGATGATATTGGTTATTTAGATAATCATAATAGCTGGCAATATGGTCAGATTGGATATGTCCCTCAAAATATCTATATGACGGATGATAGCTTAAAAAAAAATATTGCATTTGGTGTAGTAGAAAATGATATTGATGAGGAGAGCCTTATAAAGTCAATTAATCAGGCACAACTAGTTGATTTTGTTAAAAATCTACCTGAAGGTTTAGATACCAAAATCGGAGAAATGGGTGCAAGAATCTCAGGTGGTGAGAAGCAAAGAATTGCTATAGCAAGAGCACTTTATTTTAAACCAGAAATTTTAGTATTAGATGAACCAACAAGTTCTTTAGATGAAAATACTGAATTAGAATTTATTAAAGTTATAGATGAACTAAAAAAAATAAAACAATCATAATTGTTTCTCATAAGTTTTCTCTAATAAAAAGTTGTGATATGGTTTATCTAATTGAAAGCGGAAAAATTATTAATAAAGGCAAGCCCTCCGAAATTTTAAAATAATGAAAGCAAAGATCGAAAAGAAGAATCTAATTGAGAGATATAATTTACCTAAAGAGGTAATTTATTGTAAAAAATGTACTATTTCCAATCAAAGACCAAGAATTTCATTTGATGAAAAGGGAGTTTGTTCCGCATGTAATTATGCACATTTCAAACAGAGTATTGTTAATTGGAAAGAAAGAGAGGAAGAATTAAAAAAACTTTGTGATAAATTTAGAAGAAATAATGGAGAATATGACGTAGTTGTCCCATGCAGTGGCGGTAAAGATGGAAGTTTTGTTGCTCATCAATTGAAATATGTGTACGGAATGAATCCACTTTGTGTTACCTGGTCTCCATTAAAGAAAACTGAAATAGGACAAAAAAATCTTGAAAATTTTATTCAGTCTGGTTTTGCACATATGATAGGCACGCCTGACCCAACAGTAACAAGAAAACTCACAGAGCTATCTTTTAAGGAGATGGGGGAACCTTTCCAACCGTTTGTTTATGGCCAAATAAATTTTCCTCTTGATATTGCAGTTAAATACAACATTAGTTTGATTATGTATGGCGAAAACGGAGAGTGTGAATATGGGGGAGACATGAAGAATGCATATAGACCAACTCAAGATATTACAGATAGAAATAAACATTATTTTTCTAATTTTCCTCCAGAGATATGGGAAAAATACGGAATTAATAAAAAAGATCTTAAACCTTTTATGCGTACAGACATGAAATTGATTGAAAATAATCAAACTGAAATTCACTTTTTTGGCTATTACAAATTTTGGGATCCACAAGAAAATTATTATTATTGTATTGAAAATACAAACTTTACTGCTAATCCAGAGAGAACAGAAGGTACGTACTCAAAGTACGCTGGCCTAGACGATAGATTTGATGGTTTTCATTATTATTTAGCTTATATTAAATTTGGCATAGGAAGAGCAACATCTGACTCAGCTCATGAAATAAGAGATAATAAGATTTTAAGAGAAGAAGGTGTGGCACTGGTTAAAAAATTTGATGGTGAAATGCCTGTGAAGTACTACAAAGAGTTTTTAGAATATTGCTCATTAGATGATGATACTTTTGAGAAAATAATTGACAGTTGGAGATCAGATCATATTTGGTACAAAGACAATAATGGAATATGGAAATTAAAAAACCCAGTTTGGAAATAATTTTTATATGAAAAAAAAAAATTTAACAATAATTGCAGAAATTGGCGTCAATCATAATGGAAGTATGAATGTAGCTAAAAAACTTGTAAAGCAAGCTGCAAAAGCTGGGGCTGATTACGTAAAATTTCAATCATTTAAAGCAGAAAATCTTGCAACCAAAAATTCAACTGCAGCAGAGTATCAAACTAAATTTTTAGGAAAAAAATATACCCAATATAGCATGCTTAAGAAATATGAGCTTTCATTTAAAAATCATTTAGAATTAATTAAAGAGTGTGGAAAACATAAAATAAAATTTTTATCATCACCTTTTGATTTGGAGAGTATTAAATTATTAATAAGATTAAAATTAAAAACTATAAAAATTCCCTCTGGTGAAATAAATAACGTACCATACTTAAGATATCTGGGTAGGTTTAATAAAAATATAATTTTATCTACTGGAATGAGTAATTTAAAAGAAATAAACCAAGCAATTAAAATTTTAAAATTATCTGGAACAGCCAAAAAAAAAATTTCTATATTACATTGTACTTCTGAATATCCTACGAGTTTTCAAAACACAAATTTAGATGTTATCAAGAATTTAAAACAAAAATTAAAATGTAAAATTGGTTACTCTGATCATACTATAGGATCTTTAGCATCGATATGTGCAGTTAACCAAGGTGCTGAAATAATTGAAAAACACATTACAATAAGCAATTCAATGCTTGGACCTGATCACAAATCTAGTCTTAGAGTTTCAAAGTTATCAGATTTTATAAAAAAAATTAGATCAATTAATACTTTATTAGGAAATAGTAAAAAAAAACCAACCATAGGTGAAAAAAAAAATAGTTTACATATTAGAAAGTCTATTTTTGCAAAAACTAAAATTGCAAGAGGTGATCTTTTATCAAGTAAAAATTTGATAACACTAAGACCAGGAAAATATTTGTCAGCTTCAAATTGGGACAAGGTTATTAATAAGCGATCTAAATTTGACTTTTTACCTGGTGATCCAATAAAATTGAGATGAAGAAAAAAATACTTATCTTTACAGGTTCTAGAAGTGAATATGGAATTTTGAAATCAATAATTTTTCAACTCAAGGGAATAAAAAATTTTGATACCAAGATTTTAGTTTCTGGTACTCACCTAAACAAAAAGTTTGGGGAAACAATTAAAGAAATTTATCAAGACAAATTAAATTCTTTGGTTATTATTCGGACATTGCATGATAGTACTAACAGACAAAATATAAGTATCGCTATATCAAGTGGAATAAAAAAAATTTCAAAATATTTTGAAAAAAATAAACCTGATCTAGTTTTATTAGTCGGTGATAGATATGAACTTTATAGTATTGCTATAACATGTTTGATATACAATGTACCAATTTGTCATGTTCATGGCGGTGAATCAACTTATGGTCTCATAGATGATTATGTTAGGCATTCAATAACTAAGATGGCCACTTTCCATTTTGTTTCTAATGAAATTTATAAAAATCGCATTATACAAATGGGCGAAGAGTCAAAGAATATTATTTGTTCAGGTTCTCCATCAATAGATATTTTAAAAAAAATGAGTTTTTATAATAAAAAAAAACTGGAAAAGTTATTGAATATTACTTTTTTAAAAAAAATTTTCGTAATTACATATCACCCAATAACGACTAACAAAAAAAAAACTTTATCTGAAATTACAAATTTATTAAATGCATTGAGCAATTTTAAAAATTTTTCTATTATTTTTACATTACCAAATTTTGATGATAATTCAGATTTAGTAATAAAAAAAATTAAATCATTTTGCAAAAATAAAAGAAATTGTCATTTTTTTAAGTCTTTAGGTCACAAAAAATATCTATCCTTAGTAAAAATTTCTAATTTAGTTATTGGAAATTCATCAAGTGGAATTATTGAAGTTCCCTATCTAAACATACCCACTATAAATCTTGGTGATAGACAAAAAGGAAGGGAAATGCCCGACTCAGTATATACTATTAAGGCAAGTCAGACATCAATTCTAAAACAAATTAACAAAGTTTTAATAAATAAAAAATCTAAAAAAATTTTTAAAAAAAGAATTTATGGAAATGGAAATGCAGCATTTAAAATAGTCAATTTTTTGAAAAAAATAAAAATTGATAATTATAAAATTGGTAAAAAATTTATCGATTTAAAGTTTAAAAAATGAGAATCGTATTTATTGGAACTGTAATTTTTTCAAAATTTTTTTTTGAAACTATTTTGAAGTTTAAATCTATTAATGTTTTAGGAGTTTGTACAAAAAAAAAATCAAATTTTAATTCTGATTTTTTTGATTTGTCTACAATATGTAAAAAAAAAAAAAATTGATTATATATATTGTAATAAGATAAATGATAAAAAAAATATAACATGGTTAAAGAAAAAGAAACCAGATTATATTTTTTGTTTTGGATGGTCAGAGCTGTTATCACAAAGAATTTTAGATATCCCAAAAAAAGGAATAATTGGCTATCATCCCTCATTGTTACCTAAAAATAGAGGACGCCACCCAATCATTTGGTCACTTATTCTAGGTTTAAAATATATTGGTTCAACATTTTTTTTAATGACGAATAAAGCAGATAAAGGCCCAGTAATAGATCAAAAGAAAATTAAAGTTTTAAAAAATGATAATTCAACTAAAATTTACAAAAAATTAATAAAAATAGCTAACTTACAACTAAAAGAAATAATATTAAAAATAATTACGAATAAAAAATTTAAGCAAAAAAAAATTAGTAAAAAAATAGATAGTAATTATTGGCGAAAAAGATCAATCAAGGATGGGATAATTGACTGGAGAATGGATGCGGAAAATATAATTAATCTTACAAAAGCTTTATCAAAACCTTATCCTTTTTCCCATTTCTATTTTAAAGCTAAAAAGATAGAAGTTATAAGGGTAAAAAAAATTAAATTTAATAATAAAAACTTTGAACCTGGTAAAATTATAGATATAAAAAATAAAAATCATCCTGTTGTAAAATGTGGGAAAAATGCTTTAGAAATTATAAAATATAAACCAAAGCATAAGTTTATGATTGGAGATTATCTTATATGAGAAAAAAAATTTTAATAGTAGCTCCTCACCCAGATGATGAAACACTAGGTTGTGGTGGATTTATTTATAAATTCAGAAGTAAATGTGATATTTTTTGTTTATTTGTAACAAATATTAATAAGGATAAATTTCAAAAAGAGTTTAAGTTAAGACAAAATGAGATAGAGAAAGTAAAAAAGCTTTACCGATTTAAAAAAATTTTTCATTTTAATTATATTACTTCTGAGTTAGACATTTATCCAAAAAATAAAATCATAATAGATTTCTCAACTTTGTTTAAAGAAATAAAACCTGATGAAGTTTTAATTCCATCAAGTATAGATGTACATTCTGACCATAAAATAGTAAATGAGACAGTAGTATCTGCATCAAAATCATTTAGAAATCCTTATATAAAAAAAATTATGGAGTATGAAACTTTATCAGAAACAAATTTCTCAATGAAGGAGGGATTCAAACCAAATTTATTTATTGATATTTCAAAATTTATTAAAAAAAAAATAGATACTATGAAAATATATAAATCAGAAATAAAAAAACACCCCTTTCCAAGAAGTGCGAAAGCTATTGAAAGCTTAGCATTAATGAGAGGAAGCCAGGCTGGTTATACGTATGCAGAATCTTTTAATATAATTTTTCAAAAAAAAAATTAATACTAAAAAAATTCCAAAAAAAATTTAATAACCAAACAAAATGAAAAATTTAAGAATTATACCAAGATTGGATATCAAAGGTCCCAATCTTATTAAAAGTATTCAATTAGAAGGTCTCAGAGTAATTGGAGATCCAAATGTTTTTGCGAAAAAATACTATCAACAAGGTGCTGATGAGCTTTTATACATGGATGTTGTAGCAAGCTTATATGGTAGAAATAGTTTAAAAGAGTTAATTTCAAAAGCTGCAAAAGATGTATTTATTCCAATAACAGTTGGTGGTGGAATTAGATCTATTGATGATGCTAAAGAAATATTGAGAAGTGGTGCTGATAAAATAGCCATCAATAGTGCAGCTGTAAAAGATCCAAGCTTAATAAGTAAATTAATTACAGAATTTGGTTCTCAAAGCATAGTAGTGTCTATTGAAGCAAAGGTTTTATCAGAGGGTAAATGGGAAGTTTATATTGAAAATGGAAGAGAAAAAACAGGAGTAGATGTTTTAGAATGGTCAAAAATTTGTAATGAATTAGGAGCAGGGGAGATTATTCTAACATCTATTGATAATGAGGGAACTAGAAGAGGTTTCGATATGGAATTGGTGAAAAAAGTACAAAATATTATTGATGTACCTTTAATAGTATGTGGAGGAATGGGTAAATTAGAACATTTTGAGGAGTTAAGTAAAGTTGAAAATGTAGATGCAGTCTCTATGGCAGATGTTTTGCATTATAACAGATTAACAATTAAAGAAATAAAAAAATATGGTTTAAGTAAAGGTTTAAAAATTAGGCAAATATATGAAAAAAAATAAATACGCAATTTGTGTTCCTTTAAGTGGGGAGGTTTTAAAATATGCTAATAATATTACAAATTCTTTAGCGAAAAAATATTCTATAAATTTTATTAATAACAAAAAAAGTAGACCTCATATAAATTTATTTAGTGGATTAACAAGCACGAATTTAGATAAATTTTCTAAATCAATTAAAAGGAACTTAAAATTGGTTAAGTTAAAAAATGAAAAATTTAAAATTCCAGGTTTAGGAATTTTTCTAGGTAAATTGCCTCTAATTTATCTGAGATTTGAAACTCCGAATAATATTAATAAACTGAGAAAATTATTTTATAAAAGTAAAAATATTTGGAGTGAAATAGATAGCAATGTTTCATTTGAAAAATGGGTTCCTAAAAGTACTTTAGTATTTAAAGATTTAAAAATAAAAGATCTATCAAAAGTTTCAAATTTTATTCTTAGAAATAAAATACCAAAAGAAATGAAAATTAATGAAATTGTAATTATAGATTTTTCTGCTGAGGAAGAAAAAGAGATAAAAGTATTTAAGCTTATTAAATAGATGTTAAAAAAAAAGGTTGCTATCATTGATTATGGAGTAGGAAATCTTTTGAGTATCAAGAGGGCCTTTGAGAAAATAGATTCAGAGGTTGTTGTTACCAGTAAATTCAATGAGATATTAAACTCTTCTTATGTTGTTTTGCCAGGTGTAGGTGCTTTTGGGAAAGCAATGCAATCAATAAAAAAATATGAATTATTTGAGACTATCCAAAGTGTTGCAAAAAAAGGGAAACCGTTATTAGGAATTTGTCTTGGTGCACAATTACTATTATCCGAAAGTGAAGAATTTGAGACGAATTATGGTTTGGATATAATAAAAGGTAAAGTGGTTTCGATAAATAAATATATTAAAGATTCAAAAAAATTAAAAATCCCACATATCGGATGGTGCGAAATAGAAGAAAATAGAAATGAAAGTCTTAATGATAATGTTTTTTTTAAATGTATTGATAAAAAAGATACTTTTTATTTTGTTCACTCTTTCATGTGCGAGCCAAATGATACAAAAAATATTCTATATAAAGTAAATCATGATGGTATAAATTTAACTGCAATGGTAGGTATTGGAAATGTTTATGGTTGCCAATTTCATCCAGAAAAAAGTGGAGAGTCTGGACTAAAACTTTTAAGCAATTTTTTAAAATTAAAATAATTAATGAAAAAAGAACTAAAAAATTTATTTGTTTATTTAAATACTAATATTTTGAGCGCAATGAAAATATTAAATAATGCAAACGAAAAAAAATGTTTAATAGTTGTAGATGAAAAAAATAAATTATTGGGTACTTTGACTGATGGAGATTTGAGACGAGGAATATTAAAGGGTAAAAATATTAATTCATCAATCAAGTCTTTATATAAAAAAAAACCGTTTTTTTTAATAAAAGGTAAATTTAAATCTAATGATGTAAAAAATGTATTCAATAAATTTCCAGATTTAAGTCTCATACCAATAATAGATAAAAGCAAATACGTGATTGATTTTTTGACACCTAAAAAAATATTTGGAGATAAAAAAAAAATATCTTTTTTAAGAAAAGTCAAAACTGTCATAATGGCAGGAGGAAAAGGGACAAGACTAAAACCATTTACTCAAATTTTACCAAAACCATTAATACCTTTAAGAGAAAGGCCAGTTATTGAGCACATAATTGAAAGTTTTGCAAAATTCGGTGTTAGAAATTTTTTAATTACGATAAATTATAAAAGTAGAATTATTAAATCTTTTTTTGAGGAAGCTAATTTAAAGTATTCAATTAAGTTTCTTGAAGAAACAAAGCCTTTAGGAACAGTAGGTGGTTTAAAAAAACATTCAGATAAATTTAACGAGCCTTTTTTTGTCACCAATTGTGATACAATTATAAACTTAGATTATGAGGATTTGTATAAATTTCATAAAAAAAATAATAACGATATAACTTTAGTTGCGTCTACTAAGGATTTTGAAATTCCTTATGGAGTTTGTGAACTAAATAAAAAAGGAACCCTTTTAAAAATAAAAGAAAAACCTAAATTCAATTTTTTAACTAATACAGGTCTTTATGTATTGAATCCAAAAATATTGAATTTAGTACCCAAAAATAAATCTTTTCAAATGACGCAATTAATAGAAGTTTTAAGAAAAAATAAGAGAAAAGTTGGTGTTTATCCTGTTGAAGATAAGTTGTGGTTCGATATAGGACAGTGGTCTCAATATAGAGATACAATCAATAGATTCTAGCAAAAATGAAAAGATTAAATTTTTTAATAAATATATTTAAATTAATTTGTTTAAAAAAAATAAAAATTGTCTTTTCAAATCCAAAAAAGTGCAAAATATTATTAGTAGATAATTTTAGAGAAAATGAAGTTTTAGACAATTTGTTAAAGCCTAACGAATATGAAGTTTTAGACACAAGGTTTGGATTTATAAGTAATTTTTCAAATTTAAGAAATTATTCAAGAATTTTTTTAAGTTCAAAAATATTATTGTATTTTTTTTATTATTATTTTTTGAAAAAAAAATATTCTTTTTTTAATTCTTATGTATGTGCATATATCAAAATATCAAATGCAAAAATTATATTGGATGTTACTAAATATGGATTTTTGCTAGAGTGCCTTGATTGTTTCCCGAATAAAAAATTTATTTTTGTATTAGATTATTTATACTTAAAAAAGACAGATAAAAATATTATGGGAGTGAAATATCCATTTCATAATTATTTAATTAATTTTATGAAAAAAAATTTTGATAAAAACTTTGATAATTTGTTAATATCAGTTTTTGGAAAAAAAGATAAAGATATTCTTCTTGAATTAGGATTAAGTAAAAAAATTAATATATTTCCTGGCGGCTCGTATAAAGCGATATCGGCAAAAAAAAAAATAAATTCAGATGAAGATAGAAAATTTGATATATTATTTGTCTCTCAAATTGAATCTCAGTATCTTAACTTTGAATATGAAGAAGCAAAAGTTTTTTATGATTTTATAATTAATGCTAATTCTATAATTCTTAAGAATATTAATAGATATATTCAAAAAAATGATCTTTCTTGTTTAGTACAACTAAGAGATTATCAAGAAAAAAAAAATCTTGAAAAAGAATTTATATTAGGAATTTTTAAAGATTATCCAAAATTATTTTTTTCTGAAAGAAGTGATCCATTAAATTCTTATAAATCTATCTTAAAATCTGACATAACTATATCTAATCATTCACAACTATCTTTTGAAGCAATGTATTTAGAAAAAAAAAGTCTAATAGCCCCTTTGAATTTAACAAAAATGATATCCTTTTTTCCAAGCAGTATAAATTCAGACAAACAAGGATGGAAATGGATTATAGAGGATGATACATACGAGAGTTTTGAGACTATTCTTGATGATTTAAGAAAAGAGCCAATAGATAAATATCTTTCGGATACAAAAAAAGCTCGAGATTATATAATTTCATTAAATTCTGATTTTGGAAAAAATTCTATTAGAGAAAAACTTATTTGTTAGATTGGTTAAAAAAAACATATCTATTATAATTTTTTTATATATATATTTATTGAATGATTACTCATTATAGACATACAGGATTAGTTGTTCAAAATATTAAAAAATCTAAAAATTTTTATTGCAACATTTTAAATTTGAGGATTATTCAAAACTTCATCGAAGAGGGTGATTACTTTAATAATTTAATTGGAGAGAAAAACAAAAGAGCAAAAGTAATTAAAGCTATTTCATCAGATTTTATTTACCTTGAACTAATTGAATTTATAAATTCTAAGAAAGCAAAAAGAAAGAAACCTGAAAATTATACTAAAATTGGTGCTATTCACATATGTTTTACAGTTAAAAATATCGAAAACCTTTACAAAAAATTAAAAAAAAATAAAGTATTGTGTATATCAAAACCTCTTGCATCAGACTTTGATGATGTAAAAACTTTTTTTTGTTATGATCCAGATTATAATTTGGTTCAATTAGTAGAAGGTAAACCAATTAAAATTAAAGTTTAAAATTAATAATAATGATTAAAAAAAAAAATTATTGTCACTGGTTCATCAAGAGGAATTGGGTATAAAATAGCTTCAAATCTTGAGGAAGAAGGACATAAAGTTTTATTTAACGGTAGAAAAGATTCGAAAAAAAAAAATTTTATTCGTGGAAATTTTGCAAACCCTAAAGATGCATTTAAAACAATTAATAAAGGTATAAAAATATTAAAAGGTTTAGATGTACTCATTTGTAATATTGGAGAAAGCAAATCAGTTAAACCTAATAAAGAAAATCATCGGGAATGGGTAAAAATGTTTAACCAAAATTTCTTTTCTGCAACAAATGCTATTGAAAGTGCAAAAAAAAGTTTAATTAAATCTGGAGGTTCAATAATTTGCATTACATCAATTTGTGGAAATGAATTAATCAAAGGAGCACCTATTACCTATTCAGTTTCAAAATCTGCACTCAATTTTTATATAAAGTGTATTTCTCACTATCTTGGAAAAGAAGGAGTAAGGATTAATGGTGTTTCACCTGGAAATATATATTTTAAAGGATCTGTGTGGGAAAAAAAAAAGAAAAAGAACAAGAAATTTGTGAAAGATTATTTAGATAAAAACGTACCAATAAAAGAATTTGGTACAAGAGATGATATTGCAAGTTTAGTTAATTTCTTAGTGTCACCAAAAGCAAATTTCATAAATGGATCAATTATTACAATTGATGGTGGACAAACAATAAGTATTTAAATGGATCTCAATAAATTTAATTTAAAAAAAAAAAATATAGTTATTACCGGTGCGGCGGGAAAATTAGGGTTTCAGCACATAGAAGCTCTACTGGATGTTGGAGCTAATATTGTTGCTACAGATATTAATTTAAAGAATTTTCAAAAATTTAAAAAAAATAAAACAAAAAAATATAAAAACCTAGAATTTTATAAAATGGATGTAACTTCTGAATTTTCAATTAATAATGTTTTGAATTTACTAAAAAAAAAAAAGAAAAAAATTGATGTTTTAATAAATAATGCATGTTTAAATCCTGATTATACAATTGATTTTAAAAAAAAAACTGACTTAGAAAATTTTTCGCTAGATATTTGGAATAAAGAGATCTCTGTTGGATTAACTGGAGCTTTTTTATGCTCTAAATTAATTGGGTCATATATGAAAAAAAATAAAAATGGGGGTGTAATATTAAACATATCTTCTGATTTATCTGTTATTTCTCCTGACCAAAGATTATATTTTAGAAAAGGAGTCAAAAATTTTAAACCTATAACCTATTCAGTTATTAAAACTGGTCTAATAGGTCTAACAAGATATTTAGCAACTTACTGGGCAAATCAAAAAATAAGATGTAATGCACTTTCTCCTGGTGGCATTGAAAACAAACAAGATAAAAATTTTAAAAATAAAATAAAAAAACTTATACCAATGGGAAGAATGGCTAAACCTGATGAATATAGATCGGTTTTACAATTTTTATGCTCTGATGCTTCAAATTATTTAAATGGGCAAAATATAGTTATGGATGGTGGACGGTCTATATGGTAATAAACATAAAAATTTCCATTAATATTTAATAAAAATGCGATGATAAAAAAAATACAACACACCTTTTTAATTGCTGAAATTGGAATTAATCATAATGGCGACATTGAAATAGCAAAAAAACTAATAACAAAAGCTGCCGATGCAGGTTTTGATGCAGTAAAGTTTCAAAAAAGGGAAATTGAAAAAGTTTATTCGAAGGAATATTTAGCACAATTTAGAGAAAGTCCATGGGGGACGACACAGAGGGATCAAAAAGAAGGCTTAGAATTTGATTTTGATCAATACAAAGAAATTGATGAATTTTGTAAAGCTAAAAAAATAAAATGGCTGGCATCATCATGGGATACTGACTCACAAAATTTCTTATCTAAATTCGATCTTGAATTTAATAAAATAGCATCCCCCATGCTAGGTTCAAAACCTTTGCTTCATCAAGTTGCATCAGAAGGAAAAAAAACATTTATTTCAACTGGTATGTCGACTTTAGATGAGATTGATGGAGTCGTTGATATTTTTAAACAAAAAAATTGTTCATTTGAATTAATGCATTGCAATAGCACTTATCCAATGCCTGATATTTCAGCTAATTTAAATTGTATTACTACTTTAAAAAAAAGATATGATTGTGATGTTGGATATTCAGGGCATGAAAGTAGACTAATACTTATATCTGTATCAGCTGTGTTATTGGGAGCTACATCAATAGAGAGGCATATTACTTTGGATAGAACAATGTATGGATCAGATCAAGCTGCATCTATAGAAGCTGATGCTTTAGAAAAATTTGTAAAAGATATAAGAATTATTCCAAAAATCTTAGGTAATGGTGAAAAAGATATTACTGAAACAGAAAAACCAGTTAGAAAAAAATTAAGAGTTGAGATAAATTAAAATTTTTGCAATGAAATCAAAATCAAGACTTGTTTTTTTTAACAACAAATTTATTCCAGAAGATGAAGCCAAGGTCTCAATTTATGACTCATCGCTTATGTTTGGAGATATGGTTTTTGAGATGACAAGATCTTTCAACAAAAAACATTTTAAATTAAAAGAACATATTGACAGACTATTTTTAGGATTAAAGATATTAAGAATTGATCCAAAAATGTCTAAAAGTGAAATTCTTGCAGCTGCGATTAAAACTGCAAAAATAAATGAGCATTTATTTTCAAAAGATGACGAACATAGATTAATGATTGACGTTTCAAGAGGTTTACTTGGTATATACAGTGGAATTGAAAATGTTCACAAAGGACCTAATGTTATTATTGCAGACTTCCCTTTAAAATGGACAGTTTCAGGTATGGGAAAATTATTTAATGAAGGTATTAACGCCGTAATTACTCAACAAAAAGTAATTCCTTCTCACATTATGGACCCAAAAATCAAAAATAGAAGCAGATTATATTACTTAATGGCCAATATTGAAGCTTCTCAATTTAAAGGTAAAAATAATTGGGCCTTGATGACAGATACAGATGGTTTCATAGCAGAAGGTTCAGGAAATAATTTTTTTATCATAAAAGATAATGTTGTAATAAGTCCAGAGGGGCGGAATATGTTAAGAGGTATCTCAAGGTCTTATGTGATGAATGAATTATGTAAAAAACTTAAAATAAAAGTTATAGAAAAAAATATAGAACCCTATGATGTTTATAATGCTGATGAAGCATTTATGACAGGAACCCCATTTTGTATGATGCCTGTGGTATCATTAAATAACTTAAAAATTGGAAGTGGAAGACCTGGAGCAATATTTAAAAAGATTTTAAAAAAATGGTCTTTGGAACAAAAAGTTGATATCGAAAAACAAATTAAAAAATGGGACATGAAAAATAAAGATACAAAATCGAAAAAATTTAGTCATGCAACTCCCTACGAGTTCAAATAGTTCTGAGTACTTGATCTGAAAAAATTAAATATAATTGTGACTATTCAAGCACGCCTAGGTTCTACTAGATTACCAGGTAAGGTTTTAAAAAAAGTTTTAAGAAAACCTCTACTTCAATACCAAATTGAACGAATAAAAAAGTCAAAATTTGTAAAAAAAATCATCGTAGCAACAACAAATAGGGTTGAGGATAACAAAATTGTAAAATTAGCTAAGAAACTTAAAGTTGAATGTTATAGAGGTTCAAATAATGATGTCCTTCAAAGAATTACAGATGCTACGATCAAATTTAAAGGTGACATTAATGTAGAAATAATAAGTGATAGTCCTTTAACAGATCCAAGAATTATGGACAAAATAATAAATTTTTTCTTAAAAAATATGAATAAATATGATTACGTATCTAATGGTATTCAGATTTCTTATCCGTCCGGTATGGAGGTTTGTGTTTATAAATCATCAAAATTAATTGAAATTAATAGACTAATAAAAAAAAATAATAAATTAAGAGAACATGTAGAGTGCCATTTTACTAAAAATAAAAAGATAAAAAAGTGTAATATCTTAGCAAACAAAAAATATCACTATCCTCAAATTTTTTTAGAAGTCGACACTAAAGACGATTTTTTTGTTATAAGTAGAATTATAAAGTATTTTCATAAAATAAAAAAAAATTTTTTTTATTTAGATGATATTTTAAAGTTTCTTAATAAAAATGATTATCTAATAGATATAAATAATAAAACATCAAGATCTTGGAGAAAATTAAAATTGAAGTCTCTAAAAGGCGTAAAAAATAAAGTTTTGAATTAATAATATGAAAGGCAAAAACTTTTTTTTAATTAACTCAGACAAAGATTTACTTCAAGCTAGAAGATTTATTTTAAATAAAAAAATAAAAAATTATTTTTTTGTAATAACTTCACAGGAAGCAATTTATAGCTGTTTAAAATTTGACGTGGATTTTATATCAATTGAAAAATATACAAAAAATAATGAAATTATTAAATTGGGAAACAAAAACTTTAAAGATATTAATTCAATAAATTTTTTTTTTGATAAAATTTTAAAAAAAAATATCGATAAATGCAACGACTACCATATTGAACCTTTTAAACTTAACCAGTTTCATTTTAAAATGGTTATAGACACTATCAAATTAAAAATTCTTTATTTAAAAAATTTTTTGAATTTTGCAAATAAAAAAAATGATAGAATTTTTTATTTTTCAAATAGTAATTTAGATTTTTGGGATAAAAATTTTTATATAAACGAAAAAATAAACTTATACTCAATTTTGGCAGAAAAAATAAAAAATAAAAATTTAAAAAATTTATCTAAAGAATTAAATAAATTAAATTATGATTTTTCAAGTTCAATAAAAAAAAATAAAACAAATTTAACAAATATAAAAAGTCATATAAGAAATATTCAAAACTTATTATCTAAAAAAAAAAAATCATTTATAGTATTTGATTATGGTCATGATATTTCTTATTTATCAAAACTTTTAAAAAAGGAAAAATTCAATTTACTATATTTAAATCATATTTTAGAAAAAAATTATTCTTCAAATTTTGAATATAATAAAATCTATAAAAAAATATTATCACACAAAAAGATGTCAAATTTTTTTAAATATAAAGGGGTTAATTTTTATTATTTATTGGATGATTTTATAAAAAATTTAATTATTTACTTATTACCAAAGGCCATTCAGATATATGAGAAAACTATTGAAATTTGCTCAAACCATAAAGTAGTTTTTATTTTGACCGGTTCAATAAATTTGGGATTATTGAAACGAGCATCAATCCAGGCCTTACAATCAAAAAAAATCCCAATAATAACTTATACAGAAGGAGGTGGATATGGACAGTTTATTTCACCAATTCATCATAATGAATTTTGTGAGGGAGATATATTATTTTCTTATGGAAAAGGAAATCTTGAATACATTAAGAAATTAAGATTAAAAAAAATAAAACAAATAATCCCAATAGGTTCTCAGAAACAGTTTTTAACGTTTAAAAAAGTAAAAAATTCCAGTTTCCCAAAAAAAATAAAAAAAATTATGTTTGTTGGAAGTTATTTTAAAAATAATACATTTGCGATACCATTAAATGGATCGGGCCCATGTTCAAGTTTGTTATTCCAAACTAGAATATTAGATTTGCTAAATGAATTTCAAGAAAAAGCAGAAATATATATAAAACCTCATCAAAGTTACAATCTTTTTGAAAAAATATTGAAATTAGATAGATACAAGAAATTTAAAAATATAATTAATGGGTCCTTGAACGAAAATCTTAAAGACATTGATTTATTTATTATAGATTTTCCTTCTACTGTTTTATTGGATACCCTAAATACTAATGCTTTTATATTTCTCTTAGGAGACAAAGGGTCCTATAAATTGACAAAACAACAATTTATAAAGTTAAAAAAAAGAGTGTATATTTTTCAAAATATCCAGAATATGAGAAAAATGTTGGAGTCAAACTTAAATAATAGAAAAACTATATCTATTAAAAAAAATAATTCTTTTAGAGATAACTACTCATTTTCATTAAAAGATAAAGAGCCAATTTTAAATGGTTTAAATGTAATAAATCAATTAATGGTAAAAAATAATAATTTAGATAATATTTAAATTATTTATTAATATAATTATGTTTTATAAAAAAAATAAAAAAAAATTTGAGTATGTAATTATCATCCCAGCAAGAATGAAATCTAATAGGCTTCCTGGCAAACCTTTAATTAAAATTAAAGATATACCAATGGTTATAAGAACTTACTTACAGTGTAGAAAAGTTGTAAAAAATGAATTGATTTTTATAGCTACAGATAGTTTAAAAATTCAAAATGTTTGCAAAAATTATGGAGCTCAATCAATATTAACTTCCAATAAATGTTTAACTGGAACTGATAGAGTTGCTGAAGTAGCTAAAAAAATTGAATCAAAATTATATATAAATGTTCAGGGTGATGAACCAATTTTTAATCCTAAAGATTTAAAAAAACTAATAAATTACAGTTTAAAAAATCCTAATGAAATTATTTCTGGTTATTGTGACATTTATGAAGAAAGAATGTACAATGATCTAAATGTTCCAAAAGTTGTATTAGATAAAAACCAATATCTATTATATGCAACACGCGCACCGGTTCCTTCAAATAAGAAGGGAAAATTTTTATCTGCTCAAAGACAAATTTGTGCTTATTCTTTTCCAAAAGAAACATTAAAATTTTTTGATAAAACAAAAAAAAAATCACCTTTAGAGAATTTAGAGGATATAGAATATCTTAGATTTATTGAGAATGGACTGAGGATTAAATGTATTAGAATGTCAGGAACATCTTTAGCTGTTGATAATAGTTTTGATTTAAACTTGGTTAGTAAAATAATAAAAAAAAATAAAGGTTTATATGAGTGACAAAAAAAAATTTTTAGATCCAAATTTAGAAAATAAATCAAAGACAGTAGAAAATAGAATACAATTATATAAATATGGTGATTTAGAATTACCATTGCCAACTGAAATTGAAATTAGTGAGTCAGGCACATGTAACAGAAAATGTTCATTTTGCCCAAGAAGTGATCCAAATTTTGTAGATAAAAAAGAGTTTATTTCGGAAGATTTACACGAAAAGCTTTGTAATGAACTTAAAGATTTAAATTATGAAGGTACAGTACGTTATAGTGGATTTGTTGAACCCATGTTAGACAAAAATATTTATAACTTAATAAATATGACTAGAAAAATTGTTACAAAAGGTAATATTGAAATGGTTACTAATGGTGACCCATTAAACTTAAAGAGATTAAAAAAAATTTTTTCAAGCGGTTTAAATAAAGTTTTAATAAGTGTCTATGATACAGAGGAGGATGCTATTAAATTTGAGAAAATGTGTGGCGAAGCTGGTTTGAAACCTCATCAATATATAATTAGAAGAAGGTATTTACCCGAGTCTAGTGATTTTGGAATTACCTTAAGTAACAGAGCTGGCTTAATGGAAAATGCTGAATTTAAGATAAAACCTTTAGAAAAAAGTTTAAATAAACCATGCTATATTCCTTCTTATACGTTTTTTTTAGATTACCAAGGAGATGTTTTGATGTGCCCACATGACTGGGGTAAAAAAATAATTTTAGGAAATTTGAATAAAGAGAAATTAGTTGATATTTGGTTTGGTAAAAAGTCTATGAGGATTAGAAAAATGCTAAATGATTCAAATAGAAATTTTTCACCATGTAATGTATGCGATGTTGAAGGAACATTCATGGGTAAAAAAAATTCATCATTATTTAATTAAATTATGAAAAAGAAAGTTTTTATCTTAGGAGCAAGTTCAGATATTGGACTTGAGACAACAAAAATATTTTTAAAAAAAAATTGGCAAGTAATTGCTCATTTTAATAAAAATTCAAAGGAATTGAAAAAATTGCAAAAAAATCCAAATAATAAAATTAAATTAATTAAAATTGATTTTAAAAAATTTAATAATGCCAAAAAAATAATTAATAAAAATAAAAGTTTATTACGAGGTGTGAATAGCTTTATTTCTCTTATTGGCTATATGAGATCAGAAAGTACAAAAAAAATTAATTTAAAGTCAATTTTAGAGCATATAAAAGTAAATTTTTTTTCAAATCTTATTGTTATTGATGCAATTAAAAATGAAATGTTAAAGACAGATTTTGGAAGAATTTTATTGTCCAGTTCAATAGGCACAAAGTTTGGGGGAGGAAAAAATACTCTTTCATATTCAATTTCAAAATTTTTAAATGAGTTTATTCCTAATGAATTTAGAAAGCAGAATGCACAAAAAATTATTTATAATATTATTCAAATTGGTGTAACTGACACAAAAATACATAAAAAAATTAAAAATAAAGATATGCAAAAAAGAAAAAAATTAATTCCAATAAAAAGAATTGCTCTTACTTCAGAGGTAGCTGAAAAAATATATTTTTTGAGTTCAGAAAAAAATACTTTAATACATGGACAATTGATTAATATTTCTGGGGGCGAATAAGTTGAGAGAAAATCATATTGTTTTTAAAAATCTTAATCAATATCATTTAAAAATTTTTAATAATATATTTAAATCAAATATTCTAAAATTTAATAAGCTTATAGATAAAGTTGCGTCATATCACAAAAATGATCTACAATGGCTTTCACAAACAATTTTATCAAGAAATAACTATCTATCAAATATTTATTATGATTATTGCTATCTTGAAGTTTTAAAAAAAAATTTTCAAAAAGAATTAATCAATGTTGTATATGTTAATAGTGCAAAAGAAAAAAAACTTATTGAAATTAATTTTTCGGACAAATTTAACTTAAAATTTGTATTAAAAAAAAAAAATAATTTAAGAAATCATAGAACTTATAGAATTTTTCAAAATTTATATTTGAATATTAAAACTTCATTATATTTTTTTTTAAATAAATCTAATCAAAGAAAGAAAATTTTTTTAAAAAAAAAAAAGATTACTCTTATAGAAAATTTTTTAAATAAGGAAATTTTCGATAATAAAATATATAATGATAGATTTTATGGTAATTTTTTAAGTTATTTGAATAAAAAAGAAAAAGAGAAAGTTTTTTTTTTATTTCAAAGTTCCAATATTTTAAAAATAAAAAAACATATTTCAATTTTGAATAAGTATAATTTAAATTATATTACGATATTTGATTTCCTTAATTTTTTTGATTATTTATTTGCTATTATTAACTCATTCAAAAAAAAAAAGTTTGATACAAAAAGGATAGTCTTAAATAATATAAATTTAGAATATTTATTCAATGATTTATATCAAAAAACTTTTAATGATATCAATTCGTTTAGTAGCAATTTACAATTTTTATTTTTTAAAAATTTAAAAAAAAAAAACTGATGATTCAAAGTTTTATAGAATAATTGATTGGTATGAAAATCAATCAACTGATAAAGGTTTCAACTTTGGACTAAATAAATTTTTTCCAAAAACACAATCCATTGGGTATCAACCATTTGCAGTTGATTTTGATTTTTACTCTCATTTAATATCAACAAAAACAGAGAGAACTAATAATATTACTCCAAATAAAATAGCTTTGATGGGCCAAAAAATAAAAATATATTTATCAAAAAAATTTAAATTACCCTCTAAAAAAATTATTCTTGCTCCTTCTTTAAGATATAAGTCTATTTTTGATAAAAAAAAAATTAATCTATAAAATTAAAAAAACAAAATATATTTTATTAGCTCTACCAATTTCATATCAAGATAGTAGTGATATTTTAAGAGTAGTACAAAATTACCTTAAAAAATTTAAAAAAAATAATTATAAATTTTTTATCAATTTTCATCCAATGTTAGATATTAAAAAACTTAGAAATAATTATAAATTTATTGATAAAAATATTGAAATTATTCAAGGTAGTTTTAATGAAATACAATCTAGGTTTGATTGTATAATTAGTAATTCAAGTAGTATTTGTTTTGAAGCATTAGCTTTATCAAAACCAGATTTAGTTGTTCAAAATTCAAAAGGTATCACTCAAAATCCTATTTCAATGGTAAAAAAGGATACTTGGGAATTTATTAAAAATGAAAATGATTTACAAAAAGCTTTCATAAGATTGTTAATAAAAAAAAAGAAACAATCATTCATTAATAATTCTAAATTTATTAAAAAAAAATATTTTTTTGAAATAAATAGAAAAAATATTATAAAATTTTTAGGCTTAAGTTAAAAATCATTATGAGTATAAATTTTTCAATCATAATGCCCAACTATAATTCTATTTATTTGAAAAGAGCAATTGAGTCTGTTATTGATCAGACATATGATAAGTGGGAATTAATAATAATAGATAATTTTTCAAATAATAATCCTGAAAAGATAATTAATAATTTTAAAGATCAAAGAATTTTATACTCTAAATTCAAAAATAATAATAATATTGCAAAATCAAGAAATTTCGGAATTAAACAGTCTAAATATGATTGGATTGCATTCTTAGACTCTGATGATGTTTGGGAAAAAAACAAACTTTCTTTTGTAAAAGAAAATATTGAAAAGTTAAATCCAGACTTAATATATCATGGAATGTACTATTTACCAAAAAAACTAAATTTTACAAAACAAATCATTAAGGACAAAAGCAAAAAAATGAAAGAACCTATTTATAATACTTTGATAAAATTTGGAAATGGTATTGCTAATTCAAGCGTTGTTGTAAAAAAAAAAAAATTATTAGAAATAAATTTAATTTCTGAGTCAAAAAATAAATATTCATGGGAAGATTATGATTGCTGGATACGTTTAGCTAAAGAAAATAATAATTTTTATTATATAGATAATATTTTGGGGTCGTGTTGGGTCGGTGATGGAAGAGTTAGTAATAATTATCAAAATTATAAAAATTGTAAAAATTTCATAAAAATTTATCAAAAAGAATTAAAAAATATCTTTGATAACAAGATTAAAAGACCAGACTGGATTTCAAGGACATACTCAAATTTCTTTTTTGATTCAAAAAGTTTTTTGAGAGCTTATTATTTTTTGATTAATAGCAACGATAAAAAAGTAAAAACATTAATAAAAATTTCATTTTTATTTTTTAAAATTTTTTTATTAAAAAAAATTATTCTTGTTACAAAAAAAATATATAAATATTTTGAAAAAATATTTAATAAAGTAATTATATATAATTTTGATAAAATAGATTTTAGCCAAGATCAAGAAGTAATTAATAATGTAAATTTTAAATTTTGTATATTTAAAGAGTACGAAGAATTGCGAGAATTTAAAAATTTTTTTTATAGTTTTAATAACAGAGAATTTTTTAAAAGATTTAAAGAAAAACACGAAATGTTAGCTTTAATAGATGATGAAAATAAAAATATTGCTTGCTATGGATGGAAAAGCACTAAAAGGTCTCATGCTATAGAAGAAGTAAATAAAAAACTTTTAATTAGTGAAGGAAATATTTTGTATGATTTTAAAACTTTATCAAATTATAGAAATAAAAAATTATACAAACTATTATTAAATAAAATTATATTAAATGTAAAAAAACCCTTGTACATATATAGTTTAGCTGCAAATGATTTTAGCAACCGTGCAATTCTTAAAGCTGGTTTCAATTTGATAGGAAAACTTTATATTTTATCTAATGATTTTGATCAAAAAAATTCTAAATAAATTAATTCATTTTGATCTAGTAAAAAATGTCTTTAAAAAATTAAGGGGAGATTTTGTAATTCTTTATTATCATGGAATTTTAAATGATGATGAATTTGAAAAAATTAGTGGTCCTAATAAACATTTATTTGTTCCTAAATCAAACTTTATTAAACAAATGGATTTTTTGGAAAAAAATAAAATAAACGTAATATCTATTGATGATCTTTATAAGACAAACTTTAAACCTGCACAATTTTCTGTAGTCATAAGTTTTGACGATGGTTATAAGGATAATATTGAAGTTGCATATCCAGTTTTAAAAAAAAAAAACTTTCCTTTTATAATATATTTGGTTCCAAAACTTTTAAGAGAGGAACCCTGGGTTTGGTGGATTGAACTTTGGGATCAATTACAAAAAAAAAATAGTATTCTTGATGATAATACAAGAATTGATATTAGCACTCAAAGTTTAAAAAATAAATTTTTTTTAAAAATAAAAAAAAAAATTAAGAAGCTAAGAATTCAAGATCAAAAAAAAATGTTAAAAAGGATATTTAATTTGAGTAAAACAATGAATATGAGCAAGTATTTTTTAAGTGAGTTAGAAATAAAAGAACTTAATAAAGACAAACTTGTAACAATAGGATCACATTCAGAAGATCACTTAAGTTTAAAAAAATTTGATAGAAATACGATTTATGATCAAATAAAAAAAAGTAAATCTTATTTAGAGGATTGTTTCAATGTGTCTATTAAACATTTCTCTTATCCTTACGGACAAAATGATGACATAAATTATTATGAACATCAGATTTTATCTGACCTTGGTTACGTTACAAGTGTTACAACTTTGGATTATTCATTTAAAAAGTTTAACCAATATTATCTCAACAGATGTTCTATAGGCCCCTATATTGATGAGGACGATTTTAATAGAAAATTGTTAGGAATAGACAAAACTCTAAGAAAAATTTTTTTTAAGTAATGTATAATTTTAAAATACATCTTTTTGACCCTTGTAAAATAAAAAAAAAACTTCACAATTTTCAATATATAAAAAAAAGTTTTTTTTATGATAATGAGTGGTTAGACTCTTGCTACGAAAATCATAAAGATAAAAAAAATATTTTTAGTGTAGAAATTTTTAATAATAAAGAAGAGATCTTGCTAATTATGTTTTTTGAAATAAGAAAGCTTCTTAATTTAAAGAAATTAACCTGGTTATTTGACAGAGATTTGAATTTTATAACTCCAATTATTGTTAAAGATCACAATTTTGATAATAAGGAACTAAATTTTACTTTAAAAAAAATTTTCTCCTATTTTAAAGTTGATTTAATTAAATTAGATAAAAACCCTTTTATGATAGACAACGTAATTAACCCTCTTAATTTTTATAAAAGTTTTATATTTGAGAAAATTATGAAAATTGATTTAAGAAATACCTCATGGGAAGATTATTATACAAAAATTTCAAGTTCAAAAACTAAACAAACTGATAGAAGAAAAGAGAGATTACTCTCAAAAAAGGGGAAAATAATTTTTTTTGTAGCAGATGATATGCAAAATAAAAAAAAAATTTTAGATTTTACGCTTGAAAATAAAATTAGGTTCCTTAAAAAAAAAAATTTAGACTCTAAAAATTTTCAAAATTTTTATCAAAATCTATTCAGTAAGATAAATAGAAATCCTCTATATATTTGTTCAGCTTTAAAAATTGATGATAAAATAATGGCATCTATTATCGCCAGGATTGATAAAAAAAAATATTATTATTTGATACCCAGTACAAATGAAAACGAATATTTGAAATATTCTCCAGGAAGAATTTTACTAAAAGAACAAATAAAATGGTGTTTTGAAAATGGTATAGAATTACTTGATTTTGGCCCTGGTGAATTTGATTATAAAAGTCAATGGTCTAATGATAATGAGAATTATTTCAAAATACTTGAGCCAAAAAGCATTTTAGGCGTTATTTTATATTTTTTATATAGAGTAAAATTTAACTATGTGAATTTAAATTTTATTAGATATATAAGAAATATATTTAAAAAAATAATATAAAGAATAAAATAATTTCAAAAATTTATGTCAATTAAAGTACTTTTTATTTATCCAAATACATATGGTATGAATATGCTTCCCCCAGCAATAGCAATGTTCTCATCACTGCTAAAAAAACATGGGCACCAATGTGAAATATTTGACACAACTTATTATAACCTTGATTACGGAATGGACTCTGATGGAAGTAAAATGGAGAGATTGAATGTAGTTCCATATAAGATGGAGGAAAAGGGCATAAAAAAAAAAGAAACTAATTGGAAAGATGATTTACATTCACAGGTAAATAGATTTAAACCAGACCTCCTTGCTATGTCCTCAACTGAGGACATGTGGGAATTGGGAATGAAAGTGATAAATGAGCTTAAAGAATATAAAACTAAAAACAACATTCCAGTCATAGCTGGAGGTGTCTTTGCAACTTTTGCACCAGAAATTTGTATTAAAGAAGATTTAATAGATATTGTTTGTGTTGGTGAAGGAGAAAATGCGTTAATTGATTTATGTAAAAAAATCGAAATAGGGGAAAATTTTGATGATTTAACAAATTGTTGGGTAAAAACAATTGGTCCAGAATATCTTAAAGATAGAAATATAATTAAAAAAAATCCTATTTCAAAACCAGTAGATATTAATGAAAGCCCCATGATTGATATTTCTATGTTTGAGGAAAATAGACTCTACAGACCAATGGCAGGTAAAGTTTATAAAATGATACCTGTTGAAACAATTAGAGGATGTCCCTTTACTTGTAAATTTTGCAATTCTCCAGATCAGATGAGGATGTATAAAGGTTTAGGGTCAAACTTTTATAGAAAAAAGAAAATGGACTTAGTTTACAAAGAATTAAAACATTTCAAAGAAGAACATAAGGTTGAATATAATTATTTTTGGGCTGATACTTTTTTAGGTATGAGTAACAAAGAGTTTGATGAGTTTGTAGAGATGTATCAAGATATAAATTTACCGTTCTGGATGCAGACACGTCCAGAAACTATAACAGATTACAATATGTCAAAATTAAAATCTGTAGGTCTTCACAGAATTTCTTTTGGTGTTGAACATGGTAACGAGGAATTTAGAAAAAAAATATTAGATAGAAGATGGAAAAATAAAGATATCATTGAGAAATTAAAGATACCAAAAAAATATGGAATAGCATTTAGTGTAAACAATATTACAGGCTTTCCGACAGAAACTAAAAAGCTTGCTTTTGATACTATTGAGCTTAACAGAGATATTGATGCTGATAATGCAAATATTTATGCTTTTGTTCCCTTCCATGGAACTCCTTTAAGAAAAATGTGTGAAGATTTGGGGTTAATAGATAAAAATACTATAACAAAATGCCTTACTGCAGAAACTCAATTAAATATGCCACAATATCCTCCACATGAAATTGAAGAAATTAAGAAATGTTTTACTTTGTATATTAAATTTCCAAAAAATAGATGGAAGGAAATTGAAAGGGCAGAAAAAAATGATGAGGAAGGAAATAGAATATATGCAGATTTAAAGCAAGAATACTTAGAAAGATATATGCCAAAACCTGATGTAGACCCTCATAGCAACATAAATTTTGAAGCTGTTGAAAATCCATATTGTATTGACCTACCTGGAGATAAGTTAAAAAATAATAGAAATTCGGATGATTTATAGTTGAATTTTTATTTAACGAAAAATTTAAATTTAAGATAAGTAGTTTATGAAAGTGGTTATTTTGTGTGGAGGTTTAGGAACCAGATTAAGCGAGGAGACAAAGACTAAACCAAAACCAATGGTTAAGATAGGATCAAAGCCTATAATTTGGCATTTAATTAAATATTTTCAATATTATGGTTTCAATGATTTCTTGCTTGCTACTGGCTATAAATCTAATGTTATTAAAAAATATTTTGAAAATACAAATATTAAAAACACTAATATAAAACTAATTTATACTGGCAAAGATACATTGACTGGAGGAAGAATATTGAGATTAAAAAAATTTATAAAAGATGATGAATTTTTAATGACCTACGGAGATGGTCTAAGTAATATCAATTTAAAAAAATTGATTTCTCACCATCGTAAATCAAAATCTATTGTGACATTATCTGCAGTTAGACCACCAGTGAGATTTGGAGAAATTAAAATATCCAATGACGGTAAAGTAAAACAATTTAAAGAGAAGCCACAAGCATCTCAAAATTGGATTAATGGCGGTTTTTTTATTATGAATAAAGAAATTTTTAATTATTTGAAAAATGATAAAACAATACTCGAAAGACAGCCATTGGAAAATTTAACCAAAAAAAAAAAATTATCAGGTTTCAAACATTATTCATTTTGGCAATGTATGGATACTATGAGAGATAAGAATTATTTAAATAAACTCTGGAGAGAACATAAGAGCCCATGGAAAAAATGGTAAGTAATTTTTTTAGAAATAAAAGGATAATAATTACAGGGGCGACTGGTTTTAAAGGAGCTTGGTTGTGTCAAATTTTAAGTTTATATAAATCAAATATTTTAGGTATTGGATATAAACCTAACAAAAATCAAAATTTATTTAACAATCTTAAACTTAACAATACTATAAAATTAAAATATACAGATATAAGAGACTATAAAAGATTAAGTAAAATAATTAATCAGTTTCGTCCACAGATAGTTTTCCACCTAGCAGCACAACCAATAATATTTCATTCTTATCAAGATCCTTTAGGCACAATAAACATTAACTCAACAGGGACTTTAAATGTTCTTGATATTTGTAAAAATCTTAAATCATTAAAATCGATTGTCTGTATTACCTCAGATAAATGTTATGCAAATAATTTTTCTACTAAAGGATTTAAAGAAAGTGATCACTTGGGAGGATCGGATCCTTACAGTGCATCAAAAGCATCAGCTGAAATAATTATTAATGCATACAAGGATAGTTTTTATAATAAAAGGAAAATTGGTATTGCCTCAGCTAGAGCTGGAAATGTTATTGGCGGAGGAGATTGGTCTCCAAATAGGTTAATACCAGATACCATTAACTCTCTTATTAAGAATAAATTAATCAATATTAGAAATCCTGGATTTAATAGACCTTGGCAACATGTATTGGAACCAATAAATGGATATTTAATATTAGCGGAAAAATTGTACAAAAATCCAAAAAAATATTCTGGTGCATGGAATTTTGGTTCTGAAAAAAATACAGTTACTAGTGTTTATGAAGTAGTTAATCAAATGATTAAAATTTGGGGTACAGGAAAAATAAAGTTTAAAAAAAATTTTAAGTTTTATGAACAAAAAAATTTACAGTTAAATATTGAAAAGGCTAAGAGAGAGTTAAAATGGAAACCTCTTTATTCTATCAATCAAAGTGTAAAAAATACAGTTGCCTGGTATAAAGAAACTTATGTAAACAAACGATCACCAATTGAGGTAACTAAAAATCAAATTGTCGAATATTTTTCTTATGTTAAAAAAAATAAAAAAAATTCCACTTAAAATAATTAAAAATAACTCGGGAAATATAATTAAGTTTTTAACAAAAAAAAATCCTAATTTTAATAGGTTCGGAGAATTATATTTTAGCCATATAAAAAAAGGATTTGTAAAAGGATGGAATTTACATAAAAAAACTTCTTGTTTAATGACAGTTCCATACGGATCAGTTAATTTTATTTTTAAAGATTATAAAATGAAAAAGACAAGAAAAATTACAATTAATGATATTTCTCCATCTTTACTAGTTATACCCCCCTACATTTGGTTTAAATTTTCTACTAAAAAAAAATATTCAATCATTGTAAATTTAATAGATAGAGTGCATAGCAAAAGGGAAACGAAAAAATTACCAATTTAATGAAAAAAAAAAGTTTTTTTATTTTTCTTGCCGATGGTTATAAAGGGGGTGCTAATACTTTTTTATCTCATCATATGCAATATTTAGTTAAAAAAAAACAAAATGTTTTGTTAATTGATAAAGATCCAAAAGAAACATTTCCTAAAATAAATAGGAAAATAAAAACTTTTAAAATTGATACTTTTAAAGAAAAGCATAAAAAAATTATTATATTAAAAAAAATTTTAAAATCAGCTGACAAGGCAGAAAAATATATTGTTTTAACCAATTTTTTTATCTTTATTAAATATTATTGGTTTTTTCAAAAATTAAGAGAAAGAAAAAATCGTATAATTTTGACTATTCATAGTGGGGTATTAGCGATGAATATTAAAAGGCTTATTGGAAGTTTAATTTTTTCAATTATATATAAAAACATTGATTATTTATTTTTTGGATCCAATTCTGCAAAAAGTTGGTGGAAAAACCATTTTCCTTGGATGAATATTAATAATTCATCAGTTTATTATAATGGTGTGAAAATTTACAAAAAATTTAAACCTAAAAAAATTAAAAAAAATTTCAAAATTTCTTTTGTTGGAAGATTAGAAAAAGAAAACAATCCATATTTTTTTGTTAAAATAGCTTTAGAATATTTAAAAAAAAATAGAAAAGTTAAATTTAATATTTTTGGTAATGGTAGCTTATATAAAGATTTAAAATTTAAATATTCATCTAGAGATATAATTTTTCATGGCTGGGAAGAACAAAAAAATATTTACAATACTTCAGATTTAATAATTATCACATCACCTATAAATAATTTTCCTTATGTTGCTTTAGAAGCCAAAAGTTTTGGTATCCCTGTAATTTCTTGTAGTAAAGGAGATATTAAAAAGATTATATCAAATGGAAAAGATGGTTATGTGAAATACACTTCCTCTGAGGCAGTGATTATTAACTTGATAAATAAAATAAAAAAAAATTATAAAAATTTTAGCAACAATTCTCTTAAAACATCAAAAAATTTTGAAATAAATGAGTCATGCAGAGTTTTTTGGAGGTCGATTAATGCTTAAAACTTACATTCTAGGAACTGGATTTTTATCTAACGAGATTGAAAAAAAAATTACTAATTCTGAAATTTTAAGTGCGAATGATTTTTTATATCAAATAAAAAAAATTAACAAACAAACTAAAAAAGTTAATTTAATTATCAATTCATTTTATTCTTCAAGAGAACTTGGGCGACATACGTCATTAAATAAATTTATAAGAAAAAGTCTTCTGGAGGTAAGTCAGGTTCTTGACAATATTAATCCAAAATTAATTAGAAAAATAATTTATACAAGTAGCTCTTCTGTTTATGGTTCAATAATCAATAAAGTTGAAACTAACGATAATAATAATAGATATCTATATTCCTCTTTTAAACTAGCAGCAGAGACAATGATTAAAAATTATTGTAACAGAAATAAAATTTATCTAGATATTTTTCGTATTTTTAATATTTATGGTGATAAAGATAATTTTTCAATTATATCAAAACTAATATTATTAAAAAAAAATTTAATTAAGAAAATTACAATAAATAATAATGGTCAATCAATAAGAGATTTTATCCATGTTGAAGATGTTGCTAAAATTTATTCAAAAATATTAAAAATTAAAAATTCAGGTATTTACGATATTGGAACAGGCAAAGGAACAAAAATAATAGATGTAATTAATAGTCTGAATCTCAAAAAAAATAAAATTTTATACAACAAAAGAAAAATTTTAGAAATTCAAGATTCTATTGCAGATATTAGATATCTTAAAAAAAAAATTCAAACATTTAAATTCAAAAATTTAGAAAATTTTTTAAAAACAAAAAAGAAAATTAATTTTTTAGAAAATAAAAATAAAAATTATATTGAAAAAAATCTAATTGGATCAATAATCTATGGTGCAGGATTTTCAGGAATAAAATTATCATCTCAATTAATAGATTATGATAAGAACAGCGTCTCTTATTTTGTAGATGATGATTCAAAAAAAGTCGGTAAGAGTATTAATAATATAGAAGTAATTTCATTCGATAAACTTAAGGTAATTTCAAGAGAAACAAACATAAGAAATATAATTGTTGCTATCCCATCTTTGAAAAGAAAAGATAAATTTAAGATAATAAAAAAGTTAATACCTTTTTCTCCATCTATAAGTAGTCTTCCTTCAAAAAAATATTTTAGAAATAAAGATATAAAAATTGATGATTTAAATAAAATAAGTTTAGAAGAATTATTTGATCAAAAAAGTTTAGATTTTGAACAAACGGAGCTAGAAAGATTCAAAAACAAAAAAATTCTTGTCACAGGTGGTGCCGGAAGTATTGGAACTGAAATATGTAAACAATTAAAAAAATCAAATGTAAAAAAAATAATTATCCTAGATCATTCAGAGTTTAATATTTATAGACTATCTCAAATAATAAATGGAAATAAAATTAAGCTAATTTTAGGTGATATAAAAGATCAAAAGTTTGTTTCAAATATTATATCTAATGAAAAGGTAGATTATATTTTTCATACAGCTGCATATAAGCATGTAAAATTTTTAGAAGGAAATATTTTAGGGGCTATAAAAAATAATATAATTGGAACAATCTCAATTTTAAGAGCAATAAGATTTAAGAAGGTTAAATTTATTTTTATTTCTACTGATAAAGCTGTTAAACCAAAAACAATATTAGGTATAACTAAAAGAGCCTCAGAGATAATAATTAGATTTATTTTTTCAAAAAAGGGTTACGAAAAATCAAATTTTTCAATAGTAAGATTTGGTAATGTTATTGGAAGTGATGGATCAGCTTTACCGTATTTTTTAAAACAAATTCAAAGAGATTTACCTATTTTATTGACGGATAAAAAAATGGAAAGATACTTCATGACGATCAAAGAGGCATGTAATTTGGTATTAAAATCCTGTTCATTAAACTTAAGAAATAAAATTTTGTTTTTAGATATGGGTAAACCAATAAGAATTATTGATTTAATTAAAAAGTTATTTTCAGCTTACAAAAAACCTGATCAGAAATTAAAAATTAGAATAATAGGAAATAAGTATAATGAAAAAATTTCTGAAAAATTATCATTTAGAAAAAAAATAAAAAAAACAACAATTAAAAAGGTTTTTTCAATTGATGATATTTTACCAAAAAAAAATTATGAAATGATAATAAATAAATTAGAGAAAAATATTGATTTTAAGAGTCAATATAGGCTAATGAAAATTGTAAATACTTTAATAAAATAATGTTATTAATATAATAATTTGTAAAAAAATGAATAATAAAAAATTAAAAATTTTAGATTGTACCCTCAGAGATGGTGGTTATTATAATAATTGGAATTTCTCAGCAAAGTTAACAAATTCATATTTAAAAAGTATTAGTAAAACCAATATTGAATTTATTGAAATTGGTTTTAAATCGAATATTGAAGATAAAAAAATTGGGCCAACGGGCAAAATTGATGACACTTTTTTAAAATCAATTAACGTACCAGACAATATTAAACTTGGAATAATGATAAATTCAAATGAAATTATTGATAGAAAAAATAGTAAAAGTTCTTCAATTGAAAAATATTTTTCTAATTACTCAATAAGAAAATTATCTTTTGTGAGACTAGCTACACATATAAAAGATTTATTCAAACTTGGGGATACCATTAAGTGGTTAAAAAAAAATAATTTTTTGGTTGCAGTAAACATAATGCAAATTTCTGAAATAAAAAAAAATAAAATCAAATCCTACTGTAATTTTTTTAATCGAAAAAATATTGATGTTTTATACTTGGCAGACAGTCTTGGAAGTTTAAATCAAAAAGAAATAAAAAAAAATTTTATAGAATTTAATAAACACTTTAATAATGAATTAGGAATTCACGCACATGATAATCTAAGTCTAGCGCTAAATAATAGCAAAACAGCTTATAAAAATGGAGCAACTTGGATAGATAGTACAATTACTGGTATGGGTAGAGGCCCTGGAAATGTAAAAACAGAGAACTTATTAAGAACTGTAATTAATAATAAATTATTTCCCAAAGATTATAAAAAACTAGAAAACTCAATAATCAAAAAATTCTTATCATTAAAGAAAAGATATAAATGGGGAACAAACAAATTTTATGAATTTTCTGGAAAAAAAGAGATTCACCCAACATATATACAAATACTGTTAAATAATAAAGATTTCTCGAAAAAAATGATTTTTAAGATTATTAGTGGTTTATCAAAATTAAATGTTAAAAAATTTAATCCATTAAATTTTCATTATGTTGATAATTTTATAAGAGATAATAAGTTAATGTATACAAATCCAAAAAAATTTTTAAAAAAATCTAAATTATTAATCATTGGCCCAGGTAAATCAATATCGAACAAAAAAAATAAAATTAAAAATTTTATTAACAAGAATGATTGTGATGTAATTTATATTAATAAAGTAAAAAATTTTTTTAAACTTAAATTTTTTTTTAGAGTTGTTTGTCACCCTTTAAAATTGATAAGTGATTTCAATTTCCATAAAAAAAATAAAGATATATTAATTTTACCAACAAACAATTTATCAAAAAAAAATTTTATAGAGATTAAAAAAACTAAAAAGAAACTATTGAATTATGGAATGAAATTAGGAGCAATTAACAATGTTAAAATTAACAATAATAGCTGTATCTTACCAATACCACTAACAATAGCATATGCAATTTCATTAGGTTTTGCAGGAAATGCTAAAAAACTTTATTTAGCCGGTTTTGATGGTAGAGAAAAAGATGATCCTTATGATGACAGTACACAGAAAATTATAAAACTTTTTAAAAATAAATATAGAAATAAAAAATTATCATCAATTACTAAAACAAATTATTTATTTTGATAATTTTTAAATTTCAATATTTTATTAGTTTGTTTAAGTACTTACAATATGAATAACATAGACGGAAATGTTCTTAATGGTCCTTTTTCATTAATAGTTTCTATTATCTTGTGTATCGGTATCTTCAATCTGGGCAATATCTTCCAAGAATTACTTATAAAAAAAAATTTTTTTACAAGTTTTAGAAAAAAAAATTATTTTTTCTCTCCAATAATTGGAGCATATTTAATTATATTATTTCTATATCCAATAATTATTTTTGAAATTAGCTCTAAATTTTTTATAAATTTCATTGCTTATTTTTTATTTTTTATATCAATTTTAAAATTAAGCGAGATTAAAAAAGTTTTAATCTTTTTGACAAACCAAATAAAGTTAAATAAAGAATTTTACTTATATATAATTCTCATTATTTATTTTTTATATTTTTTTATAGCTGCATCTCCAATTACGCATGCAGATGCCATAGATTATCACTTTTTAGGATCTTTAGAAATATTAAGATCGGGTCATTTTCAAAAAGAAATCTTACCAATGAATAATCATTTATCCTCGTTAGGGGAGATGCTTATGGCTGTTGGTTTAGTCTTTAAAGCCGAACAATTTTTATCCTTAGTTCAATTTTTATCTTTAATTGCATTAATTCCGTTATTTCAAAAGAACAAGAGTGAATATTCTTTTCTTCTTTTTATTTTAGCATGCCCAATAACTTTTTTTTTAATAAGCTCGTCAAAACCGCAATTAATTTTTTGTGTTTCAACGTTATTAATTTTCGTTTTTCTAATAAAAAATTTTTTAAAAATAAGTTTAAAGGACTCAAAAAAAATTTTACCATTTATATTTATAATTTTATGCATTAATAGCTTATCTAAATATTCATTTCATCTATCATCATTACTGATTACTTTATTCACATTTTATTTGATGTATAAAAAAGGATTGCTAAGATATTCAATTTTCGTAAGTATAATTGTTTTTTCTTTTTTATATTTACCACACCTATCTTTTCGGGCAGAACATTTTCAAACTAATTTTTTTGACTCGATGATGAGTCCTTTGCCTATAAATATTTATGGTTTCCAAGCTCATCATAATCTATTGAGTGGTGGGAACTTAAACTTGATTAATATTTTCTTTCCAACGAATATTTTGTCTTTAACAACAACCTATGGGCCTCTTCTGATTTTAATTTTTTTGATGATCGATGGATCAATTAAAAAATATCTAATACCATATGTAATAATTTTAAGTTTCATAATTTGTGTATTTATTTTTGGAAGCAATTTGCCAAGGTTTCTCTTTGAGGGTTTTCTATGGTTAGTTTATTTGGTATCAATAACAGTTAAAAAAAAATCAATTATTTTTTTAGCATTTTCAAAATTAGTTTTCTTACAAGTATTTGTAATGATCTTTATTTTGTTTTTTTATATATTTTCTGTATTTCCAGGATCTTTAAACAATAGCTTGAAAGAGAAAATAATGACAAATAATGCAAATGGATTTCAATTAGCATCCTGGACGAATAATGTTTTGGATAAAAAAGATGTTTTAATTTCAACTCATAGATCAATATCACTTTTTAAAAATAGGACTTTTTCTGATATTTTTACTTGGCATGTAGATTTATCAAAACCCGATGCAAAAATTTATCTTGATTTTTTGAAGTCAAAAAAAGTAAACAGAATTTTATTTTATATAGATGATTCAGAAAAACAAAATTATCAAAGCTGCATAGGTAAAAAATTATTTTTTAATAGAAAAGCAGGAAAACACGTAGGAAGAAATCCGTTTAGATCATCAAAATATTATTCAGCATGGATATATGAATTTAAATATAAAGAATTACCTGGCTGCATAAATAAATAAAAACATTTCTTAAAAATTTTAATTTTAATTAAAAGAAATTTTTAATTAAATTATTTATTTCAATATTTTCAATTTCTTTTTTTTTTAAATCTAAGTTTTGATAAAAAAGATCTCCTTTGGAAATATGATGACTGGTAGTTTTTATAAAAGAAATTTGATCTATAAATTCAAAAATATTTTTATTGATATTCTTTTTTATTTTTTTTCCGTTATTTTCATAAAAAAAATAATTTTCAAATTTAGCTTGATTAAGACTATTAATACTTAAATTGGCTTTTGATCTTACTTGGCATCTACAAAAAATTTGTAGTGAATTTATAATTTCTACGGCAAATAATTTAAAACCATAAATATTAATATCTTTGATTTTTTTTATCTCATTTTTAAGAGACTTGTTGTTACTAAAAGTTATTAACGCTCCATTTGTCATATTTGGATGAAGCTTCTTGAAATTAATATTTGAGTTTATAAAAAATTTATTTGGATTTTTTGGTTTTATTAAATATTCAGGATTTATTTTTTTTTGACTAAAACCATTATAAATAATTATTGAGTCATAATCTTTATAAATTTCGAAAATTATTTTTAATAATTGATTTGAAAAATAAAAATAATCTTTTTCTACTTTTTTGTCATCCCAATTATTATGTTGAAAATGTGCTAAGGAATTTAAGAATATTAATGAAAAGTCAACTTTATTTTTTTTAGATTGTTTCTGAAATATTAATAAAGAAATAATGTCAAAAACAAAGAAAAGAAAATAATTCTTAATACCATTTTTAAAGACAATACTTGTGTATGTTGGTAAAAAATAAAAAAGATCAAATATAACTTTGTTTTTTGATATGTATAAAAAAAACTTAATAATTTTTGGAAATATGTTTAAAAAATTTATATCAGAATATTCTTGAGCATATATTTTAGCAAGGTTGTGAACATTTTTTAATTCAGTAGGTTTTACATCAGTTTGATTGTTCCACGGATCAGGCATAAATATTTTTATATATTTATTATTTTTAAATTTTGTATTCATGGGACCCCAGATAGCTGAGTATTTCTTTTTAATAGATAAAAAATCCCAAATTTGTTCTAAATTTTTTGGTATTTTT
>MDTB01211857.1_pt1 | contig 40423 bp, 39 predicted proteins | sample 811161 | NCBI WGS metagenome assembly MDTB01 (sample SAMN05326650, study PRJNA326480) | marine metagenome | isolation source: seawater | place: Mediterranean Sea | collected 2009 | reverse complement strand
TTCCCTATTCGTTCAATGGCAATTTAATTAATCCAATCGAATTATTTCTGACAAATTTTGGAAACGAAGCGCTCATTACAATTTGCCTGCTTCTAGCGATAGGGAAGGCAATCGAGATTAATCGATCACTTGAGCCACTGGTTGGGTTCTTATCAAAATCATGGGTTAATCACCCAAAGCTATCACTTCTTGGTGTGCTCCTATTCGGCGCTTTTTTCAGTGCATTCATCAATAACACCCCTATTGTTGTGATGTTGATACCTGCATTGATTGCCGTGAGTGAGAATGCAAAGATCAGTTCTTCAAGAGTGCTTATGCCAATGGGAATGGCTACGATCATTGGTGGCATGGCAACAACAATAGGAACATCGACTAATTTGCTTGTGGTTGGAATAGCAAATGATATGGGACTTGAAACAATACAGCTTTTTGATTTTGTTTTGCCAGCACTCATCGCAGGGTTTTTTGGAATTTTATTTTTATGGTTGATTGCACCCAATATGCTTCCAGATAGAAACCCTAGAACTGAGAAAAAAGAAAATCGAGTTTTTGAGGCATCACTCTATGTCAATGAAGGAGGATTTTCTGATGGAAAAACGCTTGCGGAGATCCAAGAAAAGGCGGGCGATGGATTCAATATAGATAAGGTTAAGCGCTCAGAGTCTTTGTTTGTAGCCAAGATTCCGTCGGTGATTTTTGAGGCAGGAGATCGTATTTATATAAAAGACTCCCTCGAGAACCTTCAGAATTATCAAGAATTGCTTGATCTGAGCCTTTTTGAAGACGAGCAAGGACATGACGTAGACACAGACCAAGATGAAGATAACAGGCTTGCAGAAGTGGTCATAACAGGCGGATCTTTGTTGGATCACATGTCACTAAACTCACAACATTTTACAACTCGATTTAACCTGATTCCTTTGGGTGTCCACTCCGGCACAACAGGAGCAAGACTGACTGGAAACATCAGCTCAACTACTCTAAACCCGGGCGATGTTGTTTTGGTTCAGGGCACATCCGAGGCGATAGGTAACTTAAAAAGCAACAGCAACATGCTTGTGATAGAAAAAGACACTCTCGATCTTGCAGCTAAGCGATCTTTTTTCCCATTGTATATGATGCTAGGCGTTACGTTGATGGCGGCAACCAGCATTATGCCAATTTCTGTGGCAGCCATGATTGGGCTCCTCATCATGTTGCTTGCAGGCACTTTGAGGTGGAGTGATGTTGGAAACTCAATGAATATTCCTGTCATCATGCTTATTGTTGCCAGTCTAAGTTTAGGAACTGCACTTGAAATCACTGGCGGCTCTGATTTCATTGCAAACTGGTTTGTTTATTTAACGGCCTCATTTCCGATGCCAGTGATACTCAGTGTTCTGATGTTGCTAATGGCGCTTTTGACCAATATGGTATCAAACAATGCTGCAGCAGTTTTGGGAACACCCGTTGCGATTAATATCGCCATTCAATTGGGCGCTCCTATTGAGCCTTTTGTTCTATCTGTATTGTTTGGTGCAAACATGAGTTTTGTTACACCGATTGGATATAAAACCAATTTACTGATCATGGGTGCAGGCGGCTATACATTCAATGATTTTGTAAAATTGGGCTTGCCGCTGGCATTTATCATGTGGGTCGTGCTATCGATCACGCTTCCAATTCTATATTTTTAAAATTGTCATCTTGACGATTCAGTAATATAGAGACATACTTCTTTCAGTTATGAATACAAGGATTTTGAATAACACTAGCTGGTGGCGTCTCTCCTAGGAGAGGGCAACCTGTATCTATTTGAAATCAAGGTTTACCCATCTCCTATTTAGGCGATGGGTTTTTTTTTGAAATGAATAAATATTTTGACATTGAATTGAATGACGAAACACCTGCATCGGTGTTTATGAAACTGCGTGATATTTCACCAACTTTTTTGTTGGAAAGTATTGAAAGAGGCGTAGACCAATCAAGGTACTCATTTTTAGGAATAGGCGCGTCTCAATCCATTCAAGTCAGAGACGGAACTTACATTTTAAACGGGGAAGAAGTAAGCAAGCCAGGTACGCACAATGAAATGATGAATTTGTTCAGAAAGACACTCAGAGAGATTCCCGATTTAAAACCTTCAATCGATGACATCCCATTTTCGGGAGGAATGGTTGGTTTCAGTTCATTTGATATGATTCGCCATTTTGAAAAATTACCAGTACCCAAGGGGAAGCAGGGCATTTTAAACCCTCCAGATTGCTCATATATTGCACCAACATCATTGCTAATCTTTGATCATGAGGAAAATAAGATGGCACTACTACATTCCGGCAATGATCAGGAGAGGATAAATTTAAGGGATGAAATCCTAAAAATGCTCAGCAAGGAGATCAGCCAAAGTCAAAAAAAGAAGATTTACTCAGAACCAATAGCAAACATCAATAAAGAAATCTTTTACGACGCTGTCGAAAAAGCAAAACATCATATCTTTGAGGGGGACATCTTCCAAATCGTTTTATCCATTGCATTTTCCGGTAGTTATGATCTTGATCCATTTAATGTTTATCGAGCAATGCGTTTAATTAATCCGTCTCCTTATATGTTCTATTGTGAGTCAGATGGACTGAAGATTGCAGGATCTTCTCCTGAAGCTCTCGTTAGATTGGGCGGCAATAAAGCATCTCTCAGACCAATCGCAGGAACCAGGCCAAGAGGCAAGGATTCAGAAGAAGACCAGTCGCATAAAGAATCACTGCTGGATGATGAAAAAGAGATTGCAGAGCATATTATGCTTGTGGACCTTGCACGCAATGATCTTGGACGGGTTGCAAAGCATGGATCAATTGAGGTTAAGCCATATCAGTCGATCGAATACTATAGCCATGTAATGCATATAGTCAGTGGTGTGCAAGGCAGTTTAGAAGAGGAAAAAGATGCCTTTGATTTATTTGCCGCCGCCTTTCCTGCAGGAACATTGGTTGGGGCTCCAAAGGTCAGGGCAATGGAATTGATCGATGAAATTGAGCCTCAACTCAGAGGCATTTACGGAGGCACGGTGGGCTATTTTTCTAAGAATGGAGACATGGATCAAGCAATCGCAATTCGAACAATTGTTTTTTCTGATGAAAAATATTGTTTTCAGGCAGGAGCCGGAATCGTGGCTGATAGTTTGCCTGAGAATGAATATAAAGAAGTCTTGGCAAAAAGTCAGATTCTGAGAACAGCATTAAAAATGGTGAAAGAGGGAGAGTTATGAGAAAAGTTCTGATGATTGATAACTTTGATTCTTTTACTTACAACTTGGTTCAGGGGTTTGCCTCTCTTGGTGTTGAGGTTGCAGTTTACAGAAACAATGCCATCACCATCGATGAGGCAAAAGCTTTGGCTCCAGATTATCTTGTTGTATCTCCAGGACCTGGCAGACCAAAAGATGCTGGTATTTCTATGGAAATGATCGAAGCATTTGCGTCCTCTATCCCAACTCTAGGAGTATGTTTGGGTCACCAATGCATTGTTGAAGTTTTTGGAGGAAAGATTACATATGCAGAGGAACTCATGCATGGAAAAACATCGGAAATAATACATGATGAACAAACCATTTTTGAAAACATCAAAACACCAATGATTGCAGGCCGATACCATTCCCTATCTGCAAATGAAGAGCATTTGCCAGAAGAGCTTTTGGTCAGCGCAAAGACCGAATCTGGAGAAATAATGGCAGTGAGACACGTCGATTACAAAACCGAAGGAGTTCAGTTTCATCCTGAAAGCATAATGACATTTGAAGGAATACATTTGATGGAGAACTTTTTGAATATAAAGGAGGGACGATATGAATCATGATTTAAGAGACTTTTTGGCTCAGCTTCTCAACGGAGAAAGCCTAACAGAAGACCAATCTGAAGAATTAATGTTAGCTTTAGCAGAGGGCTCTGTTGAGCCAGCATTGGCAGGAGCTTTATTGGTCTCTTTAAGAATGAAAGGCGAGTCAGCTGAGGAAGTAAGAGGTTTTGCCAATGGGATGCGTAAGGCGGCAAAAGAGGTTGACCTAGAAAATTCATCAGAGCTTATCGATATTGTGGGGACAGGTGGAGATGACTCGCACAGCTTTAATATATCTACGGGCGCAGCATTGCTGAGTGCTGCTTGCGGTCTTAAAGTTGCAAAACATGGGAATAGGTCAGTCTCAAGTAAATCTGGAAGTGCTGATTTATTGGAGTTTCTTGGCTATCGTTTTCCAACAGATGCCGATGGCGTCAAAATGCAAATAAAGGAAAATGGTTTTAGCTTTTTATTTGCACCAAACTTTCATCCGGCAATGAAAAATATTGCACCTATCAGGCAAGCTTTGAAAATAAGAACCGTTTTCAATATCCTTGGCCCACTTACAAACCCAGCCAGACCGTCATTTTATCTGCTCGGTGCATTTAGTTCTGAAATGGCATCACTGATGGCATCTAGTTTGAGTGGAATGGACATGAAGCGTGCATTTGTAGTTCACGGATTAAATGGTTGGGATGAACCAACACCTGCTTCTAGCTTTGAACTATTCGATGTGAGTGAGAACTCAATTTCTCATAAAATCATTGATCCGTCTGAACACGGAATTAAGAAATGCAAGGAGAAGGATCTGAAGGGAGGAGCATCCGAGGTGAATGCCAAGGCACTTTTAAAAGTTTTTGAGTGCAAAGACAAAGGTGCTCATGAAGATGCATTGGTTTTAAATGCCGGTCTATCGCTTCAAGTTTCAGGTGAAGTAAAAGAGCTGAGCGATGGCATAGAAATTGCAAAAGAAACAATCAAGAGCGGTAAAGCAAAAAGCTTTCTTTCAAGTTTGACGAAATGATGCGTGAACAAAAAAATAATTTTCTCCAAGAAATGGCTCTTTCAAGTATGAAAAGACTCGTGAAAAATAAAGCCAATAAATCAGAAGAGGATCTCCTAAGGATTTGTGAAGGAATCAAGAGGAAGCCTCCATTAGAATTTCAATCGGGATTTATTTTCATCACAGAGATAAAAAAAACATCACCATCTTTGGGCGAGATATCGAAACCAGAATTTAATCTTTTTGAGCAAGCTGAGACTTATGTCAACAATGGTTCAAATGTGATTTCTGTACTCACCGAACCATCGAAGTTCTCAGGTTCCTTGCAAGATTTAAATGATATTTCAAAAACTTTTTCAGGAACTCCTACTATGAGAAAAGATTTTCTGGTTGAGCCCTATCAAGTTTCGGAAGCTTTTGTAAATGGGGCAGGGGGTGTTCTTTTAATATTAGCAATGCTTACTGGTAGCATGCTTAGAATGATGATTGAGCGTGCAATAAAGCATGAAATGTTTGTTCTTTTAGAGGCTTTTGATGAAGAGGATATTCAGCTTGCCAAAACCATTATTTCAGAATTTAGCCCTTACAGCTTAAACATTCTGCTTGGCGTCAACTGCAGGGATCTAAGAACATTGAATATCAACTTCTCAAGATTTGAGAATCTTTCTAGCTTAATTCCAGAGGATGTTATTTGCATTGCCGAAAGCGGAATCACTAGGCCTTCTGAAATTGAATTTATATCAAAGCTAGGCTACTCGGGCGCACTGATTGGAACGGCATTGATGCAATCAGAAACACCGGATCAATTATTGAAGGAGATGATGGCAGCATCGTCGGAAAAATAAATTGAAAACTCTGATCAAAATATGCGGCATCAAAAGATTGGATGACTTGGAGTGCGCAATTCAGCATGGAGCAGACTTGATAGGGTTTGTTTTTGTAAAGTCTTCTCCTAGGTATATCGAACCAAGGTCTGTAACCAGCTTATTGCAATCGGTATCTGAAAAGATAAAAACAGTTGCAGTTATGCAGCATGCAACACAAGCCAACCTAGATTCTATACTAGAAGCTTTTAAGCCCACATATATTCAAACTGATGCCGATGATTTTTCATCACTTGATTTGCCAAATGACATTAAAAAAATAAGGGTTTATCGTGAAGAACAGGGCTTTGATTTATCAAGTATCGATGATGAATCACTGGCGCTTATGGAGGGCCCAATCAGTGGTTCAGGACAAATGGTTAGTAAAGAATTTTTGAAGAAAGCATGCAAAAGAAAAAGACTTCTAATCGCTGGAGGACTCTCTCCTGAAAATATCCAGAGTATCTTGAAAGAAGTTAAACCATATGGTGTAGATGTCAGCAGCGGAGTTGAAAGCAGCAGGGGAAATAAAAGTAAGGAAAAAATTATTCAATTTAATAAAATTGTCACTACATTTGATGAGTCAAAGCAATGAAAAATGAAGATCAAAACCTCTTAAAGGCATTACTCAATGGCGAGCTTCCTGATGAATCAGGAAGGTTTGGCAGTTTTGGAGGCCAATATGCACCTGAAACCCTAATGCCGGCTTTAAAAAAGCTAGAAAAAAACATCAAGATTTTTTTGAATGACGAGACATTTCAAGAAGAGTTCATGAATGAGCTTAACAGTTGGGCAGGTCGACCTACCGCGCTTACTTATGCAAGCCAATTGAGTAAAAGATGGGGAGTTGAAGTTTTTCTTAAAAGAGAGGACTTGACTCACACAGGCGCACATAAAATCAATAATGCACTTGGTCAAGCCATGCTTGCAAAGAAGTTGGGCGTGAAAAGGATTGTTGCAGAAACTGGTGCTGGTCAACATGGAGTAGCTTCAGCCGCAGCTTGCGCAAGACTGGGTCTTCCATGCACAGTCTATATGGGAGCAATAGATATTGAGCGACAATCTCCAAATGTAGATCGCATGAAGCAATTGGGTACCGAAGTCATTTCTGTAATGAGCGGAGATCAAACCTTGAGAGCAGCCATCGATGAAGCATTCAGGGACTGGGTATCTGACCCCGAAAATACACATTACATAATTGGTTCCGTTGTGGGACCTCATCCATTCCCTTACTTGGTAAGGGAAATGCAGTCCATCATAGGCAAGGAGGCAAGACAACAAATGTTAGATTTTGGAGAAAACCTTCCCGATGCAGTGTTTGCTTGTGTTGGCGGTGGGTCAAATGCAATCGGTTTGTTTCATGCTTTTTTAGGCGATACCGAAGTAGAGCTATTTGGAATAGAGGCAGGGGGAACAAGCGATGATTTGGGAGAGAATGCTGCAACACTTGCTTCAGGAAAGCCAGGGATCCTTCATGGAACTTATTCCATGTTATTGCACGATGATGATGGGTTGATTCAAGAGACACATTCAGTTTCAGCCGGCCTTGACTATCCTGGTGTTGGTCCTGAGCATGCTTTTTTGCAATCGATAAGCCGAGTAAAATATACATCGGCAAGAGATGATGAAGCCTTGGAGTTATTGAGAGAGGTTTGTGAATACGAAGGAATATTGCCTGCTATTGAAAGTTCTCATGCTTTTGTTGAGGCAAGAAAATGGGCCAAAGAAAATCAGGGAAAGCGAATTTTAATTGGACTCTCTGGACGAGGTGACAAGGACATGCCCACCCTCAGCAAATTAATGAATGAGTGATCAAATGATAGGCGGTAAACATATTGAGGAAAAAATAAGGACCCCAAAGGCAGCGGGACCTGCGATTATCCCATTCATAACAGCAGGGTATCCAAATACTGGGGACTTCAAGCAAACGCTCCACGAAATCGCAAAAAAAGCCGATGTGATTGAAATTGGCGTTCCATTTTCTGATCCCATGGCAGACGGGGTTACAATCCAGAGATCAAGCCATCTGGCCATAGAGAATGGAGTTACACTTAAATGGATCTTCAATCAGCTAAAAGAAATTCAGTTAGATATCCCAATTGTTTTGATGAGCTATTTAAACCCACTTTATGTATTTGGCATGGAAGATCTTGTTGAAGCTTCAATCGCTTCTGGCGTGGATGGTTTTATTGTTCCAGACTTGCCAATTGAGGAAAGCAAAGAACTCAATAACCAACTGATTGATGCTGACCTTGCTTTGATTCAATTGGTTACGCCAGCGACACCATTGGACAGAATCGAATTGATCTCTGATCAAAGCAGAGGATTTGTATATGCTGTTACTGTCAAGGGAGTTACAGGTGGAGAAGATGCTTTATCTGCAGATGTAACAGACTACCTACAGCAGGTACATGAGATCTCGAGAATACCTGTTTGTGCTGGATTTGGCATCAGAGAAAAGTCTGATGTAGAAATGATTGCTGACTATGTCGATGGCGTCATTGTTGGGTCTGCAATTGTAGAAACAATTGAACAGGGCAATAGCCCAACGAAATTTTTAGATCAGCTTAAAAACTAAAGGTCGAAATGGGAAATATAATTCTCAAATCTATTTTCTACCTCTCCAGAAGTCTTAAAGAAACTTTTATAGGAATAAGAATGGTCGACTTTTAATTTTTTACTTTCGATCCGTGTTGCCATTTTCTCTTCAAGCCTCTCATCTTCTTTTATTGAGAGTTTTTCAAATATGCAATGGACAGTTTTAATTGGATCATCAATCAGTTGATCAAATTTTATGTCGATCATTTGATCTTCTGGAATCAATTCACGACTATTTAAAAGTTTCTCACTTGCTTGTTGCCAGTATGAAAGCATTTGCTTACCCACCAGAAGCGGATCGACGTGATCTGAATAGCCAAGCCTGAGATTATAAGCAAGATTACTGATTGACGGCATGCTGAATTTAGGATTCCGGTGTATGAAAATAAATCGCGCTTTCGGATAAGAGTTTAGAATTTCTTCTATGTGATCTATATGGCATGGATCTTTTAAAAGCCACATGATTTCATCCTCTTTTGTGGACAATGCATTCAGAAAATTTTTGTGAACTCTAAATGAAGATTCAAATGAAGAACCTGAGATAAACTTAAGGTAGTTAGGCAAGTTTGCTGAATAAACAAAGCTAATACTTTTAAGATCGTATGCCATGATCAGCTGACACTCCTCCGGATATGACTGATGCATTGGATGTATCTTTGCCAGTTGAGGCACTAGGCGATTGATACTTATAAGCTCAATTTGAGTTCTTATTTTCTTTATTAAGATTTGAAGTTTGTTTTTTGCAATTGAGTTTGCTTGAAATATTTCCCAAGTAAATGGACTCCTCAAGTATGAATGAGCATGCAATAAGTCAAATAAGAAACTTGTTCCTGATCGAGGCAACCCCGTGATGAAAATTGGACCATCCTGATCAAAAGGAGGGATGTTTTTACTCATCATTTCCATGGATAATCTGATACCAAGCCTCTTTGAAAGACCTTTATGTACTAGGAATTTCCCCAAGTCATTCAGTCTTGAATGATTTTGATAATCGCTGATCAAAATATCCAATGTGCTTTGAATGCTTGGATCTATAGTGAGAAGATCAGCATCGATGGCTAATTTTTCTAAATTTTGCAAAACAACCCGAGTATTACTGCTTTGGCTTAGATATTAGCAGAACGACAAGCCCAATGGCGATAATTGAAAATGCAGCCAATTGATTTAATCCAAGCAATATTGCCCCTACAATCAAAAAACCTATCCCAATAATTCCCATGTATAGTTGTCTTACAAAATACGTGATATCTACTTGAGGTATATTTTGTTTATTCTCTTCGTCCTCTAGGATCTTTCTCATAAGAGGTGGTATTGATTCAATGGTCTTTTTGATCTCAGGCAGATCCTTATGAATCTTTTTAAATGTATTTGTAATGCTGAGTTGCTCCATTCTCCATTCTTCCATAACAGGTTTTGCACTTGAGACCAAATCCAGTTTTGGATAAAGTTGCCTTCCCAAGCCTTCGATGTTTAGAAGAGTCTTTTCCAACTGTATCAGCTGAGGTTGATTAACCATATTGAAGTCTCTCGCTGTCTCAAAGAGTCTAAAAAGCAACTGACCAAAGGATATTTCTTCAAGCGGTTTATCTGCAATGGGATCACACACAGTTCTGATTGCAGATTCAAATTCATTAGCCTTGGTTTCTTCTGGAACCCAGCCAGCAGAAATAAAATTATTTGCGATTTGTCCATAATCTTTTTCAAAGAACGCATTGAAGCTTTTGGCAAGATATTCTCTATCTTTTTCATCAAGACTACCCACGATTCCAAAATCTACCGCAGCATATTTTGGATTTTTTGGGTCATTGATATCGACAAAAACATTTCCTGGATGCATATCTGCATGAAAAAGATTGTGATGAAAGACTTGAGTAAAGAATATCCTGACCCCGTTTTTTGCCAGCCGCTCAAAGTCAACACCAAATTCTTTGAGCTTTTCTATATTGTCTATGGGGATACCACGAATTCTTTCTTGAACAAGGATATTTTTTCTACAAAAGTCCCAATGGATTTTTGGAACTTTTATAATATCTGAACCTTCCCAGTTTCTACCTATTTGTGCACAGTTTGCCGCTTCTCTCATCAAGTCAAGCTCATGTAAAACCGTTTTTTGATAGCCTTCAACCACTTCGATCGGTTTAAGTTTTTTTGTCAGAGAGAATTTATCTAAAAGATCTGCCATCAAAAAAAGGATGTTCATATCTTCTTTTATCAGATCCCAAATATTTGGTCTTATGATCTTAACAATGACTTCCTCGCCACTTTTGAGTTTAGCTGCGTGAGCCTGTGCAACAGAGGCTGAAGCCAAAGCCTTTGCATCAAATTCTGAGAAGATCTGACTGATTCCATCTGGGTATGATGCATTCATGACCTCTAAAGCAAGTTCTTCAGAGAATGGAGGGACATCATCTTGGAGCTTTGAAAGCTCTTTTGCAATATCTTCAGGTAATAGGTCAGGCCTGGTAGATAAAGATTGACCAAACTTGATATAAAGAGGGCCTAATTCTTCAAACGCAAGCCTGATTCTTTCTCCCCTGGGCTGATTTGTTTTGCCTCTTAACCAACGTTTGGGCGATAGAAATAGAAATATTTTGAGGTGATTTTTTGACCCCATTTCCTCAATGAGCTCATCCAAATGAAATTTTATAAAAACATTCAGGACGGATGAAAATCTTCTCAGTGCTCTTATGGTTGCCAACTTCAGTCCTTATAACCAATATGAAGTGCCACGATTCCACCCGTTAAATTCTGATATTCTGCACGATCAAATCCGACACTTAAAATCATCTGTTTCAACTTCTTTTGATCCGGATGTACTCGAATAGATTCTGCCAGATATTGGTAGCTTTCTCGATCATTCGCGACCCACTCGCCAAGTGTTGGAAGAATATTAAATGAATAAAGATCATAGATTGGAGAGAGCATCTCATTTGGCTTCGAAAATTCTAGTATCAGCATCTTTCCACCCGGTTTGAGTACACGATGCATTGATTTGAGTGCATTTTCTTTTACAGTCACATTCCTTAGACCAAATGCAATCGTGACACAATCAAAATGATTATCATCAAAGGGTAAGTTTTCTGCATCTGCTTGCATGATTTGTATATTTTTGAGCTTCCCCCTGTCCAAAAGTCTGGATCTGCCTTCTTCAAGCATGGATTCATTGATGTCTGTCATAACCACCAATCCTGATTCACCCACTTGTTCTCTTAATAGTGCAGCAACATCCCCTGTGCCTCCCGCAACATCAAGGGCTTTCATGCCAAGCTTTAGACCTGTTTTAGTAAGCATGAATCTCTTCCATAGCCTGTGCACACCGATTGACATCATGTCGTTCATTAGATCGTAGTTGGTTGCAACAGAGTCAAAAACTTCTTTTACCTTTTCAGTTTTTTGTTCCTCTGTAACTGTTTCGTATCCAAAGGACGTTGTTTTATTGCTTTCTTTTTTATTCATTTCTTTCCGGATCTTGGATGTGCCTTGTCATAGGTTTTCGAAAGATGTTCGAAATCTAGATGAGTATATACCTGAGTGGTTGAAATGTCCTTATGCCCCAGTAATTCTTGTACTGCCCTTAAGTCTCCACTTGCCTCTAGCATATGAGTCGCAAAACTATGTCTCAGTAAGTGCGGATAAACATCTTGTTGAATTCCATTTTTTTTAGCCCAGTGCCTGATTCGACTTTGAATCGATCTTCTGCTCAGACGGTTTCCTCTAGAACCAACAAAAAGCGCTTCCTCTGCTGGGTCCGCTAATTCATTTCTGCAAGACAGCCAACCTTTCAATGACTTTATCGCCTCATTTCCCATCGGGAGCATCCTTGTTTTATCTCCTTTCCCTGTGACAGTTAGGCTTTTGTCCGATAAATTCAGGTCTATCGGATTCAAGCCAACTATCTCAGAGAGTCTTAATCCTGAAGAATAAATGAGCTCCATTATTGCTTTATCTCGAAGGCTTACCGGGTCTGTTTCTTGAATATTCAAGAGTTGATTAATTTGCTCTATATCTAAAATCCCAGGAAGTTTCTTTGGCGCTTTTGGTGTTTTTACACCTTCGGCAGGATTATTCTTGATCATGCCTTCTCTCAGAAGATAATTCATGAAGCTTCTGATGGCAGAAAGACGTCTTTGAATGCTTTTTGCGCCCAATCCTTCAACGAAGATCTGAGATGCATATGTTCTTATATGATGAGGTTTTACTTCTGCCCAAAGAGACAATTTCTTAACTTGAAGGTGATCAGAGAAATGTTTCAAATCTCTTTGATAGTTTTTTATTGTGTTTTGAGAATATCTACGCTCAGTCTCCAGGTACCTAAAGAATGCATTAGATAGTGCTAAAGCTTCTTTCTTCATTTAGAGGAAGTAGGACCATCTATTTCTGAAGTATTATTCAGCACATCAAAAGCTTCATCTTTTTCTCCAAGTTGAGCGAGGATCAATGCCAGCTCCGTTTGTTTCTGAGAGTCATTTTTAAGTTCAATAGATCGCTCAAGACATTGCTTTGCCTTGCTCCATAAGCCTTCTCTTCGTGCAAGACGACTTGCTGCAAGCCATAGATTTGAGTCTCTCGGCCTTTCTTTCAGCCAAATCTCAAGTTGCGATGAGAGTCCTTCTATATTTGATATTAGGAGCTTTGAGTAGAGAGAAATATGGTTTTCATTCCAGTAGGATGGAATTGCTTTTTTTAGCTCATTTTCTGCTTTAATGTGGTCTTCTTTTGCCATCCATAATTCGCATTTTGCAGTGATAAAGTCAGGCTGCTTATCCAGTGATCTCGGCAGACCACCAAATAGATCTTCCACAGTTTTTTGACCTTTTAGTTTTCTTGATAACTTAAGGATAGTTTTCGATAATATTTTCCCATCTATGGTTTTTGCATATTTTGGCAATTGACCTATGATCGATGGATCTCCGACAGCACTTTTAATCATGAATAAAAGATTTCTTGCTTCAGAATTTTTTGAGGAGTCCTCGATGAGATTATCTGCAAATTTCTGAGCCAAAGAATATTCATCAAGACCAATAAGCAGTTTGCATGCATGAGAAAATATATAGGTTTTATGTTTGGGCTCTTCAACAATCAATTTTTCAGCTATTTCAGAGATGGATTTAAAGTCATTCTCTTTGGCAGCTAGGTTCATTCGATCAACGACTGCATTGATATTTTTTCCGTCAGACGAAATAGAAGAATCAAGTTTTTTTGCAGCTTTTGCATTTAAGCCTTGGCCGATCAGAGCTTGAGCTTCATGATGCAATTTAACAGAACGCTCCTTGCCTCTCATCTCCATTTTTTCACGAATCATTTTCGGTGATCTCCACACAACTCCGAATATGCGAAAGACAAAATATAAAATAATCAAAAAACTCACAAAAATTGGAACGGATGTTTCAATGGAGTAATTAAGGAACTCAATCAAAACATATCCATTGTCTACAATAAGATATTGCCATCCAATAAACACCAAGAGTCCAAGAAGAATAAAAATTAAGAAAGACTTCATTGATCCTTGATCTCCTCTACTATTTTTAGCAAATCTTTGATGCCAACATCTTTTGGATTCATGCGATGTGACTTTAATGCAGTTAAGTTCTCAATAAGGATCGGCCTGTCATTAAGTTTGCTCTGATAATAACGATCCAATTTATCTTCCAGAGCAAGAACGGCACTCAAATATCTTGTTTCATTTCCAGATTCAAGAGTAAGTCTTATAAGATCAATGTTAAGAATAATAAGAGATTGAATGACACGCTGTTCTTCGCTTGAGAGTTTTGTGATATCAAGGTTTGATTTTGATTTAATAAGAATAATACTAGACCAGTTTTTTTTGAAACTTTCCAATTTACTCTCAGTCCATACTCTCAACCCATCAACTGTAAAAGAGGGCATTGTTTCCGTTATTGATAAAGCAGAAGTTTCTGAATTATCAATTATCAAGTCTTCAACCTGATCAAGGATCAATCTTATGTCATCCTCTTTATTTTTTTTGATGAAGAGGTCAATTGATTCAATCAGTGAATCCATCTCGAGCAAGAAACTCTCATTTTTTTTGGACAAGCCTAATGCAGAGATTCTCGCCTGCTTGATCAAATCGTTAGCGCGTTGATTATTTCGACCCAAAAACAGTTCCGAATCAGCTAAATTTAAAAAGTATTCAATTTGTAAAATGAGCCAATAATCCCTGTCTTGTCTGTCAATATCTTCAATCGACCCAATTTTTGACTGAATCTCACTAATTAATTTTCTTTGCTCCAGAAGCTCAGTTTGAGCTTGCTTTGTAATTCCTTCTAAGGTTGAAATTTCAACTCGATAATTACTTTGCAGTGTTGAGTTATTAATCAATAGAGAAGATATTTTTTTATTTGTTTGATAGTAATTCCATCCAGATATTGATGCGAGAAGAACTATAATCACCGCAAGAATGATTACCGTCATTGGTGGTCTTTGTTTATTTTCTGTATTACTCATGCAAAATCAGTTCAGATATTACTCCCTAGTGATGATAACCAAGTTTTCTTAGTGAATCGATGACTTGTTGCACAAGATCAACAAACTGATGGATACCTTAGGATTGATTAAATATCAGGAAGAAGGGTAATGGAATTGTATGTTCTGTTTCAGATCAGATGAGAGGCTTTTAGCTACAGGGCAATTGATAGCTGCTTTTTCAAGCAGCTTTCTTTCATCATTTGAGAAATTCACGGGAAAATAAAAATCAATTTTGATTTCAGTGATTCTTCTTGGCTCAATTCCCATGGATTTATCAATCTTGGCCTCAGTCCCTTCAATCTCCAGACCTTTTCTGTTAGAAACGATCCCCATGATTGTTAGCATGCAGTTAGCCAGAGCGGTTGCGACGATATCGGTAGGAGAAAAACCAGCTCCTTTACCTTCGTTGTCTACAGGGGCATCAGTGATATATGTCTCACCAGATTGCGTATGAACACTTTGTGTTCTGAGATCTCCAGAATATGTGGCGGTTGATGTTGGCATATTTAAGCAATAACTTTGAAAGCTCCTTTCATGATCGCGTAGTGGCCTGGGAAAGAGCAAAAGAAAGTATATGCATCTCCAGCTGAAAGGCTCTCAATTGAAAAAGTAACCGAGGTTTTTTCACCACCTCCAATGATACTAGTCGCGGCAAGGACGCGATTGTCATCGACCGGAACATAGTTGTTTTTTAAGCCAGCTCCAGCTGCTGCAGTCGCAACAGGCATAAAATCTGCGTCACTAGAGAGTACCCAGTTATGGCCCATGATCTCTGCAGCCATAACTCCTGTATGCTTCAAGATCACTGTTACATTGGCACAAGCAGCACTGACTTTCATTTCTTTGAGATTGAATTGGAGCATGTCATTGCCTTCAATGACCTGTTCACAAGAGTCTTCTGCATTCCATTCATCAGCCGACGAAGAAACTGAAGAATTAGCAGCATTTGCAACTGCTACTTTGTCTTCGAGTACAAATGCAGGCTTGATCCTATCATCTACATTTCTTTCTGGATGATATTTGCTAGTGGTTTTTGAAACCTGACCTTTGATCATGCTTCCGCCAACTTCACCCATGCCCTCAAAAATAAGTATTGCAACTGCACAACCAACAATGAAAATTATGAATCTTTTGACTGAAAATCCTAAACCTGAATCGCTCACACAAACTCCTTATTACTGTCCACATCGATTATCGCAATGCAGACATCATTTCTTATTCGGTGTGAAGTATAAAACCAAATGTTTTTGTAATAAAGAGGATAAAGCTATATTTTTTGTATATGTCGTTCTCAAAAATTGAAAAAATACACTTCGTTTTAAACCCTAATGCAGGTAATGGTAGCCCCTTAAAAATTTTCCAAGAGATAGAAGAAGAGCTCATATTGAATAATGTGAAATACACTATATTTAAGAGCCAAGGAAGAAATGACATTTTCAATCACGTCATGTCCAATGAGATACCCGAATGCGATGTCATCTGTGCAATGGGCGGAGATGGAACTATTCATGAAACGGCAGACGGTCTTATGCAGTCTGGAAAGGCTAGTGATTTAGCTTTCTCAGTTATTCCTTCTGGTACTGGCAATGCTTTCGCGCAGACTCTAGGAGAACTAAAGCCAAAAAAGGCAATTCGGAAAATCCTTGAAGGAGAAAGACTAAAAATTGATGCCATGGAAATCAAACAAGGCCCTAAGCTTTCATATGCAGTCAATATAATTGGCTGGGGAATGGCATCCAGAGTCAATCAAATTTCAGATCAACTTAGAATGTTGGGTGGAATCAGGTACAACATTGCATCATTAATTGGAATTGCCGCAATGAAGAAAAAGAGGCTGGTATTGAGAATGGGCGACAAAGTCATTAATGAAGACGCTCTCCTATTTCTTGCGCTCAATACTGTATACACTGGCAAGGGCATGAAAATGGCACCCGATGCTGATTTCAGTGATGGACTGATTGATATCATCATGTTCAAGAGTGCCACAAAGTTACAAGTGGTTAGTATTTTCTTAAAGCTATTCTCTGGAAAACATATTTTTGATCCTAGAGTGACGTATAAGCAAGTGAATAGTTTTAGCTTGGAAAGTGAGGGTGATGACCTGAATATCGATGGAGAAAATCAAGGTCATACCCCAATCGATGTAAGGGTGATCAAAAAATGCATAACTTTGATCAAATGATTTAGAATATCGACATCAATATGAAATTTAATAAGAAAGTTCCATTGATGATCCTGGTCATCTGTCTATTCCTAACACTGATTTCTGTGTACCAAGAGCACGAGAAAAAAGCACTTTACGGAAATGCCATTTCACCAAAGCCGCATGATGCAAAAACCTATTTAAAAGATTAGTGGATCCGTTAAAAAAGGCAGCAGTAGATAAGTGTCTTTCTTTTGAAAGTATTCACAAATCAATAAAAGAATCTGAATTATTTAGAGAAGAAACTTCTAATATAACATTTAGAATCAATCCACTGACGGACAAGCCAGAAGCAGCAGAATTCATTTCAGGCAGATTTAGGATAAATATTTCAGCAAATGTGAAGGAGCATCCAGTCACTGGCGAATGCATCAATCAAGAACCTTATGAAGTGATTTCATGGCAGATCAATACTTTTAGTTTGGAAGAAGGTTGTGAAACACCGCCAGACAGTGGCATTAACAGAAAGATATTTAAAAACGCAGATAATTCAATCAAATACTTTTTCAAGCAAATCTCTGACCTTCAGTCACGGGCATAACGATCTTCGTATCGAGTGATATCGTCTTCACTCAAAAGATCACCAATCTGAACTTCAATAACTTTTAATATTCCATTCGAGTTATTACTGAGCCTGTGTTTTGATTTTTGAGGGATATTTGTTGATTCATGTTTCTTTAGATCGAAGGTATTATCATCACACTCTACGGTGGCTACGCCTTCTGAAACATACCAAAATTCTGACCGGTTTTCATGGGATTGAAGAGAGAGTATTTCTCCTGGGTTGATGGTCATTCTTTTCAGTAAATAACCATTGCCCTTTTCAAAGGTTTTGTATGAACCCCATGGTTTTTTAACTTCACCTCCGACAAGGCTAGAGCTTGATTGTATTTTCCCTCCACCGACATTGAATTCCATTTCTATCCCATATTTTTCACAAACAAAAGATTCAGGTATGTCATCTTCATTTCTTCGATCACCTCCATTTGCAAAACATGCAATATCTTCATCTTTTGCGAGCCACTCAATTGTCTTACAAACCGTCATATCATCGTCAATAGACTCCACAGCCCTATCAACACCATCAAAGCTTTCAAGGATTTCTAGCCGTTCTTCAATTGGCATAAACACATAGCCTTTCTTATCCACTAAGAAGCGATCACAATTTGCAATGACAATTAATTTTGTACCAAGCTTCGAAGCATCCTTAATCATACGAAGGTGACCAATGTGAATGGGATCAAATCCTCCGCTGATAACTATTGCGCCATCAAATTTCATCGTTGTTCTCTTCTTTTAAATAAGGCATGTAATGACAAAAGACATTGACAAATTTTTCTCCTTCGAGTGGAGCCGGTCTTCCGTGGTCAAGTGTAGCGCTTTCATAAAATATTACTTCACCAGGCAATAGAAAAATTTCATGATTATTTTTTTGATGATCTTGAATTTCTAGAGCCCAAGGTATATCTACCTTTTGTTCGATGTTGATAATCACGCCTATGATATGGGTTTCCTCTCTGTCACGATGTGGCTTCAGTATTGCTCCTCGATTATAGATTCTTACTCCATAAACATAGGTTGGCAATAATCTAATTCCAGACCAATCTTCGGCCTTACTCAATAATGATTGATGAACTTCATCTCTGAGGTCATTTGGCATTTCGATAGTGTGACTCGCAGAGCCTTTTCCATCTGTTTCTATATATCCACCTGCAACATTCTCAACTTGCAGTGATGCGCTGTTCTCTTCGTAAAACTTGAGGATTTTTTGGTGAAGGCCTTTATTCAATTTATCTTTTTTGAATCCAACATCGGTATAGATCGGAATTTCTTTGTGTGCATTTTTGAATGCATGGACCATGTTTTGTATATTTTCCTCTTTCGTTGACTTTTTCTTTTCTGGCTGTAATTTAAAATCTCCTACACGTATATGCAGTTCAGCAGCTATAAGCTCAGGATGAAATCCTTCATGATAAAGTATTGAGTAAAGTTCATTTTTATCGCAACCTCGATCAATATTCTCAGATATCCATTTTCTCCATTCTTTAGACATTGCTTTTTCTTCGCAGGAAAAAACGCCAATGTTTCTCTGTGTATTCTTTTTGTATTTATCATAGTCGGGATAGAAAGAGCAGACGGTTGGCCAGATCTTATTTTTTTCATCATCCGTTAATTTTTTTGCGAGGTAATATTTTTTTTCTGAGCCAATTTGAACAGCAATTCTCGGATTTGCCATGACATTGAAGTACCAGTTTGGATGCATCGGCATTCCACCCATTGATGCTACTAGGATAGGCTTATTATCATTCATGACTTTGATAAGTGGCACCTTTCTGACCTTTCCTGTTTTAGAGCCAAAAACAGACAATATCATGATCGGATACTTTCCACCCCATTTGCCCCAAATCTTGCCATTGCTAACTTTATAAACAAGAGCATTCAAACTGGAGATTGCCCTCAGTGCTTTTCTGATTCGCGAAGCTTCTTTTAGAGAATATCTTTCTTTGCTCATTTTGTTTGAATTATACCATTTGCAATTTTTCCAAGTATTGGAACTGCAGCACCAAGTTCACCTGCATTTTTTGCTGAAGCATTTCCCATAATAGACCTCTTATAGACACCCTGCGCAATGCCAGCCAATCGAAAGAACCCAAAAGCAAGATAAAATGGCCAGTTTGGAATGTGATCAATTCCCATTTTTTTGCAGTATGAATCAACATATTCTTTTTCGGTTGGAATACCTGTTCCATCTAAAGAAAGTCCATATAATCCCGGGGTAATGCCTATTTTTGGGATATACCAGTTCATGCACTGATAAGCCAGGTCAGCGTAAGGATGACCGATTGTTGATAGTTCCCAATCTAAAACAGCCAGAATCTTGTTCTCAGAGTGACTGAAGATCATATTGTACAGACGATAATCACCATGAACGATGGAAATCATGCCATCATCGTCAGGCATATTTTTTTCAAGCCAAGAAATCAATGATTCAATCTCAGAGTATGTCTCAGTCTCTGCTGCACGATACTGCTTTATCCATCGACCAACTTGACGCTGAAAATAATTTCCTGGTTTTCCAAAATCCATCAGTCTCTCTTTCTCAACATCGATAGAGTGAAGCGCTGCCAATACATCGACTGTTTGTTGATAGATTTCTTTTCGGTCACTTGAATCTAATTCTGGCAATGTTGGATCCCAGTGAATTTTTCCTTCAACATGATCCATGAGATAAAAGATGGTTCCGATCACTTCTTCGTCATCGCAAAGCATCAGAGTTTTTGGAACTGGAACCGATGTTTTTTCCAGAGCTTTTATGATCCTGTACTCTCTGTCAACTGCATGAGCAGAAGGCAACAACTTTCCTGGCGGCTTTTTTCTTAAGACGTATTTCCCATTCGAAGTTATCAAGAGATAAGTTGGATTTGATTGGCCAGTTCCAAACTTACTAATTTCTTTTAACTCACCTGTTTGAGGAAGATTGTTAGTTAGAAACTCAGAAAGCTTCTGATGATCAAGCGAATGAACAGAATTTTTATCCAAGATTATTAGGCCCTTCCTGCGTCAATCATCGCTTCCTGTTTGAGCACTTTTTTTGCAAGGGACGCCAAATGCACCTCATCTGGGCCATCAGCCAATCTCAGGGTTCTTGCATGGGCATAAGCTTCTGCCAAGAAAAAGTCATCCGAGACACCACCACCACCATGAACTTGTATAGCTCTGTCAATGACATTACACGCCATTCTTGGCCCCACAACTTTAATCATACTGATTAGATCGCTTGCCTCTTTGTTTCCATACTTATCCATCTTGTCAGCAGCCTTAAGCGTGAGTAACCTTGACTGCTCGATTTCGCTCGCAGAAACTGCAATCGACTCTCTCACTGAGCCTTGTGCGCTCAAGGGCTTACCGAAAGCAATCCTCTTTTCTGCTCTTATACACATCATTTCGAGAGCTCTGCTCGCCATGCCAATTAGCCTCATGCAATGATGAATTCTTCCTGGGCCAAGCCTGCCTTGAGCGATTTCAAAGCCTCTTCCTTCTCCTAAAAGCATGTTCTCAACTGGAACTTTCACATCTTTAAATTCAACTTCTGCATGCCCATGTGGATAGTCATATCCGCCAAATACTGAAAGCGGTCTAATTACATTCACGCCAGGCGTATCCATTGGTATAAGAATCATCGATTGTTGTTTATGTCTGCTTGGATTATCCGGATCAGTTTTACCCATGAATATGATGAGCTTGCAATCTTCATTCATTGCACCTGAGCTCCACCATTTTCTTCCATTGATCACATAATGGTCACCGTCTCTTACAATTGGCGACTCAATATTTGTTGCATCTGATGAAGCCACAGCAGGCTCTGTCATACAGAAGACCGATCTGATTTCACCATTCAGGAGAGGACTTAACCATTCATTTTTATGCTCATCAGTGCCGTACCGATCCAGTACTTCCATATTCCCAGTGTCTGGTGCGCTGCAGTTGAAAGCTTCCGAACACCATGGTGCACGTCCCATGATTTCTGCAAGCGGCGCATATTCTAGGTTATTTAGTCCAGCACCATTTTCTGAGTCTGGAAGAAAAAGATTCCAAAGTCCTGCATCTCTGGCTTTGCATTTGAGTTCAGACATGATTGGCGCTGCTTTCCATTTGTCCTCTGTTGTTTTGAAGTGTTCAGCATAAGCTGCTTCATTGGGATAAATATTTTCATCCATAAAGGCATTTAATTTACTCATGAGATCCAAAACTTTTTCTGAATAATCGAAGTTCATATTTATCTCCTTAGTTCCTTTTCCACTATATCGTAGTATGTCTTTGTCGCGCTCATAATGGTTTCATTCACCGTCATCCGTTTTGCAACATTTTCCATGGATTTTCTTGCATCATTGAGAGTTCTCCATGGGACATCATCATCGCTCAAAAGCCTTTTTGCTTCAAATTCTTGGTAGTTCATTTTGATCACTGGATCGCAGTTTTGATCCTCAGATGCCAATAAACGTTTTGCGAAGTCAATTAAACGTCCATCATTCATTTGATGAATAATGTTGACTCTGTCTTCATTAGACTCTGATTCTAAAAATGCCTTACTGAGAAGTTTGTCATGTGAATCGATGAATTTTGAATAAATTTGGGATTCAGAATAATCCGGTTTTTCCCAAGGCGTTCTTTTTTTTGCATTGATATCGCACGCAATGACCACGGACTCTTTGAAACCAATATTTTCTTGGATTTTGTTGGCTCTTGATCTCGCTTCATCAAATGATAATCCGTTCAGTTCACATAAATTTCCTGGCAACAGAACAGGGCTTCCATTGGCTTTTATGTTGAAAAATGGAGATCCTTTTTTATTCAATATTGAAGCAATTTCCTCTGGCGTCATATAAAGATAATCGTCAGGATTAAATGATAGATCAAAGAGAATAAGATTATTGGCGTAAGATGGATCTTGGCAAATAAAGGTGGGAGTTCTCTTTACCGGAATTCGCTCCTTGTATTTCACTTCTCCATAATTCAAGAAGAGATTTTCTGACAACAACTCAATCACCCTTTTTTTATTGCCAGATGCCAAGGATGAATAAAATACTTCGGGTACTTTCTCTTCTATGAGCTCAGCAAGCTTTAAAAGTGTTTTGACATCATCCACAGCGGCATGAGCATCGCCAGGATCTATGCCATTTGTTGTGGCCATCACTTCTTGTTTTAAAATAACTTTTCCATCTTGATTTTTGTGGAAAGCAATTCTATTTGGAAAAAAGCAAAAAGTGGTTTGAACAAGAGAATAAAGATCAATGTGCAGTCGGTCTTCTGCTGCTTTAACCAATAAATACGGATCAAAAAGATGTGCAAAAAAAGAGTGTCTTAGGATTATTAAATCATAGGCAGCTCCGTTGTAGGTTACCAAAGCCTTCTCATAGCTTTTCTCTAAATAGCGAGCAATTTTTTTAATGAGATCAAATAGGGACAAGGGCTCATCCATTAGTTCCAATGGATTGATATTTGTCACATTCAACGCCCCTGCATCTGGAAGAATATGATGTGGCAGACGACATTTGTCATCAATGATGATATCGGGCGACTCAAATGTTAGATTTGTCTCTAAAATGGCTGCTGATGTGGGTCTTTCGTATTCAATATTTCGATTTATCCCGGTTGTTTCAAGATCTAAACCAATAAGATTTTTTGACTCAAATTCAGCTTTTGAGTTTTCCCAAGTAAATTCTTTTATCGCCATTTTCACACCTTTCTATCAAACCAATTAGACTGTATGATTGAGGAATATGCAAAGGAAGAATCTACTTTCCAAAATTTTTATTTTTACACTGGTTGTCTCCCTCATCTCATGTGGACAAACAGGAGAGCTTTATTTGCCAGATCAGAAGAAAGACCTCAGAATTGATATTACAGAAAACTCACTGATTCCGAATGAGTAAAGAGAAGCTATTACTGGTCGATGGTTCCTCTTATTTGTATAGAGCATTCCATGCATTGCCTGATTTGAGATCATCAGATGGAAGACCGACGGGTGCGATCTACGGTGTTCTGAACATGCTTCAAAAACTCATTAAATCTGAGAGACCAGATTATCTTTCGGTTATTTTTGATACACCGGTCAAAACCTTTAGACATGATATTTTTCCTGAATACAAAGCTAACAGACAGAAAACTCCCGAGGATTTAATTGCACAGATTGAACCTCTTCATCAGGCCATAATCAATCTTGGACTTCCACTTATTGCAATCGATGGAGTAGAGGCTGATGATGTGATTGGAACCCTTGCCATGGAGGCTGAGAAAAAAAACATCAGAACATTGATCGCAACTGGTGATAAGGATATGGCGCAGTTGGTCACAGATAATATCCACCTCATTGACACAATGAAGGACAAAAGAATGGGTCCAGCAGAGGTTTTGGAGAAATTTGGAATTTTGCCAGAGCGATTTATTGATTACTTAACTTTGGCCGGCGATACATCTGATAATATTCCAGGCGTAGAAAAAGTTGGTCCAAAGACAGCCATCAAGTGGATCAATCAGTATGGGTCTTTAGACGGCGTGATTCAAAATGCTGATCTAATCAAAGGTAAGATAGGGGAGAATCTCATTGCAGCCTTGGATCAGTTGGATTTATTCAAGACTTTGGTCACTATAAAATGCGATGTTCAAACGGATTCTAATGTCTCTGATTTAGTCATAGGAGAGTCGAATGAGGAGCTTTTATACGATCAACTCAGTGATTTAGGCTTGCATGGACTGATTAAGCAATTTGATATCCGTTTACCCGAAAAGAAATCAGTTGTCGAAAGCAATTATCAAACAATAAGGACAAAGAATGAGCTAGATGAACTTATAGAGGTTATGAGAAAGGCTCCTTATATTTCATTTGATACAGAAACGACAAGCTTAGATTATATGCATGCTGAATTGGTTGGTGTTTCAATTGCATTGAAGCCAAATGAAGCTTTTTACATTCCAATAAACCACAAGTACGAAGGCGCAGAAAAACAACTAGAGGAGCATCTTGTCTTAGAAACTTTAAAGCCTTTTTTAGAGTCAGGTGAAATTCCAAAAATTGGGCATAACCTGAAATATGACAGACACATCTTGCAGAATCTAGGCATTGATTTGAGAGGAAAGCTTTTGGACACAATGCTATTTTCTTATGTGAATAACAGCACCATCACGAGACATAATTTGGATGCTGTTTCAAAGAGATACCTGAATATTAACCCAACTTCTTACGAAGATGTTGCTGGCAAGGGCGCTAAGCAAGTACCATTCTCAGAGGTACCAATAGAGGTAGCATCAGATTATGCATCTGAAGATGCTGACATTTCTCTTAAGCTTTATGAGCACATTGAGCCGTTGGTACAAAAAGAAACAAAGCTTGAAAAGCTCTATTCTGAGATCGAGGGCCCACTCATATACACACTGGGCGATATTGAGAGAAACGGCGTTTTGATTGATTCAGAAAAATTGAATCAACAAAGCAAAGAGCTTGAGGCCAAGATTTTCAAACTTGAGAAAAAAGTTCAAAAAAATGCAGGCGAGGATTTTAATTTAGGCTCACCAAAACAACTGCAAGAAATCCTCTACGAGAAACTCGGTTTGCCAGTAATTAAAAAAACACCAAAGGGTCAACCTTCAACCGCTGAGTCTGTGCTTCAGGAGCTTTCAATGGATTTCCCAATTGTTCAGGACATTCTAAGTTATCGTGCCATATCAAAGCTAAAATCCACTTATACCGATAAATTACCCAAAATGGTCAATTCCAAAACAGGTAGAGTGCATACTTCATATCACCAAGCAGTGACTGCAACTGGAAGATTGTCGTCTTCCGATCCCAACCTTCAAAATATTCCTATAAGATCGGAAGAAGGTAGAAGAATAAGAGAAGCATTTATTGCACCAGATGGCTATAAAATTTTGGCTGCAGACTATTCACAGATTGAGCTCAGGATCATGGCTCATCTCTCAAAAGACAAAGGATTAATGGATGCTTTTGCAAAAGGTCAAGACATCCATCAGGCCACAGCGGCAGAAATATTTTCTGCAAATATTGACGAAGTGACAGCTAATCAGAGGCGTTCAGCGAAAGCGATAAACTTTGGCCTAATATATGGTATGTCTGCATTTGGTCTATCGAAGCAATTGCAGATTACAAGAGCAGAAGCACAAAATTACATTGAACAATATTTTGATCGGTACCCGCAGGTTAAAAAATACATGGACGAAACAAAACTGAGCGCTAAGAAAATGGGTTATGTAGAAACAGTATTTGGAAGGAGACTCTATTTGGCTGACATAGAATCATCTAATTACCAAAGGAGACAGTATGCAGAGAGGAGTGCGATTAATGCGCCCATGCAGGGTACAGCGGCAGATTTGATAAAAATGGCTATGATTGATTTACATGGAAAAATCAAAGAGGAGTCGTTTGATGCAAAAATCATCATGCAGGTTCACGATGAGCTAGTGATCGAGGTTAATGAGGGTCAATCGGATGAGTTGTCTGACCTTACTACAAGCATTATGTCAGAAATCTTTAAGCTTGATGTTGATTTAAAGGTCGATGCCGATATTGGAAATAATTGGGATGAAGCCCACTGATTCAAGATTTTAGTAATTCAAGAATCTTGGCCTTTGCCTCCTCTGTGCCTGATTTCTTCAATGACGAAAACAACTGAACACTCGCAACTGAATCAACAATGGATCGAACGGAATCAAACGATTTCCTACAGGCTTGTTTTTTGAGTTTGTCTGACTTTGTTAAGAGAATATGAAGCGGCTTATTTAGAGGAAGGTAGAAATTCAGGAAAGCATGATCCAATTCCATAATTCCACGTCGGATATCAATGATAAGAATAATACCCCTCAGGGTATGTCGATATTTGACATATTCACTGATCATAAATCCCCATTCCTTCTGTTGTTTTTTTGAGGTTTTTGCATATCCATATCCAGGCAGATCCACTAGACGTTTTTTTTCTTCAATTTCAAAAAAATTAATAAGTTGAGTTCTTCCAGGCGTTTTACTTATCCGAGCTAAATTCTTTTGATTTGTTATGACATTGATTGCTGAGGATTTACCTGAATTAGATCGACCAACAAAGGCAACTTCAGCCCCAATATCTTCTGGAGATTCAGAGATATTGGAAGCGCTTTTCATAAATTTTGTTTTATTAAAATTCATTTCGAATAAATTCACATTATTTATATAATTCAAACTTTCAATTACAAGATTTAAAAGGGATAATGGCCGTCAGTTATGAATACTAGAGTTTTAGAGAGGGAAATGAAAGAAAGCGTGACTAAATTTTCATCAATTTTTTGTTTCATGCTAGTTATTTTGGTAAATCCACCTTCAGGCATGGCAAATGGCGATCCTGAGGCTGGCAAAGCAAAATCAGCAGTGTGTGCTGCATGCCATGGACAAGATGGTAATAGCATTAATCCTGATTGGCCAAGCTTGGCTGGACAACATGAGAAATATCTCATTCAATCAATCACAGCATATAAAAATCAGATGAGGAAAAATGCAATTATGTATCCTCTGGCGATGAGTCTGAGTGAACAAGATATTGAGGATCTAGCAGCCTATTATCATTCTCAAAAAGCTGCTCCTCTCACCTATGATGAAGAGTTAGCGAAAGAAGGCGAAAGCATATACAGGGGTGGAACTCAGAACGGTGTTGCAGCCTGCATAGCTTGTCATGGACCCAATGGTAAGGGGAATCCAGGTGCAGGATATCCGGTACTTGCTGGTCAGCATGCATCATATACAATCATTGCTCTTAACGAATATGCAAATGGGAATCGAGAAGCTGGAATCAATAATATGATGCAATCAATAGCGCCTAGAATGACAGAGAGAGAAATGAATGCGGTCGCAGAGTATATTCAAGCATTGGGACGATAATCTATGATTGACTACTTTAAAAAAGCAAAGAGCCATATTATTTTAGTCTCGGCACTATTTTTCACAATTGGCTATGCTGACAATCACTCAATCTATGAAGAAGGTCGTCATTATAAAAAGCTTGGCCTGGCTGAAAAGGTTGTTGCTGAAGATAATAGAGTAGAGGTTCTAGAGGTCTTTGCTTACTCTTGCAATCACTGCTTTAATTTTGAGCCTTATCTTGATCAGTTTGATCTTTCAAAGGCAGATTATATCGATGTTGTGAAAATGCCAGTCATCTTTAATGACGCTTACAAAATGCACGCAAGAATATATTACACTGCTGAATCATTGGGTAATTTAGATGTAATGCATACAGAAGTTTATCGTGCAATTCATCTTGATCGGAAAATGTTAATGGATGAAGATGAGATTTATGCATTATTTAAAAAACATGGAGTATCTGAACAAGAATTTCAAAGTCGTTTTAAGTCATTCACTGTTGAAAGCAAGATCAACCGCGCTCAAAGATTAACCAGAAAATATAAAATAAGATCCACACCAAGTATGATTATAAACGGTAAATATATAGCCAACGGACCTAGCACAAGAACATTTGAGGATATGATAGCTGTTTCAAAAGAATTAGCTGAGAGAGAATTCTTATCAAAGTAATTATTTGCTCTCTCTATTAGGATAAAAAGATGAAAGTTGTCATGGTTGGAACTGGTTATGTGGGTTTAGTATCAGGCGCTTGTTTTTCAGAGTTTGGTGCTGAGGTCATATGTGTCGATAAAGACGACAAAAAGATCAAAGCACTAAAAGAGGGGAAGATTCCAATTTATGAACCAGGATTAGATGAGATTGTTGAGAAAAATCTTAAGTCCGGACATCTTGAATTTTCAACAGATCTTAAATCTGCTGCTGAAAAGGCCGATCTTATATTTATTGCAGTTGGCACACCATCGAGGAGAGGCGATGGCCATGCTGACTTGAAATATGTGTTTGCTGCAGCTGAAGAGATTGCAAATAGTATTAGCAAATATACCGTTATTGTTAATAAATCAACTGTGCCTGTTGGAACTGCACAGAAAGTTAAAGATATAATTGAAAAATCCAATCCAAATGCAGATTTTGATGTTGCTTCTAACCCCGAGTTTCTTAGAGAGGGTTCTGCAATAGAAGACTTTATGAGGCCTGATAGGGTCGTAATTGGTGTTGAATCAAAGAAGGCAAAGGAAATAATGAAGTCGTTATATCAAACTCCAAGCTTGATAAAGACGCCTATTTTCTTCACAAACTTAGAGAGTGCTGAGTTGATAAAGTATGCCTCTAATGCTTTTTTAGCAACAAAAATTAGTTTTATAAATGAGCTCTCAATGCTTTCTGAAAAAACAGGAGCAGATATACACTCAGTCGCTGAAGGAATGGGATTAGATAATCGTATTGGAGCAAAATTTTTACAAGTTGGTCCAGGATATGGAGGCTCATGCTTTCCTAAAGATACTTTAGCCCTAATTCAAACATTCGAAGATTTTGAGCTTGATAACAAGATCATTAAATCAGTTGTTGAAATTAACTCAATGCAAAAAGAAAGCATGATCAAAAAAATTAGAAATAGTTTAGGCGGTGATGAATCAGGAAAAGTCATTGCAGTTTTTGGATTAACTTTTAAGCCTGAAACAGATGACATGAGGGATGCACCAAGCTTGACAATATTGCCGCCTCTAGTTGAAGCTGGCGCTATAGTTAGAGCCCATGATCCAGAAGGTATTGAACAAGCGCAAACTTTATTACCAAAAGCAATCGAGTACTTCCCAGATATTTTTGAAGCGGCAGATGGAGCTGATGCAGTTATCCTCATGACGGAATGGAATCAATATAAAGACCTCGATCTTCAGCTATTGAAAAATAAAATGAAAGGCAAAATATTTCTTGATTTAAGAAATGTGTATGAGCCAAATGAAATGAATAATGCTGGATTTGATTATTATTGCATAGGAAGGGGACATAACTTTTAACCTGCTCCTTTTAGCCAGCCACTTTCTCCATCAATGTAATGTTCCTTCTTCCATATTGGAACCCTGATCTTAACTTCATCAATTATATAGCGGCAAGCTCTGAAGGCCTCATCTCTGTGTTTACTAGCAGTGATAACTATGACTGCAGTCTCACCAATTTCTAACGAACCGATTCTGTGAACACAAAAAGCATCATTCAAGGCATATTGTTTTGTAGCCTCATCTAATATTAGATTACCTTCTTTAATAGCGAGAGATTCATAGCATTCATATTCAAGCTTTATGACCTCCTGTCCTTCATTACTATTTCTCACAATACCTTCAAATAATGCTCGTGCTCCTATAGCCTTGCCCCGACCAATAGATTTATTTGTCTCAATTTCAATGATATCGGATGTGATTTTAAATTTATTCATCCACCTGTTACTGGCGGGATGAATACCAGATTGTCTCCATTTCTTAACTCGAAATCCCAGTCTGAGAATTCATCATTGATTGCAATTTTAAAATTCACTCCAAGGACAATACAATGTTTTTCTTCGATTAACCCGAGCACATTGCTTGGCGTAAACCCTTTTTTTATTATAAAAGTTTCTTGAGTTAATCCTGTCAATTCTCTGATTTTTGCAAAATAAATAACTTGTATTTTTAATAAATCTGCCATGAGTACCCTATCAAATGCTTAAGATTAATCTTATTCCAACGTATATTACCAATAGAGATGTTAATCTTCGAACAATTGATCCAGAAAAAATTCTTACTCCAAAATAATTTCCAATTTGCCCTCCAATAAAGACTGCTGCAATCAGAAAAATATACTCATTCAGATCAAAACTGATGTTTGTATTTATATTTTTAAAAATTTGACCCAGTAAACCAGAAATAGAATTTAACAAAATAAACAAACTGGAGAAAGCTGAGATTTTTTTCGAGGGCAGATGATTCTGAAGATGAAGGATTGGCGCGAAGAATATGCCGCCACCAATGCCAATTATACCTGCCAAGAGTCCAAGTAGAAGGCTTATAAAAATGTTCAGAGAGTCTTGATACTTTATATCTTTTTCATTTGGATGATATTCATTTGGTTTGATCCACATTAAAAATCCAGAGGAAATAAGACTTATTCCTAGCAATAGGATAAAGACCATTTCACTAATATGAATTGATCCTCCAATGAATGACGCTGGTACAGAAACAGTAATTAATGGAATTGAAAATTTCCAGGGAATAAGGTTATTTTTCCAGTATCTTAAAGAGTTTCCGAGAACAACGATTATATTGCATGAGAGCGCAATTATTGGGATAAGTTTGATGTCATAATCTGCCAGTATCAGAAGTGCATTATATGTAGATCCACCACCAAAGCCGACAGTTGCATAAAGGAGTGCAGTTATGAAAAATAAAAGAGTGGTTATGATTGAACCCCGTCAATCCTTTGAGCAGTCATTCTGGAAATGCAACAAAGTGTTTTATCACTGAATTCTTCCATAGATTTATAAATTCTAATTTCCCAAACTTGACTTCTTTTGCCAAGAAAAACTGGTTTAGCAATGCCTGTTACATGTCCTGATATTACTGGCCTGACATGATTGGCATTAATTTCCTGCCCAACTACTCTATATTTTTCAGGATCTACACAAAGATATGCGCCAGTACTCGCAAGCGTTTCTGCAAGTGCCATTGAAGCCCCACCGTGAAGCAACCCAGCCGGCTGTTTTGTTCTCGAGTCTACTGGCATTGTACCCTTGATATAGTCATCACCAATTTCTGTTATTTTTATGTCCAATGTTTCAACAAGCGTGTTCTCATGAGCTTTTTCAATGATAGCTTTCCTATCTAATTCTGTTTTATGCCAAATTTGTGTCATTTGCTTACTAAATAGTATTAATTTAAGGCAACATTATTGCTTTATTTTCATTAAGGTGCAAAATGCATTTTGTATGCATGCTTTATCAATAAAAAATCTTTCAAAAAAATATAAAAGTGGAGTGCAAGCCCTAAAATCTGTCAGTTTTGATGTTCAGAAAGGAGACTTTTTTGCCCTACTTGGGCCCAATGGTGCAGGTAAAACAACAGCTATAGGAATTATTACATCTCTTGTAAATAAATCTTCAGGATCAATAGAGGTTTTTGGTTATGACATAGATAAAGAATTAGCCAAGGCAAAGTCATGTATAGGGGTTGTACCTCAAGAGGTTAATTTGAATCTTTTTGATTACAACTTCAATATTCTTGTTAATCAAGCTGGATTTTATGGAATCACCAGAAATGAAGGCAAGAAAAGAGCGGAACAGTATCTTAAAAAGATGCAGCTATGGGATAAAAGAAAAACCGATGCAAGAAGTTTATCGGGAGGAATGAAAAGAAGACTGATGGTTGCTCGAGCGCTCGTCAACCGTCCAAAGTTGCTGCTCTTAGATGAACCAACTGCTGGAGTAGATATTGAAACCAGAAGAATGATGTGGAATTTTCTTAGGGAATTGAATCAAAGTGGAACAACAATTATTTTAACGACCCACTACCTTGAAGAAGCAGAGCAGTTATGTAATAAGGTCGCGATTATTGACGAGGGTGAAATTATAGAAAATGATTCAATGCAAAATGTATTAAAAAAACTTAAGACAGAAGTCTTTATTCTCAATATTGAAAAACCACTTAATGAAAAACCAATCATCGAAGGTTATTCAACAGATTTAAATTCTCCTCATGAAATTGAAATTACAGTGACTCAAGATCAGGGCATAAACAGCGCATTTATTTCTTTAGAAAAGCAGGGAGTTAAAGTACTAAGCCTACGAAACAAAAATAGTAGACTCGAAGAACTTTTTCTTGATCTTACACAGGGACAAACAGGAGATCGTTCATGAGAACACAAATTGTTGGAATGATGTCACTCGTGAGAAAAGAAACCACTCGTGTTTTAAGAATCTGGGTTCAGACTCTCATCCCACCAGGCATCACTATGTCATTGTATTTCATAATATTTGGAACATTAATTGGGAAAAGAATAGGTGAAATGGAGGGATATCCATATATGGAATACATAGCGCCTGGACTTGTCATGATGTCCGTTATAACGAATTCCTATGGAAATGTCGTTGGCAGTTTTTTTAACGCAAAGATCCAGGGCCATATTGAGGAGCTGTTGGTTTCTCCCTTGAGTGAAGTATCAATAGTAATTGGATATCTTGCTGGCGGAATAATAAGGGGGTTATCTGTTGCAGTGGTTGTGACCTTTATCGCATTATTTTTTACTCAAATAAATATCAAGTATCCCATAATGACTTTGTTTGTGATCATTATGACAGCAGGAGTCTTTTCCTTGGCAGGATTAATAAATGCAATTTTTGCGAAAAAATTTGACGATATTGCTGTGATCCCATCATTCGTTTTGGCTCCTTTGACATATTTGGGCGGAGTTTTTTACACAGTTAATTTGCTTCCTGAATTTTGGCAAACTGTTTCAAAATTCAACCCAATCCTTTATATGATCAATTCAATGAGATACAGCGTCATTGGAATTTCTGATGTCTCAATTCAGAATGCTTTAATGATGATTATTATTTTTTTTATTATCTTATTTTTTTCTGCTGTAATTTTACTAAAAAAAGGCATAGGCACTAGGCAGTAACTATAATTTTCGATTGATGATAATTTTTGCCATCTCCTCAAGAGAGCTTGAGTTACCTCTGAATATTGAAAGCGAATCACACGCTTTTTGATAAAGCTCTTCCACCCTTTTTTTTGACTGATTTATGCCAAAAAGTATTGGATAAGCTGCCTTGTTTTTATTTTTATCAGACTCAACTGATTTACCAATCGTCTCAAAATCTCCTTCGGCTTCGATTATGTCATCCTGTATTTGGAAGGCGATACCGATTGCTTTAGAAAAACCATTGAGTGCCGTAATCTTTTCTTCGCTTAACTCTTTGAAATATGTAGGAGTTAAAATTGACGCTTGAAGCAATCTTCCAGTTTTGAGCATATAGATATTTTCAACACTCTTAGTGTTTAGTTTTTTATTTTCAGAGTCTAAGTCTAGGGATTGCCCCCCCGCCATTCCAGAAGAGCCAATTGACTCTGCGATCATAGAAATAAGTTTAAGATGAGAAGTTTTTGATTCGGGAAGTTTTGCTAGAGCCATGTTTTGAAATGCTAAAGATTGCAATGCATCTGCCGCTAATGTTGCTGTGGCTTCGCCAAATTCAATATGAGTGGTTGGTTGTCCTCTTCTCATAGAATCATCATCCATGCATGGTAAGTCATCATGAATAAGAGAGAATGAATGAAGCAGTTCAATTGATGCAGCATAGGGAAGGACATCATGAAAATTTATATCCAATGTCTCTGCAGAGGCAAGCATCATCAAAGGCCTAATTCTTTTTCCACCATTCATCACTGAATAGAACATTGCTTGAGTGAGTTTTTGGGGTGATTGATTTGGGTTTGGGAGACTATTATCTAAAAAATCATCGACCAATTTCTTATACTCTGGGATTTTTGTTTTGAATGAGGCCATAAATTAAACTGAATTTTCTACAATATGCAGTGGTAAAGTATACTACTTTAAAAGCCTAAAATTATCTGGATAAGAGAGAAATTTTGACACAAACAACAGCCATTGCACATCCAAATTTTGCCTTAGTGAAGTATTGGGGAAAGAAAGATATTGATCAAAACATGCCTGCAATGAGCTCTATTTCTATAACTGTTGACTCAATGCACTCAAAAACAAAAATATATAAAAATTTATCATCTAAGCAACATAGGTTATTTATAAATGGAGAAGAAGAGCAGGACATATCAAAAATTATTCCGTCCTTGCAATATCTATCAAAAATCTCGAAGTCTAATGATTTTCTAGTTATAAAATCAGAAAATAATTTCCCCACCTCATCTGGACTTGCTTCATCAGCATCTGGGATAGCATCTCTTGTAACCGCTTATGAAGCACATTATGACATCGAATTGAAAATGAGTGACAGAGTAAAAGCATGCATGTTAGGTTCAGGCTCAGCCCCTCGATCCCTCTTAGGAGGATTTGTTTTAATGGATCAAAATCGCAGCTATAGATGCTCACAAATCCTAGGAAAATCAGATTGGCCCCTTGATGTATTAATTTGTATCGCTTCAACTGAATCAAAAAAAATCAGCTCAAGAGAAGGCATGGAAATTTCTCGGAAAACATCAACTATTTATAATCATTGGCTTGATATTAATCAAGAGCATATCAATGAGGCATTGGAGGCTATTAGAGAGAAAAATATCTTAAAGTTAGAGAGAGTAACTGAAAAAAATTGTGAACTCATGCATGAGGTGATGAAAACCTCAAGTCCTTCGATTGTATATAAGACTGACGTGACCAGAAGTTGTATCACTGAGGTAGAGAATTTAAGAGTTTTAGGGCACAAGCTCTTTTACACTATTGATGCCGGCCCCCAGGTTAAAATTATTTGTGATCCCAGTTCATCTAATGCCATTAAAGAAAAGATTATAGAAAAAACAGACGTAATTGAAATTATTCATGCAGGAATTGGAGGGTCACCAAGAGTAGTTAATGAAAATTGATACTAAAGCATCAGGTAAAGTATTTTTTACCGGCGAATACATGGCTCTTGAAGGCGGGAAATCCATAATTCTTTCTACTCCTCAAGAGGCAAGAGTTTCATTAAGTGACAATAATAAGCCACACAATTTATTCAATTCATCTTTAAGTAATAACTCATATCCTTTTATGCTAAATGATGATTTAAATATTAACTGGCTCAAAGAGGATCCTGAGGAACTGGGAAGCATTTTACAGCAGTCGATAAGAAAATTTAAAAAAACCTTTACAGGAAAAACTATAAGCATTGACACAAATGAATTTTTCTTTGAGAAAAAGAAGATTGGTATCGGCTCGAGCGCAGCAATTTCTGTAGCGATTACAAAGGCTTTCAATAAATTTTATGAGATGAGGCTTACTCCTCAAAAAATTATTGATTATTCAATTGAAACCCATAGAAATGCTCAAAATTCAAAAGGGAGTGGTTTTGATGTTGTTGCATCTTATGAAGAAGTAAGAGCTTTGTCTTGCAGGCTCACAAATAATAAGAAACTTGAATATGAACAAGTTAATATTCCGGATGATTTGATTGTGATTGCAGTTTTAAATGATACATCCATAGAGACATCAAGAATGATTGACAGGTATCAAGCCGGAAAAGAAGAGTATCCATCTTATTTTTTAAAGCAAGCCAAAAAGATGAAGATGGAATTGGATTATATTCATTCTTTCATCTCTAAAAAAGACAGTAACTTAATACTCAATCATCTTAGGGCATACAACGATTTATTATTAGATTTAGATAGAAAGCTTAATATTGGAATTTTTGATAATCATAATGAAATGATTAGGTTTGCGGAGAGCGAAGGGATTTTTTATAAACCATCTGGATCTGGTGGAGGAGATTTAGGACTTTTGATTAGCAACGAAAGCCTCAGAATAGAAGAAGTGTGTGAAATTCTAGATTCAAGAGGTTTGAATTACTTTCAGGTATAAAGTAACTATCTTAGTTGATCAACTTCCTCTTGAGAAAAATCGTCTACATTGATGATATCGTCAGCAAGATCATTATATTCTTTGAGTTCTTCGATTTTATCAACACTAATTATTCCTTCATCAGCCGCATTTCTAAGAAGTTCTTCAAAGGTAGAACCATTTATCAACCCCTTTTTCTTAGCCTTTAAAATAACTGATCTATCTTTGTAAGATGATTCATACAACTCCAAAAGTTTATTCATTTGAGCAAAATGATTAGATGGCTCATTAATTTGATAGATTCCATAGATAAGCTTGTCTCTTGTTTTCGTATTTCTAGATACCAATTTACCAAGTTTCAAAGTTTCTTTAATACTAGGAGCCTTGAGATTCTTACCTGTTGGAAAAATAAGAAACCTTGCCATCATCGCAACATACTTATTTGGAAAGTTATCTAATGTCTGGCTGAGTTTTTCCTGCGCTTCATTTAATAAGGTTTTCTGGCTCCATGCTAATAGTTCAAGATCCAGATCTTTCTCAGGAGTGTCTTCAAAGTGCTTTAGTGAAGTACTTGCAAGATAAAGTGAGCTTAAGACATCTCCCAACCTAGCTGAGATTGTTTCTCTTCTTTTTAATTCTCCGCCCATCACAAGCATAGATACGTCTGTCAAGAAAGAAAATCCAGCGCTAAGTCTATTAATTTGCTTATAGTAAATTGCCGTTTCACCTTCAACAGGACTTGATGTGAACCTATCAGTTAATCCCCTTACTAGGGATCTGACAGCATTTGATATTGAATGGCCAATATGCCCGAAAAGGTGGAGGTCAAATTGCTCAAGAGATTCATTTTCATCTTCTATATTTACTGCTTCAATTTCTTTTAGTACATATGGATGACATCTAAACGCACCCTGTCCAAAAATTATCAGGCTTCTTGTCATTATATTTGCACCTTCAACGGTTATACCTACAGGTGTACTTTGATATCCACCGGCCATATAATTTTTAGGCCCCAGCATTACAGCTTTGCCTCCATGGATATCCATGGCATCTATTCCTATCTGCCGAGCAAGTTCTGTAGTGTGATATTTTAGAATTGCTGAAATAACAGAAGGCTTTTCTCCAGCACCAATAGCCATAGCAGTCGTAGATAGAGTAGAAGAGATAATATAGGATCTTCCTGCCATTCTACCAAGAGGTTCAAGAATGCCTTCAAATTCTGCTATAGGCATTCCAAACTGTTCTCTTGCTCTAGCATAAGATCCTGTTACAGCTACAGCTGATTTTGCTCCACTCATAGCTCCCGACGGAAGAACAATAGCTCTTCCTGCAGACAGACAATCTGTAAGCATTTTCCATCCCTGACCTGCTTGCTCAACCCCCCCAATAATATATTCAAGGGGTATAAAAACATCATCGCCGGTGATGGTGCCATTCATGAAAGGATTTCCAATAGGTATATGCCTTCTGCCAGTTTCAAGTCCTTTTAGTCCTTTGGGAAGTAAAGCACATGTAATTCCGTAGTCTTCGACTTCTCCAATTAAATGATCTGGATCATGCATTTTGAAGGCGAGACCAATCAGGGTCGCTATTGGTGCCAGGGTGATGTATCTCTTACTAAAATTAAGTTTGATGCCAATAATTTCTTCTCCTTCAAATTCACCCTTACAGACAATGCCTGTATCTGGCATAGACGTCGCATCAGATCCAGCATAAGGCCCAGTAAGAGCAAAACAGGGAACATGTTCACCAGACGCAAGTTTAGGAAGCAACTCTTCTTTTTGTTCATCTGTCCCATAGTGCATGAGCAGCTCAGCTGGCCCCAGTGAGTTAGGCACACCAACCATGGAGGCCGCTGTTCCGCTTCGTGAACCAAGTTTCGCCATGACGTAGATAAGCCCAAGCGGAGAAAACTCAAGACCACCGTATTTTTTAGGAATAATAAAAGAAAAGAATCCTTTTTCTTTAATAAAATTGTATACCTCTTCTGGAAGGTCGTAGTCCCTATGTGAAACTTGCCAATCATCAATCATTTCACATAACTCGTTTACAGGACCATCTAAGAAAGCTTGCTCTTCTGGAGGCAGCATTGCCTTAGGGTTAGATCTAAGGACATCCCAATTTGGATTACCAGTAAATAATTCCGCATCCCACCATACATTCCCTGCCTCGATTGCCTCTTGTTCTGTTTTAGAGATTTTTGGCAGTAATGCTTTGTAAACATCAAGTATTTTTTTTGTGATGTAATTTCTTCTTATTTCTGGAATGTTTAGCGAAACGAGAAGACCGAATAGAATCCAAAGTATAGAAATATAGATGGTACTTGGGTTACCAATCAGCATGTAAGCAACAATAAACAAACCCGCTACCAGGGTTGCCTTTCTTAGCTCCATTGCTGTATAGGTTACCCATGCGATGAGCAAGATTGTGGCTATAAAAAATATCATTTAGTCCTATTAAACTTTCTACTATTAAAAAAAATTCGATTTATTTCGGAACATGGATTTTACAGATTAAATTTGATCTTGTCTAAATTTACAGCAACTGTTGAATTGCTGCTCTTTCCTCGAGTAGCTCTTCCTCTGTTAATTTCATTGAGGCCATGCTGAAATCATCAATCTCTAGGTTCTGAATTATGGAGTAAGATCCATTCTTACAAATTACCGGGAAAGAATAGATTATACCTTTGCTGACACCATATGATCCATCACTCGGAATAGCCATGCTTACCCAATCATCTATTTTGGTATCTAAAGTCCAATCTCTCATATGATCGATAGCTGCTGAAGCTGCTGATGCCGCGCTTGATAAACCTCTTGCTTTTATGATTTCTGCGCCCCTATTTTGAACACCCGGAATAAAATTATCTCTGACCCATGCGCTATCAAGCAATGAAGTTATATTTTCACCATTAAGCTTTAAATTACTTACATCAGGATATTGAGTAGTTGAGTGATTACCCCAAATTGCCATATTTGAGAGTTCACTTGAATGACAATTTAAGTGAGAAGCAAGTTGAGCAAGAGCTCTGTTATGGTCAAGTCTCATCATTGCTGTAAATGCATTCTTATCAATGTCCGGCGCATTTGACATTGCAATTAGGGCATTGGTATTCGCAGGATTGCCAACTACAAGGACTTTGATATCTCTCGAGGCATTTTCATTGATTGCTTTCCCTTGTGCCGAAAAGATTTTTGCATTTTCCTGAAGTAAGTCACTTCTCTCCATGCCTGGGCCTCGAGGCTTAGCCCCAACCAAGAACCCATAATCACTATCCATGAATGCTATATTTGGGTCATCAGAAATATTTATTTGACCCAGAGTTTCGAATGCACAATCTTCCAACTCCATCGCTACGCCTCTCAGCGCATCTAGAGCCGGAGTTATCTCCAAGAGGTTTAGATTAATTTTTTTGTTTGCTCCCAAAAGTTGTCCGGAAGCAATCCTAAATGCAAGCTGATATCCAATCTGTCCAGCTGCACCTGTTATGGTTACAGTTTTTGGCATTTTGTTTCCCTTATTTTGATTTAAAGGCTCTGACAGCTTCGCTCCATTCTTCTGCGAGTTTAGTTTCATCTTCGACAGAGGCATTGTACTTTTGTACTTGCATAAGTTTTATTTCATCGTAACTTTCAACATCTTCAGATACTTTTGCTAGCTCTTCATCGAGACAAACGCGATATTCAGCTATATCTTCTTGAAATGTTTTGATTTTACCCATTGTTTCAACCATTTCAGCTTCAGTTGCTTTTTTTCCTGAAGGTATATCAAACTTTTTCTTTGGATATGTACACTCAGCATGAGAAATTGAAGTGAAAGCAAGAAGAGAAGTTAATAAAAATATTTTTTTCATATTCATCATTTTTTCCAATTTACTATAATGTTTTGTAAGGAATAGTGATTATATCCAATTATCTCATGTTTTTTTTATTACTTTTTGTATGAAAATATTTGAGATAATTTATTGAATTATCCCTATAATTCTTAAACTAAATGACATATAATCCTTTTCGCTTTGTACATGTAACTAAGTGTAAAAAGTTAAAATTGTTGTTTACAAACAATGTGAATTAATTGAAAATCACTAACAAAGTTTTAAAAACTAGAGTTAGTACCTTAAAATAAATTAAAAATTATGGGGATCATCACAGATGAAACTATTTAAAAAACTTGCTACATACTTTTCAATGGTAACTCTTGTTCTATCTGGAACAAGCTTTAAGTCTATCGCCTCAGAGGGTGATGAAGATGATGAGTCTTTCGATGATCCAAATGCTTCAGCAGAAGACTCTTCTAGCGACGGCTCTGCTGCCGGAGCTGGAGAAGCAACAGGAGCGGGTGCAGGAGTATGGGTTGCAATAACTGGTGCTGTCCTAGCTTTATTTAGTGGCGGATCATCTGAGGATGCAATTATTGTTCCTCCAACACCTCCAACTCCAGCGCCAACGCCAACGCCAACGCCTACGCCTACGCCAACGCCTACGCCTACGCCTACGCCAACGCCTACGCCTACGCCAACGCCA
>MDTB01230909.1_pt1 | contig 40425 bp, 32 predicted proteins | sample 811161 | NCBI WGS metagenome assembly MDTB01 (sample SAMN05326650, study PRJNA326480) | marine metagenome | isolation source: seawater | place: Mediterranean Sea | collected 2009 | reverse complement strand
TTCGGCCGCCACCGCACAGGCTTGTGTGCAACTGTTGTTCATTATCGAAAAAAACGAGCACTCCGTGAAATTGGTAAGGTTATGGGAATATCAATTGATACTATAACAATATTATTATCTCAATTATCTGGTTGGAGAAACTCAGATTCAACGCATGACAAACTAAAAAAACTTGGACTGAACACATCAAACCGGCGATTATTACAAACATTAAATTTAGTTAATGAAATAATTGGGTTTCCAAGGCACTTAAGTCAACACGTAGGCGGATTTGTTATAACTGAAGATAGGTTAGATGAATTAATCCCAATTGAAAATGCAGCAATGAACAATAGAACCATTATATCTTGGGATAAAGATGACATAGACAATTTAGGTATATTGAAAGTAGATATACTAGGTCTTGGAATGCTAACTTGTATAAAGAAAGCTTTCTCACTTATTTATAATTTTCATAATCAAAATTATGATTTAGCCAGTATTCCACCACACGATTCTAACGTTTATGAAATGTTGTGCAAGGCAGATACTATCGGTGTTTTTCAGGTCGAGAGTCGTGCTCAAATGAATTTTTTACCTCGAATGCTCCCAAGATGCTTTTATGATTTAGTAATACAAATCGCAATTATAAGACCAGGTCCAATACAAGGTAATATGATACACCCTTACATCAAACGCCGCCAAGGAAAAGAAATAATAAAGTTTCCTTCTAACCCTTTAAAAAAAATATTAAAAAAAACCTTAGGAATTCCATTATTTCAAGAACAAGCTATGCAAATTGCTATAGTTGGTGCCGGATTCAGTGCCGAAGAGTCGGATAAATTACGTCGTGCCTTAGCCACTTTTAAAAATAATGGTGATGTAAGCCACTTTCACAAAAGATTCATTATTGGAATGTTGGCAAATGGCTACGAAAAAGAATTTTCTGAAAAGTGTTTCTCACAAATAGAAGGCTTTAGTAAGTATGGTTTCCCAGAAAGTCACGCGGCAAGTTTTGCTCTGATAGTCTATGCATCTGCTTGGATAAAATTTCATCATCCATGTATTTTTGCTTGTGCATTATTAAATTCGCAACCAATGGGCTTTTATTCAGTAAATCAAATTATTAATGACGCAAAAAAGCACGGTGTAGAAATACGCCAGATATGCATAAACAAAAGTCTATGGGACAACACAATTGAACGCAATGAGAAAAATATTCTAGCCTTAAGAATTGGTTTTAGACAGATTAGAGGTTTGTCACAATCAGTTGTAAAAAGTATTGTTTCTGCACGAAAAAGCGACTTTAAAAGTATATACGATTTTTGGATTCGTTCAAATTTATCATATCAAAACGTTTCTAAATTAGTAAGATCAGATTGTTTCTTCGATTTAGGTCTCAAACGAACAGAAGCATTATGGGAAGCTCAAATATTGCGCTCACAGAAAAAGCAATCTTTATTTCAAAATATGTTACCCGATAGCAATAAAAAAACTAAATCAATTAATCTGCCTAATTCAACAATGGGTAATGAGTTACTTAAGGATTACAAAAGTTTAAATTTTAGTCTTCGTTCACACCCAATGGCATTATTACGAAATGTACTAAATACAAAATATTAACTTACCCACAATAAACAAAACTTATATTACGATCCAAACCCAGAACAAGATTGAGACGCGTCGGATCAATAACAGAATTAACTATCTGTCCATGAACCAGAATACGCGTGTTCTCCGGATATGTCATCGCTTGCAGTGCAGTTTCAGGTTGCCCAACTAAAAAACTCAGGGTGTTAGCCATGCAAGACCCATTTTCTGCAACTTTACTAGGTGGTTTTTTTACTGCAGTCTCATCAATTTTGTTGATTGAAGTGCTTACCCCTGTGTCAATTGCTGAAGTACTACATCCTAATAACACTAAACAACCTATACCTATTAGAACCATTAACTTAAACATTACATTCCTTCCAAACTTGAAATTATTATTTATTCATTCTATTTGAAATTAACTGTTCTACCACTGAGGGATCAGCTAAAGTTGACGTGTCACCCAAATTTGAAAAATCATTTTCAGCAATTTTCCTAAGTATACGCCTCATTATTTTTCCTGACCGCGTTTTTGGGAGACCTGGAGCCCATTGTATCAAGTCTGGCTTAGCGATCGGTCCAATTTCCTTACGAACCCATTTTTCAAGCTCATCCCTCAACTCGTCTGACGGTTTCTCACCGGCCATTAAAGTTACATAGGCATAGATACCCTGACCTTTTACAGGGTGCGGATACCCAACAACTGCACTCTCACTGACCTTAGAATGAGCAACTAAGGCACTTTCTACTTCAGCGGTTCCCATTCTGTGTCCAGATACGTTTATTACATCATCCACGCGACCAGTAATCCAATAATAACCGTCCGAGTCTCTTTTGCAACCATCACCAGTAAAGTAATAGCCTTTAAAATCTGAAAAATATGTTTTTACAAAACGTTCATGGTCACCAAAAACCGTTCTCATCTGACCCGGCCAACTATCTTTAATTGCAAGAACACCCTCACATTCTAAATCTTCAAGCTCTTTTCCAGTATTAGGATCAAGAACGACCGGCTGAACCCCAAAAAATGGTCTTGTGGCCGACCCAGGTTTAGTAGATGTTGCTCCCGGCAAAGGAGAAATCATAATTCCTCCTGTTTCCGTTTGCCACCAAGTATCTACTATTGGGCATTTTCCTTTTCCTACAACTCGGTGATACCAGTTCCAAGCTTCGGGATTAATTGGTTCTCCAACTGAACCGAGTATTCTGAGACTTGAAAGATCACAACCATTAACAAATTCATCCCCTTGGCCCATTAAGGCTCTAAGAGCAGTTGGAGCAGTGTAAAATTGATTAACAGAATGTTTTTCACATATTTGCCAGAACCTAGAAGCGTCTGGAAACGTAGGAATACCCTCGAACATTACTGTTGTCGCCCCATTTGCGAGAGGGCCATAAATAATATAACTATGACCTGTTACCCAACCGACATCAGCTGTGCACCAGTAAATGTCACCATCCTTATAATCAAAAACATATTTGTGAGTCAGTGAAGCATATAAAATGTAGCCTCCCGTAGAATGTTGAACACCTTTCGGCTTACCTGTCGATCCGGAAGTATAAAGGATAAATAACGGATCCTCAGCTCGCATTGGCTCTGGAACACACTCACTTTTAGCCTTTTCCATACAATTTATATAAGAATGATCTCTACCAAATTTTAAAGGTACATTAAATCCAGTATGCTCCACAACTAATGTAGCTACATCCCCACAGATCAATAACGCTTCATCAACATTAACCTTTAATGGCGTGTTTTTACCGCCCCTTGGTGCTTCGTCTGCAGTAACCACTAATTTGGCACCACAATCTTTTATACGGCTCGCCAAAGCCTCCGGTGAAAACCCTGCAAAAACAATGGAATGAACTGCACCAATTCTAGCAGAGGCTAATATTGCATAGGCTGCTTGAGGAATCATCGGTAAGTACAAAATGATTCGGTCACCTTTCGTAACACCTAAACCTTTAAATACATTTGCAAGTTTGCAAACATTTTCATGCAGCTCTTTGTAGGAAATTTTTTTATCCACTGACGGATCATCAGACTCCCAAATTATCGCAACATCATCGGCTTTCTCAGGTAAGTGCCTATCTATACAATTAGCTGAGGCATTTATGCGCCCATCTTCAAACCACTTGATTGAAACATTTGGTGCCGCAAAAGATGTATCCTTGACGATTGAAAACGGTTTAATCCATTGTAATTCTTGAGCCTGTTCTCGCCAAAAATTCTCAGGTTGTTCAACAGAATATTTATACATTTCCTGATATTTTTTTCTATCAATCAAACTAGAAGAAATGATTTTTTCTGACGGCTCATGTAATTCCTTTGTCATGTTAATCTTCTCTCATATTTTTAAACTGGCGCAAACCTTTACTGTATAACAACGGACTACCAATATCTACTTTCTTTTAATTATGGTCCCTCTACAAAACTTTTGCTATGGATGACGCCAGAAAATCAATCTTTTCTGGCTGCAAACCTGCAATATTAATTCTACTGTCTGAAATCATATATATGCCAAATTCTTCCCTTAAAACTTCTACATTTTTTTCACTTAAACCTAACCTTGAAAACATTCCTCGATGCGTAGAAACAAAATCAAACCTATCAGACTTAGTTGTGAGACGAAGAGATTTTGATAACTCTTGTCTCAAATCAAGCATCCCTTTTCTCATTCCTTCAAGTTCAGCACTCCACTTTTGTTTCAAATCTAAGTCAGCCAAAATTAATTCTACAACGGCTGCACCGTGATCCGGCGGAAATGAAAACGTTAATCTGTTCAACGATTTTAAATTATCTTCAGCTAGCTTCGCAACGGAACGCTTTTCAGCAACCACTAGCGCTGCTCCTACTCGGTCTCGATAAACACCAAAATTTTTGGAACAAGATACGGCAATCATCATATTAGATATTTTGGAAGCCATAGCACGCAATCCTAAGGCATCTTTGTCTAATCCGTCACCAAAACCTTGATAAGCGATGTCAATAAGTGGAGTAATATTTTTTTTTAAACATATATTTGAAATTTCGACCCAATCTTCCACATCGAGGTTTGCACCTGTCGGGTTATGGCAACAACCATGAAGAAGAAGCACATCTCCAGATTCTGCCTTATCAATATCCTCCCTCATTGCATCTAAATCTACTGAGCAACTAACCTCATCAAAATATCGGTAGCTCCGTATTCGTAAACCCAAGTGTTTTAATATTGCTGGATGGTTTGGCCAAGTAGGCATCGAAACCCAGACAGTGGCTTTTGGCTTGGCAGCTCGTATTAAAAGAAATAATTGGTGAAGAGCGCCAGTGCCCCCCGGGGCTTGTGCTCCAACAACTCTCGATTTAGGAATACAGTTACTTAGAGTCAAATCGATAATTTGATCAACAAAACCTAAGGAGCCCAATAAACCTACATAACTTTTTGAACTTTGGTTTTTTAAAAGTTTTTCTTCTGCTAGTTTTACTGCCCTAATTATGGGTGTTTTTCCGGTCTCATCCTTATAAACGCCTACTCCAAGATCAATCTTATTTTCGCGTTTATCATCAGCAAAAATGCCCATTAATGCCATAATTTTGTCGGAAGGTTGAACCATTAAATTTTCAAACATTTCATTTATCCAATTCTGCTAATTAATATTACTGTTTGTGTCCCTAGATCTAGTTAAAATTCGTGTCTCAGTTTTTGTCTTTGTAAGTTTAAAACCAACGTTTAAATATAAGCGAAGTGCATTGGGGTGATCTAACGTATTTGTGTTCACAGTTAAAAGACGCATTTCACTATGTTTCCAGCTTTCCTTAATAGCATACTTCAATAAATACTTGCCATAACCCTGCCCTATAGCTTCTGGTACCAGACCAAAATAAGCAAGATCACAAATAACTTTGTCTCTATAATCCAAGATAAAAAATCCAGCAGTCCATCCATCTTTTAAAAAAGTAAACATCCGTACGGATGAATGAGATAAAAAATCATTAATTTCTTTTATTGGCATTGCATGTTTATCCGTCCACTCGTACTCAGCCCCGACCGCATTATAAAGATCAAAAAAATACCTTGAAGAAGGATTTTTCGAATGTAATATCAAGTTTTCACCCGGCAGTTTTTCTGGCCAATCAAAATTAGGTGACCTATCCATTTCTAAAAAAGATACTTTGTAAGAAATTTTATCGCCAGGTTTTAAGTTCATAAACTAGTCTCAACATCCAAGTCGCCTCGTAATCCCCATTCAGCCCAAGATCCATCGTATATGGCTAAGTCGGTCGCACCAACAGCATCTAGCGCAAGAAAAAGAATTGCGGCCGTTACGCCAGAACCACAAGATGTAATAATCGAGTAATTTAAATCTAGCCCTTTTAAACTGAAAATATTCAGCAAAGACTCTTTACTTTTCAAAGTAGAATCTTCACTCAACAAATCTTTATAACAAATATTAGTTGATCCAGGAATATGCCCTGATCGGAGACCAGGTCGAGGTTCTGCGACTCTTCCATCGAATCTTTCCGAAGGTCGTGCATCGATGATTTGTTTAGGTCTATCAAACATCAAATGTTTGACCTGATTCCAATCGCAAACCATGTGCTGATTAAATTTTGGCGTAAACTGAGGAACAATTGAACTGTCTAATTCCGACGTAACAGGTTTGTTTTCTGAAATCCACTTAGGCAACCCACCATCCAATACAGATACCCGATTAAAACCAAAAAGTTTTAACAACCACCAAGCTCTAGGTGCCGAAAATATCCCTAAACCGTCGTAAAAAATTACGTGATGATTAGCACTGATCCCTAATTTTGAAAGCTCCGAACAAAACTGTTCGGCAGATGGAACCATATGTGGAAGCGAGTCATCCGGATCGGAAAAAGAATTTATATCAAAATACCTTGATCCTGGGATATGCTTCTCTAAAAATTCAGTTCTTGGGTATCTTTTTTCACTCGGCAAATACCAACTAGCATCCAAAATCCTAATATCATCTGATCCAAGACAATCGGCGAGCCAGTCCGTCGAAACTAAACTTTGTACTTTAATACTCATTATAACACCCGAATTTTGGAACCTCAGAATAGACTACTGTAAGTTACAAACGTTATCACCTTTTTAATTAAATTTAAATGACGTTCTCTAACTTGCCGAAGAAATAGCTTTAATTAATGGTTTTCCGTATCGTTTAATTATATCACTTGTCATTCCATTTATGTCCTTTAACTCAGAAAGTGTCTTCGGTTCCCGCTCAAAAATCCTGCGAATTAGCGTTTGCGACACACGAATGGGTTTATCTAATCCACTCACGCCTTGATTATGCTTATTAATTACTTCTAGAATTAGATCGTATAACCAAGCCTTAGGCTTTCCAACAATTTTAACGCGAGCCCGACGCATTTTGTGAAATGAATTACCATTTATAACTTTTAAAAATTGATCGCCAAATTTAATAAGTTTCTTTCGTCCAACACCAGTTATAATGTTCATATCGTCAAGTGTTTTTGGTTTTTTATTCACCATTTCAATTAATGTTTTATCCGAGAAAACTATGTAAGAGGGAACATTAAGCATATCGGCAAGTTCCTTTCTTTTTTGACGCAACCTCGTGAATAACGGCTCATCTTCCTCGGAGCAAAAAGAACGAGCCTGATTAATTTTGTTTTTCTCAATATTTTCGTCCAGACTAGTTTTTTTTAATTTTAATTGCTCATGTCCTCTCAATACAGGCAATGACTTTTCTGTGAGATAAAATGCACCACCTCTTTTTAGTGACGGGCGAATAAAATCAAGACCTAGCAGCTGTAAAAAGATATTTTTCCACTGTTGTTTATTAAAATCGCGACCTAAACCGAATGTAGGAAGTTGATCATGACTCAAAATTCTAATCTTATCTGAACTCAAACCTATTAAAATATTTATAAGATGATTTGATCCATAATTTTCTTTCGTACGCAAGATTACTGAAAGAGCTTTTCTAACAGCTTCAGTAGCATCAAACAATGGCGGCGGCTCCGTACAAAGATCACAATTGTTGCACCTTGGAAAACTTTTCTTTTCAAAGTATTCGAGAATCTTCAATCTTCTACAATTCTGAGACTCTACAAATCCCAACAGTGCATTCAAGCGCTTATGATCTTTATTTTTTTTTTCTAACTCAACTAAGTTTTCATCAATCTGCATTCGTCGAAATTTAACGTCATCTAAGCTGTAAAGTAATAGCGACGCTGCTGGCAAACCATCTCGTCCCGATCTTCCTATCTCTTGATAAAAACTCTCAATTGACTTCGGCAAATCTGCATGGACTACAAACCTGATATCAGGTTTATCAATGCCCATCCCAAACGCTATTGTTGCGCAAACAACAAGCGCCTCATCTTTTTGAAAGTGATCTTCAACTACTTTCCTTCTTTCTGAAGACATTCCAGCGTGATAAAACAATGATTTGTAACCTTTTTCATTAAGCGCTTGAGCCATAACCTCAGTCTTTGCCCGAGAACTACAATAGACGATTCCCGACTGTTCCCTATAATTGTGGATAAAATCAAAGAGCTGTTGCCGAGGTTTATGTTTTAATTTGCATATCAAACGAATATTAGGGCGATCAAACCCATTAAGAAAAAACTTAGGTTTGTTAGGAAAAAGAGAATTTGCAATTTCTTGTTGGGTTTCCGGGTCTGCTGTAGCAGTAAAAGCAGCGATTTGGATGTCACCAATGTTCTTTCGTAATGAGCCAATTTTTAAATAGTCTGGTCTAAAGTCATATCCCCATTGGCTTACACAATGTGCTTCATCAACCGCGATAAAACTCAAATTTAAACCCTTTATCAGCTTTATGAAACTTTTAGAACCTAAACGCTCAGGGGCGACATATAACATTTTTAGATCACCGTTTTGGGCCCAATTGAGCAAAAACTCCGCCTCTTCATCAGTATTTTGAGAGTGCAATGCACCAGCGGCAACACCCACTTGTGTTAAGAACCTCACCTGATCGCGCATTAACGCAATTAGAGGTGAAACAACCAAGGCGGTACCTTCTCTGATGATAGCTGGCAATTGATAACACAACGACTTACCCCCGCCAGTTGGCATTACTGCAAGAACATTTTCAGAATCGTTTACTGCATTAATTATTTCTTCTTGACCGCTTCGAAAGGAGTCAAAACCAAAAATATCTTTAAGAACTTTTTGTTTGTTCAACACACTTTAACCACTTCGATCCGAGTAAGGTTTAGAACCACTTCATCCATCAATTATCGAGCAATTGTTCCGCTTTGTTCAAGTCAACACTTACCAATTGACTAACGCCACGTTCAACCATGGTTACCCCATATAATCGATCCATTCGCGACATAGTTAATGGATGATGAGTTATAATCATGAACCTAGTTTGAGTTTTTCTTGTCATCTCATCAAGCAGTCCACAAAAACGCTCTACGTTTGCGTCATCCAAAGGAGCATCCACCTCATCAAGAACGCAAATTGGACTCGGATTAGCCTTGAACACAGCAAAAATAAGCGCAAGTGCAGTCAGCGTTTGCTCGCCACCAGATAGTAATGAAAGAGTAGATAACTTTTTACCAGGCGGTTGACAAATTATTTCAAGACCTGCTTCCAAAGGATCATCACTCTCAACAAAAGTCAATTTAGCACTACCTCCACCAAAAAGAGTTTTAAATAACTCGCCAAAATTCATGTTGACCTCTTTGAACGCCCCAAGCAAACGAGTTCTTCCTTCAGAATTGAGTTTAGTTATAGCGGAGCGAAGTTTTTTTATCGCTGTCTCCATATCCGCTTTTTCAGCACACAAATTCTTCCACTCTTCGGCCAGCTCTTGGGAGTCCTCAGCCGCTCTTAAATTCACTGCTCCCAAAGCGTCTCTATTATTTTTTAACGAAAAAAGTGTATGTTCAATCGTAGAAATATCCGGTAACTCTTTTAGGCTAACAGTAAGATTGTTAATTAGCTCATAAGGTTCCGTCGAAGTCTCCTCAATAATTATCTTTCGCAAGTCATTTAAATTTAACTCAGCATTTTCTTTTATAGTGGTTAATCTGACAACATCTTCTCTCAATTTAGAAACTTTCTGTCCCAAATCCTTTTCCTCATTTTTTGAAGACCTCAACCTATTTTCTTTTTCTGATAATTTCTGAGAAATTTCTAACTTCTTTTTATCAGCTTCCTTTACAAGTTCCGCTAAAGTTGCTCGCCTATTTAAAAGACTTTCTGGTAATAGTTTTGCTTGTTTTAATTCTTCACCAACAGTTATTTTTCTTTTTTCTAGCTCAACGGCGCTATCGCTTGCTACTTGAAAACGTTGTTCCCAATTGCTAAGATCAGAATTTAATTCGGTTATTCGTTTTGATCGGATATCTGAGTCTCGCCTCACTTGATCAAAAAGTGCTCTTTTTTCTGCCATTAACTCTCTAGACTGCTCAACAACTGAACGCTGTCCCTCCAAGATGTGCTTGTGAGATCCTAAATCGCCTAATGATTTGAGAGCCTTACTTAAATCAATGATTTCTTTTTCTAAAACCTCTTTGTCTTTTATTTTTATTGCCGAATTGTCAGCTAATGTATGCAACTTTGATTTAAGTATATTTAATTCAAACTCAACAGTGCTTAAAATTCGAGAAGACTTAGACTCTTTTTCATCGCAGTTACTTCGAACATTCCTTGCTAATGTCTCTGCCTCCTCAGATTTAGAAGATTTATCTTGAGCACGGTTAAGGTCTATTAAAACTAATTCTAATTGCTTTTCAGTATTTTCGATTTCAGACATTAAATCCATTAAGCGGTTTTCTTGCTTAAAACGACGGGCAACCTCGGAAAAATTGTCTGTACCCATACAACAATATCCATCCCACCGCCATAGGGATCCATCCTTAGAAACTAATGTCTGTCCAGGTTTAAGAAACTCTTGAAGACGAGATCCGTCATAACTTTCCACTACGCCAATATTGGAAAGACTTCTTTTCATTTCCAGCGGAGCTGTGACCTTATCTAAAATCATCTCTGCACCATCCGGTAGCGAAATGTTTCCTTGTATCTCAGGAAGTTCAAACCAACCAGACTTATCATTTGACGAAATAATAGGAGCTTTAATATCATCTGAAAATGCTGCTCCAAGCGCCATTTCATAACCTTTGACAACCCTAATATTATCCAAAATTTTATCTGATTGCTCGGTTGCCGAATTAATTATTCCTTTCAGAGCATGACGCTCAGACCTTAAAGCAGCTAATTTTCCATCTAAGTCTGAATGGTCAACTCGTTTCTGCAACTCCTCTTTTACGGCCTCCGCCCTCAATTTTTCCGCCTTCTCCAATGAGTCTTCAGCTATTGCCGCTTCTTGTTTGCACTTCTTAAAAGTGTCTGTTGCATCAGCCTGATTAAGTTGTTTTGCTTCAATTTCAGAGACTAACTTCGACGCCTGGTTATCAAAATCACTTATATCAAAAACAATTTTTTCTAAATCAGTTTTAGCTTTCTCAATTTGTTTTTCAATATTTTGAAATCTTACGGATAATTTGGTAAAACTTTCTGAGTCATGGTCCAGTTTAAGTTCATCTTCAACCAATTTAGCTGAAGCGATTGATGCCTCTTTTCGTGATTCTTCAATTACTTCATTTTGACTTACAGCCAGCTTTTTCAGCTGGGCCAATTCCCAGTTCAGTCGGTCAACAACTTCTTTGGCGTCATTAATCAAATTATTTTGACGTTCATAATCTGATCCAGTTTCTTCCACCCTTGTTTCTAACTCAACGATATTATTAGTAGCCCTCAATTGATCACTCTCTATACCCTCTTTTTCAACAATTAATCTCTGAAGCCCGCTCGCTGCTCTCGTTTCGTCATTTCTCAAACCGGGCAATTCATCTTCTAACTTTTCTCTAATTTTACCGCATGAAATCAATTCTAGTTCTGCTTCCGCAACTAATTTAGTTTTTGCCGAAAGAATCTCGCTTTCTCTCATGATTTTTGTGTCAAAATCAGACCATTTTTTACAAAAAAGAAATGACTCATTGGTTCGAATGGCCTCAGCTAGTTCCTTATACTTAGAAGCTTGCTTTGCTTGTTTCGACAAAACTTTTATCTGATTTTCCAGCTGTTCAACTACTTCTTGCAAACGCGCCATATTTGCTTCGCTTGATTTAAGTTTTAACTCCGCTTCATGTCGTCTTTGATAAAGACCAGCGATGCCTGCAGCTTCTTCAAGCAATCGTCGCCGAGATTTAGGATGAGCGTTAATAAGTTCAGTAATCTGACCTTGACGGACAAGCGAGGGAGAGTGAGATCCCGTCGAAGAATCAGCAAACAACATAGAAATATCTTTAGCGCGAACATCTTTTCCATTCAAACGATAGGATGACCCGATATCACGAGTTACCCGACGAACTATCTCAACAGTTCCGTTTTGAGAGTCTAACCCTAAAAAATCTTTATTAACATTATTAAGACCTATAAGTACTTCAGCAAAATTTTTAGCCACTCTTGTCCCAGCGCCGGCAAAGATGACATCATCCATAGCACCACCCCTCATGGAACTTGGTCTATTTTCACCCATCGCCCATCGTAAAGCTTCTAGTAAATTGGACTTTCCACAGCCATTTGGCCCTACTATGCCAGTCAAACCAGAAAGAATATCTATCTCCACAGGATCAACAAAACTTTTAAACCCTAGAAGTCTTAATTTTGAAAATTGCAACTTTTTAACCTTGTAACAAACTTTGAAAATTTTTAGTGGCCGATTCTCTGTAAAAAAATCTACTTAATATAGTATCAGAAATAACAATTATCACAACATTTCGTGTCTAATTAAGATAATTTTCTATAAATTGAAAGAGCCTTTACATTCCGTTAACCATATTTTCAATGATTTATAAATTGACAAAAAAGTTCTTAAAATAAACAAATTCAATAAAGCTCTTTTCCTGGCAAAAAAAAGAAAAATCTATTGTACCGTTCATTTAAATTGGTGCCCAAACTTCATTTTCCCCATATCAAGTGGTACAGGCTTCCCATTAAGTTTACCTCTGTAAACCCAGTCTGCAGCCATCACTCTTTTTACGTAATTTCGTGTCTCTGAAAATGGTATTGTCTCAATCCAAATAAGAGGATCTATGCCTTGAACTCTTGGATCACCAAATTGAGCAATCCACTCATTTACACGGTACGGTCCAGCATTATATGCCGCTATGGACAGAACCTGACTTCCATTGAACCTTTTTAGTAGAGTCTTTAAAAAATATGTGCCTATCTTTATGTTATAATGAGCATCTTGAAGAAGTTTTTCTTTACTAAAACTAAGTCCTAATTTTTTAGCCATCGATGAAGCAGTGCGTGGCATAACTTGCATAGGTCCAATGGCGCCTGCCGAAGACCTTGTCTTATAAAAAAATCCACTTTCTTGTCGAACTATAGCAGTTACGAGAGCCTTTAGGTTAGATTCAATTGAAAAGTTTTCCTTAAAAATTGGAAATGCAAATTCTGGACAAAATATTCCCACCTGACCTGCAGTTTTTGCAATAGATACTCCAGAAGCCCTCAAGCCTAAATCATGCGCTAACTGCGATAACTTCAACCTTTCAGTTCGACTCATTGTTTCGGAAGCATGATTAAAAAACCTATCGGCCAAAACTGCTCTGCCAGAAAAATATAATAGAATACCTGACTTCACTTTTGCATCATTCATAAAGTGCTCACCCTCCCACTCGTATCGTGTAGAACCAACTATAATGGCCGCATCAATAGGCACCTTTATTCGTTCAGCAGACAATTGACCATAGAACGTAGTTTGATAATTTGCTCCATATTCGAAGGCAGCCATCATTTTATCGTCATCCAATAGTTTTTCATACGATCGACCAATCCAGTAGCTCGCTTTAGAACGATTGATTGGATTAGTTACATGCTCAAAAAATTTCTGAAAATGCTTAAGTGCTGTTTGATATTCTTGAAAAAATTCAAATGCAATGAACCCCGCCAACCACTCCAATTCAACCGCATCAGTTTGAGTGTTGTGATCCGAAAAATTAATAAAATGATTACTCACTATTTTGTATGCTTTTTCGGGTTCTCCATTAAGCAAAGCTCTTCGAGCGTAAACCAATCGTCCTTTAGTCCAGAAATGTGGTTTGCCTAACGCAATTGCATCAGTCGAAGTTTCTAACAGAATTTGCTCTGCACCCTTATGAAGGTTGTTTTTTTGCCTGTAAGAAAATCGATCGAAAAGTAACCCAGCATGGTTTTTATAATTTCTTGGCAATTCACTTATCAAAAAATCTAAGCCAGAACTTTTCTCCTTAAGCGCAATTCTGACTTTTGAAAGTTGCTTAATACTATGTGGAACCACCGGAAGCATTTTCTTGGCTTGTCTAACCTTTCCTAACCATAATAAATTATCAAGTCGCTCAATATTATAGCTTTCAAGAAATGGTCCAAACAAAGTCAGAGTTTTTTCAAGTTCGTTAGCCGTATAGGAATGATCTAACCAACTGTGCTTAATTACTTCTCTGGCATGTTCAATTTCTTTATTTTGTAAAAGAGCTTGTGCAAATATCAGTGCACCATGGGCAGTTCGAGGTTTATAATGTGAAAAATAATTTCTTATTCGGTCTAACTGTACAGTTTCATCTATTAACATCTCCCCCCGCGATCTCAGAAGTGCAATGCCAGGCCAATCATCATTAATTAATAAAAACGACTCATACTCTGAAAAAGTTTTACCGCCTGCTCGAAGTTTGAGCCACTGAAGAGTATCGAATGCGACTGAATTATTTAACGCATCAACTCTTATTCCTGCTTCATCCCACATGTTAGCATCTGCGTACTTCAGAGCTTCGGCAAATTCCGTACTTATTAATTGCAACCTTTTACTATTATATTCCGCATATGACATTTTTGTATATACGGAAAACATAACAATGCAAATAAGAAGCCTGACAAAAAATCGAATCAAGTTAAGCTCATCAATTTTAAAGAGTTAAACTTTAGTATAACATTAAACAATTGATAGTAACCCTTTTTTTGGTTAAAATTCTTATTAATTAAAAATTTAACTCGCTCGCTTAATAAATAACAGGATTTCTTTTTAGAGTGCTTGCAGTAAAATCAAATGAGTATTACCAGTAATATAAATAATCAAAGGAGAGCAAATGTTTTTCGGATCAATTCCAGCTCTAATTACACCATTCAAAAATGGATCTATCGATAAGAAAGCTCTTGAACGACTCGTTGAATGGCACATTGAACAAGGAAGCAGTGGCTTAGTTGCAGTTGGAACAACTGGGGAAAGTCCAACACTAAGTCATGATGAGCACAAAGATGTGATCGAAATAGTAGTTAAAACTAGTTCAGGTAAAATACCAGTAATTGCAGGGGCTGGTTCAAACAATACCTCAGAATCGGTTGAACTGATTAGGTTTGCATCAAAAGTTGGCGCAGATGGCGCACTCGTTGTAACCCCATATTATAACAAACCGAATCAAAGAGGCCTATATAGTCATTTTGCAACGTTAGATGAGAGCGCTGACCTGCCAATAATAATATACAACATACCGGGACGGTCAGTAATTGATATGACAGTAGAAACAATGTCACAATTATCAAAATTGCCAAACATAATTGGAGTAAAAGACGCCAGTGGTGACGTAGGAAGAGTTTCAGACACAAGAGCTTCTTGTGGAGAAAATTTTGTCCAACTTTGTGGAAATGATGATGTAGCATTAGGATTCAATGCTCATGGTGGTCAAGGTTGTATTTCAGTAATCGCCAACATTGCACCAAAACTGTCAGCAGAATTTCAATCTGCGATGGCATCAAAAAACTATCCAGCTGCACTTAAATTTCAAGATAAACTTTTACCCCTCCACCGTGCTGCCTTTCTTGAACCCAATCCGTGCCCTACAAAATTTGCGCTAGAAATTTTGGGCAAATGCAAAAGCGAGGTGCGATCTCCTTTGGTTGAAGTGAGTAGTGATACAAAAAATAGAATGCTCAAAGCTTTAGAACATGCGGGACTAACCAACTAGATCAATGTCTTCAAAATATAACAAAGTTATAGCTGAAAATAGGAAAGCGAGGTTTAACTACTTCATAGAAACCGAATTAGAGTGCGGTATTGTTTTGATCGGTTCAGAGGTAAAGGTTCTTCGCGTTGGTGGCGTAAATATCTCAGAGAGTTATGGCAGTATTGAAGGTAACGAGCTTTGGTTAATTAATAGTCATTTCCCGCCCTACACTGGCGCCCGCAATTTTGGCCATGAAGAACGTCGTAAAAGAAAACTACTAGTAAAAAAGCGAGAACTTTCTAAACTATGGCAAAACACGATGAGAGATGGAATGACACTTATTCCATTAAAACTTTATTTTAATGAATGTGGTATTGCTAAATTACTTATAGGAATTGCAAAAGGTAAGAAATTAATTGATAAACGAGAAACTCAAAAAAAACGTGATTGGAACAAGCAAAAAGCACGCTTATTACGAGAAAAAGGCTGAACGGATATCTCGACTATCACAGATTTCTTCAGATAGTTAATTCTCCGAAAATTAGATCATTTAATTTTGTTTAAATTTAATATCGTAATTATTTTCTAAACAATACCAAATTTTTTCAGCAACATTAAAATTTTCGAACTTCTCCAACTCTTGAATTCCTGTTGGCGAAGTTAAATTAATTTCTGTAAGCATTTCTCCAATTATGTCTAAACCAACCAAAACTTGACCTTTTTCTTTCATCAATGGTCCAATTCTTTTACAAATTTCTAAATCGCGTTGCGTCAGCTCGACTCTGGCTGGTCTACCTCCAACATGCATGTTGGATCGAATTTCTCCCTGCACAGGTATTCTGTTAATTGCGCCAACTGGACTACCATCGACTAAAATCACTCTTTTATCACCAGAAATTACCTCTGGTAAATATTTTTGCATAATAATTGGTTCTCGCGAAATATTGTGAAATAATTCAATCAAAGAATTCAAATTTGGATCGTTCTTACCAATTTTAAAAACGCCAGCGCCCCCATTACCGTATAAAGGTTTAATAACAACATCCCCATGCTTTTCTTTGAATAAATTTAACATATTTATATTTCTTCCAATAATCGTAGGTGGGATAAGATCTGGGTATTGTAAAACCAGTAGTTTTTCTGGATAATTTCTTACCCAAAAAGGATTATTAACAACGAGGGTCCTTTGACTTAGAAAGTCTAACAAATGGGTCGTTGTAATGTAAGACATATCAAAAGGTGGATCTTGCCTAAGCCATAAAATGTCAACATCGTTTATTAAATTTAATTTTATTCTCGGACCCAAAGAATAGTGTTGTTCCAGCTTTCGTTCAACCAAAAGCTGATAACCTTCACACACTATGTCATTCTCAAAAAAAGTTAAATCCTCCGGTAAAAAATAGAACAAATTATGCCCTCTTTTTTGAGCCTCTTCTGCGATCCTAAAAGTTGAATCTTCATCTATGTTTATATTTTCAATCGGGTCCATTTGAAAAGCTATATTTAGAGTCATATAAAATCCTATAAAACGAGTAAATTAAAGGCTGTGGTGCCAAATTAGCGTTGTAAATCTTTTTGTATCCTCAATCCTTCTTTATAAATTATTTTTTTTGAAATGTTTAAACGTTTTGATACAAAACTCACAGCGTCCTTTAACGACATATAATCCATAGCATCAATCAAAAAATCATTAATTTGATCATCATTAAAAGTTCGAGGTTCACAAGGGCTAATAACGATAACGATTTCTCCTTTAACTTTGGCTTGAGTAGAGAAATATGCTGCAACATCTTTTAACGTACCCCTTTGAACATCTTCAAATTTTTTTGTTAATTCCCGGCACACCGCAATTTTCCTATTTTTATCACAGAATGACAATAATTCATTTAAAGTTTTAATTAACCTTACCGCAGACTCATAAAGAACAAGAGTTACAGACAAATTTAAATATTTTGCAAGGAATACTCTTTTTGCTTCTGCCCTCGTCGGGATAAACCCACCAAATAAAAATTTATCGGTTGGTAGTCCAGAAATAGTTAATGCAGTCAAAACTGCTGATGGTCCTGGGATAGCAGTCACGTAAACACCCTCAGCTAATACCTCTGAAACAAGCCGATATCCAGGATCAGCTACTAAAGGGGTACCCGCATCTGATACAAAGACAACTGAATTTTTATCTTTTAAAATCTGTAAAATTTTGATGCGCTTCTCTTGACCGGTATGCTCATTATATGACATCAGAGGTCTTCTTTCCAGTTTTATGCCATAAATTTTCATCAATTTAAGTAAAACTCGTTTATCCTCGGCAACCAATACATTGCCAAACGATAAAAGATCTATTGCTCGCATCGACAAATCTGATGCCGTTCCAATGGGCGTTGCAACAATATATAATCCTGCTCTAATACTTGGCAACGTTGGACCCATTATACCGCACCCCAATCTTTTTACGGCACCTAACTTGAGATTCTTGAGACCTTAATCTAAACTAACTTATTAATGTAAAGTCAACGTGCGTCAGTCATAAGGCAAAAGTTAAAGTGTATCTAAATTATAAATTATATTGGAAGAACGTAATTTTAATTATCAAAGTTTTGGCAATTATTACAATATTTTTTCAATCTAACAGCTGTTCCAATACAACAATAAATGGTTCAAATGATATTTTTCCATCAACAGAAATTGCATTACTATTGCCTTTAGAGGCTCAAAGCGATCAAACTAACGAGTTAGCAACTAATTTAATGAACTCAGCTCGCTTGGCTGCACGAGATCTCGATTATCTTAATCTAAAACTATCAATCTATCCCACCTCAGGAGACCAAACACGTGCAATGCATGCAGCAAAAGCCGCTGTAGAAAATGGCGCGCAAATAATTGTTGGACCACTTTTTTCGAAAGAAACACAAGCTGTGAAAAATACTTTAAAGGATAAAAATATTAAAATTATTAGTTTATCGAATGATCCAGCAGTTGCCGGCGGAAATGTTTTTATTATGGGCACAACTTTTCAAAATTCAGCTAGCAGATTAGTTCAGTTTGCATTAAGCAAAGATTTGAGAAGAATAGCAGTGATTGGTCCAAAGGGAGAACTGGGCGTAAATGGAATAAGAGCAGCAGAAAACGCCATAAAAGAAAGCGGAGCAATACTTACAACCTCCGCGCTGTATCCACTTGACGTAAAGGGAATCAGCGAGATAAGTCCAAGGATTTATACGACGTTAATTAAAGGTGACTCACAAGCAATAATTTTTACAGACTCTCCTACCCGAGGTCTTGGTTTCATTACAGAACAATTGTATCAGCAGTACGAGAAAAATAATAACAAATTACCGCAATTCATGGGATTAACTCGTTGGGATAGTAGCAAACAACTGCTCAATGAAGTTTCTATTAATAAGGGTTGGTTCGTCATTCCTGATCAACGTTTTAAAAAACAGTTTCAAAAAAGATACTCCAAAGTATTTGGTACTTATCCAAGCGAGGTATCATCACTATCTTATGATGCCATCGCATTAATTGGCGGGGTATTGAAAAAAAACGACACTATAATCGGATCCGAAAAGTTTAATCATCGTCATTTTTTTGATCAAAACGGTTTTGTTGGAGTAAACGGTATATTCAGGTTTAGACCTAATCGCACTAATGACCGTTCGCTGAGTATAGTCGAAGTTCATGCAAATAAATTAAAAATCATAGATCAAGCGCAAATTAAATTTTAAATTAAATAACGCTGCGCAACCAACCTTTAGGTAAAAAAATGCAAATAAGATCTATAAGTCACCTAACTGAGAAATTGAACGTACTCCTCAAACAAGACATAGCGCCGATTTTGAACAATCACCCGAATCTATCCAGCGAAAACAGAACTTTTTTTGTATCTTCTTTAAAAAACTATTACGATAATTGCCGACAGCAAATAGCCTCAATGCTCGAGGCTGATCCGATGTACGCGCCAGAAGCTATCAGTTTTTATACCCAACTAACTGACAAAGTTATCGTTTCAACGATGACGAATGTTATCAAATTTATCCATCCGATCGCTAACCCAACGAATTCCGAAAGAATTTGTGTAATCGCAGTGGGCGGTTATGGACGTAATGAAATGGCTCCATTCTCAGATGTCGATCTATTATTTGTCACCCCCTATAAGCAAACTGCCTGGGGTGAAAGTGTAATAGAGTCCATTCTGTACATCTTGTGGGATTTGAAAATGAAAATAGGTTATTCAGTTAGAACAGTGGACGAATGCATTAGACAGGGTAAAATGGATATTACAATAAGAACAACGCTTTTAGAACACAGGTTCTTAGCAGGAGAGCGTTCTCTACAATTGAATTTAGAAAAAAGATTGTGGAAAGAATTATTTTCAAACTCTGGTCCTGAATTCATTGAAGCAAAACTTGAAGAGCGTGCGGGTCGTCACTCTCGGCATGGCGAAACAAGGTACATGCTGGAACCAAATATTAAAGAAGGAAAAGGTGGTCTCAGAGATTTACAAACATTGTATTGGATTACAAAATATCTCTATCAAACAGATTCAAAAGAAGAGCTTGTGAATACGGGTGTTTTCAGCAAGAAAGAGTTTTCTATATTCCAAAAAGCTGAAAAGTTTTTATGGTCAGTACGATGCAATTTGCACATCATATCAAACAGAGCAGGTGAACAACTCAATTTCAACAGTCAAGTGGAATTAGCAAAACGATTTGGTTTTGAAGACGCCAATGGTATGCGCGGTGTAGAGAGGTTTATGCAGGCATATTTCATTCAAGCAAAAAACGTTGGGGATTTGACAAGAATCTTTTTAACGGCCCTAGAGTCAAAACACGTCAAACAAAGACCAAATTTAACCGGCCAAATAAAAAATATGTTCAACATCAGGTTAGGTCGGAAAAGAGCCTCAGAACTTCCAGAAAGTTTAATTTCAACTAATGGTCGATTGAATATTTCAAGCAAAGATCAATTCTTGAGGAAACCTCTCAATTTAATAAAACTTTTCCAAGTTTCTCTTAAAACAGGTCTTCTAATCCATCCAAATGCCTTGAGATTGGTCGCGAGCCAAATTTCACTCATAGATAAAGACTTTCAAAACGACAAACAAGCAAACGCCATTTTTTTAGACCTACTATTGAACTATAACAACCCTGAAAAATCCCTGCGACATATGAATGAGGTTGGCTTTTTAGGCGCGTTCATACCAGAGTTTGGTCGAATAGTTGCTATGATGCAATTTAACATGTACCACTCATTTACTGTCGACGAACACACAATTCAGTGTATCAGAAATTTGGCAGAAATTGAGCATAATCAGTTGCTTGAAGATTTACCAATAGCATCTCAAATATTAAATGGTGATATCAATCGAAAAATTCTATACGTAGCGTTATTATTGCATGACCTTGGAAAAGGCCTGCCTGAGGATCATTCAATTATTGGATCAGAAATAGCTAGAAACCTTGCACCCAGACTGGGCTTAAAGCAAGAAGAATCAGAAACTGTTGTTTGGCTAATCAGAAATCATCTATTAATGTCAGATGTGGCACAGAAACGAGATATAACAGATAGCCGCACAGTGCGGGATTTTGCCACGCAAGTAACGAGCGCCACCAAATTAAAACTTTTAACTGTTCTAACAGTTTGTGATATTCGAGGCGTTGGTCCAACTGCATGGAATAACTGGAAGGCAGTTCTTCTAAGAGAACTGTACAGTCAAACTTTGGCATTTTTGAACGAAGGCTCTATGTCATCCTCACGGCCAGAAAAAATCAAATCCATTAAAAGTAATGTAAGCAAATCCTTGTCCTCATCAACTAAAAAAACCGATGAGGTTCAGCTAGAGCGTCATTATGACAATTTTTGGCTGGGATTAGATTTTGATACTCAATTGGAATTCATAAGATTGCTTCAGAATTCTTCTGATAATGATATAAAAGTGAAAATAGTAACGGACAAAAAAAGAGATGCAAATAGGATCTGTTGCGTCCTTGAAGATCATCCTGGTATCTTTGCTAGGTTAGCTGGCGCTATAGCAGTTATTGGAGCAAATGTCGTTGATGCGCGAACCTACACAACAAGAGATGGAATCGCAACTGCCGTTTTTTGGATTCAAACGCGTGAACACGATCCCTTTGAACAAGCTATCGTAGAAAAAATTGTTAAATCAATAAAAAATGCGTTATCGGGCACTGTTGTACCCAAAAAGGTTTTGGATGTAAAAGGAAAATTCTCAAAGGCAGAGCGCGAATTTTTAGTTCCAACTACAATCACATTTGATAACGAAGGTTCTGATATTTATACTATTATTGAAGTTGATACAAGAGATAGGATTGGGCTAATTCACGATCTGACAAATACATTATACAAAAACAATATTTCAATTTTTACCGCCATTATAGCTACCTATGGAGAACAAGCTGTAGATACGTTCTATGTGAAGGATTTATTTGGCTTAAAAATTCACTCAAAATCTAAACAAGACAAAATATTATTAAGCCTTCGTAATTCTATTGAAGAAGGCGCTGGAAAAGCAATGGCATGACAAAAAAAGAAAAATTCTTACCAAAAAACTTGCTGCGAAATTTTTCTGTTGTTGGTTTATGGACACTTGCTAGCAGGGTCCTCGGTTTTATAAGAGACATCTTAATTGCATTGTTTCTTGGTTCAGGACCAATAGCCGAAGCATTTCTTGTCGCGTTTACACTGCCAAATATGTTCCGTCGGCTGTTTGCGGAGGGCGCGTTTAATACAGCATTCATACCAATGCTAACAAAAAAAATTACAATCAAAGATAATCCAGAAACTTTTGCTTCAGAAACGTTATCTATTCTAATAGCAGTTTTACTTCTTTTAACAGCAATTGCTGAATTAATTATGCCAATATTAGTATTTGGTACGGCAAGTGGTTTTTCGTCTGACTCAAGATTCGATCTATCTGTAGATTTTGGGCGAGTAATGTTCCCTTATATATTCTTAATTTCATTATCTTCATTTTTAAGTGGCATTTTAAATTGTTTAAATCGGTATAGTATTACAGCAGCCGTTCCACTTTTGCTCAATGTATTTTTTATTTTTTCAATATTAATTGCATATATTTTCAAGCTAAATTTTGGTTGGGCATTAACTGTCGCCGTACCGTTATCAGGTCTATTTCAACTTGGAATTATATTAATTTTCTTAAAAAAGGAACCGTTTTTACTCCAAATAAAAATGCCAAAACTGACTCCCCAAGTTTTTCAATTGATGAAAATTGCAATTCCTGCGGCATTGGCAGGGGGCGTGATACAAATAAATCTTGTAGTTGGTCGACAAGTAGCCTCCTATTTTGATGGAGCCGTTGCGTGGCTAAATTATGCTGATCGGGTTTTTCAACTACCTCTAGGTGTCGTCGGTATTGCTATTGGTGTGGTTTTGTTACCAAACCTTTCCAAAAAAAACTCAAAAAGACATGCCAAAGAAAGTAACAATATTGTTAATCGCTCGACAGAGTTTGCATTATTTCTTACGTTACCAGCGACCTGCGCTCTATTACTAATTCCTTACCCTATCATAAATGTTTTATTTGAAAGAGGTGCCTTTACACCGCTTGATACTGCAAACACAAGCAAAGCACTTTTTATTTACGCCATTGGTCTTCCAGCATTTGTTTTTCAAAAAATATTCGCTACAATTTATTTCGCGAATGGAGACACTAAATCTCCACTCAAATTCGCATTAGCCGGTATGTTAGCAAACTTTTTTCTCGCTGTTGGTCTCAGTAGCTTTATTGGGTATCTCGCTCCTGTGGTTGGCACAACTTTTTCTGGCTGGTTAATTGCAATTTTATTATGGAAGAATTCAAAAAAATATGGTTTTTATTTTGATAAGAAGATTAAAAGTTTAATGCCAAAACTTTTTTTTGCATGTTTTACGTTTTCAATATTCTTACTCTTAACTAGTCAATTTCTATCTGATTTTCTGACGGCGCTTACTACAAAAACGATAGGAATTATAATCATTATTTTAACCTCATCTATATTTTACTTTTTTTTATGTCACGTCTTAGGGTTAAAAAAATCATTAATAAAAAGCAGTTCTTCCAAAATTACGTAATAGTTTGTTAACGTTACAAGTGTAAACAAGTTCAAAATCATAAGGTTGACGAATTTTGGCACAATGTTAAACCAGTCAATAAAAAAGGAATAAAAATGAAGACTGCTGCTCACAAACCAAGAGTTTTTTCAGGTGTCCAACCAACGGGCAATCTTCATTTAGGCAATTATCTCGGAGCCGTAAAAAATTTTGTAGACCTTCAAAGCAAAGATTTTGAAACTATTTATTGCTTGGTAGACTTACATGCAATAACGGTTTGGCAAGAACCAAATGAGCTTCGAAAAGCTACGAGAGAACTTGCTGCCACATTTTTAGCGTGCGGGTTAAACCCATCAAAATCAATACTTTTTAATCAAAGCCAAGTATCGTGTCACTCAGAAATGGGGTGGCTTTTCAACTGCGTAACTCGAATGGGTTGGTTGAACCGGATGACACAGTTCAAAGATAAAGCAGGAAAAAATAAAGAAAATGCATCCGTTGGTTTGTTTTCTTACCCCACTCTGATGGCTGCAGATATACTCACTTATCACGCAACACACGTGCCAGTTGGGGAAGACCAAAAGCAACATTTGGAATTGACGAGAGATATCGCAATAAAATTTAATAACGACTTCAAAGCAGGCGAATTTTTTCCAATTCCTGAGCCTATAATTCAAGGTGCAGGTACAAGGATAATGAGTTTACGTGATGGGACGAAAAAAATGTCTAAATCCGACCCCTCGGAACTATCCAGAATTTCTTTAACTGATTCTTCTGACTCTATCGCTAAAAAAATACAAAAAGCAAAAACTGATCCATCAAATTTACCAGATAATGCTCTGGAATTAAATGAAAGGCCTGAAGCTAAAAACCTCGTAAACATTTATGCTTCACTAAAAGATATCAGCGTAGACAATGCTATAAATGAAATACAGGGACTAACTTTTAAAAACTTCAAATCGCTACTTTCTGAATTAGCTATTGAAATCTTGTCACCTATTTCGCACGAGATAAACTCTTTACTTGATGATTATAGCTATATCGATGACATTTTAAAAAAAGGTGGTGATAAAGCTAATGAGTTAGCATCCCCTATTCTCACTGAGGCTTATGAAATAGTTGGATTACTTTCTACTCGAAAATAACTTTTTAATTTTTACATTCAAGACTCTAGTTTATTTGCTTAAAACCATAAAATACTATTATACTAAAGTTAGGTCATACACTTTACTCGGTGGAGAAATAATTTGCGGAAATTTTTGGTCATAATGGACGACTCACCCGAATTTCTTAATGCATTGCGTTACGCAGCAATAAGGGCTTCAAAAACTGGTGGTGCAGTAGAGATTTTGGGTATCATTGGACCAGAGGAATTTCAACACTGGCTTGGTGTTGGAGAAGCAATGCGGATAGAAGCGCGAGAAAGAATTGAGGCGCATTTTAAGGTGTTCGCAAAATGGATGATCGATAAAGAGGGTATGGAACCCGAACTTGTTATTAGAGAAGGAGAAAAGGTTTCCGAAATACTGGGACAAATTAACGATGACCCAGAGGTTGGTATTCTTGTACTAGGTGCAAACCCCTCTGGTGAAGGCCCTGGACCGCTTGTTGCTCAGCTGGTTGGGAGACAGGGTGGCATTTTACCTGTCCCGGTCACTATTGTACCAGGATCAATGACTAAAGAAGATATTATCGCAGTATCATAGTAAATAAAGTTTTAGAAAGATTCTAAAACTTGACTTTTGAGAAAAAAAAGTCAAAACTTTTTAAAAAATGATTAGGAATTAAAATGTTCATACAAACTGAAGAAACACCAAATCCGTTGACTTTAAAATTTCTTCCAGGCCAACCAGTACTACAAGTAGGGACAGCTGACTTTGCCTCTGAAACAGCCGCACAGAATTCTCCTCTTGCTCACAGAATATTTCAAGTAAACAATGTTAAAGGAGTATTCTTTGGCATTGATTTCATAACTGTGACAAAGAACGACTCAGCAGAATGGGATAATATGAAACCGGATATTCTTGGATCAATTATGGATCATTACCAATCAGGTGATCCCGTAATGGCTAACCAATCAGGAACGATTAATCATGCTGACGATGAAGGTCCAAACAAAGAGCTCGTCAACAAAATTAAAGAACTATTAGACACACGAGTAAGGCCCGCAGTAGCACAGGATGGTGGGGATATAACATTTCGGTCTTTTGAGGATGGAATAGTATACTTGCATATGCAAGGGGCATGTTCCGGATGTCCGTCGTCGACAATGACCTTAAAAATGGGAATAGAGAATTTATTGCGACACTATATTCCAGAAGTAATGGAAGTAAGACCCGTTGCAGCGTAGGGCTCAGTTTTTTTATGGTTGAAAGCCATCTGTTGGCGATAGACACAACCAGTGGCTCGTGCAGTGTCGCAGTGTCCAGAGGTGAGACTGTTTTAAAAACAAAAAAAATTACAGCAGACAAAGGTTATTCAGAAATCCTAATACCTTTAATTAATAAAGTTCTAATAGAAAATGAATTAAATATAAAAAAACTGGATGGATTCCTTGTTTGCACTGGTCCTGGCAACTACACCAGCTTGAGAGTAGCGATTTCAACTATCCGAGGTCTTGCGCTTGCCTGTAATAAGCCATCATGTGGTATATCTTTATTTGATCTTCTATCTACGACCCAAATAAAAGTATTAGTTCTGATAAAAGGACCTGCAGAAAAAATTTATGCTCAAAACTTTTCAAATGGAAATCAAGTTAATCCACCACGTTTAATGACCATGAACGAAATTGAAAAAACTAATGAATTTTATGGATGCAAAGCTATCGGTTACAGAGCAAAAGAAATCGGTAGACTGTTAAATAGCAAATCTAGTTTCGAATCAACAGAAATATCATTTAAAAAATTCATTATGATTGGACGAGAGAAATTAAAAACAAAATGTGGTAGACCCGCCCCTCTATACATAAAATAATTCAATTACAATGGACAATTTTGACAACAATTACCTAAATATTCCTCTTCATAATAACATATGTGACTACAAACATATCGCAAAAAAAATGGTTAAACTCTCGTCATCTTGTTTTCACAATAAGACATTATTCAGCCAACAAAGTATGTTTTCTTTTCTACAAGATCATAAGAACCATGTTTTTTTTAATGAAATCAGTTTAGCAATTATACAACTGTCCGATCTAGAAGCTGACCTAGTGACTCTAATGGTAGAACCTGAGCATCAAACAAAAGGTATTGGTTCAGCCTTGCTGCGCCTTATACTTCTTTATTTAAAAGATTTGAACGTGGAAAAACTATTTTTGGAAGTAGCAGTTAATAATAAAGTTGCTATCAGAATATATAACAAATTCGACTTTAAATCTTGTGGAATTAGAAAAAATTATTACTTAGAATATGGTGGGCTCAGAAGGGACGCGTCGATTATGGAATGCAATATATCAATAAAAAATGGAAAATTAAATAAAAAGAAGTTGCAAAGGCTATACCCTACAGGTTAGCCTACTTTTTTTTGAAAAAGACGCGTGTCAAAATATTGCGGATGAATTATTTTACCAAAATATAAATCAGGAGATAACAATGAAACTAAAAATGCTTTTAACAAGCACCTTTTTGTCGCTAGGGCTAATTGGCGCTGTATTCGCAGAACCAGCCATAATTTATGATTTAGGCGGTAAATTTGATAAATCTTTCAATGAATCGGCTTTTACTGGTGCCGAAAAATGGAAGAAAGAAAGTGGTGGCTCTTACCGTGAATTCGAATTGCAATCAGATGCTCAAAGAGAGCAAGCTCTTAGACGTTTTGCTGAGGCAGGGAACAATCCTATTGTAATGGCAGGATTTATGTTTGCGACGCCTTTAGCAGAAGTAGCAAAGGATTACCCAGATACAAAATTTGCAATAATTGACATGGTGGTCGACTCACCGAATGTTCGCTCTGTAATTTTTAATGAGCATGAGGGTTCATACTTAGTTGGAATGATGGCAGCAATGGCATCAAAAACGGGAACTGTCGGTTTCGTTGGAGGAATGGATATTCCTTTAATACGTAAATTTGCTTGTGGTTATGTGCAGGGGGTGAAAGCCGCGAATTCAAATGCTACAATCATTCAAAATATGACAGGCACTACTCCTGCGGCATGGAATGATCCCGTCAAAGGCACAGAATTGACAAAAGCGCAAATAAGTCAAGGTGCTGATGTTGTATATGCGGCCGCTGGAGGAACGGGCGTTGGGGTATTGCAGGCCGCTGCAGATGCAGACATTTTGTCAATTGGCGTTGATGCTAATCAAAATTATATGCACCCAGGCCAAGTACTAACTTCAATGTTGAAGAGAGTCGATTTAGCTGTATACAATGCGTTTTCAGAGGGAGAGAGTTTAACTACTGGGTTTAACATCATGGGACTCGCGGAAGATGGAGTTGGATATGCACTCGACGAGTACAACGAGTCACTGGTCAATTCACAAATGATTTCAACCCTTGAAACTGAAAAAGCAAAGATTGTTAATGGACAAATAAAAGTCCATGACTACATGTCAGATAATAATTGCCCAGTTAGGTAGAAAGAAATAGAGGTTATATAAGATGGACAGGACATTGTCCTGTCCATCTTTTGTTCACACCAAGGAATTAACCGGTGAGTGAAAAGCATCCGATAATAGAACTTGAATCAATATATAAATCGTTTGGATCAGTCCAAGCAAACAAGAATATTTCCCTAAAAATAAAATCTGGTACAATTCATGGTATAGTTGGAGAAAACGGTGCCGGTAAATCTACATTAATGTCAATTCTTTATGGCTTTTATAAGGCCGATAAGGGTCACATAAAGATTGAAGGGAAGAAAGTTACAATTGTGGACAGTCAAGCTGCAATTGATAAGGGGATTGGTATGGTGTTTCAACATTTTAAACTAGTTGAAAACTTTTCTGTTTTAGAAAATATTATTTTAGGAGCGGAAAGTGGAAAACTCATTTCCCAATCTCTGGCAACTGCAAAAAAAAGTTTGAGTAAACTTGCAAATGAGTATGAACTCAATGTTGACCCTGAAAGTTTGATTGAAAATATAAGTGTCGGTATGCAACAACGAGTAGAAATTTTAAAGGCTCTCTATCGAAAAGCAAAAATATTAATTCTTGATGAACCCACCGGTGTTTTAACACCAGCCGAAGCCGAGCATCTTTTTCGAATTTTAAAAAATCTTAAAAATGAAGGTAAAACAATTATCTTGATTACTCATAAATTAAAAGAAATTATGAGTGTGACAGATACAGTAAGTGTAATGCGTCAAGGTGAAATGACCGCAACTTTACAAACATCTAACACTAATCCCGAGCAACTTGCCGAATTAATGGTAGGAAGAAAAGTTTTACTGCAAATAGATAAAAAACCATCAAACATTGGGACGTCAGTACTCTCATGCCATAATTTGAATTATATTGATAGTAAAGGTATTCACCGTTTAAAAGATATTACCTTCAAGGTTAATCAGGGCGAGATACTTGGCATTGCTGGAGTGGCTGGTAATGGGCAATCAGAACTTTTAGAAGTCTTATCAGGAATAAAAAAAGCTAAAGGAGAAATTCTAGTTAACTCAAATAAAATTTCTTTAGCCTCCAAAGACTCTAATCCCCTTACACGTCGACATTTAGGAATCTCACACGTTCCAGAAGATCGACAAAAATTAGGTTTAGTGATGAACTTCTATGCTTGGGAAAATATGGCTTTAGGCTATCATCATAAAACTCAGTATAGGTCAAATAGAATTTTTATGAATAACAAGGCCCTAAAAATAGAAACAAATGAAAGAATCCAAAAATTTGATATAAGACCAAAAAATGGAACCTTACCAGCAAAAAGTTTTTCTGGCGGCAATCAACAAAAAATAGTGTTAGCGAGAGAAATTGAGCAAAACCCCGATCTCCTGATTGTCGGGCAACCCACAAGGGGCGTCGATATCGGTGCTATTGAATTTATACACAAACGGATTGTAGAACTTCGGGATAATGGAAAAGCAGTAATTTTAATTAGTGTAGAATTAGATGAAATTTTATCTCTTTCAGATAGAATTTTGGTTATGTTTGATGGGAAAATAATGGGTGAGAAAAAAGCCACAAATACTGACGAACGAGAGCTAGGACTTCTAATGGCAGGTATAGGGTAGATAACCTATGGATGTATTACCAAAATGGGCTGAAGTAATATTGATACCAGTAATCAGCCTTGCTCTATCATTTTTCATATCAGCGTTAGTAATAATTGGAATTGGTGAGGATCCGATCGCCGCCTTAAAACTCATGATTGATGGCGCGCTCGGTTCAACTTACGGTTGGGGTTATACCCTATACTATGCAACCAATTTTATTTTTACAGGCCTAGCCGTTTCCATAGCATTTCACGCCAAAATGTTTAATATAGGTGGTGAAGGTCAAGCCTTGCTAGGAGGTTTGGGGGTCGCTACAATGTGTCTGGCTTTTGAATGGCCACATTGGTCTATAGCATTGATAGCAGCGTCTTTTGGTGCTATTTCTTTTGGCGCACTTTGGGCTTTAATTCCAGCGTATTTACAAGCCCGACGTGGAAGTCATATCGTAATAACTACAATCATGTTTAACTTTATTGCAGCATCCCTACTAAATTACTTGCTCGTAAACCTACTGAGACCCGAGGGCTCTATGGATCCTGCTACAAGGAAGTTTAGCGAAGGAGCGCACCTTCCCACACTTCACGAAATGCTTGCTACTCTAGGGATACCTTTTTCAAAGGCTGCACCAGCAAACATATCCTTCTTCATTGCTATAATCGCATGCTTTTTCGTTTGGCTACTAATTTGGCGAACCCGTTTAGGATTTGAAATTAGGACTTTTGGCCATTCAGAGCATGCCGCGGAATATGCAGGAATTTCAAGTTATAAAATTATTGTGGTATCCATGGTTATATCTGGAGGTCTGGCTGGCCTTATGGCCATAAATAATGTTATGGGCGAAGCAGAACGTTTAGTGATGAATGCGGCAGAGGGTGCAGGTTTTATTGGAATAGCAGTTGCTCTAATGGGGCGATCTCACCCCGTCGGCGTATTTTTGGCGGCAATTCTATTTGGATTTTTGTATCAAGGTGGAGCTGAGTTAGCCCTTTGGACAACAATTCCAAGAGACTTAATCATAGTGATCCAAGCATTGGTAATCCTATTCACAGGTGCCCTAGATAATCTTGTTCGAATGCCACTTGAGAAAGTTTTCACTAAATTCAGGACGGACTCAGATTAATGGATTTTTTAACAATAATTCAAATCCTTGACTCGAGCATTCGCCTAGCTACACCATTGATATTTGCAGCACTCGCTGGGCTCTTCAGCGAACGCGCTGGTATCTTTGACATCGGTCTGGAAGGAAAAATGCTCGCGTCAGCCTTTTTGGCTGCTGCTGCTGCTGCAACATCTGGTTCAGTTTGGATAGGCCTTATCGCAGGGACACTGGCATCACTCGCATTTTCTGGTATTCATGGGATGGCATCAATTACGTTTAAAGGTAATCAGCTCATTTCTGGAGTTGCCATTAACTTTTTAGCAGCAGGAATGACCGTACTAGTAGCCCAAAATTGGTTCGCACAAGGCGGTCGAACACCATCTCTTTCCGGAACTGAGCGTTTTAACCCAATACATTTTCCTTTTTCGGAGCAACTATCTCACATTCGAATAATTGGTCCAATTTACTCAGAACTTTTGTCAGGTCATACAGTATTAGTTTACGTTGCTCTCCTCGCAGTTCCTGGAGCTTGGTGGCTATTATTTAAAACAACGTTTGGTTTGAGATTGCGAGCCGTAGGCGAAAACCCTGAGGCTTTAGACACTGCTGGAGTCTCTGTGATTAAAACTCGCTATATAGCTATAATAATTTGCGGTATTCTTTGTGGTTTATCGGGCGCATACCTTTCAACAGGTTTATCAGCTGGTTTTGTAAAAGATATGTCTGCTGGCAGGGGTTACATCGCCTTAGCAGCTTTAATATTTGCCAAATGGCGACCGTGGTATATTCTAACAGCCTGTCTTCTCTTTGGTTTTTTAGAAGCAATATCAAATCGATATCAAAATATCGAGTTATTTGATATTACTTTGCCAGTACAGTTTATGCAAACCCTCCCATATCTTTTAACGGTAATAATCTTAGCAGGTTTCATTGGAAAAGCTATACCTCCAAAGGCCGGTGGACAGCCATACACCAAAGAAAGATAATCATTGGTTAAACTTTATGAAAAAATTTTATCAGTATCCTTGCGAAATTTAACAGAAAGGTTTAGGGAGCCTTAAGTTGTAAACAGTCACTCAATTAACCATTCCCAAGCAAACATTAATAGAAGGTGCCCAATGCAAGTTTATTTACCAATTGCCGAGGTATCAGTAAATATATTTTTATTAATTGGACTAGGAACATTAGTTGGAGTCCTTTCTGGAATGTTTGGTGTTGGTGGGGGATTTCTGATGACACCTTTATTGTTTTTTATTGGAATACCACCAGCTGTAGCAGTTGCGACAGAGGCTAATCAAATAGTTGCTTCGTCGTTCTCAGGGGCACTAGCACACTTTAAACGGAGAGCAGTGGACTTGAAGATGGGTTTCATTTTACTATTAGGAGGGTTGCTCGGAGCATCTGTCGGTGTCTATGTGTTTAAACTTCTTACACAACTTGGACAAGTTGAACTGCTTGTAACCCTTTGTTATGTAGTATTTCTTGGAATTATAGGAATTCTAATGTTCTTTGAAAGTTTATCGGTAATAACTAAACAAAACCGTCCTCAAAAGATTACTAAAATCAAACGCCATACATGGGTACATCGACTGCCTTTAAAAATGAGATTCCGAACCTCTAATTTATACATCAGCGCAATACCTCCATTTTTAATCGGTATATTGGTTGGAATATTAGCTGCTATTATGGGCGTTGGTGGAGGCTTCATAATGGTCCCAGCTATGATTTATATCATTGGAATGCCTACAAAGGTAGTTATCGGAACATCCTTATTTCAAATTATTTTTGTAACAGCATTTACCACTATCATGCACGCAACGCAGAATTATACTGTTGATGCAATGTTAGCAATTTTATTAATCTTAGGTGGAGTATTTGGAGCGCAAATTGGAGCAAGGCTCGGAGTAAAATTAAAAGCCGAACAATTACGAATACTTTTATCAATAATCGTCCTTGGTGTATGCTTTAAATTAGCATTCGATCTTTTGATCGCACCAAGTGAGTATTACTCAATAATGATAGATACCCAAAAATGATACGACTTTACGCCCTTTTTCTATATTTTTTATCCTTGACGATTGTCCAAGCGAGTGACACGATAGTCGGCGGCCTAAGTTCAAAAAACATCGATATAAATACTACCTTTACGGGTTCAGATATTCTTATATTTGGCTCAATTAAAAGAAAAAATGATGGAGAAATTGTAAAATCGGATATAATTATAGAAGTTCTTGGTCCCAAAGTAAATCTAACTGTTCGAAAGAAAAAAAAGATGTTTGGCATTTGGATTAACAGTAATCCAATTAAAATTTACGATAGTCCAAGTTTTTACACGTTAATATACACAAAAAAGCCAAGTGAAATCCTTACCGAGCAAGAACAAAAACATTTTAAAATTGGAACGAAGAAATTTTTTAAATCAAGCGACTCGGAAATTGATTATGTGGATGCAGTCAACGCCAAAATTAGGATTAGGCGTAAATCAGGTTCCTATGTTTTCAATAGTAATTCTATTAACCTGAAAGATGAAACGCTTTTTTCAGCCCGTGTCTCACTCCCAGCAAACCTGAATGAAGGTGATTACGAAACAAAAATGTATCTAGTGCAAAATAAAAAAATAATAAATTATTCAACTGATATCATTAAAGTCAGAAAAATTGGTCTCGAAAAATGGTTATATAAGACAGCTCATAATCAACCGCTGTTCTACGGTTTGTTTTCAATATTCCTAGCTCTCTTTTTTGGTTGGAGCGCTTCAACTTTATTTCGGCGATTTCAAAAATAAGATCAGGGCCCTTCAAATATGTTTGAATTCGACAAAATATCATTTGAAACCTTTATTCCACCGCTTACATTTGCAATTCGATAATTAGTAACCCAAACAAGTTTTTGTTGCGCACGAGTTATTGCCACATAAACTAAACGTTTCCACAAAGGAATATTTGACTCAATCAAACCAGACTTTGCACTAGCTTCAATATCAGGAGCAAAAACTTGTACTTCTCTCCATTGTGAACCTTGCGCTTTGTGTATTGTGGTTGCAGCTCCATGCAAAAACACGGCACCCATCCCAGCGGCGCTCAAAATTTTTGGTCTTTGCTGACCAGTGCGTTCCATTTGAACTATTGATGCTACAGAAACAATTGGCTCCTTAGCCCCAAATACATAAAGTTTACAGAATCCATATTTATTTCCCTTTCCAAGGTAAATCACCTGCGCACCCTTTATCAAGCCTCGTTCTTCAAGATCAATCTTTTTTTTTCGATATTTATTTGGCAACTCAATCCCATCACAAATCAATGGTTCTCCCTTCATCAATGAACTCTCAGTAATATTAAACGCTTTTCGAAAAGCAGAAATTAACCTAATTCTTGTCTGATTTCGCCAAACAAGAACAGGGGATTCACACATAAGATTAGGACAAACTCTTGAGGAAACCTTAATTCGTTGATCGCTACGAGATAATTCTTTAATTTGACCATCAAAATCCATATACGTTATTTCGGGATCTCGCAAAAAACTTGCGAGCTCTAAAATTGGATTATCTTCTGTCTGTCGGTGAATTTTTGTTAAAAAAAATTTCTTCTTATCAGACAACTTATGAAAAACCATTTGACCAGATTGCTCTATAGGCGATAACTGGCCAGGGTCTCCAAAAAGAATTAAAACTTTAAACACTTCCTTTAAATCATTGATTTGCGTTTGAGTTAACATGGAACTCTCATCGATAATACCTATATCAAGAGGGCTATCACGCCGTTTCCAACCAATTATAAAATCAGATGTCCTGATACCAACTGAGGCAAATGCGCCTGGTATTGAGGGATGAGCACTAAAAAAAATTTTTATGTTATTTAATTTCTCATCATCAAAAGTTGCCAGTAGAGGCTTTCTTGCTTTTCCTTGTAACCAATCCGATATCATTTCATAATTGGGATCGTATAGTGGCGAGTACAGGATACGATGCAAAGTAGTCGCTTTCAATCCCAATGTTTTTAAAACTGAAACAGCCTTATTGGTGGGTGCAAGAACGGCATAGTATCGGTTTCCATCCTTCAATCTTGACTCGTAATCTACGTTGACAGAATTTACACCCTCCTTGTCCAAAAATTCTACTAGGAGCCGTAAAAGCTCAGTTTTTCCAGATCCAGCGTACCCCAAAACTGCCACAAGATTTTCTTCACCGTTATTATGTAGAAATTTTGCATCTACAGATTGCCGAGTTTTTATTTCATACTCGTTTAAGAATGCTTTTATTTTCGATAAGCACTCTTTTTGATCAAAAGAAAGTTCCACTAAGGCCCCTAAATATAATTAACACTCCTTATTATGATACAAAGGGATAGAGATGTTTCACCTAAATAAATTCACAACTTTCTTTCTACCATTATTTTTTTTATTTCTGCGATAGCTTTCGCCGGATTTAATCCCTTCGGGCACGTTTTAGTACAATTCATTATTGTATGGCACCGGTATAATTTAAACGGATCCTCAAGTTCGTCTAAACGAGCATCGGCTGCCTGATCTCTACTATCAATAATCCACCTATAAGCATTTAACAAAGCAGCAGGTCCTAAATATTTGTCACTGTTCCACCAATAACTAGGACAGGCTGTACTACAACTTGCGCACATAACACACTCGTATAATCCATCAAGCTTTTTCCTGTCCTCAATAGATTGACGCCATTCTTTTTTTGGTCTTTCAGTATTAGTCTCAAGCCAAGGCATTATACTGGCATGTTGATTATAAAAATTGGTCAAATCTGGTATTAAATCTTTTATCACTGGAAGATGTGGAAGCGGATAAATTTTTACATCTTTCTTGATATCAGCAATCCCAGACAGACATGCCAATGTATTTGTTCCATCGATATTCATAGCACACGAGCCACAAATACCCTCTCTACAAGAACGTCTAAAAGTCAGTGTTGGATCAATCTCATTCTTTATTTTAATAAGAGCATCTAAAACCATTGGACCGCAATTATCCAAATCAACATAATAACTATCTATTCGAGGATTAGACATGTCATCAGGATCAAACCGATAAATCCTGAATAACTTTACATTTTTTGATCCCTCAGCAGCTGGCCAAGTTTTTCCAACAGTCAATTTTGAATTCTCAGGTAACGTTAATTCAACCATTTTATTTCTCAACTCACAAATTAAATTCAATTAAATAATCAATCTATACCTTCAATAGATTCGAGCCTTTGGGGCTATTTTCGACAAATCGATACCGCCATGTTCTTCTTCCGTTAAAGGTTTTAATCCAACAGATCGATAAGACAACACAACTGGGCTGTTATTCTTTTTATCTGAGTTCATTGTCGCTAAAGAGTGCTTGCGCCAATTTACGTCGTTTCTTTCAGGGAAGTCTTCTTGGGCATGGGCACCTCGACTCTCCTTTCGAGCTTCTGCTGAAAAAATTGTAGCCATCGCATTTGGCATCAAATTTGTAAGTTCTAATGTTTCCATTAAATCAGAGTTCCAAATCAAAGAGCGGTCTGTTGTCTTTACATTTTTTAAAGAATCAGAAACTTGGGTCATTTTTTCACACCCTTCCAATAAAGTTTTATCAGATCGGAACACGGCAGCATCAGACTGCATAGTTTTTTGCATTTTTAAGCGCAGCTCCGCTGTAGAGGTATCACCGTCCGAAAACCTCACTTTATCAAATCGATCCATCGCATATTCTAATGAGTTTTTATTTAACTTTTTGTTTGAACTTGTTTTATCAACTATCAATCCAGCTTTAATCGCAGATGCCCGTCCAAAAACAACTAAATCAATAAGACTATTTGACCCAAGCCGATTTGCACCGTGAACGCTCGCACATCCAGCTTCTCCAACAGCCATCAAACCTGGAAAAACTCTGTCTGGATTGTCCGCAGATGGATTTAATACTTCACCCCAATAATTAGTTGGAATACCACCCATGTTATAATGAACCGTTGGTATAACTGGTATCGGATCCTTTCCCAAGTCGACTCCAGCAAAAATCTGAGCACTTTCTGTTATTCCGGGCAATCGTTCCGCTAGGGTTTCAGGTGGCAAATGATTTAAATGAAGAAAAATGTGATCCTTGTCAGGGCCAACCCCTCTTCCATCCCTTATTTCCATAGTCATACACCTTGAGACTACATCCCTGCTCGCGAGGTCTTTATAAGTTGGTGCATAACGCTCCATAAATCTTTCGCCTTCAGAATTTGTTAGATATCCACCCTCACCACGCGCACCTTCAGTAATTAAACACCCAGCACCATAAATTCCAGTAGGATGAAATTGTACAAACTCCATATCCTGCAAAGGAAGATTTTGTCTCGCAACCATACCTCCACCATCACCCGTACATGTATGCGCTGATGTAGCACTAAAATATGCGCGTCCATAACCCCCGGTTGCTAAAACAACTAGTTTTGCATTAAATCGATGTATTGTACCATCATCAAGTTTCCAAGCTATTAAACCTTGGCACTGACCATCTTCAGTCATTAATAAGTCAGTCGCAAAGTATTCTATGAAAAATTCTGCCTCGTTTTTTAAAGATTGACCATAGAGAGTATGGAGTATGGCATGGCCGGTTCTATCCGCAGCAGCACAGGTTCGCTGAACAGGCGGTCCTTCACCAAATTGGGTCGTATGTCCACCAAACGGTCTTTGATAAATTTCACCATTTTCGGTTCGAGAGAATGGAACGCCATAATGCTCCAATTCGTAAACTGCTTTTGGAGCCTCTCGCGCTAAGTATTCCATAGCATCGGTATCGCCAAGATAATCTGATCCTTTAACCGTATCGTACATATGCCAGTGCCAATGATCCGGCCCCATATTACTTAAACTTGCTGCAATTCCGCCTTGTGCGGCCACAGTATGACTTCTTGTCGGGAAAACTTTTGAAACACACGCTGTTTTCAATCCTTGCTCGGCCATACCAAGTGTTGCACGTAATCCGGCGCCACCTGCACCAACCACAACCACATCATAAACATGGTCAACATAGTTATAAGACTTCATCACTCAACTCCAATTATCTATAAAACGATTCGTGCAAGCGCCCAAAATAGTAACAAATTTATTCCCCAAAATGACGAGACATTCAGTCTCAACAAGATCTTTGAAATTCTGTCATCTTGAACGTAGTCATCAATCACTACTTGAGCACCCTGTTTAAAATGTAGAAGCGTAAGACTGATAAACAAGAATGTAAAAAAAGAACGCGTGGGGTTTTTGTAAATCACCACATTATATTCATAATCTGCTCCTATGTGCTGTACAAAGGAAAATACAAATATAACTGTTGCTGGTATCAAAATAATAGACGAGATTCTCTGAGTCAACCAATGAGCAGTTCCCTCATTTAAATTCGAAAAAAATAGGTTTAAAACCAAAGTTTTAAAGCGTCTCATGAAATTGACCAACTTTGGTATAGCGTAAAAATTGTTAAACATAACGATCCAACAAGCACGATATATGCTGATGGATTAATCCATTTTTCATCAAGACCGTATCCTGTATCCCAAACTAAATGTCTAATTCCCGCAAATACGTGATACCAGAGAGCCCACACTGACACCACTAAAATAAAACGAATAACTATTGTCTGGAATAAATCCTCAACGACAGCAAAGTAACCAGAACCCATCGACAAACCAATAAACCATATTATCACTAGCAGTAAGCCAATAAACAAACCTATGCCTGTTAGGCGGTGCATTATTGATAATACAGAGGTAAGTTGAGGTTTATAAATGGTCAAATGTGGAGACAGAGGCCGATTTTTTTGATGATAGACTTTCATTATATGAGCTTTCAAATAAGATGGTACTGATTACCACCACGTTTTTAATTTTAGTGTTAATTCATTTTATTACAAGAGCTTTGCGCTCAGTGAAATAAATTTCTCTAAATTGTTAACAATATGAATATTGATTTTATTGTTGTTATGCCGTTATAAATTCGATTAACCGGCGATATGAGTTACCAAGGTCCGCTAACAAGCAAAATTCAGTTACCAATTAGCTAATTAGCTAAAGAGTTTGATCATTAACAAGACTTAAGAACACTTCGGGCTTGATGAAAATTGCAAAGCAAGATAACAGTATTGACAATTTTGTGTAACTGGAGATTTCATATGAAACGACCTAAAATTGCGTTGATTGGAGCTGGGCAGATTGGTGGAACGCTGGCACATCTTGCTGCGATGAAGGAATTAGGCGACGTGGTAGTATTTGATATTGCCGAAGGTACGCCACAAGGAAAGGCTCTCGACATAGCTGAAAGCTCTCCAGTAGACGGCTTTGATAGCCATTTATTAGGAGCGAATGATTATTCTCAAATACAAGGCGCAGATGTTTGTATTGTAACCGCAGGTGTACCAAGAAAACCCGGAATGAGTAGAGACGACTTGTTAGGGATAAATTTAAAAGTAATGAAATCTGTTGGAGAAGGAATTAAAAACAATGCACCAGGTGCCTTCATAATATGCATTACAAATCCATTAGATGCGATGGTTTGGGCGCTAAGAGAATTTTCTGGATTACCCCATCAGAAAGTTGTTGGAATGGCCGGTATACTAGATAGCGCACGCTTTCGATTATTTTTAGCTGAGGAATTCAATGTGTCAGTCAAGGACGTAAGTGCTTTTGTGCTTGGAGGACATGGTGATACAATGGTTCCCTTGCCGCGCTATTCCACTGTTGGCGGAATTCCACTTCCCGACCTAGTAAAAATGGGATGGACATCGCAAGAAAAATTAGATGCTATTATTCAAAGAACGCGCGATGGCGGAGCTGAGATAGTTGGACTTCTGAAAACAGGATCAGCATATTATGCACCAGCGGCATCAGCTATTCAGATGGCTGAGTCTTACCTGAAAGACCAAAAACGAGTTGTGCCTTGTGCAGCATATGTTGATGGAGCATATGGGTTAAACGGTACTTACGTCGGGGTTCCAACATTGATTGGAACTCAAGGCGTTGAAAAAATAATTGAGATAGAACTTAACTCTAACGAAGCATCCGACTTTCAAAAATCCGTTGATTCCGTTACTGGACTAATCGAAGCCTGTAAAAATATCGATGATAGTTTAAATTAAACAATATTTTAATCGACGGGGCTTTTTGTGATCACAATGATACTTACAAAGTAAAAAAACATAACTTAATTTTAAAAAAACTTTTTTTTCGTCGAAAGATTCTTTTTCTACTGCGGTTTATCTGCAATACTGTATTTAAATTTAAATATCTGGGTTTTATTGAACAGCAGACTATTCCATATTTTAAAATAGGATAAAATCGAATGAATATTCACGAATTTCAAGCTAAACAATTGCTAAAAGAGTATGGATTGCCAGTTTTAGACGGTCGAGCAATATTTAGAGCAGAAGACGCTAAAACAGCATCCGGTGAGCTTGATGGGCCAATTTGGGTTGTGAAAGCTCAAATACACGCCGGCGGTCGAGGGAAAGGTTCGTTTTTAGAGGATAGTGCAGGTAAAAAAGGTGGTGTTAGAATAGCAAAATCTGCATCTG
>MDTB01202724.1_pt1 | contig 40461 bp, 36 predicted proteins | sample 811161 | NCBI WGS metagenome assembly MDTB01 (sample SAMN05326650, study PRJNA326480) | marine metagenome | isolation source: seawater | place: Mediterranean Sea | collected 2009 | reverse complement strand
CCTTGGCTCATGAAATCATGTTTTAAATTGCCTCTTATATTTTCAATTATTGGAATAATTTCTGTTCCTGCCACCCAAGTTAAACCAGACTCATTAATATTGAAATTTTTTATTGCTTTGATAAGGTTGTAAAAAATAAAGCCTAATAATGTAGCAATATTTAGCCAAATAAAATAATTATTATTTGATATTTTTTCTTCTCTTTGCATAACAAATATTTATAATTTATTTAGATTGAATTCTTAAAATATTAATTCTAAAAACTATATAAAAAATTAATACTGTTTATTGCTTAGTTTATATCCAAATTGATAATTGTAATAAAATTATAATAATAGTGTAATTCCAAAAATCAAAAAACCAAAAAATACAAGGAAAAACCCCTTAATGAAAAAAGAAATATTTAATTCTCAAACAATAGATTTGGAAAAAAATAAAAATATAAGAGAAAATATTTTTAATAATGTAGGAATAGCCAAGTTAAATCAATTTCCATTTAATCATGAAGAGCTTAGATTTTATTATGATGAGTTATCCTCTAAAATAAAGGAAAAAGCAGTAAGCGATGACTTATTACAATATAAAAATAAATGGAAAGAGATTGCCCTAATAAAAGATTGGGAAGTAACTAGAAATGGTCTTATCATGGAAGATAAGTTTAATAATATAAGGTCAAAATTCAATTCAGGTATAAGGTATATGTCTTTTTATTCTGCAAAACCTGGACTAATATTACATAAGCACAGAGATCTTACAGGTAATTTAATTCAAGGTTTTATTAGACTTCATATCCCAATCTATACTCACCCCGATTGTTTTTATATTTGTGGCTCTAAATTCAACAAAAGAAAAATACATGCTAAAGCAGGCAATGTTTATGCTTTAGACACAGGCTATTTGCATGGAATTATAAATTCAAGCCAAGTTAATAGAATTCATTTACTAATTGAACTTGAAGTAAATAAATGGTTACAAATATTTCTTCCTAAAAAGAATTTCAATTTTTACCTGCATTTTCTTGCTTTTATAGTAATTTGGACACCTCTTAGCATAATTAAAGATCCAACATTATTTTTAAGGATTTTTAAAAGTAAGTTTAATTATAAGGATTAAAAAAATTTTTAAAATTTTTACAAAAGATTATTTTATAGTTATTTCTCTTGAAAAAGCATTCAAAAGGTCAATTACATCCCAAATAATTTCAAAATCTAAAGACTTACCTATGAGGACAATTCTTTCAATTCCATAAGGTTTATTTTTACTTAAAAAATCATTCTATATTTCTTTTGAAATCCCAAAATATGAAATTGTCTGTAATCGCTTGTCTAAGATTGGGCACAAATCTCTATCATTGAAGAAATAAAAGTTTCTACAAAAAATCTCCTCGAAACTTTATCAGCTCAGAATGATATATTTTCCTTCTCTATATCTATTCAAATAGGAGATGATGAGTAAGCAAAAAAAATTAAGTTTTCTGAATGACTCATACTTAGAAGTAAATTATCTATACCTATTAAAGGAGCTTTTCCTGGAGCCGCATTGAGAGGAATATTCAATGGTTGAATATTTAGAAATTTTGATAATGAATTTCTAAAACAAGCTCTTGAGTATCTAAATTTTTTGAATGTAAATTCTGGCATTTTATCTTTCCATGCCATTTCTTCCTTGGAAATTTCTAGAAAAGGTAAATTATCTGGATAAATCCATGACTTTGTGTCTTCTGGAAAGTTTGAGGCAAATATTTCATTAGTTTTCCTAAAGTTATTAGATTACTTATTATAACGGCTAGTATTCAAATTATATTTTAAACTTTTCTAATGAATAAAAAAAAATTACCTTTTTAGAGATAAAATTAGAATCTAGTAAAGAAATTCAATTTAAGAATCTATGAATATATTAGTAGTTATTGATATTGCAAATAATGATTCTTTTTCTAGAGAGCCTTTTTTTATACTTGTTATTAATTTAATTGCTTCATCTTTAGCAGGTTATTTGTTGGGAATAATTTATATTAATTATGGGAAAACAATCTCTAATAGGGAAAATTTAGCAAATATATTCCCATTATTAACTACATCAACAATGATTGTAATCACTGTTGTGAAATCATCATTAGCGCTTTCTTTAGGTTTAGTAGGAGCCTTATCAATAGTAAGATTTAGAACTCCTATCAAAGAACCAGAAGAGCTTGTTTTTTTATTTATTAATATAGCTATAGGTTTATCAATAGGCGCTAATCAATATTTATTTTCAATAATTTCTTTATTAACTATTCTCTTAATTTCTTTTTTAAGGAAAAAAAGCAGATCAGTTAGAAGTAAATTTGGCTCTTTTTCAATTTTTATAAGATTTCCAAGAGAAATTGATAAAGAATTAATAATTAATAAGACTATTGAAAAAACTAAATCAACTATTTTAAAGAGTTATTCTCAAAATAATAATGATAAATCAGAGCTTGTTTTAAACATTACAATTGAAAATTATAAATCTTTTTCTAAACTAAGTGATGAATTAAATAATATATCTTCTGATATTGAATTTGATGTTATAGATACTTCACAAATCAGCGGTCAAAATTAATGCTTATAATTAAAGATCAAAAAAATGACATTAATAATTTAAAAAAAATTAAATCTAAAATTAATTTTTTATTTAAAGGTAAAAAAAAATATTTAATAATATTAAATTTATCATTTTTAGCTTTTTTACCAATTATTTCTGTTTTAGCTTATAAAAAATTACCTATAATTTTTCCAAATATTGCATATTTAAATAAAAATACAATATTTTTAGCACCATATAAATATCTTATTTCTTATTTAAAGCCGATTAATAGAATACAAATTGATATTAATACTGAGAATTCTAAAGGGCTTTCTAAAGACAGAAATAATGCAATTAATTCTGGATATATATTCCCTTCAATGAAAAATTTTTATAAAGCTAAATTAAAGTTAAATCAAGAGCCCTCAGTAGATATATCAATGAGGCTTAAAGGCGATTCTATAAGTCATGTTTCTGGCAATAAATGGTCATTTAGAATTAAAACTAAAAACAATAATACTGTATTAGGATTAAAAAAGTTTTCACTTCAGTCTCCTGAACGAAGATTTTTTTTAAATGAATGGTTATTTCATGAACTTCTTAAATATGAAGGTTTGCCTTATCTAAGATATGAACTAGCAGAAGTTTTTATAAATGGATCTTATAAGGGAATATATTCTTTAGAAGAACATTTTGATAAATTAACAGTTGAAAATAGTTTTTATAGAGAGGGGCCTATTCTTGCTCTTGATGAAGAAAATTGGTGGATTGAATATAGAAAGGGAATTAATTCATATGAAGTAATTGATTCTTATAATAAAGATACAAAGAAAAGGGATATTAAATTATTTGATAGTAAAAATATATTAAAAGATAAAAATCTTTCAGAACAATATCAAATAGCCTCATCAAAATTATCTAAATTTAAAAATAAGCAGTTGAGTGTAAAAGATTTTTTTGAGAAAGAAAAGTTAGTTTCCTATCTCTCCATAATTGACTTAATGGGAGCAAGTCATACATTACATTGGAATCAATTAAGGATTTACTTTAATCCAATAACAGAAAAATTTATACCTATAGGTTTTGATGCAAAGCCAGGGAATTATATAGGATATTTGACATATGAAAACTCTATATTTCCTGATAATTTTATCTTTGATATGGAATTTATAAAATCTTACAATAAATTTTTAGAAAAAATAACTTCTGAAAAATATTGGTCAGATTTCACAAATTCTATTGAAAATAAAAAATCAAATTTACTCTCTAATTTGTATAGAACATATCCTTGGTATAGTTTTAAAAATCTCCCTGATTTTGTCTCTTATAATAGAAAAGTTATAAGAAATTATCTTTATCCAAAATATCACTTAAAATCAAAAATTTATTTAGAAAAAGATTATAAATTAATATTGGAACTTCAAACTAATGCAGATTCCCCTTTAGACATAAAGGATATATATATTGAAAAAGTGAAAGTTAATAATCAAAAATTTGTTTTAAAAAGTCGATATTCCGAAAAGAAATATATAGAAATTGATGATAAAAATTTAGTTAAGAATATCCTTAATAATATTGGGAATAAAAAAAATATTTTAATCAATATTAAAAATAGAACTTTAGGAACTAAAAATTATTTTTTTTCTAATTCTTCTGCATATTTTATTGATAAGAATTTCAACCAAAATAAATTTAATATAATGGATATAATAGGTTCTGGAGAATTAAATATTAGTGATTTTAGTTTCATTAAATATGATAAGTCTAATAAAAAGATATATATTCCTTATGGAATTCATAAGATAAAAGAACCCTTATTTATTCCAGAAAATAAAGAATTAATTATAAGTAGTGGAGCAAAAATTATATTTGAGGATAGAGGAATGATATATTCTAAAGGAAATTTAAAATTTATTGGTACTAAAGAAAAACCAATTTATTTTTATGGTAATTCAAAAAATAGTATTATTGCAGTAATGAACGCAAAGGAGGAATCTATATTCTCTCATGTTATTTTTGATAATCTTTCTTCTGATAATTTAAATAATCTAAGTGGAGCTATAACTTTTTATGAATCTGATATAAAGATTGATGATTGTCTTTTTAAAAATATTCAAAGTGAGGATACTATAAATATATTTAGATCAAAATTTATTATAAGATCATCAAATTTTCAAAATATAAGATCAGATGGAATTGATATTGACTTTGGAGAGGGATCTTTATTTTCATTGAATCTAGTTAATATTGGTAACGATGGGATTGATATTTCAGGATCTAATATTTATCTTAAGGATATTGAAATAGAAGATGTAAGAGATAAGGCATTGAGTGTTGGCGAACGTTCAAAAGTTAAATTTAATAATTTAAAAATATCAAAATCATCAATAGGATTAGCTAGTAAAGATTCATCTCTTTTAATTGGACATAATTTAAATTTTAATTCTTTAGATGTTGGATTTGCTGCTTACAGAAAAAAAGAAGAGTTTAAAGGTGCAGAGATTATTATTAGTAACTATACAAATAATGAAAAGAATAAATATACAAATACAAAAAAATTATATTTGCTCGAAAAAGGTTCAAATATTAGTGTAAATGGTAAAAAGTTCAATTCAAATTCTTTTAGTGTAAAAGATTTATTTTATGGAAATGTTTATGGAAAGAAAACCTCTAGATAAATGAAATATAGAAAAGAGAAAAAGTTTTTAATTCCACTACATTACTATAAAGAGGCAGAATTTTATTTTAAATCTCATTTTTATAGATTTAAAAATCAATATCCCGATAGGCAAGTTAATTCAATATATTTTGATGATCCTAATTTCACTTCTTATAGTGATTCAATATCAGGTATATCTAAAAGATACAAATACAGATTAAGGTGGTATAAAGGAATCAATCAAAGTGATAAGTCTGTTTATTTTGAAAACAAATTTAAGTATGGCGAAGCTGGATCCAAGTATATATTTAGAGTTGGTAAACTTGATGATTTTCTGAGTTTGGAAAAAAAAAGTTTTAGGAAGAAAGTTTTAAAATCTATTCAATTAGATAAAGATTATAAATTAATAATTTCTAATTATTTAATGTCTTTGAAGATCGAATATAAAAGAAAATATCTTATATCTAGGGATAATTTAATAAGAGTAACTTTTGATAATCAATTGAAATATTCTATCCCAGGTAACAAACCATTTATCGATAAAAACTTTTTTATACAATCCAATTGTTGTGTTATAGAAATAAAATATGATAATGAATATACTCTTGATAATACTTTTAGTGATTTTTTGAATTCTTTGTCAAGAAATTCAAAATTCACTAATGGAATTGAATTAATGTATCTATAGTTATATTTCTTTAAAGGCTATGATTATAAAAAACATGAATTTTAAAATAGATCAACTAATAAATAAATTTTATAAAATTCCTAGACCAATAAAATTATTTAGCTTGCTATTATTAAGCGCAATAATTGTGCATATATCTTTTTGGGCTTTGGATTGGAAATATGGAGAGCTAATTTATTATCAATCAAAAGAAGTAGTTACTTACTCTGATTTATTGTCACCAGCAAAAGATGGAGGATATCTTGAATATTTTGAATATATTCTTTTAATTTGGTGTTTTATTCTTTCGGCTCTATGGGTATTTATAAATAAATTTTTTAAAGCTATTGTAATTCCATTTGTATATATTTATCTTTTTTTGGATAATTGCTTAGTATTGCATGAACATATTGGCTATCAAATAAAACTTAATTTATTTATCAAGTATAATATTTTAGTTAATCAAGATATAATTAGAATTCAAGATATTTCAGAATTAATATATTGGCTTTTAATAGCTATTCCTATTATATTTTTTTCAATATCATTCTTAAGAGATAAAAATAAAGAGAAAAGAAGTTTTGTAATAACGAACTTATTATTATTTTTTGGAATGGGTTTTTTTGGAATAATTTGCGATTTTATTGGAGCAATTTGGTACAATTTTTTTTATATTAATAATTCTTTATTTTTTGTTGTTTTTAATGCTTTTATTATATCTATAGAAGAAATAGGAGAAATATTGATAATCGCTATAGCATGTGTTTGGCTTTTTTATCTTAATTTCAATTATAAAATTTAGATAATTAATAAAAGATTTTTATTTTCTATTTAATAAAATATTTTTTTCTTTTAGAAACTCTTTAAAATCTTGATATAAGAAATTTAATCCAACATTATTTAAAAATTGCCAATCTTTGTATAAATACACATCATTATTTTTTGTATAACAAAAATCTTTATCACAAAACTTTTCAAAAGGATCATATACTAAAAAGTTAGGGTTCTTCTTTTCAAGTTCTTTTAGATGCATGATAATATTTTTTCTCTCATTATCTAAATAAATTCTAGATGTAACCAAACAATTTTTTTGTCTAGAGAATTCAGGTCTAAACCAATAATTTTTGCACAAATCTAATAAAAAATTTGGGTGATTAGGTAAAGGAGCGGTAACTATAATAAATGAATTATTTTTTTCTAATCTTTTTAAAATATTTTCTAAAGAGTTAATATAATTCTCTAGATTCTTCATGACATATTTTCTATTATCATTTATATTATTTTCCAATAGAAATGATTTTCGTAAATTACCTTGTTCATAAAAATACGACCTTAAATAAGAATTTATTATGAATATTAAGTTATTATTTTGTTCTTTTTTCAACAAAAAATTGCTAGTTAAATTCATTACTTTATAGCAATTTCTATCTATTAGATTTATTTGAGCAGGGTAAAGGCAATTATCTTTGCTTAAATTAAATGTATTTATTTCATTATCTTTACTAATTAATTGACTTATAGGAGACATATTATGATTTTGGTGGTCGCCTATAAAAATTAAAAGAGGAAGTTTATTATCAAAATAATTAAAACAACTTTTAAAAAATTTATTACTTACATTATCTTTCTCAAAATTATTAATAAATAAACTCGAATTTACTATATGACATTTATTATTAGATATATTTTTTAAATCTTCTTTTGACTGTTTTTTTGAAACTTTACTAAATTTTGCTTTTATTCCTCCTAAAAATAAATTATTAGCTTTATTTTTAGTGATAAAGTAAATTGATATAAATGAAAAAGAAATTGCGAATAAAAACTTGTAAACAATACCTAAATTTCTTAATGAAATAGATTTTTCACTTATTGGATTTTCAACAAATTCAAATGATAAGTACGATATGTAATATATTAAAATCACTTGCAAGGGGATTGACCACCAATGAATTCCAATTGTCCATCTACTTATAGATAAAATTCCCCAGTGCCATAAATATAGCTGATAAGATAATTTCCCAAATTCTTTGAAGTTTATTTTTTCCAAAAATTTATATATGTATTTTTTGGAATCGTAATTTGTAATTAACAATAGCGTTAATAATACAATTAAGGAATTAAGTTGATTGTTCAGATTATCTGGTAAATAAAGAACTAATATTAGAAATATGAATATAAAAAAAGTAGGGGTTTTTTTAATTATTGAAGAATAAAATAAATCTTTTTTTCTAATTAAGAATAGAATACTTCCTAATGAGAATTCCCAAAGTCTATTTTGAATTAAGAAGAATGAACCAAGAGGGAATTTAAAGTGGCTAAGATTGAATAATATATAGGAAGTAGTAGTAAGAACTAAGATAGCTATTAAGAGATTTTTATATGAATTTTTTTTATTGTTTCTGTATCCTGAAAACCAAATAATGAAAGGGAATAATAGATAGTATTGAGAATTTAAGCTTATAGCCCATGTATGAAAAAAAGGATTAAGTAAAGCAGAACTATTAAAATATTGTTTTGATTTTAAAAAAAGTGCTATATTAGAAAAACTGAAAAAAGAAGTTATTCCTAAATATATAGCCCCATTCGTATTAGTTTCTCTAAAAAAAGAATAGGTTATTGAAATTACAAGTAAAAATAATAATAAAGAAGGAATATATTTTTTAATTCTTTCAATATAAATTACATAAAGAAAAGTCTTAAAATTCGGCGAATTTATTTTAAAAGCTGAATTTACTATTGAATATCCTGAAATAACAAAAAGCATATCCATACCTAAATATCCATTTGGGATTATTCTGTTGTTAAAATGATAAATAATAAGTATTATGATACCTATCCCTTTAACAAGATCTATAGAATTAAATTGATCATTATTTTTTGTCAATTTTTGTTTATTTAGATGGAATAATTTAAAATATTTTTAAATAAAAAATCTTTTTTAAAAGTTTAAAAAATCTTTATTGTGATTTTATTCTAAACAAATGTTTTTAATATATATAATATTAATTTTTAATCATTATTTTTATTTATTTAAGAATCTTTTTTCTCCCTTTTAAATTCTTTTGCAGTAGCAGAGTCTCTACTAGAAATGCCTGTTCTCCTGATAACAATAAAAAAAGTTTTAATTAAGATTTCTAAATCAAATATAAAACTTATTTTCTCTATATAAATTACATCAAACTCTAATTTTTCTGGCCAAGATAATAAATTTCTACCATTAATTTGAGCCAGTCCAGTTATTCCAGGTTTAACATTATGCCTTTTTATTTGCCTATGACTATATCTTTCCAAATATCTTACTAGAAGAGGTCTAGGTCCAACAAAACTCATATCTCCATTCAAAACATTGTAGAGAGTTGGTAGTTCATCAAAAGAAGTTTTCCTCAAAAAAATACCATATGGTGTAAGTCTTTTTTTATCTCCTAATAAAATTCCATTTTTATCTTTATTATTATTCATTGTTCTAAATTTGTATATCTTAAAGATCTTATTTTTATAACCTGGCCTTTTTTGATTGAAAAAAATTGGGGTTCCTAGAAAAATATAATTCATCAAAACTATTACTAAAAAAATAGGAAACAAAAATACTATAGATAATAATGCGAAACAAATATCAAAAAATCTTTTTATGTTTTGATATGGTATTTGTAATTTATACATTTATTTAAAAAAATTTTTAAAACTAATTTTCATCGTTTATCCAATAAGACATTAATTTCTTGACATTTTTTTTACTGAAGTCTTTAGAGGCTTTTTTTGCATTTGAAGATAGTATTTCAAGTTCCATTCTTTTATTATTTAGAGTTTTTAAATTTTCAATTAAAAAATTTAAGTTTTTATATTTAGGCTCAATATTTATTCCACATTTATATTTTTTTATAAGATTTGCTAATGAAGAATCTTTATATGATAATCCTAAAATTGGCTTCCCAAATAACAAGGAGTTAAAGGTTTTACTAGGGATTGATTCTTTTGAAGCGAATTTGTCTAAAGCGACTATAGATAAATCAATAGCATCAAGGCTTTTTAAATATTCCTTTTCGTTTAAAGTTTTTATAAAATATAAATCTTTTTTCTTTATACCTAACTTTCTTGCCATATCTTTAAGTTTATTAAATCTTGACCCATTACTAACAATTATAAATTTAGCATGTTTACTAATTAAAGGTATTGATTGAATAATAAATTCTATTGGATGCGAAATACCAATATTTCCTGAATAGCTAATAAGTAATCTTTTTTTGTCAGAAAATTTTTCTTTAAAGGAATTTTTAATAAACTTATTACCAATGTTTTCATTAATTGAGAACCAGGGTTTTATTAATTTAACTTTATTTTCCCAATCACTTTCTTCTTTAATATATCTTTTTAAGGATAAAGACATTTCATTCGATAATGTAAAAACATATTCGGCTTTATTAAATGAAATTTGGTTTAGTTTTATCCAAATTTTAATAAATAATTTGCAGGGTAAAATTTTTGTAATTCTTGGGTAACGATTTTCTATTATTTCTGGATATAAATCAAATATGAAAATTGAGTAAGAGGATCCACCTATAATCCCTATTAGTGGGGCAAATGGTGGATTTGTAACGAATAATATTTTTTGAAATTTATTATTTTTTAAGTATAGAAATCGAATTAAATCAATTGTAAAAAATATCCAAGTATAAAATCTTTTTAGGATAGTTTTATTATTATATTTCTTACTTTTATGGGTAATTATTCCATTGTATTTATGTTGATTCGAACTGCCATAAAAAATGGTAACTTTATGATTTATAGAAGACTCAAAGACAACGTCATTGAATAGAGAACCAATACTTTGATTTACTAATAATAAATTTTTTTTTGTTTTCTTAATCAAAATATTTTATTATTTGGTTGCACTCTCTATGATTTCCTTAACTTTAATACCATAATTCTCGATTTGATTTTTATCTATAGTTGGATGTACTAGTAAAGCAATACTTGTTTCACCAAGTATTACAGCATTCTTTAAAACTTTTTTAGGAAAGAAACCATAATTTTTAAAGCATTTTTCTTTATATATTTCACTACAACTTCCACTAAAAGCACTATATCCGGAATCATTAATTTCTTGTATTATTCGATTCCTAGACCAAGATGTTTTTAAATATTTTTTATCGATATAGAAATAAAATTTATACCAAGCATGTCTTATGTTTTTCTTAGGCAGAGGGACTCTTAAGCTTTTCAATTCTTTTAAAATATCTAATAAGATCATCGCGTTTTTTGTTCTAATTGATCTCATTTGATTCAGTCTTTTTAATTGTATTCTCCCTATTGAGCTTTGTATCTCTGTTAACCTGAAATTTGTTCCAAAAGAATCATGTATAAATTTAAATTCATTAGATGAATTATTTGAAAAATAATTTAAGTAGTTTTTACCATGATCTTTGAAAGACCATATTTTTTCTTTTAATTCTTTCGATGAAGTAGTTATCATTCCTCCTTCACCTCCTGTAGAAATGATTTTATCTTGACAAAAACTCCATGTTGCAATATCACTAAAATTACCAACACTCTTTTCGTTAATTTCTGCTCCATGAGCTTGAGAACAATCCTCTATTAAAAAAAGATTGAATGCCTCAGCGATTTCTTTTATTTTGTTCATTTCTGCTGGCCAACCGCCTAAATGAACTACACAAATAGCCTTTGTTTTATTGGTAATAAGAGATTCTATAGATTTAGGACATATGCATCCTGAATTTATATCAACATCTGCAAAAACGGGTTTTAACCCCAGTAATACAGCAGAGGAGGATGTCGCAATGAATGTTCTTGGAGTAGTAATTATTTCATCACCTTCCTTAAGCCCTAGAGCAAGATAGGCACATGTTAAGGCTACTGATCCATTTGCCAATGCTATAGAGTAATTTATGCCTGTATATTTAGAGAATTCTTTTTCAAATAATGTCCCCTCTTCTCCAAATAAATAATTAACCTTGGATGATCTTAAAACATTAGATACTGCAATAATTTCTTCTTCAGAGTATTGAGGCCAATGATTTAATTTATTCATTTTCGAATTTTAATAATAAATAATTTGAAGTATTATCTTGAAAAGATTGATCTGAATGAAAAATAAAAAATGGCTAAAAGTCTTTTCATTGATGCTATGAAAACTAAATTTAAAGGAACTTTCTGAATAGTTATCATTGACATAATAATATCTTTCAAAGATTGCAAACTATTTTTGCTACTCAATCCATCATTATAAAAATTTGAAATAGGATGATGATCTATTAAGATTAAATTTTCATTATTCAAATTGATTATTGACTCCCAAAAATATACATGATCAGCACTAATCTTAAACCTAGTCCGAAACCTAACAATATTATATATCTCTCTATGGAAAATTTGAGATTGATGCATAGCGGCCATTCTATAACAATTGGTTCCTAAACAACTTTTAATACTTCTTACTTTACTTAGGAACTTTTTCCCATTAGTGTAAACATATGTAGACCCAAGTATTAATTTATATCTTGAATTCATATGTTTTTTTAATAATTTAAATACCCTATTAGGTGAGTTAATTTCATCTCCTCCATTCATGAAAATAAGCCATTCTCCTTTTGCTATATTTAAACAAAAATTCATTCCGTTATAAATTCCATTATCTTTACTAGAAATATAAGTGATTTCAGCTTTGGAAAGTTCAAATTTATCTTTTATAACTTTTATAAACGCTTCTAATTTTTTCCTTTCCTTGGGATTAGACCCTCCATCCTTAATTATCCATTCAATATTTTCATTTAAAATATCTTTTAAAGATTCATATGTTTTCTTAAGACCTTTGAAATCATTATAAGTAACACTGATTATTGATAAAAGAGGCCTATTATTCATTTGTATAAATAATTATTTTTATTAAATTGATTAATATTTTCTAATAATACAAAACCTGTAGTAGTTAAGAATAAAAGTAATGTAAATGTTCGAAAAAATATACTTTCTGAAGATATTAAATTATAAAATAATAATCCTAAAATATGAAATTTTGTTTGCATGGCATTGTGAATAAAATTATTGACTAATAGAAACCTTGGGAAAGGAATTGGAAGTAGTGCTAGATTAAATTAAGTCAATCCGAAAACATTAAAATTTAGAAGATAGAAAATCAGTCCTGAATCTATTAATGTTTGTTTTAATTCTTCACTATTAAATTTATATTTTGATGCGGTTTTCATTAATATAATATTAATTTTTATTAGTCTAGATCTATAGATATAATTATTATTATAAAGTCCATAAATTTTCATAGTGAATTCTAAAATTAATGTTTTTTTAATAAGTCTATTAATTTCTTTTTGTTTTTTATCATTAAAAAAAATTAATATTATTTATACTGGATTTAGCGAATTTGGATTATTAAGCGAATTTAGCTTATTAGAAGCAACTCAAGTCTTTGTATTAATTTTATGTGTTACGGAAACCATTAAATCAAGAAACTTAATTATTAAATGTACAAATAAATTAATTTTTATTTTAAGAAATTTATTTTTCATTTTTTTGATTTGGGAGGAGATAAGTTTTTTAACAAGATTCTTAATAAGAAATCCTATAAATAGATATGGTGAGTGGAATTTTCATAATTCAAATTTCTTCTATAGCATAATTTTTGAACATATTCCAATATTAAGGCATAACCCATTAACTGATGATTTGTATGGTTATATGCTTTTTAATATAATTGCATTATTCCTTATTGGTTATGGTTCATACTTCAACAAATTTAATGCAAAATATAATTTATTTTTTCTTAGTAAAAGATTATCAATTTTTTCTCAGGCTTACATATTAAATCTTTTATTAACTTATCTTTTACGTTATTTATTTCCTCAACTTAATTTCTTAATTGATTCTGAGTATATAGAATTATATATTTATATACTTTTACTTATTGATGTGAAATTAAAAAATAAAAAATTTAATAAATATATTAAAAAAAAAGATAGTTAAATCTTTCAAAGCTTTGATATTTAAAATATTTTTACAGTCATATTAATTTTAATAGTGTAATTAAGAGACTAATTAATTAATGAACAAAAAGAACCATAACTATCATTCCAGCTTTGTATATTAGATAATCAATTTGAAGTTTCTATAGATGAATCTTATGTAATGTATTTAATTAATACATAACACACCTTTGCATAAGAGATGGAGTTTGTTTTAAATTCATGAAATATTCTCTCTCTGCTAGTATTGAATTCAGATTATTTAAAATTCGACCCTCCATCCTTAATTATCCATTCAATATTTTCATTTAAAATATCTTTTAGAGATTCATATGTTTTCTTAAGACCTTTGAAATCATTATAAGTAACATTGATTATTGATAAAAGAGGCCTATTATTTATTTGTATAAATAATTATTTTTATTAAATTGATTAATATTGTCTAATAATAGAAAGCCTGCAGTAGTTAAGGATAAAATTAATGTACATCTTGGAATAACTATACTTTCTGATGATATTAAATTATAAAATAATAATCCTAAAATATGAAATTTTGTTTGCATGGAAGTGTGAATAAAATTATTGACTAATAGAAACCTTGGGAAAGCAATTGAAAGTAGTGCCAGATTAAATGAAATCAATCCAAAAACACCAAAATTTAGAAGATAGAAAAGCAGTCCTGAATCTGTTAATGTTTGTTTTAATTCTTGACCAAAGAATGTATATGATGATGGAGTTTCCAGGATTGTAATAATATCTTTTATTAGCTCTGACCTGGAGACATCATCACCACTAATAAATTTATTGATTTCGAAAACTCTAAAAGCTTTCTGTATAAATCTTTCCTGAAAGATATCTATATTGAGAAATGCAAATGTAGTTATGAAAAATAAAATTGTTAAACTAATGAGTAATTTTTTACTAATTCTTATATTTTTAAAAAATCTTTTTACGTAATTCAAAATATTAGGAATTAAAGCTATAAAACCATATAAAAACACTCCCCTTGATCCTGTTAAAAGAGCTCCTAATAAAATTAATCCAATTTGAAAAGTAAAAATTGATAGTTGAATGGTACTTATTTTGGAAATTAAACTGTTTGTTATTAATGAAAAAGTAATTACAAATAGACTCATCAGAGATATTCCATATAAATGAGGATCAACTCCTTCAAAAGTAAGAGGATAAGAAAATCTTGGTAAATCTAGAAACTTAAATTGAATTAAACTAAATGTTACTAAAACAGATCCAGTAAAAGTTATTAACTTTAAAATAAATACTTCAGGAATATTTTTGTTTTCAATCTTTTTTTTAAAAAAATAGAAAAATAGTGTAGTGGTAATAAAGAAAAGAACACTTCTTAGAGAGACACCAATGTTAGTAATAATAGTAGAATTAGAAAAATTTGATATAAAAGAAATGATTACAAAAATATAAAATATAAACATAAATATATTTTGAGGTTTTTTTATTTTTAAATCTATAAAAATTTCTTTGAAAAAATATATATAAAATAAAGGCAAAAAAGAAATATCAAAGAAACTAAATTCACCAATATTTATACATGCTGTTAATATGAATATCAGAGGTAGAAGGTTAATTGGTAAATCCACTATCATAATTTATTATCTTGAAAAGTTTTTTTTAAAATTAATATCTATTTTTCTAAATCCGCAATATATTCTATGAAGGTATCTAAAACTTAACCCAAAAATGATTATATGAATTCTTGAAAATAAATTCAACCTATCAAATGATCTATCAAGAGATTTAATGATTTTAAATCTGTTTGTATTTTGAAGTTCTATATTCTTATGCCTTAATCTGTAGTTTTTTAAAATTTCCTTGACTGTGTTTTCTCCGCTGTAAGGTTTAATATATTCAAGCTTTAAATTTCTTTTTTGATTTTCAGAATTTAATTTATTGATTACTTTAATTAGAGCTTTTTTCATATTTTTTAAGTTATTTACATGAACTAAATTGCTATCTTGGTATTTGTAAAATTTGTGCCCTATAGAAGCCCATGGCGTATTGAGTACAACAGCATGGGCTCCGGTAGATAAAGACTCCAATATAACTTTTCCAAAAGTCTCACCAAAAGATGAAATATGAATAAAAATATCAATTGAGCTATGTAATTTGAATATTTCTTTCCTATCCTTATTTGGTTCTAAAATTTTGATTTTTGATTTTAAATAAGATTTTTTTACTCTTCTAATTGTAGAATTAGGGGCACCTATTAAAACTAGTTTTATTTCTGAATTAAGCTCATAAAGATCTTCGAAGATTTCTATAAGATATTTACTCCAACTACCTTCTGCAGGTTGTCCTATTCTACCTAATGTAATGCACCGACTTTTTTTATAATATTTATTTTTAATTGATTCCTTAAAAACATTTTTTATTTCATCTAAATCAAAGGGTATTCCTATCAAAGATATTTTTTTATTTCTTCCACCTTTGTTTTTATAAAGTAAATGAGACCAATCACTAAGGAGCATTAAATGATCTGAAGATTCACTTATTTTTGTTGGTAAACCCCAAATAGAAAAACATAACTTCCAAGCACTTCTTAAATTAATTAAGTTCTTTACATTATTATATGTAATAGCATGGTCTATAAATACAATTATATCTGGACTCCATTTATAAATAATATCTTGATGATCTTGGAAATATAATTCAATATGTTGGAAAAAGGGTTTAATGTTTTTTAAATCTTTTTCTTTAAATTTATCTTCTGTAATGAAGACTTTACTTTCATGATTATTATCCTTAAAATTATTTGCCAAAATTTGTGCTGTTTTTTGAACTCCTCCATAAGAATTATTAAAATAAGAAATAACTGTAAGAATTTTCATAGATTAAATTTCTAGGCTATTAAATTTTCAGATTTATTTCCTATTTTTTTGGAACAATATATCACTTTGGATTATTCTATGATCGTCACCTTTAATATGTGAAAAGGCAATAGGTGTAAAATTATTTGACCTCATAAAAGGTAAGACCTCTTCTAATAAACATCCGCCTTCATTATATTCAACGTAACTAACTTCAAGCTGAATAAATTCAGTATCCTTAATGCAATTTTGTGCTCCCTTAAGGATTATTAATTCTGCTCCTTGAGCATCAATCTTTAAATAATTAGGGTTTTTTATTTTCCTTTTCTTTAGAAAAAAATCTAGTGTTTCTACGTCAATTGTTATCTTATCTTGTTTTGAATATATTTCACCTTTTTCTTTGAACAAAGAATCACCGCTTTCACACCTTTTATAGAAATTTTGTTTTTCACATTTATCTCCCAAACAAACTTGGTTAAAGAATACATTTCTCAAATCTTCTTTTGGATAATTTACAGCATCAAACTGATAAACAATTGAGTTTGGAAATAAAGATTTTATATCTTTTGTCCATTCACCTTTATGGCAACCTATATCATAAATTACTTTTATGGAATTCTTATTTATTTTGCTTTTATCAAGTAAGGTTTTCAAAGTAATATTGACGCCTGATTCAGAATAAAATTTTTCAATAATTTTAGAAAATATACTATTTAATATTATATTTCTTTTTAAATTTTGTTTTATTTTGGAAAACATGCTCAATTTTTAATTAATTATTGAATGTAATATTACCATCAATATAATCTTTTTTTAAAAATTATTTTTCTCTTTTTGGTTTTGCAACTAAGCCTGAAATAATTACAGGATAATCTTCATCATTAATCATTATAGTCTTAACTGGCAAATCCTCTTTTACAATTCCTAAAATCATAGAACTGGCTACCGATGCATTTCCATAACTTTGAATTTCTACCGAATTGAAGTATTTGTATAGGCTTAGGTATAAAGATTTTTTAGAAAATCTCCAATAATCTCCCCATCTATCATTGTCAAATTTTGAAAGACCCGATAGACCACTTACCGTTATCAAACATTTACCTTGATCGCTAGTAAGTTTCGCTATATTCTTAATAGCAGTTTCAAAGTCATAGATTACGTTAAGTACATTTGTGACAATTAAAGTATCAAACTGACCTAATTTATTGATTGATTCAAATTCTAATAAATCTCCTCTGAAATTTTTATAGTCTCTATTTTCCTTCCCTCTTAATACATTTATTTGATTTATATTGGCATAATCTTTTGAATATAAATTGTCTCCAATTTCTAAAATTCTTCCTTTTATATATTTTTTATTAGATTTTATAAATGATTCAATATAATATCTATCTATTGGAGACCCTCTTTTAGATCCAAAATCTCTTTCTATTGGATATCCATTTAATAAGGATGTATTGATTGATATTTTTTTTCTGTAAAAAATTTTTTTAAATATTTGTATTTCTCTAAATATTATTCTTAAATATTTAATTAGTATTTTAGGAATCATCATATTATTTTCCTATAAGTATAAATCAATAAATCTTTAGAAATATTTCTTAAATTAGTATGAGATACTTTTTCATAAATATGAAGAGGATTTTTATATTCTTCAGATAGTGAAAATCTTGGAAACATAAATTTGTCATTATTAATAAGTGAATTTCTACTAATTGTTGATACAGCACTAAAATAATTATTTTTTTTCAAAATTGACATATCTTTTTTCGTAAAATCTTTTAGACCTCCAAATGGATAAGCAAAATGATTAACCTTATATTCAAGGTTTTTCTCAAGGATATTTTTTGAATCTATTATTTCAATATTTCTTTCTTCATTAGAACAATTACTTAATCTTTTATGAGATATTGTATGAGAACCTATTGTCACTAATTTGTCAGAACTGATTTTTTTTAATTCATGCCAATTCATGAATAACCTTTCTCCAAGTCTTTTGTGTGTAAATTTATTAAACTTATCTAACTTTTTAAGATCGAAAACGTTATCTAATATTTTATTTCTTACTTTCAAAAACTCAGCATTTTCTTTAGGGTCATTGAATATTTTATTTTGATAAGACTCATAGTTATCACAAATGTTATTGCGCTTTAAATAATTTTTTACTAAATAATCCTCTAATAAAAACCACCAAGGCAAATTTTGATTGTTTATAAAATTTGTAGTAACATATATCGTAAATGGTATATTTAATTTTTTAAGAATTGGATAAGCAATATTTAAATTATCGAGATATCCATCATCAAATGTTATCGAAATATAATTTTTTTTATTATTAGAGTTTAGGTATTTATCAAGAGAAACAAATTGCTTTTTTTTCTCTTGCATATTTAAAATAAATCTCCTCAATGTTTTTGTTTTTGTATACAAACTAATATTCGCTTTAAATGTTTTTGGTAGGCTCTCGCTTACCCTATGAAGAGTAATTATCATTTTTTTTCTATATTGAATAAATAAAATAGAATCTTAAGAGAATAATTTTTAAAAAGTTTGAATATTTTTCGAAAATTAATTTGTATAAAAACTGTGTAAAAACATTTATTATCAAGTCTCTTATCGTTTTTAATTACCTCAGGTCCAATAAATTTTCTTAATTCATATTTAGGTAAGTTTGCAAGTAGAGATGATTTGTCTTTAAAATTTGTACCTTCTGAATCAACTCCAATATTAGTTACCAAATTCAACATCGGTGTCACAGTAAGACCATTATTTTTCCAAATGCATGCTGACCAAGGGTATGCCCATGAATCGATTTTATTGTTATAAACTTTGTCCATAATTTTATTCCAATATAGTCTTTCTATAATGTCAGGATGCAAAATTTTCCATTGGTAACTTTTTTTTAACTTTGGCCAGAATTTAATATTCTTATCAAATATTTGCCATCTATCTTTCCAAGTGGCCCAACCCCAACAATGAGAATATTTTGAATAAAAGTAACTTTGGTTTTTTTTATGTATGTTTTTTATAAAGCAATCTCCCGTGATAGTAAAAATATTCTTCTTATTTCGATACTTATTTAACATTTCTTCGGCAAATTTCAGAAAAGATACATCAGGAATACAATCTTCTTCGAGTATTATCCCCTGATTTTCAAAATTAAATAGCCAAGATATACCTTTTGAAATTCCTTTTTTACATCCTAAGTTGAAATTCTCATATTTTTTATTGACTTCACAAGGCCAATCTATTAAATCATCAACAACAGCTTTTGATTCTAAAACTTTTCTTTTACATAAATCAGTTTTGTCAGGGCCGTCAATTGATATATATAGTTTCCTTGGTCTTGCTTTTTTTAATTGAGAAAGTAATTTTTTCAGTTTTTCAGGCCTTTTCCAAGCTAATATTAAAATTGGAACTGGAAAACTCATTTTTTTATATAAATTAAACTTAAAGTTGTAACCATAATGATAATCTAATTTTAAAATTATAAATATGTCAACACAAAATCTTAGAATATTAGCAGTTTCAACTTCTGATTCAAAAGGGGGTGCATCTATTGCGGCATTTAGATTACATAATTCTATTAATAAACATTGCAAAGAAATAGAATCAAATTTATTGGTGGCCAGAAAATATAGAAATCATAAAAACATTATTCCTTATTACTGTAAATACAAAAAACTTATTTATTTCTCAAAACTATATTTATCAAGGAGAATTCAGTCATTACAGAGAACTACAAATTCAATTGCACATTCAGGAAACTATTTCCCTTCATTTATACATAAATATATTAATAAATATCCTACAGATATTATTCATCTTCATTGGGTCCAAGACGAGTTTCTACCTGTTAATTCAATTTCTAAAATCAGAAAACCTTTGTTATGGACACTTCATGATAGTTGGCCTTTCTGTGGTTCAGAACATCATCCAAAACTTAATGATAATAGATATGTTGAAGGATATAAAATCAATAATAGAGAAGAAATATATCCAAAATCATTAACGAATTCATTATTCAATCCTGATTTAGATAGCTTTAATTGGAAAATGAAGAAAAAATTATCAAATAAAAATATAACATTTGTTGCGCCATCAACATGGATGAGAAAATGTATATCAAAATCTTATCTTTTTAAAAATAAAAATTGTGAAATAATTCCTAATCCTGTTCCTGAAATTTTTTATAGTGCTTTTAAGAAAACTAGAATATTTGCTAGGAAATATTCTAATTTACCTTTAAAAAAAACTATTATTATTTTTGTAGCTAATAGAGCTGAGTTAGATGTAAATAAGGGTTGGTATTTGTTAAAAAATATATTAAAAGAATTGTCAAGAGTTTTAGATTTTCATTTATTAACTATTGGAGGAGATTGCAAAATTGAGCTTTTTGGTAAATGTACCCATGAAATAAAAAAAAGGGTTGATTCGGTTACTGATCTGTCTCTTTTGTATAGAAGTGCTGATTTACTTTTATTACCATCATTAATAGAGACTCTTCCCCAAGTTGCAACAGAATGTATATCAACTGGAACTCCAGTAATTGCATTTAAAGGTTCCGGTACCGAAGATGTAGTAATAAAAAGGATAACAGGCTTACTAGTAAATAGATTTGATGAAAAACAATTTTATCAGGCTATATTAGAAATCATTTCGATGGATAGGGAAAAATTTGGCAATAGTTGTTTTTCTTATTCTTTTTCGAATTGGAGGGAAGAAATAATTGTTAATAAATTTAGAAGTTTGTATTATCAAATTCTTAAAAAAAATTCTTAGCTTTTTTTATTCAAGACTCCTTCATTTATTATCCAGTGCTCGTCAAAATAATTTATTATATTTTGATCGTGACTTGCTGCTATTAAAACCCTATTTTCTTTTTTGATAAATTCAATTAAAGCAAAAATAATTTTTTGAGAATTATTTGAATCTAATGCTGAAGTAAACTCATCAAGGATTACTATTTTGCTTTTATCATAAAGTGTCTTAGCCAATAATATTCTTTGTATTTGTCCTCCGCTAAATTCTTTTCCAAATTCTCCTACTTTAGTATTTATTCCATTTTCTCTTTTCTCTAGCAATTCGTTAAGTGCACAAACTGATAGAACTGTTTTTAATCTTTTTTTATCAATTGTATCTTCTTTCTCAACTATATTTTCTAATATCGAGCAATCATATAATTTATTATTTTGCCCTAAATAACTAAAGTCAATTTTTTCAAATTTTGTATTCTTATTTCTTATATAATTTTTATTAATTATTATTTTACCTGAGTTTGGTTTCCTAAGATTGCATAACAAATCTAAAAAAGTACTTTTACCTGCTCCGCTTGTACCGGTAATAACAATAGTTAAAGATTTTTTTATCTGGAAATTTATATTTAAACCTTTCCAGTCAGAATTCGAATGATATTTATAACGTACATTATCGAATTTTAGGATGAAATCTGGATGATTTTCTTTAATAATCCAATTTTTAGAACTTACTCTATTGTGTATCTCATTAAGTTCTTTCAATCCATCAAATGTATAACTATAAAATAAAGTATTATTTATTAGAGTAAATAAACCTTGAAAACTTGGAAGAATTCTTATGAATGTTAATCCCATTACAACTACTGCTTGAATACCTTCTCCTCTGCTTAGCTGTATTAGGATACTAATTATTATAATTCCAATTCCTTCGACACCATATTTTGTTATTGAGTTTGCCGAAAAATTTATAGCAGTAGCATCTCTTAGTAGTGAGTCAATTTCCTGGTACTTTTTCTTATATTTATTACCTTTTTCATGTATTCTAATTTCTTTCCCTGACAAAATAGATTCTTGAGTAAGTAACACTATTTCTTTAGATTTTATTTTTGCAATTTCTTTTGAGCTTTTTGTATTTAATCTTGTAATTTTGTTGACTAAATAATACCCAATTAAAGTAAATAATAGAGCGGTAAATCCTTTAATACCAGTAAAGTAAAGAGCTCCTAATATAACAATAAAAGCCCCTCCTAATAGTGAAGTAATGCTTACAAGGCTTAAAATAAGATTATCTCCCATTACACTGACGTAACTAATCCTTGTTAAATAAAAACTTGAATTTTTTTTGTCAAAATCTTCGAAGTTCATATCCAGTGTGGAATTATAAATTTTTTGACTAGCTTTCGTTGTTAATTTTGCTGCAGCCTTAAAGGTATATCTCGTACCAAATATCCTAATTAGAGTGTTAGTAATAACTAAAAAAATTGTAATTATTAAATTTGGTGAATTAACTTGTTCAGAAAATATACTTTTAAAAATCCATAGAATTATCAAGTCAGAGAAACCTATAAATAAACCGATAATCAAGGCAAATATTAATGTATTACGACTTTCCTTACCAAGAAAATAAAAGAACCATCTCCAAAATCTCAAAAATCTATAATGATGTATGAAATTTGAAGTAATTTTTTTAAACATAAATTATTTTCGTAATTAGTTTGTCTTATCCCTTTTGATTATCTTACATCAGATTTACATTCATGATATGGAACAGATGTAATGCTAAATTAGTCTTTATGAATTTAAATAATTTAAGTTTGATTCTAATATAATTATGCTTATTTTATATAAGTTTATTACTTTTTTTAGATCTATATCTGTAAAGAAAAAAAGGTTAATAAAAATATTAATTGATTTTTTACTTATAAATATTTCAGTAATTTTTTCCTCTTGGATTATTCCTGAATATATTTATCAAATTAATTATCTTTTATTTATTAGTATTACTTCATACCTATTCATTGGTATTCCTTTATTTATTATTACAGGACAATACAATGAGCTGACTTCTTATATCTCAAGCTTTTCTCTATATTTGATTGCCATACGAAATTTTATCTTTGTAGTTATATTTGGGATTGTCACTAATTTATTTATTGGTGGTGGAATATTCAAATTCTCAATAATTTTTTGGTTTTTAATTTCATCAATGCAATTACTTGTGCGTATTTTTATTAGGGATATTATTTTAAATGTAGAAAGAATAAATAAGACAAATATAAAAAATGTTGCAATATATGGAGCAGGTTCTGCAGGTGCGCAATTAAATATTTCTCTTTTTTTATCAGGTAATTACAACGTGAAATTTTTTATTGATGATAATAAAAGAATTTCTGGAATGAGTATTGGTGGTGTAAAAGTTTTAAGTCCAGAAAGAGCCATGAATCATATGGCAAATATTGATAAAGTTTTTCTTGCAATTCCTTCTCTTAGACCAAAGAGAAAAAAAGAGATAATAAATTTTTTATTAGATTTTAATTTACCCGTAATGGAGGTGCCTTCAGTAAATGAGATAATATCAGGAGAAAAATCTATTAGCTCAATGAGATCTATAGATATAAATGATTTACTATATAGAAATATTGCAATTACTTCAAAGGATATACAAAATAGCTGTATTCGTGAATCTGTAATTTTGGTAACTGGGGCAGCAGGTTCTATAGGCTCTGAGATATCTAGACAAATTTTAAATTTAAAACCAAGGAAGGTGATTTTGTTAGATCATTCAGAATCTGACCTATATAAAATTAATTTAGAGCTTGAAAAAATTTTTATTGAACAAAAAATTAAATCTGAATTTATTTTGGGTAGTGTTGTTGATAAATTTTTTATGAGAGAATTAATTAAAATTCAATCTATTAATATAATTTTTCATTGTGCTGCATACAAACATGTTCCAATTTTAGAAGCAAATCCTTTAGTGGGTATATACAATAATGTGTTTTCTACGAAAATTATTTGTGAGTGCTCTGAACTCCCCAGTATCAATAAAATTATTTTGATTTCAACAGATAAAGCTGTAAGGCCTACAAATGTTATGGGTGCATCAAAAAGATTAGCGGAATTGATAATACAGGCTTATGACGATAGAGAAAAGATTATAAGTAATACTCAATTAATAAACAATCCTAAAACTTTTTCAATTGTGAGATTTGGAAATGTTCTTGGTTCTTCAGGTTCTGTTGTACCCCTTTTTAAGTCTCAAATTGAAAAAGGTGGTCCAATTACATTAACTCATCCTGAAATAGTAAGGTATTTCATGACAATTTCAGAGGCAGCTCAATTAGTTTTGCAAGCTGCCACATTATCTGATGGGGGCGACTTATTCATTTTAGATATGGGTAAGGCAATATTAATTAAGGATTTAGCTAAAAAAATGATCGCTTTATCTGGATTAACATTAAAAAATAAAGACAACCCAGATGGTGATATTCAAATTATTATTACGGGTTTAAGGCCAGGAGAAAAAATTAGGGAGGAACTACTTATTGATGGAAAATCTATACCTACTTCCCATCCATTAATTTATAAGGCTATTGAAAGCTTTATTAAATTTGATGAGTTGTCTCCAAAATTAGACGTTCTTGAATCGGAATTAAAAAATAATAATAAGAAAAAAGTTTTTTCTAAACTAAAAGAATTAGTTCCAGAATGGAAAATCAATAAAGATTGACATTAATTTTTAAATCAAAAATCCCTTTAATTTTTATCCCAAGTATTTCGAATCTCTTCAATAAAATAAAAATTTCTTCTAGTAAAATATCAGAATCTTCTATTATTAAATGATTTTCATAATTAGCGCATAAATCTGATAAATCATCCTGAAAAATAAAGATTCTTTTTTCTTTTTTGTTAAATTGAGCTAAATAATTATTAACTATAGGTAATACAAAATCTGATTTTCCACCAAAATAAATTAGATTTACATTTTTTTCCTTGGAACTATTTATGATATCTTCAAATAATTTGTTTTTTTCAATAGTTTTATTATTATCTAAAATAAAAGTACTAATAAATTCAGAAGAAAAGGTTTTTTCAATAGTTTCTTTCTCAAAAACCAATCCAGATAAAACTTCTTTTAGTTTTGCAATAATTGATCCAGTAATAATGCCAAGAAATAATGCTATTAACAAGATTCTTGTTTTATTTGGCTCAACATAGGAACTCTTGAGTTGAGGTTCTGTAATTAATTTCCATGGATCAACAATACGGGATTTTTCAAGTTGAATAGATCTTAGTTGATTCTCCATACCAATTAATGTTAGTTCATCTCTCTCAGAATTTCTTAGTAATTCTCTGTATTTAATTAAAACCTCTTTAGGTCTTGAAGCGGATTCTATTTTAGCTTGAAAAGCAAATTTCTTATCCTCAAGAAATGTTATTGCTTTTTCTTTAATTAATTGACCTAGTACTTTTCTTTCTTCTTTAAGAAGATTTAATCTTTTATCATTTTTCTTATACTTGAATTTAAGTTCTAAGAAATTAAGTTCATTTTTTTCTATTATATCTTTAATTTTTGAACTTGAAAATTGTGGTATTTCATTAAAAACGAATGAAATAATATCTTTATCATTGTCAAAATCCTTAAGTTTTTTTAAATTCATATCAATAGTTTTTATTTCATTAACAGCATTTATTCTTATTCTCTCAATATCTGAAATTATTGGGGATGATTGGCTACTCTTAGTGTCAATACTACTTTTTGACTTGTAGAGATTTTCTATATTATTAGAACTTTTATTCGTATTTAAAATTGTTAAATCTTTATCGATTGCATATTCTTGAACCTCCTTAATAGATTTATTAGATTTAAATCTAAATTCTTTTATCTGCTTTTCTAGATAATCCTCAGCTAATTTAAATACTCTTTCCTTATTGGCTCCAGAATATTTTTGATATCCTAATGATATTTGTTTTAGTACAGGTAATATTCTTTCTTTTTTTGTATCTCGATATTTAATATTTAATATGGAAGTTTTGTTCCTTAAAGATATTTTTAAATTACTCTTAAAGCTTGAAAAGTTTAAAGGGTTATTATTTTGATTAGAATTTAATCTTTCATTTTTTAAATTTTCAAAGATAGGCAATAAAACTGATGAACTTTGAAGAATACCTACTTCAGTATTTAATGAATTAGGTTTGGCTAGGTTTTGTAGATTTGCAAAATTAGCTATTGAACTAATATTCTGAGGTATTTGAATATTTGAATTACTATTTTTACTTTTTTCTATAACAATTTCAAATTGTCCTTCCCAAACTTGTTTTCGAGTTTGAGCAAAAAATATTCCAAAAATTAAAAATAATATAGATGAATAACTTATGAACTTGAGATTTCTTCGAATGAATCTTATTAAAAATAACAAATCTATTTCTCCATTATTATTAAATGAATTAAATGAATTATGGTTATTTGTTCCTTTTTTCATGATATTAATCGTCAAATACCTTAATTAAGCCATAAGCTGAGACTATACCTCTAAAAGGGCTTGTAATTTCATTAATAACTTGAGCTGATGCAGAGATAAGGCTATCATCGATTACTATAAAGTCACCATCTTTTAAATACGGATTCTTATAAGAACCTCTTCTATTTGAGGCATTGTATCTTATTTTTCTACTTTCAAATGTTCCATCATTTTTTATGGTCATATAGTTAGTTTTACCTTTCAGAACTTTTGTTCCTCCTGCAAGGCTTATCGCATCATTTAGTGTACTGATATTACTCATTTTTATTAACCCTGGTGTATTTACTCTTCCAACTACATTTACGTAAATGTATTTAGGATTTAAGCTTGTTCGAATAGCATTGACTAGGGAATTTTTATTTGGAGAATCTAATTTTTTTAATCTAATAATATCACCATCGTAAATGCGAATATTTTGATTAGATGAATTGTTAATGTTACTAAAATTTAATTCAGTCATAATTGTTCCTGATCCATTAGAAATAGAATCTTTTCGAATTACTTTAATTGATGATAAGTCTGAGAAAATAGTCAAACCTCCGCTGCTTCTTAGGGCATCAAAAACTGTTGGAAAATAATAGTTTACCGGGAAATTTTTCTTAACATAAGAGAGTTTATTTAAGTTCTGGGTGTCTAAACTACTTGAATTTTTATCAAAATAATCTGAAGCATCTAAATCATTTGTAGATAAAGCACCACTCAAGGTGTGTATTCCAGGATTGGTAACCTCACCTTGAACTTCAATTTGAATTGGTCTATAACCTATTATTTCAAGATCCAGATTTGGAAATTTTATAAATTCTAAATATGCCTCATTCAATAGCTTTTTTAACTCTTTTGTTGTTAAACCCTTAATGTAAACTTCATCAAGAAGCGGAAGATTAATTGTGCCCTCTCCATTAATAACAACTGTGGAATATAATTCAGGATAATTATTTGATACATTAATTCGCAACTTATCTCCAGTACCTAATATGTAGTTGTTTTTAGGAGTATCTTTTAAGTATTTAATATTTAAAAGATTTTCTTGGCTATCATTTTTTATTTCTGCTAACGAATATTTATTTGTACTGAAGACTAATAAAGCAAAAATTAAATAAAAATAAGATTTGATTCTCAATTGCTTTTCAATACTCTTTCTATCAATTTTAAACATATTTTGGGTAAATATAAAATTTTAATTCCCTAATCTTTTAATAAATTTTAAAAATCAATTAATTTTTTTAAAATTTGAGGAGTATTCTTCGATCGTTTGTAAAATGCCTTCATTTAATTCTTTTTTAGGTTCCCAACCTAATGATCTTATCCTATTTATATCTAATTGTTTTTTTGGTGTTCCATCAGGTTTTGTTTTATCCCATGCTATTGACCCTTCGTATCCAATTATGGATGCAATTTTTTTTGATAACTCTTTAATAGATAAATCTTCTCCTGTTCCGACATTTAAATGAAAAAGTTTATTTCCATCTTTATCTTTTGGTGAATTAGTCCCTTTGGGATCCCAATTCTCTAAGGCGAATACTGCAGCGTTACCTAAATCATCCACATGTAAGAATTCACGTAATACATTTCCTGTACCCCAACAAGTAACTTTTTTATAGGAATAATTCTTAGCCTCTACAAATTTCCTAATCATTGCAGCCATGACATGGCTATGTTCGGGATGATAATTGTCTCCTGGTCCATATAAGTTTGTTGGCATTAGAGAAATCGAATCAAAACCATATTGAATATTTAAGTGTTCACATAATTTTAGGCCCGCAATTTTTGCAATAGCATAGGCCTCATTTGTTCTTTCTAGATACCCATTTAAAAGATACTCTTCTTTTATCGGCTGAATTGCGTTTCTTGGATAAATGCAGCTGCTACCAAGGAAAAGTAATCTTTTGGAGCCTGATTTGAAAGATGATTCAATTACATTAGTTTGTATTTTTAAATTTTCTAGCAAGAAATCAGCACTAAAATCGTTATTAGCTTTTATTCCTCCGACTTTTGCAGCGGCTAAAATGACAATTGTTGGTTTATTTTTTTTGAACCAAACTTCCACTTCGTTTGAATTTAGAAGATTTAACTCTTTGTGAGAGGGACTATAAATAATACCTCCTTTGTTTATGTCTCCATATCCAGATTTTAATAATTTTCTTTTAATTGCACTTCCAACCATTCCTGAGCCACCTGCAATAAAGATTTTTTCTTTTAAAGAAATTAATTTGTTCATTAACTAATTTTTTATGAATGGAGGATTTTCCATTGAACTTACTATATTGAATCCTTCTTTCTTTAAAAGAGATTCTTTCTCTGCCTCTTTTTTATCAAAACTAATCATTTCTTTTATAAGTTCTTCTAAAGTAGTACTAGGCTCCCATTCTAGTTTTTTAAAAGCTTTTGATGGATCTCCTTGTAATTGATCAACCTCAGTAGGTCGGAAATATCTTGGATTTATTCTTACAACAATTTGATTTGTATCTGCTCTTAATCCGATTTCTTTGGATCCTCTACCTTCCCAAATTATTCCTGGACTATTCTTAGATTTATTCCAACCTAATTCCTTAGCGCTTATTTCAATAAATTTTCTAACTGATTCCATTCTCCCCGTTGCTATAACATAATCCTCGGGCTTGTCTTGCTGAAGCATTAACCACTGCATAGCGACATAATCTCTAGCATGACCCCAATCTCTTTTTGCATCTAAATTGCCTAGGTAAATACAATTTTCAAGTCCTGCATTTATTCTTGATAACCCTCTCGTTATTTTTCTAGTAACAAAAGTCTCTCCTCTTCTAGGACTCTCATGATTAAATAAAATGCCATTACAAGCAAACATATTGTAAGCTTCCCTATAGTTAATGGTTATCCAATAAGCATATAGTTTTGCTACTCCGTATGGACTACGAGGATAAAAAGGAGTTGACTCTTTCTGAGGAACTTCTTGTACTTTTCCAAATAATTCACTTGTACTTGCCTGATATATTTTGGTCTTTTTTACTAAGCCTGAAACTCTTACTGCTTCAAGAATTCTCAATGTTCCTAAGGCATCACTATTGGCTGTATATTCGGGGCTTTCAAAGCTAACTGAAACATGGCTCTGCGCACCTAAATTATAAATTTCATCAGGCTTTATTTTTTGAATAATGCTTATAAGATTTGTACTATCTGTTAAGTCTCCATAATGAAGAATAAATTTGGGATTATTTTCATGTGGATCTTGATATAGATGATCAATTCTAGAGGTATTAAAACTACTTGAACGTCTTTTGATACCATGAACTTCATAACCTTTTTCTAAAAGAAATTCACTAAGATAGCTCCCATCTTGTCCAGTGACGCCTGTAATTAAAGCGATTTTATTTTCTTTTGAAGTGTTATTGACTTTTTTGATTTTATTTATCATTTCTTAGTATGGTTTAATTATTGATTTATAAAGTTAATCTTTATAATAAACAACTTACATATTATTATAAAAAACACTTTATTCTATATTTTTTTAAATATTTAACCTTATTAAAAAATTTTATATGAATAAATTATTAATTATTGATAATAATTGTTTTTTTAATAGACAAAACTTTATTAAAATAAATATCAAAAAATATTTGATATTTTAATTTGGATTATTTCCAACTTGATGTTGAATATATAAAGAAAGAAACTTTAGATTGTGATTTTAAAAACATTACTATTTTGATTACTGGTTGTGCAGGATTTCTTTGTTTTTACTTGATTAACTATTTTGTTCATTTTAAAAATCAACTTAAAATAAAATCAATTATTGGTATGGATTCCTTTTTATTGGGTTATCCAAACTGGTTAAAAAAAATTAAAAATTAAAAATATTTTTTATTAATAATAAAACATATCTTTATTTGTTAGGCAAATTCAAAGTAACATAAAATGTATTAGTGAGCCTCTGATTTTTAGTCTTAAAATATGTCTTTAATAGAATATTCCCAAAGACTAAGTAAAGCGATTGAATCAATTGATTCAAAATCTATTTCCAAATTAACTGAGGAGATTGTTAGAAGAATTGACGGTCAAGGAGAAATACATTTAATTGGGAATGGTGGAAGCGCTGCGAATGCACATCATATCGTTGGAGATTTTTCCAAGACCTTTTGCGTTTTAGAAAAGCGTCTTAGAATAAATTGTCTTTCTGATAATGGTTGTTTTATTACGGCGGCTTCAAATGATTTAGATTTTTCCTCAGTTTATGAAATTTTGATAAATACTCGTATACAAAAAAATGATCTGATAATTTTTCTATCTGGGAGTGGAAATTCTATGAACTTAGTAAAAGCTGCAAGAAAAGCTGCATTAGTAGGAATTAAAACTGCAAGTATAACTGGTTTTTCTGGAGGAGCTTTAAAGCAAATTGTGGATATACCGATTCATGTAAATATAAATGATATGGAAATGGCAGAAGATTCGCAAATGATCATCTTTCATTATATTAAACAAAAATTAGTCAGTAATAAAGATAATAATTTCGAAAAATTGTCCAAATATAATAAAAGAATTTCTGATAATTTAATAGCATGATAGTTATTTCTAGATGTCCTTATAGAATTTCTCTCTTAGGAGGTGGCTCTGATTTAGATTGGTTTGTTGATAAAAATGGTTATGGTTTATCCTATGGATTTTCCATCAAAAGTTATACAAGAATTGCTTTATGCAAAAGGGCTGAAATACATAAAAAAGGCATTCTCAATTATAGTTCTCGTGAAGAATATGAGAATATTGAATCTATTTCTCATCCATTAATAAGAGCTTCGTTAACAACTTTGGAAATAAAAGATCCGTTGGAAATTTCATCTTTTGGAGATGCACTTATAGGTGGTGGATTAGGAAGTTCTTCTTCATTTACAATTGCTCTTTTAAAAGCTTTAAAGTTTTTGAATAATACGCAAGTTTCTAATTTTGATATAGCTAAACTTGCTTCTCATATTGAAATTAATAATTTTTCAAAAAATATTGGAAGACAAGATCAATTTCTATGCGCATTAGGAGGAGGTAAAGCTTTCTTATATAAAACTAATAATGTTGTTCAAAAAATAGATAACTCTAATTTAGAAGATATAGCAAAAAGATTTTCTGCGAATTTATTTCTCATTAATACTGGTATTTCTCGTTCATCTAAAAAATCATTAGATTTAGTAAGGTCGGAATCTGAAAGTTTCAAAAATATCAAAGAGATATTAAAAATTGCAGAAACCTTTATAGAAAAAATAGATTTTTTAAGTAAAGAAGACCAAATTAATTTTTTAGAAGAATCAATAATTGAGTCATGGAAAATAAAAAAAAGTTTAAAAGGAGTATTTAATGATGATTTAATTAAATTAGAACAATTAATTAATAATTCAGGATTTAAAGTTCTTAAATTACTAGGCGCAGGGCTTGGAGGATATTTTCTTGTAAAGTATTTTGGTGATGACTTCAAAAAAGATAAAGCTATATTAAATAAATTAAATTTACAAATTAATGAAGTTAATTTTTCTGCGCAGGGTTGCGAAGTATGGGATTTCTAAATAGAAATTTAAATCAGGCAGTTATTTCTCTTGGTGGTAAAGGTTCTCGATTATCAAAATTAACTTTAGACTTGCCTAAACCTCTATTTGAAATAAATGGAAGAAGCACTCTTGAAAGATGTATAGAAAATTTATCAATTCAAGGAATTAGAAAATATATTTTCCTTCTTCATTATAAATATGAAATCTTTTTGGAGGAATCTTTAAATTTAGAGAAAAAATATAATGTGAAAATAATTTCTCATAATGAGTTCTCTCCTAGAGGAGAAGCTGGAAGTTTAAGGGAGGTATTAAAAGAACTAGAGGATACTTTTTTATTTATTAATGGAGATATAATCTTTGATGTCGACTTAAATAGATTTAGTAATTTCCACTTTAATATGTCAGCCGATATTACTTTGGCAACACATCTAACAAGTCATCCTGAAGACTCTGATTGTATAATTGAAAACCTATCTTCCTCAATATTCGATTTCAAATACAAACAAGATAATCTTTTAAACAAATATTTCTATTTAGGTAATGCAGGTATTGCAATTGTTAATAAAGATATAGTTGCTGACACTGAGATTTTTGCTTCTAATAATATTAGTTTTTTTAAAGATTATGCAATTAAGAATCACTTAAATGGAAAGAAAGTTTTGTCTTACAACACAACAGAATACATAAAGGATATGGGAACAGTAGCGAGATTTAAACAAGTATCTCAAGACTTAAAAAATAAATTAGTAAATTTTTGTTCTTACAAAAAAAAACAAAGCGCATTATTTTTAGATAGAGATAATACTATAATCAAATGTCCAGAGAAAAAATATATTACTAAAGAAAATCAGATTTATTTTTACCAAGATAGATTAAAAAAAATTGCGGAGATATCAAGCAATTTCAATATTGTTATTTTGATTTCAAATCAACCTCAAATATCCATGGGTAAGATTTCCATGCAGGAGGTGATTAATTTAAATGGATTAATAATAAATTACTGCAAAGAAAAAAATTTAAATATTGGGGTCTCTACATTTTGTCCTCATCATCCTGATTTTGGCTTTGAAAATGAAGTGAGGGAATTAAAGCTTAATTGTTTTTGTAGAAAACCCTCTCCAGGAATGTTCTTAGAACAAATATATTTAAGAAATATTGAAATAAAGGATTCATTAATGATTGGAGACTCATGGAGGGATAAAAAAGCGGCAGAAAACTTGAATATCAAATTTTTGCATTCAAAACAATTAGATTCTTCTTCTTATTTGTAAAAATGAGTTTTTAAAAGTTACATACCTTAGCAAATTAGGAAATACCCCAAGAATTAATGCTAACGAGATGATTATTAATTTTGCGGAATATTTTAATCTTAGTTTTATTTGCGCTAAGGCATTTTGTTTGTCTTTCTTTTGTGAATTACATGTGTTGTAAACAACTAATGGTTCTTTTATACATTGCCAATTAATATCTTTTGAAATTAAAAAAATAATCCATAACTCAAAGTCCTCTGCTCTTGTCAATTTCTCATTATAGTTAATTTTTAGAATAGATCTTTTAATACATATAGTTGGATGGGCAATTGGATTCATTCCTAATGCAATATGTGAAATTATGTTGATTTTATTCAAAGGATATTTAAGGATTTTTTGATTCTCGTCATACATGTAGCTATTGGAAAAATCTAAATTTTGGTTTTCCATTATTTTTAATTGTTTGACTAATCTTTTTGAAAGGCATCTATCATCAGTATCTAATCTGAAAATATATTTAGAGTTGGTATTATTAATTCCATAATTAAGGCAAGAAGAAAATCCTATCCCGATTTCATTTATTAATATCTTTACATAATCTTCTATGCCAGATTCCATCAATAAATTCATTAAGTTAAGGGCTTTGACCTCTTCAGATTTTTCGAAAACTAGAACTGGAAGAATCTCATAAATATTATTAGTTTGTTTTGATATCTCTACAAGATGACATAAGAAGTTTTTTAATATATCTATCTCCTGATTAAAAGTAGAGCTTAAAATTATTGCGTCATATTCTTTCATGAAATTAGTTCTTAAAAATTTTTTTTATAAGTTGAGCCAATTTCGCAAATAGCTTTTTTGATTGACTCCTTTGAATTTAAAATAGGTGTCCATCCATATTTAGTTGCTTTAGATGTATCATAATAAAATTTTGGAATATCTCCAATCCATCCATATCTCTCTTCTCCATATAAAATTTTTACTTTTCTTTGATGATATTTTACTACTTCCTCGGCAATCCATTTAACTTTTACAGAATCATTATTAGGTCCTAAGTTAAATATTGGATTATCTCCTTTATGTAGGGTTATTTCTGATAAAAAAAACATTGCATCTACTAAATCGGTTACATGAAGATATGATTTCTCTTGATTCCCATCACCAAGTACTTTTAATAAATTTTCATTGTTATTAAGTTTTATGAAAAAATCATTTATGACTCCATGAGTGGCTGGAGTACCTACAACGTTTGGGAATCTAAATATTCGTAGAGTATCTAAAAAGTTTTCATAACAAGAAAAACATAAAGCTTCAGAAGCTAGTTTCATGGCACCATAATTAGATTTTGGCATTAACGGGCCTGTATTTTCGTTTATGATTTTTGAATCATGATCCCCATAAATAGCTGAACTTGAAGCAAAGAAGAATGATTTGATATCATATTTTTTGCAAATTTCTAAAAGATTGAATGTTGTGAGAAATGTATCCCTAAAGTCAATCCTTTTATCAGAAGTTCCAGTAGCTATATCAGAATTAGCAGCCAGATGCCACAAATTAATTTTTTCATTCGGTGAATATAAATTTTGAAATATCTTATCTAGTTCTTCTAAATTATCAATATTGCACTCTATTAATTTTACATTCTGCTCTTGAATATAATCATTAAATAATTTCTTTGAAGAATTTGAAAAGTTATCAATAATGTAAATATTTTTTCTTTTGTTTTCTTTAATTAATCTAGATACAAGATTGATACCTATAAATCCCGCTCCTCCAGCAATTACATTTACCATGAAATCTAATTTTTCTTATAGAGCATTATTCTTATTGAATAATTTAAGAAAATTATAACTTATAGAGAATATTACTTTTTAATAGATTTTTCTAATAAATGTTTCAAAACTTTTTTAATAAATTAACTATCAAAATTGCATCTAGCCCAAAATTCAAGTGAAAACCATTGCCAAATAAAAAATGAATTTAACTTTTCTGAATTCTTATATTTCATTATTTCTTCTTTAACCACACTTGGCTTAATCCAGCCTCTGTCAAAAAAACTATCTGATAAAACAAAATCATCTACTAAAAACTTTAATTCTTTTGTGAGCCAAATATTTTGAGGACTTTGAACATATCTTTTAGGCGCAAAGCCAACTTTTCCTAATCCATTGTCGTTAAGAATTTGCCTAATTGGAAATTTTGTCCCTTCATTTGTCAATAAAAATTTACTAGGTATCCTAAAGCCTAGATGCATTAGTTTATGAGATAAAAAAGGGACTCTTAATTCGGTGGAAAACCTACTTGAAACATGGTCTGTAAATCTTGTAGTTCTTGGAATCTTATAGGCAACTAAATCTTGAATACTTTTTAGTCTCGATTGATCACAATTGATCTTACTTTGTAAATTTGAAAAATATGAATCTAAAAGTTTTGCATTTGTTTTTAATTTATCAGAAATTGCATTAGGTCTTATGCCTCTCAAATCTGTAGGCCCAGAATTATAACCAAGGCTTTTCATAGAGGTATTTTTATTTTCTAGTAGAATTTCAGGATAATATCTTTTATAACCCAAGAATGCTTCATCAAGACCAGTCCCATCAATTAGTACCTTGCATTTTTTTTTATTAGCTTTTTGGTAGAGAGGTGTGTAACCAGGGACAGTTAATCCTCCAAATGGCTGCATTTGATAATTAAATGTTTCTCTAAGATCTTTCTTAATTTCTTCTGGGGTTATTAAAAAGAAATTTGGTCTTAGATCTAATTTTTCAGAGTATGTATTTATCCATGGCCTTTCACTGTAAGGGTGTTCATAATCTTGATTTAATAGAAATAATTCTTTATTATAAAATTTTTTTATTTTATTAATTAAAATTGTTGAATCAACTCCACCAGAAATATTTAATCCAAATTCAACTTCTCTTGGTATGTAGTCTTTAATTACATCATCTAATACTAGATTGATTTCATCAATAACCTCACTTTTTTTTATGAAATTTTCAGAATTTAAATATTTTTCTATTTCATACCATCTAAAAGTAGTTTGTTCGAAAGTTTTTGTGTTGTATTGAAAAATTGTTCCTGGCGGGACAGATTTTATATCCTTAAAAAATGTTTCATCTGAATGGTCATATAATCCTGTTTTAAGGTATGTATAAATAGCATTCTGATTGATATTTTTCTTTCCTGAGATATCTAATATTGGCTTTATATGACTGCAAAATATTATATTTCCGTCATCCAAAAAGTAGTAGAGAGGTTTTATGCCATATCTATCTCTAATGAGAGTTATTTCAGATGTTTTGTCATTTACAATTGCAATAGAAAACATACCGTCAATCCAATTCAGGCACTTATATCCATATTTTTGAATTAGTTTACTCAAAATAAATGTATCAGATGATTTATCCTCGGGGTTTATTTCTTTATGTGAGAATTTTTCTTCAGATAATTTTTTGAAATTATATATTTCACCGTTAAACATTAAAGATCTTTTATCGTTCCAAAAAAAAGGTTGAGAAGCTCTTTTATTATTAAGTCCTACTATAGATAATCTATGAAAACCTATGAAAAAATTTTCTAAGATATGAAATGTAGATTCATCTGGCCCTCTATGTTTTAGCCACTCAAAGCCTTTCATGACTTTATTTTCTTTTTCTAGAAAATATTCTTTATTTGCTATCCCCAGAAAACCACACATATCTATTTAATTTTCATAAGAATAGTTTAAAACCTTTTTATTTTTAATGATAAGTTTAGCTAACTCTAAGTCAACCTCATTATCAATATTGCAATGAGTACTTGTTTCTTCTTCAATACCTATTGGATTAGGGCCAATAAAAGATGAATTATCACGAAGAGATTTAATAGAAGTTACGTAATAGGTCCCTGATATAACGTAATAAGGTTTCTTTTTTAAGTTATCCACATTATCTTCGCTTTCAATACTTAGGAGATTAAATTTCTTATTTTCTTTCAATTCACCAATTTTTGCAGGATGAAAAAAATCACACCTTAATAGAGATAAAGCAGAACTTGCTTGAATTGATGTCTCATATAAATTTTTCAACTTATCTAAAAATTGCTTATTTCTAAATGGTGATGTTGGCTGGAGTAAAACTAAATTTGTTTCACAGGGAATATTAAAAATATCTAAAAAATTCAATGTTGTATCGATCATTTTTGTATTGTCTTCTGCAAATTCTTTCTTTCTTAAATGTGTATTCACATTATATTTTTTAGCTATTGACAATATTTCTTCAGAATCTGATGATACAAAAATATTGGATTTATCTGATGTACTTAAAGCAAATTCTATAGAGTGACAAATCAATGGTTTTGATGCGAGAAGTTTAATGTTCTTGTCAACAATTCTTTTTGAACCACCCCTTGCTGGAATAAGATATATATAATTTTGCAACTTTTAAAGTTTAACTATTTATCATTTTATCATAATCTAGAAATTTAAAATTATATAAATTAAAATATTTATAGATATAAAATTGTTAATAAAATATCAACTTAATAGATATTTTAAGAGAACTTCAAAGTCATTTCTATTACTATCTTTCCGAGGGGTTTTAATGAGTTCGTAGATATTACATTTAATTCCATAATCTATTACTACCGCTATATATTTCTCTATTAAATTATCACTAATTATGAACTTATTATGGTCTGAAAATTTATTATTGATAATAGCATTAACATAATCTATTCTCTTTTCTATAGCTGTATTTAGCTTGAAAAATTCTCCATAAACTGGATTATCTAATATGATTATAGGCTTATTTAGTAATTCTGCTTCTAAACCTGATGTGTCTGATATGGTAAGAACAATTGAAGAATTATTTATTTAAATAAAGGGTATTTACTTTTGATAATTTGATATAACATCTGAACAAATTCCATAACACAAACTAGAAAAACTTTCATTGACATATTCAGGCATTACTTGAATACTTATTTCAGTTAATTCTTTACCGGGGTAGGTCCATAAAAAACCACTCGAAGTAAGCACAACATCATCATTATTATGAAAAAAAGTATTTGATACTTTCTGATCTAATAGATTCTTGAATGTAATTATGTCTTTAGCATGAACCCATGTTTTATTATTAAATAATAATTCTTTCGGGCATTTTTCTTGCATAATATCGTGACCTAAAAAATAATCATTTTTAGATCGTGAGTATCTTATATCAATTTCTGCATCATAACCTAAATTTATTGCTTCAAGTATATAAACAATTTCATTTTCACGTTTTTTATTTCTCCCATTTATATTCCCTCTATGAGCTATTAGTCTCATCTTTCTAGTGTATATTTATCCCCAATTACACAAGGAACTTTTACACACATAATTGTACAATCTTTTTTAAAAATTGGATCTACTACAAAACCAGGATGAATCACGAAAATATCTCCTTGAATGTAGTCAGTACCATTAATTTCTACAACTCCATCGAATACAAAATTATACTCCGTAGCTTCTTTATGAAAATGTTTATCCCAAATTTCTCCCGATTTATGAACTTTTACTGAACATTCAAAATAATCAGTCTTAAGTAAAGAAGGTTCAAAATTCCCAATAAACCAACCCCCTTTAAAATCCTCTATGCGATGTTTTTCAATTAACATTCTAATAACTCCTTTGCTTCCCAACCCTTGTTTGTTATTACGTTTAGGCTACCACATCTAGGGTTGCTTCTCTCAGAAATGATGTCATTTACTATAACTCTTTTGCCCTGTGATACTCCTAAAATTAAATGATCATAAGGTATCCCTAATTTATCTAAAAGTTTCTTGGTAAAATCTCTTGCTGATTCTTTACGAGAAGAAACCAAAATAATTGTGTGCCCTTGAGAGTCTAATTCATCCATTGCCTCTATTACATTTGGACAGGCCTCTATTTGATTATTATATAAATCTGAATACCTATGACCATGCTTTAAGATTGTTCCATCTAAATCAATAAAAAAAGTTCTGGGTTTATCCATATGAAATTCTGAAAGATAACCCTTAAATTTATAAAAATCATTAGGTGTTCCAAGACTCCAATATTTCCCATTAATTGGGATGGAAATAACATTATTTCCATCCTTGATTAAATATTGGAAAGTTTCTGAGATATATGTTTCTTTATCTTTTGGGCAATCTTTTAAAAGTTTTCTAGCACTATTTAAAAAACTAATACCTTTTCTCCACCAATGTAATCCAACTAATGCCTGATTAGAAATAATTTTTTTTTCTACGATTTCAAAAATTTTCCCATCTTCATCTGCTCTACAAAAAGAGTTTTTAGGATCCTTTGATTGATATGTAAGTACAGAACCAGAAATACCTTTTTTTCTTGACTTTTCAAGAAAATCTTCAACATTCCAATCTAAATATTGATCACAATTGGTAATTATAAGTTCATCTTCTTTATCAATTAAATTTTCAGCAAGCATAGCACTTTCTGCTGCGCCACCTGTCAGTTTGTTTATCCATTTAATTTGAGCTTCTGGTACTACTTTTTCTATTTCTTTTTTATATGATTCCCCTAGGTTTCTCGCAACCAATATTACTTTCCACTCTTCACTTAAGTTTAAAGAATCTATCGAATATCTAATTAATTTTTTATTATCAATCTCTATTAAGGGCTTGTGTACATTAAAACCAGCCTTTGTAAAACGAGATCCAAGACCTGCCATTGGAATTAACAAAGTTTTCAAAGCAAAGCCTCCAT
>MDTB01043713.1_pt1 | contig 40471 bp, 35 predicted proteins | sample 811161 | NCBI WGS metagenome assembly MDTB01 (sample SAMN05326650, study PRJNA326480) | marine metagenome | isolation source: seawater | place: Mediterranean Sea | collected 2009 | reverse complement strand
GAATAATAGACGTATTCTTCAGCATATAACTAATGATTTTGATTTACAAATATTTATGACAGGTACTGACAAAAATTTATTTTCTTTTATGTCAACAAATACTAACTTTTATAATATAAGTAACATATGAATAATTATTCCTCAGACTCAATCAAAGTACTAAAAGGCTTAGAAGCTGTTAGAAAAAGACCCGGTATGTATATTGGTGATACAGATGATGGATCAGGTTTACATCAAATGATTTACGAGGTCTTAGATAATTCAATTGATGAGGCATTGGCGGGTTTTTGTGATAAAATAGAAGTTATTCTTAATTCTGATGGTACAGTAACTATTAGTGATAATGGTAGAGGAATTCCAGTCGATTTACATAAAACTGAAAAAGTTCCAGCTGCTCAAGTAATAATGACTGAGTTACACGCTGGTGGAAAATTTGATCAAAATAGTTACAAAGTTTCTGGAGGATTACACGGAGTAGGTGTATCAGTAGTTAACGCTCTTTCAGAATATTTGATTTTAGAAATTAATAGGGATGGTAAAATACACAATATAGAATTTAGTAATGGTAATGTAAAAAAAGAACTAACTGTAACGGGTAATTCTGATAAAATTAATAATAATTTTTTTACTGGAACTAAAATAACTTTTTTACCAACAAAAGAAATTTTTAAGAAAATTGAATTTAATTTTAAAACAATAGAAAAAAGACTTAGAGAATTAGCTTTCTTAAATACTGGAATAAATATAAATTTTATTGATAAAAGGCAATCTGAAGAAATTAAAATAAATTTTAAGTACGATGGAGGAATTGAAGAATATGTAAGATTTTTAAATAATGGAAAAAATGTCATTCACAATAAGCCAATTTCTTTTATTGGAAATAAAAATAATATTTCTATAGAATGTTCTTTTCAGTGGACAGACAGTTATCATGAAAATACAATTTGTTTTACAAATAATATTATTCAAAGAGATGGAGGGACACATCTTGCAGGTTTTCGAGGCGCTTTAACAAGATCAATTGTTAATCACATAAATAAAAATACAAAAAATTCAAATAATATTACTGGTGATGATGCACGGGAAGGACTTACCTGTATCATTTCAGTAAAACTTCCTGATCCAAAATTTTCAAGTCAAACAAAAGATAAACTAGTTTCTTCAGAAGTAAGACCTGTAATTGAATCAATAAGCTTAAATAAAATAGAACAATGGATTGAAGAGAATCCAAGTGAAATAAAAAAAGTTGTTGAAAAAATAATTGACGCATCAAACGCTAGAGAAGCAGCAAGAAAAGCAAGAGAGTTGACAAGAAGAAAAACAGGACTTGAAAACACATCACTTCCAGGTAAACTTGCAGATTGTCAGGAAAGAAATCCAGAATTTTCAGAAATATTTATAGTAGAAGGAGATTCCGCTGGTGGATCTGCAAAACAAGGTCGAGATAGAAAAAATCAAGCCATACTTCCATTAAGAGGTAAGATACTTAATGTAGAAAGAGCTAATGAAAAACAAGTTTTAACAAGTAATGAAATAGGCGCACTAATTACAGCAATAGGTGCTGGTGTGGGTAATCCTACTGAAGACATAAATCAGAATAAAATAGATGGTAAATTTGATCTAACAAAAATGAGATATCATAAAATAATTATAATGACTGATGCAGATGTAGATGGAAGTCATATAAGAACACTTTTATTAACTTTTTTTTATAGACACATGAAGCCTATAATTGACTCTGGACGTTTATATATTGCACAACCGCCCCTTTTTAGAATAAAAAAAGGCAATTCAACAGTTTATAAAAAAGATGAAAATGATTTAGAAGACTATCTTATTGAAGAGGGACTAAAAAATACAACTTTAAGAAATACACAAAATAACCAAATAGGAGGAAAACAACTTAAAGAAATAATCTATTTAGCAAAAAAAACAAAAAGTCTTGTAATCCCTTTGATGAGAAGAATTGACAACAGTGATATTATCGAACATGCAGCAATAGTTAGAGGACTGGATGAAAGAAATTTACATGATAAAGAAATTGGTTCTGAAATAGCAAAATATTTACAACAAAGACTTAATTTAATTTCTAATATTTCTGAAAAAACATGGAAAGTTAGCTATTCTAACAATTCAATCTGTCTGGAAAGAACAATTAGAGGTTTTACAGAAAAATTTGTAATAGATGAAAATTTCATTGTAACACCTGAAGCTAAGGCATTAAATGAAATTAGAGATCAACTGATGGAAAATTTTTATAGATTAAAAGAAGATGGATCAGGAATTATTGAAAATAAAAATGAAGAATACAAAATATTTGGACCATTAGATCTTATTGATAAAATCTTAGATATTGGTAAGTCAGGGATACAGATAAATAGATACAAAGGTTTAGGAGAGATGAATCCTGAACAATTATGGGAAACAACTTTAGATAAAAATGAAAGAGTATTACTTTCCGTAAAGATTAATGAAGTGGATGCAGCTAACAAAACCTTTGAAGATCTTATGGGAGGAGAGACAGATGCAAGAAAAAAATTCATTGCAGAAAATTCTTTAAAAGTTTCAAATCTAGATATTTAAAATCTAATGAATAATATTTTATTAGGAAATCTTATTAAGATTAGATGGATAGCAATTATTGGACAGCTAATAGCTGTTCTATTTGTTGCATATGTGATAAAGATTGAGATCCCTTTTTTTGAAGCTCTTCTAATTATTTTTATCTCAATTATTATTAACTTTTATTCTTATTTTGAAGAAAGAAAAAATAAAACAATAAGTAATAATAAGACATTTTTATTTTTATTATATGATACTTTGCAGTTAGGAGTTTTACTATTTTTAACCGGAGGTATTATTAATCCATTTTCAATATTAATTTTAGCCCCTGTAATAACTTCCGCATCTTATTTACCTGCTTTATTAACCGTTATACTTTCATCAATATCAATAATAATTATAATAGTACTAAATTTTTATTATGTACCAATAAATCTTGGAGAGGAATTAATTTTACCAAAAATTTATAGCTTTGGTCTAAATTCATCTCTGATTATTACAGTTATTTTTATCGCAATATATGCTTATTTATTTGCAAACTCTTCTAGAAAAATTTCTAATGCTCTATCGGCTTCTAAACTTCAAATACTTAATCAAAAAAAAATAACTGAAGTGGGTTCTTTAAGTGCGGCTGCCGCTCATGAATTAGGTACCCCACTAAATACAATTTTCTTAATTATAAATGATTTACTTAAAGAAAAAAAAATAAATCAAGACAAAAGTATCTATAAAGATATAACACTATTAAAATCACAAGCTGATAGATGTAAACAAATACTAAAAAAATTGTCACAAAATCCATTAAAGTTGAAAGATAAATTCTTAGAAAAAGTTAAAATAACAGACCTAATAAAAATTAATTTTGATAAATTTAATAATTCCAAAAATATAAAAATAATTGAAAACTTTGAAGATGTTGAACCAAAAATTATTTTTAAAGATGAAATAATGTATGCACTTGGTAACATTATTCAAAATGCTATAATATATTCTTTGAATGAGGTTATCGTTGAATTAAAATATTTAAAAAATAATGTTAGTATTAAAATATTTGATGATGGTTCAGGATTTTCAAAGGATATTTTAGATAAGCTTGGAGAGCCTTATATTTCAAAAAATAATGATGGAATGGGCTTAGGAATATTTATTGCTAAAAATTTAATTGAAAATATGGGTGGATATATTAATTTTTATAATTCAAAAGATGGCAATGCTGTTGTTGAAATAACTTTTGATAACTCTATCTTAAATATATGAATATGAAATTACTTATTGTTGATGATGATCTTCCATTTAGAGAAAGACTATCAAGATCAATGGAAAAAAAAGGATTTGAGGTTGTTTCTTCACCGGGATTTAAAGACTCTATTAGTAAAGTAACTGAAAAAAACTTTGATTATGCTGTTGTAGATATGAGACTAGAAGATGGATCTGGTCTTGAATTAGTTAAGGAAATTCAAAAAATTAGCCCTGGAACTAAATCTCTATTATTAACTGGATATGGAAACATTGCTACCGCAGTAGCTGCAATAAAGTCTGGAGCAATAGATTATTTACCAAAGCCTGCGGAAATAGATCAAATATATGACGCATTAACCAACTCTAAAGAAATATTGCCTCCACCACCTGAAAATCCTATGACTGCTGATAGGATAAGATGGGAACATATTCAAAGAGTGTTTATACAATGTAAAAGAAATGTTTCAGAGACTGCTAGAAGATTAAGAATGCATAGAAGGACTCTTCAAAGAATTTTAAATAAACATGCTCCTAAAGAATAATAAAAAAATTTTTTTATTTTTTCACCAGTTTTAAAAAAACATCTTCTAGATCACTCTCATAAGTATTAATTTCTTCAAAAATTATATTATTTTTATTCAAAATATTAATAATTTTTTTTAAATTAGTCTCATTCTTATCATAATTTAAGATTAGTCTATTCTGATTTATAGAGGGATTATATTTTTTTAATTCAAATGGTATTTCACATTTATCATTTAATATAAATGCAACTGTTTTATTTGAAATTATATCAAGTAGGTTTTGTTTGGAGTCCTCTTTAATTTTTTTACCATAATTAATAATTGAAATAGTGTCACATAGTTTTTCAGCTTCTTCTAAATAGTGAGTTGTTAAACATATTGTTGTTCCTAATTTATTTATTTTTTTTATATAATTCCATACTGATGATCTTATATCTATATCAACTCCAGCAGTTGGTTCATCCAAAATTAACATTTCAGGGCTATGAACAAGAGCTTTTGCTATAAGTAGTCTTCTTCGCATACCTCCTGATAAAGTTCTGGCATATGCATTTCTTTGATCATTTAATTTTAAATTAAACAAAATTTCATCTGTTTTTCTATTTTTTTTTGGTATTCCATATAGACCTGCTTGTAATTCAAGTAATTCTGCTGGAGAAAAAAAAGGATCAATATTCAATTCTTGAGGAACTATCCCTATTTTGAATTTGCTGAGTTTGGCTCTTTGATCAATATCAATTCCACAAATACTGATTTGACCTGTATTTTTTTTTACTAGCCCACCAAGTATATTAATAAATGTTGATTTTCCTGCACCATTAGGTCCTAAAAGTCCATGAATACTGCCTTTTTTTATTTTTATATCAAAATTTGTAAGTGCTCTAATTTCTTTTGATTTTTTGTAAAAAATCTTATTTACATTTTTTGCTTCAATTGAATATTTATAATCTGACATTAATTTTAAATCTTATATATTTAAATTTGTTATGAATAAAAAGAGTAGATTGATACTTGTTGATGGTTCTGCCTATATTTTTAGGGCATATTATGGATTACCCCCAATGAACCGTCCAGATGGGACACCTATAAATGCAGTTTTTGGCTTTACCAACATGCTTGTTAAACTTATTGAAGATTATAATGAAGATAAAATGATAGTTATATTTGACGCTGCTAGAGAAAATTTTAGAAATAACATTTATCCGGAATATAAAGCTAACAGAGGTGCTGCTCCCGATGATTTAATTCCACAATTTCCTCTTATCAGAGAATGTGTGAAAAGCTTTAACATACCACAATTAGAAATAGAAGGTTATGAAGCAGATGATTTAATAGCTACTTATTCAAAATTAGCTAAAAAAGATGATATTGAAACTATAATAGTTTCTTCTGATAAGGATCTAATGCAATTGGTTGACAAAAAAGTAACAATGCTTGATCCTATGAAAAATAAAATAATAGAAATAAAAGATGTTGAGGAAAAATTTGGAGTAAAGCCAGAAAAAGTAATATATATACAAGCTCTTACTGGCGATAAAGTAGATAATATTCCTGGAGCCCCAGGTATTGGTCCAAAAACTGCATCACAATTAATTAATGAATATAATGATATTAATGGTTTATTTAAAAACCTTAATAAAATTAAACAAGAAAAAAGAAAAAATATTTTAGCAGAAGCTGAAAAAGATATAAGAGTTAGTTTAGAACTAGTTAATTTAAAAAGTGATATAGAGCTTCCACTAACTATTAAAAATATAAAAACATATAAAGAATTAAAAAATCAAAAAAATAATATTTACCAATTTTTGAAAGAGCAAGGTTTTAAATCTACTTCCGAAAGACTAAAAGCAAATTCGTTTATATCTAATAGTAATAAAGGTGGTAAAACTCAAAGTAAAACTGAACCAAAATATATACTTTTAAATTCTAAAAATGAATTTGAAAAAGTTCTAAAAGAGATAGAAAAAAAAGGTTTTTGTGCAATTGATACTGAAACTAATTCTCTTAATATTGAAAATGCAAAATTGGTTGGAATATCATTATGTTTTGATGAGAGTAAATCATATTATATACCAATTAATCATCAAGCAATCGATAGTGAAAAAAAAATCGAAAATCAACTACAGGAAAATTACGTTGTAGAAAAAATAAATTCAATTTGTTCTGATGAATCAATTTTAAAAATTGGTCAAAATATCAAATACGATATGAGAATTTTAAAAAAATATGGTGTGTCATTCAAATCTATTGCGGATACAATGCTTATATCTTATTCAATTGACAATGGTATCTATAAACATAATTTAGATGATTTATCCTTCAATCATTTTAATCATACAACAATTAAGTATAAAGATATTGTAGGCACAGGTAAAAATGAAATAACTTTTGACAAAGTATTGATAGATGATGCCGTAAACTACGCTGCTGAGGACTCTCTTTTAACATTAAAACTCTTTCTTCAATTATATCCTAGATTGATAAAAGAAAGAGGAAATTTTGTTTATAATAATATTGACCTACCTTTAATCAATGTACTTTCTAAAATTGAAGAAAATGGAATTGAAGTTAACAAAAGTTTTTTAACTAATTTAAGTAATGAGTTTGAATTAGAGAGTAAAAAATTAGAAAAAAACATTTATAAATTATCAAAAGAAGAATTTAATATTGGTTCCCCTAAGCAGCTAGGGGAAATGTTGTTTATAAATCTCAAAATAAAAGGCGGAAAAAAAACAAAATCTGGATCTTATTCGACAGATTCATCTACACTAAACGATCTTGCAGCAGCAGGATATGATATTGCTAAATTAGTTCTTGAATGGAGAGAATTGACTAAACTAAAATCTACTTATACTGATGCTTTATTTAGATTAACAGATCATAATAGTCGAGTTCACACTTCATTTGGGCTGGCAAATACTTTGACAGGTAGATTGAGCTCAACAGATCCAAACCTTCAAAATATACCTATTAGAACAGAGAATGGAAAAAAAATTAGAACGGCATTTATTAGTAAAAAAGAAAATAGTTTAGTTAGTTTTGATTATTCACAAATTGAATTGAGATTAGCTGCAGAGATATCTGGAGATAAAAACTTTATTAAAGCTTTTAAAAATAATGAGGATATTCATGCATCAACAGCGAGAGAAATATTTAACCTAAAAGATAGTGAAATAGATAATGATTTTCGAAGAAAGGCTAAGGCAATAAACTTTGGAATATTGTATGGTATAAGCCCTTATGGTTTAGCTAAACAACTAGCTATAACAAATTCAGAAGCAAAAGAATATATAAATGAGTATTTTGATAAATATCCAAATATTAAAAAATATATGGATAATCAAATAGATTTTGCTAAGACAAATCATTATGTTGAAACAATATTCAAACGAAAAATTAATATTAGAGGTATTGCAGATAAAAACTTTGCTGTAAGGGGTTTTGCAGAGCGACAAGCAATAAATGCACCAATCCAAGGTAGCGCTGCAGATATAATTAAATTAGCCATGATTAGAATCCATAATGAAATTGAAATGAATAAAATAAATGGGAAAATGCTTTTGCAAGTTCATGATGAACTTATTTTTGAAGTTCATAATAAAAGACGAGAAGATTTAATAAATCAAGTAAAGCAAATAATGGAGACAGTTCATTTGAAATATAAAGATTTTTCAGTACCACTTACTGTTGATTTTGGATTTGGTGATAATTGGGGTCAGGCTCATTAATTATTTTATGATAAAAAAAAATTCAAAAAATAAAAAAAACCCTATTGCTAAAGATCTGAGACAAGAAAAATATAAGCAGAGAATAGTTAAAAATAAGAAAATTTATAACAGAAAAAAAAGTAGAGAAATTAGTTAAAATTCTTCATCAAAAGAATTTATTGAAAACCATTTTTCTAGTTCATAATAGCCTCCAATTTTTTCACCATTTAGAATGATTTGTGGAAATGTCTTTGCATTTGGAAATTTTTTAAAAAAATCTTCTCTGCTGTAATCACTATCGAGCATATATATTTTTGGATTGTATTTTGCTAGACGCAGTTTTGCTCTATCACAATATCCACAATTAGTTTTTGAATATATTTCTGCTTTCATTAAAAAGCTTCATCAAAACTTAGTGCCCTGTCAGTAGGTCTTTGATATTCTGAAACTCTTTTTTCAAAAAAGTTTGTTACATTTTGTACATCTAAGGCTCTCATAAAATCAAAAGGATTTTCTGTGTTAAAAACTCTATCAAACTCAAACAAATCTGCAATTCTATCAGCAACAGCTTCAATATACTTGCACATTAAATCAGCATTCATTCCAATTAAATCAACAGGCAAAGCATCTTTAACGAACTCTTTTTCAAAAGCTACCGCTTCTCTTACAATTTCCTCAAATTGTGATTGAGGCACATCAGATGGAATTAAAGATAACTCACTTATGTCTGAGTCTGTTAATGTATTATTATTAAATTTGTCTCTTAAAGTTCTAAACATCAATGATGAAAAACTGAAGTGCATTCCTTCATCTCGAGCAATCCAGTCATTGGATAAAGCAAGACCTGGCAGTAGACCTCTTTTTCTAAAGTAGTAAATTGCACAAAAGGAACCTGCAAAAAACAATCCTTCTACAAGTCCAAAACCAATTAATCTTGTTAACAAATTCTGATTACCGTTTAACCATTTTGATACCCATTGTGCTTTGTGATTTATACAAGGAACATTTTGTATTGCATCAAATAAAGTATCTTTCTCTTTTGCATCTTTTACATATGCTTCAATTTGAAGTCCGTACATTTCAGCATGTATAGATTCATTAAGCATTTGCATTGATATAAAACATCTTGCTTCAGGTATGAGAATTTCTTTATAAAACCTGCTAGCTAAGTTTTCATTTATCATTGCCTCAGAATTAGCAAAATATGCTAAAACATGTTTAATAAAATGTTTTTCACCCTCATTGAGTGTTTCGAGATCTCTTAAATCATCTTGAAGAGATACTTCTTCAGTAGTCCAAAAAGCTTGAATATGTTGTTTGTATCTATCCCATATTTCTTGATTTTTAATTGGAAAAATTGATTTAACACCTTTTGATATCATTATTTTACTCCTTTACGCACTACAAGTTTCGCAATCTTCTGGTTCATTAGTTTGTTTGATTGCAGTATTAATATAGGCATCTTTAGCCGCTTTTTCTGATGACACAGTGACTTTAACAGCATCTACAGCTGACCTACTTCTGAGATAATACATTCCAGTTTTCAGACCTTTTTTCCAAGCATACATATGCATAGAATTAACTTTTCCAAAAGTAGGTGTAGATAACCAAAGGTTCATTGATTGTGTTTGGTCTATAAAAGGAGCTCTGTCTGCTGCCATATCTATTACTGTTTTCTGAGAAACTTCCCATACCGTTTTATATATCTCTTTTAATTCGTTTGGTATTTCAGCTATATTTTCTATAGATCCATTTTCTAAAATAATTTTATCTCTCATTTCTTTATTCCAGAGGTTTCTTTGTGATAACTCATTTACTAAGAATCTATTAACTAAAAGAAATTCACCAGACAATGTTTGTCTTTTATATATGTTGGAAGTTTGTATTTGGAATGTTTCTGTGTTGCCCAAAATTATACCAGTTGACGCAGTAGGCATACAAGCTGTTGTTAATGAATTTCTTACACCATGTTTTTTTATTTTAGATCTAAGTGTATCCCAATCCCATTTTGAAGAAGGATTAACATTCCAAAGGTCAAATTGAAATTTACCATTTGAAATAGGTGAATTTTTGAATGTTTCATATGCCCCTTTTTCTTTTGCCAATTCGCATGACGCTTCAAGTGCACCAAAATATATTGTTTCAAAAATAAGTTTATTTATTTCTTTTGCAGCCTCAGATTCGTATCCTATTCCAAGTTTAAAATATACATCAGCTAATCCTTGTATACCTAAACCTATAGGTCTGTGTTTATTGTTAGATCTTTCAGTTTTATCTGTAGGGTAGAAATTGATATCTATAACTTCATCTAAATTTTTGGTTGCAAGTTTTGCAGTTTCATAAAGAGCATCATAATCATAATAGATTTTTTTATCAGATTTTTTTACAAATTTTGGAAGCGCTATTGATGCTAAGTTGCAAACAGATGTTTCATTTTTATCTGAGTATTCAACTATTTCTGCACATAGATTAGATGATTTAATAACACCAATATTTTTTTGATTCGATTTATTATTAATTGAATCTTTATAAAGCATATAAGGTTGTCCAGTTTCTATTTGCGCCTCAATAATTTTGGACATTAAATCTCTAGCTTTAATTTTTTCTAAGTTTTTCTTTTCTGTTTCGTATTTTGTGTATAGCTTTTCAAAATCGTCTCCATAAACATCAGACAATCCTGGACATTCATGCTCACTCATGAGGGTCCATTCTTCATCATTTTCAACTCTTTTCATAAAGAGATCTGGTACCCAAAGTGCATAAAATAAATCTCTAGCTCTAAACTCTTCTGCACCTGTATTTTTTCTAAGTTCTAAAAATTTTTCAATATCTGCATGCCATGGTTCTAGATATACCGCAAATGAGCCTTTTCTTTTGCCTCCGCCCTGATCAACTGACTTTGCTGTTTCATTAAATATTTTTAAAAATGGAATAAGTCCATTGGATTTCCCATTTGTTGATTTTATTCTACTACCACTTCCTCTAATGTTGTGAGCGTGCATACCAATACCCCCAGCAGTTTTTGATATAAGGGCACAATCTTTTATTGTATTGAAAATTCCTTCAATTGAGTCGTCTTCCATACTAATAAGGAAACATGATGACAATTGTTGCATTTTTAAACCACTATTAAATAGGGTTGGTGTTGCATGTGTATACATTCCACTTGATAAACTCTTGTAGGTTGTTTTTACTTTATCTAAGTCAAACTCATTACCGGATACAGTTAGTGTAACTCTCATCCATAAATCTTGGGGTCTTTCAATTGTTTTATTGTCAAATTTTAAAAGATAAGCACGTATTAGAGTAGTCAAAGCAAAGTAGTCAAAAGTGTAGTCTTTATCATAATCAATTAATGCTTCTATTGCGTCTGCATTTGATATAACTTTTTTATAATAATCTTCTCTTATAAGACCGTCTTCGTACAAATTCTTTGTAGCAATAATAAATCCAGGCGTTTCTTTATGTAGTGAATTAACTTTTATTCTAGCTGCTAAGTAAGAATAATCCGGATGTTCTACAGTCAGCGCAGCAGCTGTTTCTGCAAGGTAGGTATCTATCTCAACTGAACTAATGTCACTGTAAAGCCCAGGAACAGCTTTTTGTACTACAACTATTGGATCAATATTAAGTCCAGTAGAAAGAACAGAGACTCTGTTAGTTATTTTATCTAATGATATGGGCTCTTTACTACCATCTCTTTTTGTCACCATCATTGATGATGCTTTTTCACCAACTTGCTCTTTTAATTTTTTGGTATGATATCGACTCGCAGCCCTTTGTTCACGATACAATACATATGCTCTTGCAACCTTGTGATGCTCATCTCTCATAAGAGCAAGTTCAACTTGATCTTGTATATCTTCAATATGTATCATATCACCATCAGCAATTCTTCTGGTAAGTGCAGACACAACTTTATGGGTTAAAGCTTCTACAGTTTTATGAATGCTATCTTGTTGTTCTTTTTCCTTATTCTTATCGTTTCTTATTTTAGTTTGAGCTAAAAAAGCTTTTTTTATAGCATTTGATATTTTATCAGATTTAAAAGGTGTTATTGCACCATCACGCCTTACTACTGTCAAAGTTAAAATATTTACACTAGCTTTTTCAGGTTTGATTTTTGATGATACGTGTAGATTGTCTGGCATTTAGTTTCTATCCATAATTAAAATTTATTGTCGAAAAACACAATATGTAGTGCCGCCGAAAAAAGACAATACAACATTTGGTTAATATCGCAATAAGAACAAAATAAGAACATAAATATTTTTTTAATCAAGTCAATCTAATATTTAATTGAAATTTTTATTAGACAAACAAGTTATTGAAATATTTACATTTAGTTATCAACTTAAGTCACAACTTATTAAAATGGCCTATATAGCATTTTTTCTTTGAACTTAAATTAGCCATAAATTATGTGTAAAATAGGATATGCCAAGTATAGCATTAGTTGACGATGAGCAGTCGATTCTAACATCTGTATCATTATCTCTTGAAAGTGAAGGTTTTAAAGTTGATACTTTTCTTAATGGCATAGAAGCCCTAAAAGCCTTAGAGACAAAAACTTATGACTTAGGACTATTTGATATTAAGATGCCAAAAATGGATGGCAACGAATTATTAACCAAAGTCAGGTCTAGTAAAATAGATAAATTAAAAGATCTTCCAATAATTTTTTTAACATCAAAAGATCAAGAGCAAGATGAAATAATTGGTTTAAGAATGGGAGCTGCAGATTACATTAAAAAACCTTTTTCACAAAAATTATTAAATGAAAGAGTAAGAACAGTATTAAGGATTTATTCCAATAGAACAAATACTAAAGATGAATTAATTAATAAAAAAAAGAATTTTATTAAGGGAAGTTTAATTCTTGATGAGGATAAACAACTTTGTTTTTGGAAAGAAATTGAAATTGAATTAACTGTAGCAGAATTTAATTTAATTAAGTCACTTGCCCAATACCCAGGCGTTGTAAAAGATCGTAATCAATTAATGGATGCAATGTACGGTGATTCAATTTATGTTGATGATAGAACCATTGATAGTCATATAAAAAGGTTAAGAAAAAAATTCAGATCTTACGATAAATCTTTTGATCAGATAAGAACCAGATATGGATCTGGATATTCTTGGCGTGATTAATAAAAATTTTTTTTCTCTTTCAAATTACCGATTGTCCGTACAGCTTCTTGTTGTAAATATTTTTATTGTTTTTTTTGGAACAATCTTCTTATTATTGTTTAATTATTATTTAATAAATAACGATAGGTTAATTGAATATAAAAGTAATGAATTTAAAAATGAACTAAAAGATATTACAGCTTATTTACAAAACAACTCAGTAATAAGAATACCATTGTTTCAAACTAACTATAGGTGCCGTATTATTGACAAAAATATAGATGCAAAACTATATAAAGATGAAAATTGCAATGAAGAAAATTTAAATTCACTAGAGCTTTCAGATCTTGAGTTAGAAAAATTTATTACAGAGCAATACATTATCCAAAATTATATTGAAAAGGCATTTAATGTTAAAATTTTTAATGATAATTGGATAAAAATAGCCGACTCTGAAAACTTGTATTTACAAGATGAGGTAAATGAAACTGAAATCGTAGATATTCTGCCAAAAAAATTAAATATTTTTGAATTATATGAAGAAAATTATCATAATTTTTTTAATTCTATTTATTCATATCTTCTAAATAAAAAGTTCATTGAAATTTCTAACAAAAAAACTCATGATATAAACATAGTCTCAGAAACCATAAGAAAAAAAGAAGTTTTAGAAAAACTATATATTAATCGGGATAATAAAATAATTAAAACATTATCATCCCCAATAATGCTTGATCAAAAAGTCTATGGCGTGGCACTGTTATCTTATCAATTAATTACAGATAATAACGAACTTTCAATTAATTCAATTAATCTATTAAATTTTTTTATAGTATTAATTATTATTATTATTATTCTATCCTTTTTCTTTCTAAGAGGTCTCATTATTCCATTAAACCAATTAACAAAAATTACAGTACTAGAGAGGGAAAAAATAAGAAATACGAAAAATATTAATTATCCATCTAGAGGGGATGAAATTGGTATTTTAGCTCAACAAATTCAAATAATGTCTAGAGATTTAAAATCTCAAATGGAACAGTTAGAAAAATTTACCACAGATGTTGCCCATGAATTAAAGAATCCGCTTACAGCTATTAAATCTTCTAGTGAACTTTTATTAAAAAATACAATAAGTGAAGAAAATAAATTAAAAGTAATCAAAACATTTAATAAAGAAGTTAATAGAATGAATAGATTAATTTCAGATATTTCTAATTTTTCAAGAACAATGACCGAAATAGAAATAGAAAAATTCAAGTTGATTGATCTAAACAAATTTCTACAAGATTTTAAAAAAAACTATTTAGGTAATTCTAAAAATATCAATCTAATATTAGATACCGAAAATAATGATTTTAAAGTTTTATTAAATGAAGATAAACTTATACAGGTTATCCTAAATTTAATTGAAAATAGTGTCTCTGTAGCAGATAAGAATTCTAAAATATTAATTAAAACTTCCGGACTTGCAAATTTTAATGTTGAAATAAAAATTTATGATCAAGGTAAAGGAATTAATTTTAATGACAAAGAAAAAATTTTTAACCGTTTTTATACAGATAGGGATGAATTTAGAGAGGATCACTCAGGTTTGGGTTTATCGATATCAAGGGAGATTATAAAATCATTTAATGGTTCAATAAAATTAACAAAAAGTGATAATTTTGACTTTGGCGGTGCTTGTTTTATAATTAAATTACCTTTAAGAATAACAATGTAATTTTCAAAAAGCAGGAAATAATCATGAGTGAAGACTATAAAGTTAAAGATATAAATTTATCAGATTTTGGGGATAAAGAGATTGCAATTGCCGAAACAGAAATGCCAGGGTTAATGGCATTAAGAGAAGAATATAATGACTCAAAACCACTAGAGGGCGCAAGAATTGTTGGTTGTTTACACATGACAATACAAACAGCTGTTTTAATTGAAACCTTAGTATACCTTGGTGCAACAGTTAGATGGAGCTCATGTAATATTTTTTCAACCCAGGATCATGCTGCTGCAGCTATTGCTGCAAAGGGTATACCTGTATTTGCTTGGAAAGGTCAAACAGAAGAGGAATTTTGGTGGTGTATAGAAAAGACATTAGAAGGCCCAAATGGATGGAAGCCTAATATGATTTTAGATGATGGTGGAGATGCTACTAAAATTATTCATGAAAAATATCCAAAAATGCTAGAGGATATTCTAGGTTTATCTGAGGAAACAACAACTGGTGTACATAGACTAAAAGAAATGGAAAAAAAGGGACTATTAAAAGTTCCTGCAATAAATGTTAATGACTCTGTAACAAAATCTAAGTTTGATAATTTATATGGATGTAAAGAAAGTCTTGTTGATGGAATAAGAAGAGGAACAGATGTTATGATGGCAGGAAAAGTTGCTGTTGTTGCTGGTTACGGAGATGTCGGTAAAGGTTCAGCTGCTAGTTTAAGAGGAGCTGGAGCAAGAGTTTGTGTTACAGAAATTGATCCAATAAATGCTCTTCAAGCAGCTATGGAGGGCTATGAAGTTGTTACTATGGATGATGCTTGCGAATATGGTGATATATTTGTTACAGCGACTGGTAACTTAGATGTAATTACTCAGGATCATATGAGAAAGATGAGAGATCGAGCAATTGTTTGTAATATTGGTCATTTTGATAATGAAATACAAACAGAATCTCTTCAAAATTATAAATCTGATGAAATTAAACCACAGGTAAGAGAAGTTGAATTTCCGGATGGAAAAAAAATATTATTATTATCAGAAGGTAGACTTGTAAATTTAGGAAATGCAACTGGGCACCCTAGCTTTGTTATGAGTGCGTCCTTTACTAACCAAGTTTTAGCACAAATAGAGCTTTGGAAAAATTCAAAAAATTATGAAAATAAAGTTTATGTTTTACCAAAACACTTAGATGAAAAAGTTGCATCTTTGCATCTAAAGAAAGTTGGGGCCAAGCTTACCGAATTAACTGATAAACAAGCCGATTATATTGGTGTAAGCAAGCAAGGTCCTTTTAAAGATAATACATATAGATATTAGGAGTTAATATGAATAGATCTTATTTATTTACTAGTGAATCAGTTTCTGAGGGCCATCCAGATAAAGTTTGTGATAGAATTTCAGATATGGTTGTTGATACATATTTATCATCAGGTGATCCTCAAACCCGAGTAGCATGTGAGACTCTTACTACTACTAATAAAGTAGTTTTGGCTGGAGAAGTAAGAGGCCCATCAGTTTCAAGAGACCAAATTATTTCTCAAGTAAGAGATTGTATTAAAGATATTGGGTATGAACAAGATGGTTTTCATTGGAAAAACTGTGATATTGATAGTTTTCTTCATGAGCAATCATCTGACATTGCTATGGGAGTTGACTCCGGAAGTAATAAAGATGAAGGCGCAGGAGATCAAGGTATTATGTTTGGTTTTGCTTGTAAAGATACAGATACATTAATGCCTGCACCAATTCACTATTCCCATCAAATTTTACATAAAATGGCAATGGCAAGAAAAGATGGATCTGCGAGTGGCTTAGAACCTGACTCAAAAAGTCAAGTAACAATGCTATATGAGAATGGTAAGCCAAGTAGAGTAACTTCATTAGTTATATCTTCTCAACACAAAGAAGGATTGTCACCAACTGACGTTAAAGAAATTGTTAAACCATATGTTTATGAATGCATACCTAATGAATTACTTGAAGGACTTAAAGATGAAGAATTCTATGTAAATCCAACAGGAAACTTTGTAATTGGAGGTCCAGATGGCGACTCTGGTTTAACAGGAAGAAAAATTATTGTTGATACTTATGGCGGGGCCGCACCTCATGGTGGAGGCGCTTTCTCTGGTAAAGATCCATCTAAGGTTGATAGATCAGCAGCATATGCAGCAAGATATTTAGCTAAGAATATTGTTGCAGCTGATCTTGCAGATCAATGCACAATTCAATTATCTTATGCAATTGGAGTTTCAAAGCCTTTATCAGTGTATGTGAATACAAATGGTACAAATAATATTGATGAACAAAAAATTGAAAAATCTGTTCAAGATTTATTTGATCTTAGTCCAAGAGGTATAAGAGAACATCTTAAATTAACTAATGCTATTTATGTTCCAACTTCAGCTTATGGACATTTTGGAAGAGAGCCAAGTGATAAAGGTCATTTTACTTGGGAGAAAACTGATTTGGTTGATGCTCTTAAGGGAATTGCTTAAATAGATTTGCTAAATTTAGAGAATCAGATTTTAGATATCTCTGAAACAGAATCCCTTGCTTTAAAACTTTGTAAAGAAATTAAGGTAGGGGATGTGTTAATGTTAAAAGGTGAATTAGGTTCAGGAAAAACAACTTTTGCAAGATCTATAATAAATAACTTACACTTATTAAATAATTTTAAAAAACCAAATCTAATAAATAGTCCAACATATCCTATATTAATAACGTATGAATTAAGTTCTTACGAGATATTCCATTATGATTTTTATAGAATTAAAAATATAAAAGAATTAGAAGAATTAGATTTTTTTGAAAATATAAAAAAATCAATAACATTAATTGAATGGCCAGAATTATTATTTGACTCAACATTTAAAAAAAATCACTATCAAATAAATTTAGAATTATACTCAGTAAATAAACGAGTTATAAATATAAAATATTTTGAATAAAAACTATGAGCTTTTCATTTCAAAACTTAACAGAAATTAAATCAGGATTATCAAATAAAAAAATTTATAGAAAATATGAAAAAAGATTAAATAAAATAATAATAGATTTCTCTAAAGATGAAAAAGAATTTTTTAGTTTTTTAAATATTTATAAAATTTTGAGAAATATTAATATTTCTATTCCAAAAATTTATGAAATTTATATTGAACAAAAATTAATTGTAATGGAAGATTTTGGAGATAATAGTTTTGATAAAATATTTAATGAAAAAAATCTTTATTACCTACTAAAAATTTCTGTAGATAATTTAATTATAATTCAAAATTCTTTAATTAGTGAAGATTTAGAAAATTTAGAAAAATATAGCTTTAATGACTTAAAAAAGGAAATAGCTGAATTTGTTAGTTATTATATACCTTATAAAAAAATCACTGATTTTTCTGAAGATCAATTTTATGAAGTCTGGAAAAATATTTATGAAAATCAAAAATTTGAATTCAACAGTTTTGCTCATAAAGATTTTGAATTTATAAATTTAATATTATTAAATAAAAATAAATTACATTATAAATGTGGTATTATTGACTTTCAAAGTGCTTTCATAGGATTTAAAGGATGGGATTTATTTTCTATCCTTGAGAATCCAAGAATTAATTTCACTAGAAAATATAATGAAGATTTAATCAAATATTTTTATGTAAATACTAATATAAATATAGAATATAATTCTTTTCGGAGTCAATATTATTTTTTAAATTTAGGACGCTTAACACGATTGCTAGGACGATGGGCAAAATTATTAAATCAAAGAAATAATAATGAATATTTAGATTATATTAATACTTCAGAAAAAAGAATTATTTCATCCTTAAGTAACGTTGACAGCGAAATATTAAAAAAAATTTACATGAAAGCTATAACAAATTAATGCCTAAATTTTCTCTATTAATTTTATGTGCAGGAATGGGGACACGTATGTTAGATTTAACTAAAAACACTCCCAAACCTCTACTACAATTTAATGATAAAGTTTTATTAGATAATACAATTAATTTTTTTAGAGATATTGGTTGTAATGAATTTTTTATTAACACTCATTACCTTCATTATAAAATAGAAAATTATATAAATAAAAATTTTAATAATATTTTGATAAATTTAATTTATGAACCTTTAATACTTGGCACTGGAGGTGGTGTAAGGAATATTTTTAATTATACAAAAAATGAAAACATATGCGTTGTTAATTCTGATATTTTTTGGAAAAAAAATAACAAGTTAGATATTAAAAATTTCCTAAAAGATTATAAAGATATAACACATTGTAAAGTTTTATTATCAAAAAAAAATAATTTTTTAGGTTTAAAAAATGAAAAAGGTGATTTTACAATTGAAAATGGCAATGTATTAAATTTGATGGAAAAAAAAGAAGCCTTTTTTTATTCAGGGCTACAAATTGTTTCTAAAAAAATTTTTGATAAAAAAAATAAAATTTTCCCCATTAATCAAATATGGAGCAATCTTATTATTGAAAAGAACTTAAGGGGTAGTTTGTTAAATTCAAATATCTTACATGTTGGGGATAAAAGTTCATTTGATGCACTTTAAAATCCTTTTTATCTTGAATAACATATTAAAGTTCTTAAATATTAATAATGACTACGTTTAAAACAAATGACCAAAATTTTGAGGAGGATATTTCATCACAAATTGTTCCTGTTGTTGTAGATTTTGGAGCTGAATGGTGTGGTCCTTGCAAACAACTTGATCCAATATTAGAAGAAATAGCATCTGAAAATATTGATAAACTAAAAATATTTAAACTTAATATTGATGAAAATCCTATGACACCTCAAAAATTTGGAGTTAGAGGTATTCCAACAATAATGCTTTTTAAAGAAGGTAAGTTAGTTGATACAAAAGTAGGAAGTCTTCCTAAATCAGCTCTTGAAACTTGGATTAAATCAAACTTATAAAAATTTGGTTCTAATTTTTCCAACCAAATATAAAGAACCAGTTACTAAAAAAACTTTTTCATTTGATTTTTGAATATATTTAAGAGCTTCGTTAATATTTTTAATTTCACTATTATTTATAGATAATAAATTACAATATTTAATAATTTCATTTGTAAAAAAAGCATTTTTTTCATTTGGAATTTTTATAGCTAAAACTTTTGATATTTGATTCTTAATTGTTCTTAGAAAAAAATTTATGTTCTTGTTATTCAACATACCAAAAATAACTGTAGGTTTAATTTTTTCAATTTTTAAGAAATTTTTTAATCTTTTTGCACCATCAATATTATGAGAACCATCCAAAATTATTTTTTTATTTTTATAATTTATTATTTCTAATCTACCTGGCCAAAAAGTATTTTTAATTGCAAAATTTAATTTTTTAAAATTTATTTTTAAACCATTTTGTGAAATTATTTCTGAAAAGGCAACTGCAACAGAAGCATTTTCAATTTGATGTAAGCCATTTAATTTAGGTTTATTTATAAATTTTTTCGATTTATTAAATTCAAACTCAAATTTGTTTTTAATTAATTTAGTGATTTTATAATTTTTTCCATATAGATATAGATTTTTAAATTTAATTAAATTTTTTTTTATATAATTATTCACCTCTTTTTTTTGTTTGCTTACTAAAATGAAATCAGAATTTTTAATAATCCCTAATTTTTCATTAGCGATCTTTTTTAAAGTATTTCCAAGAAATTCTTCGTGATCTAGACTAATTGGCATTAAAATACTGCAAATTTTTTTTGGAATTATATTAGTTGCATCAAGTCTTCCACCTAAACCCGTTTCAAGAATTAAGTAATCTGATTTTGATTTTTGAAATAGTAAAAAAGCAGCTGCAGTTGTTATTTCAAAAAAAGTTATAGGGTTATTATTGTTGATTTCTTTTACATATTTTAATGCTTTATATAATTTATAGGTACTAACTTCTTTATCATTAAGTATGATTCTTTCATTAAATTTTGTTAAGTGCGGGGAAATATATGCATCACAAGAATATCCATTTGTTATAAGAATATTTCTAATAAAACTTTGAACAGAACCTTTTCCATTAGTTCCTGCAATATGGATAGTTTTAGGAAGATGAAAATGTGGATTACCTAATTTATAAAGTAATTTTTTAAGTCTTTTAAGTGATAGATCTATATATTTTGGGTGCAAATTTATTAGCTTAGCTAATAAAATATTAGTTTTTGTTTCCACTTACTAACTTAAATGCTGTAATAATTTGTGTAAAGTGCTTCTTAGATCTTTTCTATGAGATACTATATCTACCATACCGTGTTCCTTTAAGTATTCAGCTTTTTGGAAATCAATTGGCAGTTCCTCTCTAATTGTATCTTGAATTACCCTTTTTCCTGCAAAACCAATAGTTGCACCTTTTTCTGCTATTGTAATGTCACCCAACATAGCAAATGATGCTGTTACACCACCAGTTGTTGGTTCAGTTAGTATCACTATGTAAGGAATTTTGTTTTCATTCAATAAGTTTACTGCAGCAATTGTTCTAGGCATTTGCATCAAGCTTATAATACCTTCTTGCATTCTTGCTCCTCCTGAAGAAGTAACAACAACATAAGGTAATTTTTTTTCTACTGCTATTTTTGCACCTTTAACTATTGCTCCTCCTACAGCACGTCCCATTGACCCTCCCATAAATTCAAAATTCATCAAACCTGCTATGAGTTCTATATTTTCTATTTTACCTTCAATAAGTATGAAAGCATCTTTTCTTTTTGTTTTATTTCTGTATTCTTTGAGCCTATCTTTATATTTTTTTTTATCTGAAAAATTTAATGGATCATCAGTAATTTCATCCAATTCAATTTCGTTATATTCATTTTCTTTAAAAAATAATTTAATTCTATCTTCTGCTGACATTCTAAAATGATAGTCACAATTCATACAAACTCTTAAATTATCATTTAAATCTTTATGATGAATCATATTTCCACATGATAAACAATTACTCCATAATCTTTCTGGAACACTTCTTCTTTTTACTAAAGATGATAATTTGGGCTTAACAAAATTAGTTAACCAATTCATAATAGAGTTCCTGCTTTTAATTTTTTAGTAAATTTATCAATTTTATCAAGCATATGATCTTTATTATTTAAATTTTCTTCAATAATTTTAACAATACTTGATCCAACTACAGCCCCATCAGCAATTTTACATATATTATTTACATCAGATGCATTTTTTATACCAAAGCCAGGAATAATAGGTAAGCTAGAATGTTTCCTTATGAAAGAAACTGATTTTGAGAGATCATCAAGGTTTGCAGATTTTTGACCAGTTATTCCCATTACACTTACATAATAAAGAAAACCGCTTGCATTTTTTAAAATTAACTTAAGTCTATTTTCATTAGTAGTAGGCGTTATCAATCTTATTAATTTAATATTATATTTATTTAACTCTATTAACAATTCTTTATCTTCTTCGGGCTGTAAGTCTACAATTATCAATCCGTCAACACCACTATCAAAGCAATTTTTTACAAATTCTTTAATACCATAATGCAAAATTACATTGTAATAACCCATTAGAATAATAGGCAATTTATTATTTAAATTTTTAGCATTAGAAACTAATTTAAAAATATCGTTTAAATCAATCCCACTCTTTAATGCCCTATTACTTGATAATTGAATTGTAGGACCATCTGCCATAGGATCAGAAAATGGCATACCAATTTCAATAATATCAATGTTATTTTTTATAATTTTACTTAATATTTCGTTACTTGTTTTAAAGTCTGGATCACCACCAGTAACAAATGTAACTAATTTTTTATTATTTTTTTTAAAGGCCTGACTAATTAAATCAGTCATTATATTTTAATATTTAATTCATCAGCAATAGTGAATATATCTTTATCTCCTCTACCACACATATTCATGACAATTATATTATTTTTGTCATAGTTTTTTGCAATTTTTTTAAGCACTGCTAAGGCATGTGCAGGCTCTAATGCTGGGATTATTCCTTCTAGTTTACAACAGTATTGAAAGGCTTCTAAAGCTTCTTTATCAGTAGCTGACATATATTTAACTCTTTTTTCTTCAAATAAAAATGAATGTTCTGGACCAATCCCAGGATAGTCCAAACCTGCTGATATAGAATGAGCTTCCTGAATTTGACCACTTTCAGATTGTAACAAATAAGTTTTATTACCATGTAAAACACCTGGTTTGCCACCTGTTAAACTTGCTGCATGCTTATTTGTTTTTATACCATGACCTGCTGCTTCAACAGCTATCATTTCAACTTCACTATCATCTAAAAATTCGTGAAATAGTCCTAGAGCATTTGATCCACCTCCAATACAAGCCATAAGTAAGTCCGGTGATCTACCTTCTAATTTATTAAGTTGAATTCTTACTTCTTTTCCAATTACTGATTGAAAATCTCTAACCATTGCTGGATATGGATGAGGCCCAGCTGCTGTTCCAATTATGTAAAATGTATTTTTAACATTTGTTACCCAATCTCTTAAAGCTTCGTTCATTGCATCTTTTAATGATCTTGAACCAGTGGATACACTTTTTATTTCAGCTCCAAGTAATTTCATTCTAAAAACGTTTGGCGATTGTCTTTCAATATCTTTTTCTCCCATATAAACAACACAAGGTAGTCCAAATAAAGCACATACTGTTGCTGTTGCAACACCATGTTGACCAGCACCTGTTTCTGCAATAATGCGAGTTTTTCCCATCTTCTTTGCTAATAAGATTTGGCCAATACAATTATTAATCTTATGTGCACCAGTATGATTCAATTCATCTCTTTTAAAATATATTTTTGGTCCATTTAGATCTTCAGTTATTCTACGTGCAAAAAAAAGCGGACTTGGTCTTCCAACATAAGTTTCTAAATAATAATTTAATTCATCAACAAATTTTTTATCTTTTCTTAATTCATTATATTTATTTTCAACTTCGAGTATTAGAGGCATTAAAGTTTCAGATACATATCTACCCCCAAATTTTCCAAAGTATCCTTTTTCATTTGGTAAATTTTTGTATGTATTTTTAAGCATTATTAATTTTTTCCATAAAATTATTTATAATGTGATTATCTTTAATGCCAAGTTCTTTTTCAACACCAGATGACAAATCAACTCCAAATGGTTTAATTTCTCTAATAATTGAATTAATATTCTCCAAATTAATTCCACCTGATAAAAACCATGGTTTGTTAATTTTTAAGTTTTTAATGATATTCCAGTCGAAACTTTTTGAATTACCACCAGGCAACTCATTTTTATTTGGCTTATAATCAAATAGAAAATAGTCTGCATTTTTATAATCATTAACTTGATTTAAATCAGTTGATATTTTTATTGAAATTTTTTTTATAACTTTAATATTTAAGTCCTTTAATTTTTTTATATAAAAATCATCTTCATTTCCATGTAATTGGACAAAGTTTAATTTTAAATTTTTAATATAATCTATAATTTGATTAATTTCTTTATTTACAAAAACTCCTACAGAATTTATTTCTAATTTTTCAGATTGTTCTTTAAGAAATTTAGCTTCTTCAAATTCTATATTTCTTGGACTTTTTTTATAAAAAATCATACCAAAAAAATTTACACTGTTTTTTTCACAGCACAAAAGTGTTTCCTGATTTTTAATTCCACAAATTTTTACTAACATTTAACTTATTGATTTATTTATATCTCTTATAGTTTTTAGAGGATCATTAGAAGTTGTTATTGGTCTTCCAATAACTAATAGGCTTGCTCCTAGGTTAATTGCTTGGTTTGGAGTTAATGTTCTTTTTTGATCATCTTTATTATCTATTTTTTTTAACCTTATTCCAGGAGTAACTATTAAAAAATTTTTTTTAACTATTTTACGAATATATTTTATTTCTTTTGGACTACAAACAATACCATCAAGTTTCATTTTTTTTGCTTCTTTAACAAATTTTTTTACAATTTCATGAGTTTTTATTTCATTATAATATTTTTTTGTTTGACTACCATCTAAACTTGTTAAAATAGAAACACCCAAGATTTTTGTATTATTTTTTTTTATTTTACTAGCTTTCATCATTTCATCTCCACCTGATATATGTATGGTTGTTAGGATTGGATCTAATTTTTGAAGTGCTTTAATACCCTTATTTACTGTATTTGGGATATCATGTAATTTTAAATCTAAAAAAATTCTTGGGCAAATTATTTTTATTTTTTTATACCCCTTAATTCCAAAATTGAAAAAAAATTCATAGCCAATTTTAAATGCATAAACTTCATTTTTTAATTTTTTTACAAGATTTATAGTTTTAATTAAGTTGTCACTATCTAAAGCTACAATAATTTTACTCTTCTTCATTTATAGGATTTATTTTTCTATGTAAAATTTTGCCAATTTTAAAATGAAGTTTGAATGAATTTTTTTTAAATAATTTTTCATTTGTTTTTGGGTTTCTTACAAATTTTTCTTTATTTAACTTTTTACTTATCGTGCCAAACCCTCTTATCTCAATATTTTTTCCTTCTTTTAGATTATTAACTAATATTTTTATGAAATTATCAAATATACTCTCAATATCTTCAACTTTAAGATTACTATATTTTTCGTGAAGTTTATCTATTATTTGTGATTTTAACATTAGTCCTATTTTTTTAGAACTGATCCTAATATATCTCCTAGAGAAGCACCTGAGGCACTTGATCCATATTTTGATAGAACTTCTTTTTCATCTTGAATTTCAAGTTCTTTGATAGAAAGATTTATTATTCTTGTCTTATTATCCAAAGAAATAGCAATTGAGTCAATATTTTCACCAACAGCAAACCTTTCTGTTTTTTGTTCATTTTTATCTTTAGATAAGTTAATTTTTTTTATAAATCCAAATATTTTCTTTTCAGAATCAAGTTCAATTTTTAGACCTTTTTCATCAACTTCTAAAATTTTACCAGTAATTTTTGACTTTAAAGGATTAGCTTCAATAAACTCTTGAAACGGATCATTATTTAAATGCTTAATGCCCAAACTTATGCGTTCTTTTTCAACATTAATATCTAAAATCTTAACTTTAACTTGATCGCCTTTTTTGGAATTTTTTAGCATTTCCGCACATTCTTTTTCTTCCCAACTTAAATCTGAAACATGTACCATGCCATCTATTTCATCCTGAACTTTAACAAAAATTCCAAAATCAACTACATTAACAATTTCAGTTTCAAATGAATCATTAATATTGTAGTTATCTTTCAATTTCTTCCATGGATTTTCTCTCATTTGTTTTAAACTACAATTAATTTTTTTCTTATCTTCATCTATTTCTAATATTTTAACTTCAACTTCATCATTGATGTTAACTATTTTATTTGGGTGGGGAGGTTTTTTTAACCAAGTTAATTCGTTTAAAGAAATTGTTCCATCATATATCTCTTTAATTATAATATTAACATGATTGTCATTAATTGATATTATTTTACAATTAATAATCTCATCAACTTTTACTTTTTCATTAACTGAGTCCCATGGATTTTCACTCAATTGTTTGATACCTAAACTAAGCCTTGAAAGTTCTTCATCAAATTTTAAAACTTTAACTTTTATTTTTTGATTTAACTCTAGTATTTCTGAGGGATTATTAATTTTTGTCCAAGAAATGTCAGTAACATGAACCAAGCCATCCATTCCACCCAAATCAATGAAAGCACCATAATCAGTTATATTTTTAACTTTTCCTTCGATTATTGAACCCTCCTCAATAGAGTCAAGTAATTCTTTTCTTTGTTCCTTTAATTCATTTTCAGTAATTGCTTTCCTAGAAACAACTATATTACCTCTATACTTATCCATTTTTAAAATTAATAATTCTAGAGGTTTGTTTAGCAATTCTTTTGTGTCCTTAATAATTTGTCTAGTGTCGATTTGACTTCCAGGTAAAAAAGCTGTTACGCCATCTAAATCAACACTCATTCCGCCTTTAACTCTATTGAATGGTACACCAGTAACTACTTTGTTATTATCAAAGCTATCTTGTAGGTTATACCAAGCTTTTTGTTTAACAGCTTTTTCTCTTGAAAGAGTTGTTTCTCCATAAGCATTATCTACATTTTCTATAAATACTTCAACCTCTTCACCAACATTAATCTCAGGTTTTTGACCTGGTCTACCAAATTCATTAATAGGTACTCTGCCTTCGCTTTTTAAACCAACATCTACAATTACAATATCATTTTCTATAGAAACAATTTTTCCTTTTATTATTGTCTTTTCTTTAACATTTGTATTTTTAAAAGATGAGGATATTAGATCATCATATTCAGTGTTAGAGATCTTTTGAGTGTTTTCTTGGTTCATAATTAAATTCTATTAAAAAGTTTGTCTATTTGATTTTTTGTAACTTTAAAAGATTTATTGTTATTAATAACGAATGCACCCTTAGGAACTACTAATGGTGAATTTGTTCTATTTTTATCTTTTTTATCTCTCAATTTTATGTCCTTTAAAATTTTTGGGTATATAGACTGTTCACCACTATCAATCAACTGTTTATATCTTCTTTCTGCTCTAATTCTCTCGTTTACGCTAATATATAGTTTTAGGTCAGCATTTTTAAAAACTACTGATCCTATATCTCTACCATCGACAACAAATCCCTTATATTTCTTATCATTCTTCACAAATTTTCTCTGAATATTATTTATGTAGTTTCTAATAAACTTATAAACAGCTATTTTTGATGATGCATTACTAATTCTTTCTGACCTAAGACTTTTATGTTTTCTATATGAAATTTTTTTTATTTCTCTAAGAATTTTTTTTAATATTTTTTCTTTACTTAGATTGGCTTTTTTATTTATTAAGATCAAAGCCAATCTTCTATAAAGAATTCCCGAGTCTAAATGTTTTAAATTATATTTTTTACTTATATATTTTGCAATACGTTCTTTGCCAGAAGCTGCAGGCCCGTCAAGTGTAATTATAATTTTTTTCAAGATATTTTTCCACCCACCTTATTAAATTCTTTAATAAAAGATGGAAAACTTGTTTTTATAGATTCAGAGTCATTAATATTAACTGAACCTAACTTAGATCCTAATACTGCAAAAGCCATTGCAATTCTATGATCAAAATTTGTAATAATTTCTATCTTTTTAACTTCATTTTTATTTAATGGATTTATAAATAAATCATTATTAACAATTTCACAATTAACACCACAATTAATCAAGTTTTTTTTTATAAGTTCTAATCTATCACTTTCTTTTACTCTAAGTTCTGCAAGACCTCTAAATATGCTTGGTGAGTTTGCAAAAGCAGCCGCAACAGATAAAATTGGATATTCATCAATCATTAAATCAGCAATACTTGAATCTAAATCACACCCATTTAAATTTGAACTAACAACTTCAATATCACACACTTCTTCATTATTATTTTTTCTTTTGTTCAGGTAGTTAATTTTTGCTCCCATTTTTTTTAAGGCAATTAGAATTCCATTTCTTGTAGGATTTATATTTATATTTTTTAATAATAATTTTGAGTTATTATTTATAAGAGCAGCAACTATAAAAAATGCACTGCTTGAGAGATCACAAGGAACATTAATATTTTGAGATATTAATTCTTTTGTTCCATTAATTGTAATAATCTTTTTATTCTTAATTTTCTCAACCTTTATATCTGCTTTAAAAGCTTCAAGCATAATTTCTGTATGATCTCTTGTTATATTGTTTTCAATTATATTGGTAATCCCCTTTGTATTTAATGCAGCTAACATTACTCCTGATTTAATTTGTGCAGAAGGAACTAAAATTTCAATATTTGCATTAGATAATTTATTACCTTTTATAGACATTGGTAAAGTTCCATTTGTTGTTACTATTTGAGCATTCATTTTATTTAATGGATCAGATATTCTTTTCATTGGTCTTGATGAAAGTGATTTATCTCCAGTAAGTTTGGTTTCAAAATTTTGAGATGATAATAAGCCCGTTAATAATCTTGCACTTGTTCCAGAATTACCCAAGTATAATTCTTCATTGGGTTTTTTAAGTGAATTCAGACCATTACCATAAATAATAATTTGATCATTATTTTCTTCAATTTTTACGCCCATTTTTTTGAACGCACTAAGTGTGTGCATTACATCTTCAGATTTCAAAATATTATTTATTACCGAAATCCCTTTAGAGATTGAAGGAATAATTATTGATCGATGAGATATAGATTTATCTCCAGGAATAAGTGGATTACCATTCAGGCCATTTTCTATCTTTAAACTGATCATTTATAAGCTGAAATCAGATCCTAAATAGAATTTTTTTATTTTTTCATCTTCAATTGCATTTTTAGGATCACCCTCAAAAAATATTGCACCTTCGTTTACAATATAAACTTTATCAACTATTTTAAGTGTTTCTCTTACATTATGATCAGTAATCAAAACACCAATGTTCTTTTTTTTAAGTTTTTTTATAATAATTTTTATTTCCTCAATAGATACCGGATCAATTCCTGTTAATGGCTCGTCAAGCAATAAGTATTTAGGATTAGTTGCTAAAGTTCTGGCAATTTCTAATCTTCTTCTTTCACCACCTGATAAAACAATTGATTTAGATTTTCTCACATGGTTAATATCAAATTCATTAAGTAAATTTTGTAGAATAATTTCTTGTTTATTTTTATTGTTTTCATAATTCTCTATTATTGAAAGTAAATTATCCTCAACATTCATGCCTCTAAAAATTGAAGCCTCTTGAGGCAAATAACTTATTCCAAGCTTTCCTCTTACATAAATAGGAAGGTTTGAAATATCTAGTTTATCTACAAAAATTGAACCTCTATCAGGTTTAATTAATCCAACTATAATATAGAAACTTGTAGTTTTTCCTGCTCCATTAGGTCCTAACAAACCTACTATTTCACCTCTCTTAATTATTAAACTGATATCCCTAATTACTTCTTTATTTCCATAAGTCTTAGAAATTTTATCAATAATTAAACCATCATCTAATATTTTAAATTTATTCATCCTGATTTGAAATAATTACCTTTACTTTTTTTGAGTCCTTAGATTTGATTTTATATGAGTTATTTTTAGTATCAAGAGTTCCATAATCACCAGTAATAGTTTCACCATCTCTTATAATTTTAACATTATTTTTAAGTTCTATTAAGGAAGTTTCTTTATTATATTTAACAATATTTGCATACATCTCAGTACCTTCTGTTTTTATAAATGCTATATTTTCATCATTAACATTAAGCAATGAAACTGTTTTTTTTTCATCAATATTTGCAAAAATACCATCTATATTATTGCCTTGTATAAAAATATTTTCTGCTTGTAGTGAAGAATTAGGCCCTATTATATAAAAATTACCTTTTAAATTATTAACATTAATTTCTCCATCAGAAGACATATCTGAGTCATTTGTAATCAATTTTGATTTTAATCCTTTTATATTAATTTCTTGATTTTTAACTTTAAAAAATAAATTTTCACCACTTGCATCAATATTGTATTCTTCAGATTTTAAAAATACATTTCCTATAGCATCGATAATTGTTATGTCATAAAGATCTTTATTAAAGAATATCTTGATTTTATCTCCCTTCAAAATAAAATTATCAGATTCTATTTTTACATTTTTTTTTAAAAGATAATATTTTTCATTTTGAAATACCTCTATACCCTCCTCTGTTGTTATTTCTGTTTCTCCAATATCTCTTGAAAAAAGTTGGTTTGATAAAAAAAGTAATACGTAAATTGTTAAAAAAAATTTCATTTTAAAATAACTCTTGATTGTCCAAAAAATTTAATCTTATTGCCATTATCATAAATATTAAATCCTTCTGCAGAAATAGTAGTATTTTTAGATTTGAAAATTGATTTATTTTTACTATAAGCTGTTTGAGCTTCTCTATCAAATGTTACATTGTCCGACTCAATACTAAATTTATTGGATGAAAATTTTACACTTTTCTTTAAAAGAATTTGATTATCTCCTAAAAAATTTCCCTCTTTAGCTGTAACAAGTATTTTTTGTGTAGGACTATTTATTGCAAATCTAGGCTGCGTAATATCAACATTTGTAATTGTTATTTTTAAGTCAATAAGCTTATTATCATTTGAGTAAAATTTAAAAGTAAAAAAAATAAAAGATAACAGTAATATTGCTAATGCTAAAATTAAAACATATTTTCTGTTAAATGAAAGTAGAAAATTCAATTTAGCTTGTTAACCTCAGTAAATCGTGAATATGAATGATACCAACTGGTACTTTATTTTTACAAATAAACAAACTAGTTATTTTTTTGGCATTCATCAAATTTAGTGCCTCACCAACCAACATTTCTTTATTTGCAATTGTAGGTTTTTTAGTCATTACATCTTCAGCATTTTTTTCAAAAAATTTTGCATTAAGCTTTCTTCTTAAATCTCCATCTGTTATCACTCCAACAATTTTATTTTTTTTATCTAGCACACCAACACAACCAAAACTTTTCTTTGTCATAGTTAATAACGCTTTTGACATTTTATCACTGAGCTTAACTAATGGTATGGCGCTACCTTGATGCATAATTTCACTTACATATTTTAAATCTTTACCTAAATTTCCACCTGGGTGAAGATTTTTAAAATGTGAACTTTTAAATCCCCTAAGTTCTAACAATGCAATTGCAATACAATCTCCAATTATTAATGACATTGTTGTTGAAGAGGTTGGGGCAAGGTTAAGAGGGCATGCTTCAACTGGTTTTTTGTATAAAATGCCAATTGTAGAATTATTATGTAATGAACTTTTTGAGTTACTAGAAATACTAATAAGAGTTATATTAAATCTTTTTGTAAATTGTATTATATTATTCAATTCTGAAGTTTCACCCGAATTTGATATTGCAATTACGCAATCATTTTTTTTTATGCTTCCAAGGTCTCCATGACTGGCTTCTGTAGCGTGAATAAAGTAAGAGGGAGTGCCAGTTGAGGTAAGTGTAGCAGATAATTTATGACCAATATGTGCACTTTTTCCTACTCCAGTTACAATAACTCTTCCTTTTAGATTATGTATTATTTCTACTGCTTTAAAAAAATTATTATTAAAAGTGGAAGAAAGTGTTTTAATACTTTTTAATTCTTTAGAGAACGTTCTTTTAGCACTAGATAATATTTTTGTTTTTTTATTCATTAGTGTTTAAATATATCTGTATCAGCCCAACCATTTATATCTAATTCAGTTCTATATTCAATAAAATCAAAACATGCCTTGGCGAGCTTTGATCTTTTTTCTCTTAAAAGTAATTTATCTAATTTATCTTTTATTTTATGCAAGTATAGAACATCAGTAGCTGCATATTTTTGCTGATTTTTAGAGAGCTCTCCACCCCAATCTGATGATTGTTCTGTTTTAGAAATATTTTTATTCAATAACTCACTACACAGATCTTTGTAACCATGCTTATCCGTGTATGTTCTCACTAATTTGGAAGCAATTTTAGTACAATAAATATTTTTTATATTAATATTAAAATTATGTTTAAATACAGCTACGTCAAATCTAGCATAATGAAATATTTTTTGTATTTTATTATTCTTTAAAATTTTTATCAAGTTTACTGGTTTTTTACTTGAAAGATCTATTTTGACTAAATGGCAAATTTCATCTCCATTTGATAATTGTATAAGACATAATTTATCTCTTTTAGGATTTAAGCCCATAGTTTCACTGTCAATTGCTATACTATTGCTTATTTTTATACTTTTTGGAAGATCGCCTTTATAAATATTAATTTTCATTTTGATATAATTACCTATACTTTGTATATTTTAATATTATATCATTTATTCGGTTAAAGGTCATGAAATCAATTGTAATTTTCGGTGGTGCTGGATTTGTTGGAAAGCACATTATTAGAAGACTTGCTAAAAATGGATATAAAATTGTTGTTCCTTATCAAAGGTCTATACAAGAGGCAAAAATCAGACTTTTAGGCGTTACTGGTCAAATTATACCATTTAGATACTCCTCACTTGATGACAGTAGATTGAGGTCTATTTTGATGGATATAGATATTTGTATTAATCTTAAGACAACATATGATCAAAAAAAAGGCAGCTTTGATAAGACAATTTTTAAATTTAATCAAAAATTATTAAAAATTTTAAAACTTAATAAAGACCTAAAACAATTTATTTTTTTTTCTGGATTAGGAGCGGATATCGATAATACCTCAGCAAGAAGTATTGCTGTTTATAAATCTGAAAAAGAAGCATTTAAGACAATCAACAATGTTTTTGTTTTAAGACCCGGAGTAATAATTGGTGGAGGAGATCTTTTTTTAAGCAGATTACTACCAATTATTAATATGTCTTTTTTTGTACCTCTTTTTGGTGATGGCTCTAAAAAATTTCAACCAGTATTTATAGATGATGTTTCAACAGCTGTAGAATTTATAATAAAGAATAATATTACTGGAAAAAATATTTATGAATTAGCCGGACATAGAATAATAAGTTATAAGGATTTTTATGATCATATTTCCAAATGTTTAAATAAAACAAGAGTATTTATACCAGTTTCTTTTAATTTAATGAAAACACTTGTAAATATTGGTGAAAAGACCCCATTTTCACCATTAACTTCAGAACAATTATTGTTATTTGAAAAGGACAATATTATTCAAAATATTGATAAATCATTCAAAAATTTAGATATTAATCCACAAGATACACTTCAAATTACAAAAAATATCATTGAAAAACAGGCATTTTAACTAATTTAGTAAAAAAGTGTTACTAAATTTGTGATTTTAATGTTTATTTTTAGATTTATTGAATGTATTTGGTAAATATTACTAAAAAAAGTAAACAATACTGACCTAAATGTTAAAATTTGTAAAAATAAATAAAGAAAATCCAAGTAAAACTCCTGCTCAAGAGAGGATTAAATCTTTTGATGAAATTTATTCAAGATATGCAGCACAAAAGGCTGAGGAACAAGCTTCTAGATGTTCACAGTGTGGAGTGCCTTTTTGTCAAGTCCATTGCCCACTTCACAATAATATTCCTGATTGGTTAAAGCTTACAGCTGAGGATAGAATGTATGAAGCATATGAAATATCAAGTTCAACTAATAATATGCCTGAAATCTGTGGACGCATTTGTCCGCAAGATCGTTTATGTGAAGGAAATTGTGTAATTGAACAATCTGGACATGGAACAGTTACTATTGGTTCAATCGAAAAATTTATAACAGACAAAGCTTGGGAAGAAGGTTGGGTAAAAAATATACAACCTTCTAATGAAAAAAATTATAGTGTTGGAATTATTGGATCAGGACCTGCTGGATTAGCTGCAGCTGAGGAACTCAGAAAAAAAGGTTATCAAATTACAATTTATGATCGCTATGATAGACCGGGAGGTCTTCTAATATATGGAATACCAAACTTTAAATTAGAAAAAGATATTGTTACTAGAAGAACAAAACGTTTGCAGGATAGTGGTATAAAATTTGAATTAAATTGTAATATTGGAACTCAGATAACATTTAAAAAAATAAAAGATAAACATGATGCAGTTTTAATAGCTACCGGTGTTTATAAATTTAGGGAGATTAATCTTAATAATTCTAATTTTAATAACGTTGTTCCGGCATTAGATTTTCTAGTTGCAAGTAATAAAACAGGATTAAAAGATAAAGTTGATGATTTTATAAATGGTAGATTGAATGCTAATAAAAAAAATATCGTTGTAATAGGTGGTGGTGATACAGCTATGGATTGCGTTAGAACAGCTGTTAGACAAGGAGCAAAATCTGTAAAATGTTTATATAGAAGAGATAAAGCAAATATGCCAGGTTCACAAAGAGAAGTTCAAAATGCAATTGAAGAAGGAGTAGACTTTAAATGGTTAACTCTTCCAACTAAATACTCTGGCAGTAATGGAAATCTTAATTGTGTTCAAACAGTTTTAATGCAACTTGGAGAACCTGATGATTCAGGAAGAAGAAAACCTGAACCAAAAGAAGGTACTGAACAAAATCTTGATGCTGATCTTGTTATTGAGGCTTTAGGTTTTGAGCCCGAAGATCTTCCAAATCTTTTTAATGATGAAAATTTAAAAGTAACTCGATGGGGAACTATTAAAATTAACTATAAAAATATGATGACATCATTAGACGGTATCTTTGCTGCTGGAGATATAGTTCGTGGTGCTAGCCTAGTAGTGTGGGGAATAAAAGATGGTAGAGATGCAGCAAAAAATATTCATGAGTATATAGAAAATAAATTTGAAGAAGAGAATGACTTACAAAATAAGGCAGTTAATGAGTAATATTTTTATTCAAAAATATATAAAAAATAAAAAATTCCTTGAAGACAATTATATTTATGATGAAAAAGATGAACATTCATCTTGTGGAGTTGGTTTAATAGCTTCTTTGGATGGTTCTCAAACAAGAGAAATTGTTGAACTTGGTGTTCAAGCACTTAAAGTTTTGTATCATAGAGGTGCAGTAGACGCAGATGGTAAAACTGGAGATGGTGCTGGTATTCAATTATCAATACCTCAACAATTTTTTAAAGAAAAAATAGAAAGAACAGGGCATAAACCAAATAATTTTCCATTTGGCGTTGGAATGATTTTTTTACCTAGAACTGATTTTGCAGCTCAAGAAAATGCAAGAACTATTGTTGAGTCAGAAATTTTAAGAGAAAATCTTAAAATTTATGGATGGAGACATGTGCCAATAAATTCATCAATCATTGGAGATAAGGCAAAAGCAACACGTCCAGAAATTGAACAAATTTTAATTTGCAATGAGCATTATAAAGATGAAAAAGAATTTGAAAATAAACTGTATTTAGTAAGAAAAAGAATTGAAAAAGAAATTAGAAAACAAAATATTTCTGATTTTTATATTTGCTCTCTTTCATGTCACTCTATTGTTTATAAAGGAATGTTTTTAGCAGAACAGTTATCTAATTTTTATCCCGATATTCAAAAAGCAAATTTCATATCCAAATTTGCAGTTTATCATCAAAGGTATTCCACTAATACTTTTCCAACTTGGTCTCTAGCACAACCATTTAGGGTTATTGCTCATAATGGAGAAATTAATACACTTAAGGGAAATAAAAACTGGATGAGTGCACATGAACCAAGAATGCAGCATGAAAACTTTGGTAGTAATGTGGACGATTTAAAACCAATAATAGATAGTAAATCTTCAGATTCAGCTGCTCTAGACTCTACAATTGAATTACTTGTCAAAGCTAATCGCTCACTTCCAATGGCAAAAATTATAACTATTCCAGAAGCATGGGCTCATAGAAGAGATTTTCCAAAAAAGCTCAAAGATCTCTATGCATATGGTGGTGCCGTTATGGAACCATGGGATGGTCCAGCAGCAATATGTGGTGCATATGGTGATTGGGTTATTGCAGGAATGGATAGGAATGGTTTAAGACCGATGCGATATACTCTAACTAAAAATCTTTTGATTGCCGGATCTGAAACTGGAATGGTCACTGTTGATGAAACTAATATTGTTGAAAGAGGAAGAGTTGGTCCAGGACAATTAATAGCTATAAACTTTAAAGAAAAAAAATTCTATAAAGATTACCAAATAAAAAAGTATCTAGCTGATACTAAAGCATTTGGTAATTGGACAAAAAAAATTACCTATATTGATAAGTTAGTAAAATCAAATGATGAAGAATTTAGAGATTTGGACTCAGGAGATTTAAGAAAACGAATGGCATGTTTTGCTTGGTCGGTTGAAGATATAGAATTAATACTTCATCCAATGATTGCAGAAAAAAAGGAAGCAACAGGATCAATGGGAGATGATACACCACTTGCTGTTCTTTCCAATAAATACAGAGGTCTCCATCACTTTTTTAGACAAAATTTTAGCCAAGTTACTAATCCGCCTATTGACTCTTTAAGAGAGAGAGTTGTAATGAGTCTTAGAACAAGAATTGGAAATCTAAGTAATATTCTTGATGAAAATGAAGCTCAATGTGATCATCTACAATTAAACTCACCTGTACTTTCCATAGAACAATTTAAATCTATGCGCAAGTATATGAAAGATACAGTAAAAATTATTGATTCTACAATGGATACAATTAATTCTGAAAATAATTTTGAAAAAGAAATATCAAGAATAAATAATGAAGCAGAGCAGGCAGTAAGAGAAGGATATGTACATATAATTTTGAGTGATAAAGCGATGTCTAAATCAAGAATAGCCTTGCCAATGATATTAGTTACTAGTTCTGTTCACCACTATTTAATTAAAAAAAATCTTAGAACATTTACTTCGCTAAATGTTCAATCAGCAGAATGTTTAGATGTTCAATACTTTGCAGTTTTAATAGGTGTTGGTGCAACTAGTGTAAACGCTTATATGGCTCAGCAAGCAATTGCAGAAAGACATAAAAAAGGTTTATTTAAGAACTTAACATACGAAGAGTGTGTGGAGAGATTTATTAATTCTATAAATAATGGTTTACTTAAAACAATGAGCAAAATGGGAATTTCAGTTATCAATTCATACAGAGGTGGCTGTAATTTTGAGGCTATTGGCCTTAGTAGAAATTTAATGAATAAATATTTTCCTTCTATGAGTTCAAAAATTTCTGGAATTGGAATTAGTGGTATTGAAAAAAGATCAAGACTTGCTCATGATAAAGCTTATGAAGAAAATTTAATAACATTGCCAATAGGTGGAAATTATCGTTACAGATTTGGTGGTGAAAAGCATGCATTTGAAGCTCGATCAATTCATATGCTCCAAACAGCTGTTTCTACAAATAATTATTCTTTATTTAAAAAATATTCATCAATAATCCATGAAATGGATCCTATAAATATTCGTGACCTTTTAAATTTTAAAAAAAATAAAGATAATAACAATCAATCCAATAGCGTTGAACCATCTCAAGAAATTAGAAAAAGACTTGTTGCACCTGGGATATCTTTAGGAGCATTAAGTCCAGAAGCTCATGAAACTCTCTCTGTAGCAATGAATAGAATAGGTGCTAAATCTGACTCGGGTGAAGGTGGAGAGGATCCAATAAGATTTAAACCAAAATCAAACGGAGATAATCCTTCATCAAAAATTAAACAAATTGCAAGTGGACGATTTGGAGTTACTGCAGAGTATTTAAATAACTGTGAAGAAATTGAAATAAAAGTAGCACAAGGAGCTAAACCTGGAGAAGGCGGTCAGCTACCAGGAGGTAAAGTAACTGAACTAATTGCTAAATTAAGGCATTCAACAGAGGGCGTTACATTAATTAGTCCACCACCTCACCATGATATTTACTCAATTGAGGACTTAGCTCAGTTAATCTATGATCTTAAGCAAATAAATCCTAAGGCAAAAGTTTGTGTAAAACTTGTAGCTCAATCTGGTATTGGTACTGTTGCTGCAGGAGTTGCTAAAGCAAAAGCAGACACAATTTTGATTTCTGGTCACAATGGAGGCACAGGCGCTAGTCCTCAAACAAGTATTAAGTATGCTGGTTTGCCTTGGGAATTAGGTTTAAGTGAAGTTCATCAAGTTTTATCATTAAATAATCTTAGGGACAAAGTTATCCTTAGAACAGATGGTGGTTTAAAAACAGGAAAAGATATTGTTATTGCAGCAATGCTTGGAGCCGAAGAATTTGGAATAGGTACAGCAAGTTTAGTTGCCATGGGTTGCATTATGGTGAGACAATGTCATTCTAATACATGCCCTGTAGGTGTTTGCTCTCAGGATGAGAAACTTAGAGAAAAATTTACTGGAACACCTGAAAAAGTTATTAATTTATTTAGTTTCATTGCTGATGAAGTGAGGGAAATTCTTGGATCACTTGGGTTTTCTTCATTAGATGAAGTTGTTGGACGATCAGATCTTTTATACCAAGTAAGCAGAGGCAGTTTTGACCTTGATGATTTAGATTTAAATCCTATAATTCAGACAATTGACTCATCAGTTGGTGATTTTGATAAAAAGATAAACACAATTAATAAGGTTAGTGATAGCCTGGATATAAAAATTATAGATGATGCCAAATCCTTTTTTGAAACTAATCAAAAAATTGAATTAAACTATAATATTAAAAACACTGACAGAGCAATAGGAACACGTCTTGCTTCTGAAATTACCAATACAAAAGGAATGAGCGCACTTCCTGAAGATTTTTTTACAGTTAATTTCCACGGATCGGCTGGACAGTCTTTTGGTGCCTGGAGTGTACAAGGAACTACACTCAGAGTTTTTGGTGATTCAAATGATTATGTTGCTAAAGGCTTATCAGGTGGTAAGATTATTATTCAACCTAATTCTTCATCTCAACTTCAAACAAATAAGAATGTAATTATTGGTAATACAGTATTATATGGTGCTACTCGTGGCAAACTTTTTGCTGCTGGAATAGCTGGAGACCGATTTGCTGTAAGAAACTCTGGAGCAAATGCTGTTATAGAAGGTTGTGGTGATAATGGATGTGAATATATGACAGGAGGAAGTGCTGTCATTTTAGGTGAAGTTGGCAATAATTTTGGAGCAGGAATGACTGGAGGCATGGCATTTGTATATGATAAGGAAGGTACATTACCACTACGTATAAATCTTGAAGATATCTTCTATCAACAACAAATGACAAATTATTGGGAAAATATTTTGTATCAAAAAATTGAAGAGCATATTAAAGAAACAAATTCACGATATGCAAAAAATCTTTTGGATAATTGGCAACATGAAAAATTATTATTCTGGCAAATAGTTCCTAGAGAAATGATTAATAAATTTGATCAACCAGTATTAATTAAAAAAGAAAAATCAGCTTAACTTTTATTAATAGCAGATTTAATTGCTTCATTTATTATCTTTAAATCAAAAGGTTCTGATAATCGATGATCACTATTTTTCAAAAGTTTAATTTGTATTTGATTGCCTTTTATTTTTTTAATTATTTTTTCTGGTACATCTGACTTCACAACATTATCTCTAAGTCCTTGAATTAAAATTAGCGGCTTGTTCCATTTAAACTCTTTATTCAAAATTTTATTCTTTTTTCCATCTACAATATATTTTTTTTTAATTAGATAACTAAAACCATATGAGGAATATTTCATAATTCCTTTTTCTCTAATTTCTTTTTTTTTTACTAATGGTAAATTTTTATAAAATTCATCAATATAATCTGGAGCTGCAGCAAGTCCAACCATACCTATTATTTTTGAGGGTCTTACTTTTGCAGCTAAAAACATTAACCACCCACCCATACTGCTTCCAACTAATATTTGAGGTCCTTTAGCAATATTATCGATAATATCTAATAGGTCTTTTTTCCAATCGGAAATTGTAAAATCTTCGAAATTACCATCAGATTTTCCATGTCCTCGGCATTCAAAACGAATAAATTTCAACTTATTTTTTCTAGCAAATCTCTCAATTGATAAGGCCTTTTGACCACTCATATCGGAGTTGAGGCCATGAATGAAAATAATACCAGGACTCTTTCCTTTAATAGATTTATAGCGAATTCTTTCTTTTTTCTTATTAATAAAGTAAGGCATCTTTGATACAAATACTTATATTTTAATAAAATGTCATCATTTAATGTCG
>MDTB01229359.1_pt1 | contig 40472 bp, 31 predicted proteins | sample 811161 | NCBI WGS metagenome assembly MDTB01 (sample SAMN05326650, study PRJNA326480) | marine metagenome | isolation source: seawater | place: Mediterranean Sea | collected 2009 | reverse complement strand
TCGGCTTTGAACCTTTACTTCAATTTGTCCAAGGCCTTCACGATTTGGGGGAATAGGAACGTAGACACTACCAACCTGACCGATCGCATTTTCATAGTTGATGTTCCCCTCTTCACGAAGACTTTGCAGCCAACGCATCATAGAGACGAATCCAAAGAGTACTAACAACCCCACAATAGTTGCAGCCGCTATCGCAAGCGTCATTGATCCTCCACTATCCAGCACTGAAGCACCGGTCCAACCAAATCCCGTAAAAAAGGAACCAATGCCTCGAATTGAAAACATCCCGGTAGCTCCACCCTCGCCAGTTTCAGCAATATCAAAATCCAAATCTGGAATATCTAGATAACCACCAGCTAACACAATCAACATCTGGATGAATAGGATCGCACTAGAAACAGCACCAATCCCCACAAAGGTTTTCATCCCATCCGGTTCAAGATTTGTCCACCACTCAATCATAGATCATTTATAGCCAAGGTTGTTAGAGTTTATCGGATTTAACCTTTTAGACACTATAATTTTGCATGAAATTTATAACGCATAGAAAATTGATCGGGAATATTAAGGGGAAATGGCCTTTTGTATTAATAGCTGCGAGCCACTCATCAGTCCTAAAACGATCTCTTAAATAGAGATATCCGGTGACTTTAATTCCTAATTAAGAGAAGAATTACGTTTGGAGGTTCCATTTTTTGTCCAATCGCCTAACTCATTTACCTCCCCGCGAACTATGCTGACCGAATCCATTAAAGGTCACCAAGAAGTGTAATTAGGGCAGTTTTATTGAAGAAACAACCGATAATAAGATGAACCTCAGAAGAAGCCCTTTCAAATCCACCTCTGGACTCTTATCTACTGCGCGACCGGAATAGCATACTTTCTAACGACCCGACTAAAAGATCGTAGGCTAGAATCAGAATAACGAAGCCCATTTTCTGTCATTTCCGAGTCTTCATCCTGAAAATTGGTCGAAAGATCCGGGCTGGTTTGCAATTGGTAAGAAAACCCGAGCTCTGGCTCGAACAGGATTTCGCTCACTCCCCCCACCCTAGAGAGTCCCAATACCTTAAATAACGTTGTCGGAACCGCTCGGACATACCAATCCGCAATCAAAAGATAATTATCACCATATCCCAAAGTTACATTGCTGGAGAGATCCCATTGGACCCCGGTGAACCCAAGATCAATCACTTTATTGCCGCTGTGGAAGACGACATTACGTATGATATCGATCCCATCAAGTTGAACGGACCATCGATTGATGGCGAAATCGATCTCGATCGTCAAAAGCTGCAGTTCACCCCGGATAAAATCCAAACTACTATCCCTAATGGTAACTCCATCCGAATACCAAAGACCAAAGTCATCATCGCCGTTGCGAAATTGGATAGAAGCTAAGAGATCCCCTGAGGAGTTCAAAAAAACAATCGAAAAGGTATCTCGACGTCCATTTGTAGAATCCTCAACTCCCAAAAGAGACTCGAGAGTGACGGTGGGCGTTCCTGCCTTAACTGGGTCAAAGTCATGAGCCTTTACAAGAGTCACAAGTGGCTGGACAGGGCGTTCAAATCCAATGAAAGCTGAATTCTGGAGACCGGAAACCAACTCGTAATCAAGCCCGTAGGAGCCCGTTCCCGGGCTGCTACCGATCCAATCATCCAAGTTTTCCGCTCCATCTTCATACTCCTCAAACTCCGTGGCGTAAATCGTCTGTCCCGAACAAAAAGGACTATAAAGGAAAAACAGGACAAGGACGAATTTCATGGGGAAAAGGGACCAAAAAGAAGGTGGAAGGACCAACAAAAAAGGCTGCCCGGAGCATTCGCAATCCGGCCAGCCTGAATTAAAAGTAGGGAAACTAGGTCCTCAATATTGAATTATTTCCGGAAAATAGGACGAGGCTTTGGCTCAGGGCGAGGCTTTGGCTCAGGGCGAGGCTTTGGCTCGGGCTTTGGCTTCGGCTCAGGGCGAGTGCCTGGCTCACCAGGCTTTGGCCCAGGCTTGCTGTGTCCACCACGATGCGAGCGTCGGATACGATCCAAAAACTCATCCTGATCAACGCTTTCGCTATCATCTTGGTCCATCTTTGCAAAAATCTTTGCCGCAGATTCCGGTCTACGCTCCTCCATCGCGGCTATCGAAGGAATAGCAGAGAATTCCTCCAAAGAAATTCCTCCGTCTCCATCTAAATCAACCTCGTTGAAACGCTCGACTCGTTTTTCTTCGATCTTAGCCTTGGCATCTGCACGGGCCGCCTCTCTCTCTTCCTCATTGAGCTTCCCGTCTTCGTCCGCGTCAAATGTTTCGAGAATTGATGCTCGCTTCGCTTCGCGGGCTTCCTTTCGAGCGGCGCGAGCTGCCTGACGCTCTTCAGCATCAAGCTCACCATCCTCATTAACGTCGTAAGGAACAAGGAATTCGGGGAGAGTGCCATCTCCGAAAGTTTTTTTCTTCTTGTCGGCAGATGCCGCACCAAGCGATGCCAAAATGAGGCTGCTTATGATTAGTTTTAGTTTCATAGTCTTTTTTTGTATTTCTAGGGTGGGAGGGATCCCCTGTCACTCTCTTAGTTGTTCGAAAAGCGGTAATGGTTACATTTATTTTCTGAAAATCACTCGTTAGCGTTATTGAATAGGTTAAAAGCTGATTGTTTCTCTTCCTCCTGTGGTTCAGACGGTTGCAAGGGAAGATCTCCGGCCGAGGCTTGCTCTGCTTCAAGCTCTGCCTCGAAATCCGCTATAAGCTCGCTCCACCACTCACGCTCATCCACCAAATCTTCAATCATGTCGTTTTGTTGAACGGAATTGAGAGTATTCAGCAATTCTTCGTTAACCATATTGGCCGTAACTGGAGGAAAAGCCTGACCATCGATGAGAATATTTGCGCCGTAGAAGGGCGAAGATCTAAGTAAGAGAGGGTAAGCCTTTTGCCTTTGTTCCGGGGTTAAACTAAGCTGCCGTGAAAGTCGATTCAGGCGTTCAGTCGATTCTGCCCGAAGCAGGTCCAGTCTCTCACGCACTTCAGTCGAGGGAGTATTACTACCCATTGATAACGGGAAACGATTGGCAAGCAAAGTGTCGTTCCCCAAGGACTCTTGGATTCTATCATTCGAGTACGGTTGCCGGGAAGATTCCATTAACCTAGATCGAGGGTTTTGCCCAGAACCCGAAAAGGATTCCCTTTTGCTAACAGTTTTGTCTTCTGAACTAGATTTATAGAAGACAACAACACCGGCAGTCGCGATGAGGGCGCCCGCGAGAGTTACTGAATAAATGAATTTCATTAATTAAGGTGTTATGTGTTTGAGGAGATCATCTTCAGCCAAAATTTTCTGTTGTAGATCATCTTGCTCCTTAAGCAGATTGGAAAATTTCTCTCTAATTTTTTCAGCCAACGCCTCGCTGCTCCTCCGCATAATTTGGCGCTGCTCAGCGTCAAGATGAGGGGCCATCTTCGCGTGAGACTCTAAAAGTCGGAGATGAAATTCAAAAGAAGCCCTTTCGCTAGTCTCTTTGATTCCGACTTGCGTTTCAGCGAGAACCTTGCCGATTTCAACTTCCTGTTCAGGGCGAATCTGAATTTGATCCCGTAGATTAATCATCGCTCGCTCTTCCCATTGATTGAGAGAAACCTGCTGAGGCTCGACCCGAGGAGTTTTGAGAATCTTCGATGCGGCAAACCCAGAGCCAAAGATCACAGCAAAACCCAAAGCAATCAAAACCCAATCACGGATCCGGCGGGTAGGAAATCGATTGATTTTTTTCATGATCCAAGTTCGGGAAGGTTGAGTTCAGGGACAGGTAACACAGTCGGCTCCCCCAGCGAAAAAAAGTAGATAAGAAGAGTGATGCCCAGTGAAATAAAGCCAAGAACAATAAAAATCTGCCGCCAGCGAGCCAAACGGATCTCTCGGTCTTTGGAATGAAGATCGGCAAAGATCGCGGCCGCAAGGCTTCGGGGCGGGGTAGATGGAGGCTCAGGCTCAGGATGAGACCGGGCTGTCTCCAACAACTCGTCCAGAACCAGGTCCAGTGGTTCTTTTTGCTGCTGATTTTGATTCATGGCGGATTGATCGAGGGCTATGGGATTCAAGATTTCGGAGAGCTTTTTTCATTTTCTCCCGGGCACGCATTGCAGTAACTTTAATTTTAGAGGGGCTCCATCCCGTTTCCGTGGCAATTTCAGCGACTGATTTTTCCTCGAGATGGAGAAGGCGGATGACCATTTGATCGCGGGGCTTGAGAGTCGCAAGCAATTTTTGCAGAAGTTCAAGAGAAGACTTGGTAGGTTGGACATCCACCGCATTGGGGTCGAAGGCCTCTGAAATATCTTGGGAATGGTCCATGTCCAATTCCGAAAATTCAAGGAGCGGTCGAGATTTTTGACGCCGAAGTGATTCGTAACAAGTGAGAGTTGCAATACGACTGACCCAGTGTTCAAACGGACTCTCTCCGCGGAACTTTTCAAGATGCGTGAACACCTTGACAAAGATCTCCTGAGTGAGGTCCTCGGCCACCTGATGGCGCGGAAGATTCCGCCGCACGATCCCGACGACCAATGGATACAGGATTTCCACAATTTGTGAGCAGGCTTCTTCATCTCGGTCGACCGCTCGAGCAATAAGCTCTGGATTGACTGGTTGAAGTGAACTGTCATGACTCATTATTTATGATCGCTGGTAAATTAACCCTTCTTACAGGTAAGACGCTGATCAAGCGCTTTAGTTACATTTTCCTGATCAAGAAAGATTTTTCGGACCCTGAAGGAAACAACATGAATGCAACATGAAGAATTGGGGCAAATGCCATGATTAAACCAGCAGATTGGCAACCAAACATTGCCCCCTAGCCTAGAGTTCAAAGAAAGCAGGCCAAACAAGCTACCTCATTCCATTTTCCTTACATCGCTTCAGCTTGCCCAAGGCCATCTTAAGCGCTTAGTGTCAAATCATCACTTTAAACCGGCTTTTTTATTTTCTACTCCGCCTCCTTCTCCTTGGGCTTGCAGGTTTTTCCTCGCTTTTTGCCCAAGAGTTTACGCTATCTGCAAAAACTCAGCAATTCTTTGACAACCATTGCACCAAATGTCACGGACCCAAAAAGGCAAAAGGGAGCATTCGGCTCGACCATCTCGATGGGCGAATTGCCGAAGGACTAGACTTTGAAACTTGGAGCGAAATCTATGACCAACTCGCACAACGTGAAATGCCTCCGGAGGAATCGAAGCAACAGCCAGATGATGAGCAGCGCGCATCGATAATCTCTTGGCTTGGCAAGGAGTTAGAGAAAGCGCGATCTTCGCCACGTGGGCGGCATCTCTTAGGTCAGTTTTCTTTTGGAAATCGCGTTAACCATGACGCTCTTTTTTCCGGAGAAATCAAAAAACTCCCTTTTTCGCCACCCCGCTTGTGGCGAATGAATCCCAATATTTACGATCGAACCAAGAAAAGAATCTTTAAAGACCACTGGATGGAATTACGGAGAGCCCGTCAGGCTTTTTCGCTGGAACAAAGACCCGGAATCAATGATTACTCAGAGGGGCTTTTTGCAGACTCGGCAACACTCGAAACGCTCTTGCGGAATGCCCGCGGAATTGTCGAACACCAACTGGATCGAGATATCCCTGAGATCTTTCGTAGGATTCTGGAATCGGACCGGGCTCCTACTCAAGAGCAAGCTGAAGCTGCCGTGCGATTTCAGTTTGAAACTCTCGTTCTTCGGCCGCCCGAGACGAAGGAGTTGGCCCGCTACCGAGACTATTTCTTGCGATCGATCAAAGAATCTGGCGGTGACATACGAGCAAGCCTTGAAGTTTGCCTTAAAGCGATCGCTTTAAACCCGGAAGCAGTTTACCGCATGGAGCTCGGTCTCGGAGAGAAGGATGATCACGGCAGGACAATTTTATCAGACAATGAACTGGCATTCGCAATTTCGTTCGCGCTTACCGATGACCCACCAGACAAGATCCTTTGGTCGGCTGCACGAAGCGGAAATTTGGATTCTCCGAGAAAAATTCGCGCTCAATTGGAGCGCATCCTAAGAGATCCTGTAATTGCTAAGCCGAAGCTCCTACGTTTTTTTCGGGAATTCTTTGGTTACCACCGCGCTCCGCAAGTCTTCAAAGACGCCAAACGTTTTAAGAACTACGACTGGGGCATCGTGGCTAATCAATTAGTGCACGAAGCTGACCTTTTGGTCTTACACGCCCTAAAACAGGACCGGGATGTTCTGCGGCAGTTGATCACCACAGAAAAATATTTTGTTGGCCACATCGGGCTCGAGGCAGATCCGAAAGATCTCGAGCAGCGCCTGATTGCCCTCAGGCGCCTCTACGATTATTGGAAAGGAAAGCCATGGCAAAAATTAGAATACGAACTCGAAACTGAGGTGCGCAGCGAGATTGAACGTCTACATCCCTACTTTCAGATCCAGCCCATGAAACATCGGATGAGCGGAGGCCTGATCAAGGATTACATGCCCTATCTTACCAATTGTTATGAAAATGGACTCCGACCAATGCTCGCCCAGTTTGTTCTCATGGAAGGAGAGCGTGAACGCAACCTCACCTCCGCCCACGATCAACGATTCTTTCTAGGTGCTTACAACCTTTCTATCGATCAATTCGATTGCCCAATCGAACAACCTTTCGAATTGAACAAAGAACAACGAATTGGCCTTCTCACTCATCCTTCCTGGCTAATTGCTCACTCTAAGAATACCGATACCAACCCGATCACACGGGGTAAATGGATCCGTGAACGACTCCTCGCAGGTCACGTCCCGGATGTCCCCATTACCGTTGATGCGGTCGTTCCAGAAGATCCACACAAGACCTTACGGGAACGCTTTCAAAAAACCGAACAACAGGACTGCTGGCGTTGCCATAAAAAGATGAACCCACTTGGAATGACCTTTGAAGCCTATGATGATTTCGGACGATTCAGGACTACCGATAAAATAAGTGGCAAACCGATCGATTCCAGCGGCCAACTCGACTCAACCGGTGTTCAGTCGCTCGACGGAAAAGTTGAAAACGCCGTTGAGCTAATGAAACGACTCGGGCAGTCCGACCGCGTCAGACAATCATTCATCCGACATGCTTTCCGGTATTGGATGGGAAGAAATGAAATGTTAAGTGATTCGGCGACTCTGATCGCGGCCGATGAAGCCTATGTGAAAAGTGGAGGTAGCTTCCGAGCTATGCTGATATCCCTTCTCTCATCCGATTCATTTATTTTCCGAAAAGGAGAAGAAACAAAATGAACTCTCAATCCACATCGAGACGCGCCTTTCTCAAACAGTTTTCTTTCGGAAGCGGTGGGGCCCTATTGTCACCATTGCTCGGACAGCTCGCAGCCGCAGCAGGCGGAACAGTCGATGCCTTCCCCCAACGCTTTGTCTTCTTGGTCAAATCTAGCGGCCTCACTCCAAAGGCAATCACGCCGGAGTCACTGCGCGACAAGAAAACCACCGGAAGCACCCCCCTACGAGTGCCCTTAAAGGGAGTCCCTCTTCCCGATTCTCTGCACGCCTTGGAACCATTTAAAGACCAGCTCGCGATCGTTCAGGGATTCTCTGGCAAGATGTGCTTGGCTGGACACACTTCTTACTTTGGAGCGATGGGCGTCCACGCTTCCCCAAGTGAAACCTCCAGCGGTCGTCCACTCCGCGCAACAATCGACACTCGACTTTCATCCCAGCACTCAAGCCCATTCGGACATGTCGGACTTGCCTTGCGGGGACGGGCGGTAGGCGGAGCCGGCGACCTCATCCCTCAAGGCACTCTCTACCCCGGTCTATCAGCTCTCGCTCCGGGACGTGAACTTCCCTATCAGGCAAGCCCCGACCAAGCTTTTGACCAACTCTTCGGCTCGGCCGTCGGCTCAAAAAAAGGTCGCAAGCGCTTTAACCTTGAGACAGGAATGCTGGATTTCATTTCAGACGATATCAAACAACTGCGAAACAAAGTTCCGAGTGCCGAACAGGATAAACTCAGCCACTACCTACTTGCTTTCGAAGACCTCCAGAAACGACGCAAGAAGCTGCTCACTATGAATGAGGCTATTCGTAAAGGCGCCCCAAAATTGACCGAAAAATTTTCTTCCCAGCTCGGCATAGACCGACTGGCTTCTCACTTCGAACTCGCCGCATCCTGTCTGGTCACGGGGCTTAGTAATGGCGTCACAATCCGTATGGATAACCTCGAACATGTTTACACCGGACTTGGATTGACCGAGCAAAACGTGCACGCAATTGGCCACGGCACCGGCTCCAATGGGAAGTCTGCCGAAGAATGCCGTGATCTCATTCGAAGCTATCACATTAGCCTAATGGCCGGTCTCGCGGAAAAATTACGCTCCATCCCAGAAGGAGACGGCACGATGCTCGATAACACCATGATCGTATACCTAAGCGATGCTGGCGAAGCCCATCATGGAGCTTTGCACGAATGGCCTTTCATCATCGTGGGTGGATGTGGAGGACGCCTCACTCTTCCAGGAAACTACCTTCAGATGCCCGACTATGGACAATCAGGTCACGGCACCATTGGAAACCTCTACACCACTTTTCTTAATGCTTACGGGGATCCTATTAAGCATTTCGGCGATCCCGATTTCTCTCTCGAACGCGAGGGCCTTCCGCAACGTGGCCCCATTTCGTCGTTGATCGCCTAATTCCTTAAGACCATCCAGATTTCATTTTAATCGATGAATACCCGCATCTGGTCTGGCGACACCTTGATGGACATCGACAAAAACCAAATCCTCAAATTGAAGAATCAATCTATCGATGGTCCCGAATATCTCTTTCTGGAATTTGGAGGCTTCCGCAATCGCCATAAAACGACTGGAAATCTAAGTGGTGTGTCCTTTCGTGATAACGCCCCACTTCTTCAGCAGGCAATGGCGCAAAAGTAAATCAGCCCCCTTGTTGACTTTACGGGCATCCGAGGGGCCTCCTTCTGCTTTGACATCGGTCGCCAATCTGCAACCGTTTGTGCAATGAAAAATGGACTTCTTATGGCTCTCGCCCTTCTCTCCCTAACTTCGCTTACCGCACAAGTCCTCCCCCCAACTTCCGTTCCGATCAGCAAGACTAAGACACCTCTCCTTACGAAGCAGCTCGATCAACTAGCGCAACACGATTTACAGGCCAACTTTCGCCTCTTCCTGAAGTATTCCGCAAAATCTGACTTCATTGTCAAATTTGGCGACCACCCTATCAAAGTTCCAGCAGGCGAAAAAGTTACCACTGACTTCACCTTCGAACACCTGCCCAATTCATCTGCCCTCATCCACTTATCCACTTCTGGGGATCCAACTACCAAACGCATCGAAGTGCCCGGATCTCTCGCCAGCGATGGCAATATCGCCTTTAAACCACGCCCCGGAAAAGACTTTCCAATGGATAAAGCTTTTACCTTGATGGCCCGTTTCACCACGACCACCGAAAAAGGAACTCTCGTAGCACTTGCTCCTGCCAATGGAAAGTGGGAGCGCGGTGGCAAAACTCTCTTCATTCAGGATGGTCGGCTGAGCTACGATGTCGGCTGGGAAGGCATGGTCCAAGGAGAAGGCCTTGTTAATGATGGCAAGGAACACCTAGCCGCTCTTGTCGGCGATCATGAAGGCAATGTCACCCTCTACCTCGATGGCAAAAAAGTTGCCGGCGCCGATGATCTCACCTCCAAAGATAAGGAGGGACACACATTAAAAGTGGGGTCGACAACCAACGACTTTGGAGGAGACTTTGAGGACGGTTCCATCGAACAAGTTCTCTTCTGGAAACGCTCACTCTCCGAGAAAGAAATTAGCACGGCAGCTAGAAAGAAAATCGATGAACTCAATACCCCCGACTTCCACTGGAAAAAGCCTGGGGACAGCACAAACAACCAACTTAACCTCGTCGAAACTGGCACTCACCCTGGCTACGGAACCATCGTCTCACTAGAGAAAAACAAAGGTATCACAATTCACGAAGCCTGGATGCAGCCTCTCGAAACCTCCGACCATCGCGAAATCGTAAGAGCCTGGGACAAAAACTCTCTCAAGCGCGGCCAAGAAATCTATAATCAACTGTGTATCACCTGTCACGGCTCCGACAAAAAGGAAGGATCCATTCCCATCGCTCTCAAATTCCACGAAGGAAAATTTAAGAACGGACACGACCCCTTCCGCATGTATCAAACTATCACCAAGGGATACGGCATGATGATGCCCATGCCGCAGTTCTCGACCCGTCAAAAATACGACGTCATTCACTACATCCGCCAAGAATATCTTAAAAAGCATAACCCCTCTCAGCTCAGCAAGATCGAAGACAGCTATCTCGATAATCTCCCACGCGGAATTTCTCAGCTTGACGAAAAGGAATCTAAAAAGACTCCCCCGCCCTACAAGATGATGGACTTTGGAAACCATCTCTTCTGGACCTACCAAATCGAACCCGGTCCTCTCGATACGAACGTAAACATCGCTCAAAAAGGACTCGCCATTCGCCTCGACCCCGGACTCGGCGGTATCTCGAAAGGAAACTCGTGGGCTATTTACGATCATGACACTATGCGGCTCGCCGCTATCTACACCGGTGACCAATTCGTCAACTGGAAGGGCATCGCCTTTGACGGTTCCCACGGAACCCACACCTCCATCGTCGGAGAGCGCATCCTCACTAACCCCGACCGCCCCGGCTGGGCCCATCCTGAAACCGGCTCCTGGACACCTATCCGCGTGAAAGGAAAAGACGGTCGCCTCTTCGGACCGCTTCCGAAAGACTGGGTGACATTCAAGGGGATCTTTCTTGGTAAGAGTGGAACGGCCATACAATACCTAGTTGGAGAAACAGTGATCACCGAAACTTTTCTCAACACCCCAGACAAAGGAGTTTTTCACCGCTTGATCCAAGTCGGCGCGGGAAAATCAAAACTCAAAATGAGAGTCGGCAAAGCCACTGAAAAACTCCCCAACAAGAACTACGTCATTGAAGACGGGTCACTCTGCCGGATTTTTGAACCATCGTCCCAAGCTCTCCTCCTTCACGCAATTGATGGAACAATTATTGAAGAAAAATTAAGCTCGGCACACCTGAGCAGAGAGCCTGGACTCCCTGCTCCTACCACCGTCACTACCCAAATCCAACGAGGCGATGAGTCTGGCCCCTTCGCCGTCGACACTCTCACCGTCCCGGTCGCCAATCTTAATCCACACCAATCCTGGATGCGAACCAGCGGCTTCGACTTCTACCCCGATGGCAAACGCGCGGCCGTCTGCACCTGGATGGGAGACGTCTGGATCGTAGAAGGAATTGATCAACTCGAAGGCACTCTTACCTGGAAACGCATCTGCTCCGGCCTCTTCCAACCGCTCGGCCTCAAGATCATAGATGACAAAATCCACGTCACCTGCCGTGACCAACTCGCCAAGCTTCACGACACTAATGGCGACGAAACCATCGACTTTATTGAGTGTCTTAATAACGACCATCAAGTCACCGAGCACTTCCACGAATTTGCGATGGGCCTCCAAACCGATGACAAGGGTAATTTCTACTACGCCAAGTCCGCCCGCCACGCCAAAGACTCGCTCGTCCCTCATCATGGCACCCTCCTCCGCGTAAGCGCCGACGGCTCGAAGACTGATATCCTCGCCACCGGCTTCCGCGCTGCAAACGGTGTCTGTCTCAATCCAGACGGCACCTTTATCGTCACCGATCAGGAAGGTCACTGGAATCCCAAAAATCGTATTAACTGGGTCAGCGGTGAAGGGCCAAACGAATTTTTCGGCAACATCTACGGATACTCACCCGTCACCGACACCGCCGATTCCGCGATGAAAAATCCTCTCTGCTGGATCACCAATCAATTTGATCGATCGCCTTCTGAACTGCTTTGGGTTCCCAAAGATGCCAAGTGGGGATCATTGAACGGCCAACTCCTCAATCTCAGTTACGGCTATGGAAAAATCTACGTCGTTCCACACGAAAAAATTGGCAACCACCGTCAGGGTGGACTTTGTGAAATCCCACTGAAACAATTCCCCACCGGAATTATGCGGGGTCGCTTCCACCCAGGCGACGGCCAACTTTACGGTTGCGGCATGTTCGCGTGGGCCGGCACCCAGCGCAAAGCCGGCGGCTTCTATCGCATCCGCAAATTAGATAAGCCAGCTAACCTTCCTACTCAGATCGAAGCTTCCAAAAACACCGTCACCTTGACCCTCTCTGATGAAGTTGACGAAAACTCGGTGAAGCCAGACAGTTTTTGCATCAAAGCTTGGGATCTCAAAAGAACCAAGAACTATGGATCCAAACACTTCAACGAACGTGAGTGGGAAATCTCCAGCGCCACCATCAATGGAAAAAAGATCACCCTCACCGTTCCCGATCTCGAACCCACCTGGGGCATGTCTATCGACCTCAAGCTTACCGATAGAAGTGGTCAGGCCTACCAACGCCTCATCCACAACTCTATCTTCGAGCTACCGCAATAAGGGAGCCACAGCGCCCCGCCGTAATCTTCTCCCAAATTCCCGTCCACCCCTAATGCCGCAAACAAAGCGGCAAGGCACCACGGCTCCTTTACACCGAAAACAAAAAGCACGAAGCTTTCAAAAAGAAGTAAAATCAATCATTCTCAATCCTCCATGAAAATACTGGCCATCTTCCTTTCTGTCATCGTCACCCTCGCCGCTGATGAGCGCCCGCTTCCCAAAGTAAAGCACATGATCGACACTCACATTCACCTTTACGACCCCACCCGAGCGGAAGGAATCCCGTGGCCACCGAAAGGCGATAAGGTTCTCTACAAACCGCATCTTCCAGACGAATTTCACAAAATCGCAGAACCTGCCGGCACCACCGGAGTGATCGTAGTCGAAGCCAGTGACCGTATTGAAGACAATCGCTGGGTTCTCGATCTGGTAAAAGATGACGACTATTTCGTGGGACTTGTTGGGAATGTTGACCCCTATTCAGACGACTTTAAATTTGCGATTCAGAAGCTCAAAAGGGATAAGCGTTTCGTCGGGATCCGCCTACGAAACGGCAAGGCCAAAAAAACTATCGACTACGACGACCCACAGATCATCGGTAATTTACTCGGACTGGCCAAACACAAGCTCACTGTCGACATCCTTGTCAATGGAGGTGGAATAGAGGCCGTAAAACAAGTAGACCAACTTGCCCGCGCCGTCCCAAATCTTAATCTCGTAGTCGACCACGTTCTCGGTTATGATTTTGATGGTAAGGATGCTCCTCAGGAATGGATCACTGCTGTCGAGAGACTAGCCGAAAACGATAATGTGTGGTGCAAAATTTCGGGCCTCTATCAGCGAAGTATCCCTCAGCCTGCTCCCCATAAAATCGATCACTACCGAAGTGTGCTTGATGTCCTCTGGAAGAATCTTGGTTCCAAGCGGCTCATTTTCGGCAGCAACTGGCCGTGCACCAAAAACAGTGGCGACTACACAAGCTTTGTAAAACTCGTGAACGAATACTTTTCGGCTAAAGGGCAGGAGGCCTGCGAGCTCTACTTTTGGAAAAACGCCGCCGAAGCATACCGCCTTCCTTTAAAATAATTACAAATTAAAAGGCTAAGCGATAATCTCGGCAATTGGATCAGCCCCTTCCACTCCTACTAGCTTTTCGTTTAAACCGGCGTGATGGAAGTGGAGTCCATTAGGATCGAACCCGAGTTGACGTAAAACGGTGGCATGAAGGTGCTTCACTTCGAGAGGTTTATCCACCGCCGCCGAACCAAGTTCATCAGTCTGCCCCACACTCACGCCGCCTTTAATTCCACCACCGGCCATCCACATCGTAAAGCCAGCTGAATTATGATCGCGGCCCGTGCCCTTGGCATACTCGGCAGTAGGCTGGCGACCAAATTCACCACCCCAAACGACAAGAGTTTCATCAAGAAGACCTCGTTGTTTGAGATCCTTAAGAAGCCCTGCGATTGGCTTATCGGTATTACCGGCATGCTTATTATGATTGTTCTCAAGATTACCATGCGCATCCCAGTTGTCATCGTTATGAGCACCACCTGAATAAATTTGAATAAAGGGAGTGCCTCGCTCGACTAATCGGCGTGCTAAAAGGCATTTCTTACCAAAGTCCTCAGTACGACCTTCATCAATACCATAAAGTTTCTTGGTCGCTTCGCTTTCTTGATCGAAATCGATCGCTTCGGGCGCAGTTGATTGCATCTTAAACGCGAGTTCGTAGCTATCAATGCGAGCCTGTAGATTTGTGTTCCCGTGACGTTGTGAAAGATGGCCAGCATTGAGCTGGTTGAGCGATTCGATGATGCGATATTGCTCGTCACGTCCCATGCCACGAGAATTTTTGAGATCCAGAATGGGATCTCCTTTCGAACGAAGAACCGTGCCCTGGTAGTTTGCAGGCATAAATCCCGACGACCAGTTCTTGGCCCCAGAAATAGGACCACCGGTTTTATCGAGCATCACGACATAGCCAGGAAGATTCTCATTAATATTACCCAAACCATAATTCACCCAACTTCCGAGCGAAGGCTTTCCGCTGATGAGCGATCCGGAATTCATTTTTAACATCGCCGAGCCGTGAATGGGAGATTCAGCGGTAAGCGAATGAAGGAAGGCGATGTCATCGACGCAGGTCGCGAGATGTGGGAAGAGATCAGAAACCCACTTACCACACTGGCCATACTGCTTGAAATTCCACTTTGGCTCAACGATACGGCCTTCGTTTTTTTTCCCACCACGCCCAAAAGTTTTCACCTTCACCGTCTTTCCATCCATCCCCTTCATTCCGGGTTTGTAATCGAAGGTATCGATGTGGGAAGGCCCACCATACATGAAGAGAAAAATAACGCTCTTCGCCTTAGGCGCAAAATCAGTCTCCTTCTTTTTTCCCTGAGCCATCATACCCGTCAGGGCGAGCGAGGTGAAGCCACCTCCAACAGTAGAGATAAATTCACGCCGGTTAGTTTGTCCGCAAAAGTCTGTCATAATTAGTCGAGGTAGAGAGTTTCGTTCAAATTTAGAATGAGAAGGCAAATTCGCGACATAAGTTGATCATCTGAAACATCGTGTTTCACTTTGAGATCAGTTGCTAGCCCTTTGATTTCGTGAAGTTCGCCATCGGTAATCTCACGACTAGTCCCTAGCTGAAATGCTTCTCGGATTTTCTCGTCAAGCGAACCGCTCAACCGCGCAGCAAACTTCTCGGAAAATTCATTCATACGCTCGCTGTTGAGCATGGTGAGAGCCTGCGTGGGCACGGTGGTAGCAAACCTTGAGGGGCAGGAAAAATCGCGGTCGGGTGAGTCAAAATTCGCTAATAAAGGAAGCTTAATAGAACGTTTCACATGGATATAAACTGCACGGCGATTTGCCGAGTCTCCGGGTGAAGGTGGCCAAACATTTCTAGGGCGCGATGATGTCTGAAGGACCGCGTCCGGCATTTTAGGTCGGACTGGAGGACCGCCGATTTCAAATTTTATCTGCTTGGTGAGCACAAGGTAACTGTCCCAAATTTCCTCAGCAGTGAGGCGACGGGATGAATACTTCCAGTGCAAGCGATTGGTGGGATCCTTATCGTTCATTCCTTTTGACGAAAGCTGATAGGTAGAACTATTCAGCATGAGCCGAAGAATATGCTTTGTATCCCAGCCTGATTTCACAAGTTCCCCTGCAAGCCAATCGAGAAGTTTTTGATTGGACACTCCTGTTCCGAGCTTACCGAATTCGTTGGAACTCTCGACTAACCCAGCTCCGAAACAATACTGCCAAAGACGGTTCACCCATACGCGGGCAGTCGTTGGGTGTTCTGGCGAGGTAATCCACTGAGCAAACTCCAGGCGGTTGCGTTTAGGCTTTAGCTTGGCGGAATCTAGCATAGCGGGAAAAGCAACTGGGACCTCGTCGCCTTGGGCGTGAACGCTGCCCCGGGTATGAATCCTTGGTGCGGCGACCTGTCCTTCTTCGTGAACACCGTGATAGCGAACCCCCTGAATCGGTCTCTCAAGGTCACGCCGCTTCTGCTGCAAAGTCTTCATTCTGGAACCAAAATCATCACCATAAATACGAGCGATCATTCCGGAGTGGATAGAAGAAAATTGATCGGCATTAAGGTCGTGCACGGGCTCACGCGTAATTCTGATCTCAGGGCGATTACGATTAAACTTAGTAATGATTCCGATGACATTTTTACCAGTCGTCAGCTCGTCAATCGGAAGTGGCACGAATATTTCGCCATGTACCTTCTCAATCACTCCCTCATGAACCGGTGCACCATTGATGAAAATTTGGAGATGTTGTAGCTCTCCCTTGAGATAAATCAAAAATTGCTTGGGGATTTCCTGAAGTCCAAAGTCCGAACGAAGAGTCACCATCTTGTTGCGGGGTACTTTATTATCAAGCTTCGTGAAACCTACGCCACCTGCATCGAATGATGGGAGCGACCACCCCGGAGCTTTAGGCACCTTTGGCAAGAACAGCCAGCTGGTTTTGATATCACGAGGATTCTTCGAGCGTTTCAAATAGGCTTGCAATAACTGACGATCAACTTTTTCCCAAAGTTCCTCAATCTTCCCCCGATTGCCCTGTTTTTCTTCTTCGCGCTTGCGCATCACTTCGGGATCATTCCAGGTATGATTCGCCGATTTGAAAAGATCCTGCCTGATGCCATCAAAAAACGACATCATCGAAAAATAGTCGGCCTGGGAGATTGGATCAACCTTGTGATCGTGGCATTTAGCACAACCCATCGTTGTGCCCATGAAGGCCTCAGAAGCGACGTCGACGATATCGCTAATTCGGTCAGCGTGAGCTTGAGGGCGATCTGCCGGTTCGTCATCCCGCTGCATGAGCGCCATAAATCCGGTGGCGACACAACTATCTAGGGTCTTATCCGGAAGTTGATCGCCCGCCAGCTGCTCCAAAATGAAACGGTCATAGCGCTTATTTTCGTTAAAAGATTTAATCACGTAGTCGCGGTAACGCCAGATATCAGGCTTCGCGCTATCACGTTCAAAGCCATTAGTCTCAGAGTAGCGAACTAAGTCGAGCCAATGAGAGGCCATCTTTTCACCGAACCTAGGCGAGTCTAGCGTGTGATCCACCAACTCTTCCCAGGACATTTCGTTTTTTTCGGGGGGCAGACCCGTCAAATCATACGAGAGCCTACGGCGTAACTGGACTTTATCCGCTCGTTCATTTGGCTTTATCCCGTTTTCACGAAGCCCGGCAAGAATGAAAGCATCAATCGGGTTTCGGGTGGACGAATCTTCGAGGGGTGGGACAGAGACTTTCTCCACAGGCTGATAGGCCCAATAATTGTCGTCAGAACTTTGCGCAACCAGAGTGGGGCTCAGCAGCAAAGAGGTAAAGATGGTGTTGAGGTGCTTCACAAGTGTAAAGGGTTCTACTGTAAACTCGGTTTATCTTTATAATCTTTCAAGTTTGGCTAGCGATCCCGCCGGAATAATTTCGGTTGATGAGGGCACCTTGCGTGGCAAGAGAAGCAGTTCCCGAAGTCAGTCTCATGCAAATGGGTATTCTTTTCATTTTCTTAAATCTCTTATTGAGTCAATTTTTTGAAGACTAACCCTCACACAACGCAGCAAACTTGTGAAAGGGCCTCAAAATCGTGGAGTTCAGCGAAGCTATTTCGTTACCCTTCGATGTGGATCCTAAACGAATATGTCATCTTGTAAATTGATGGTTGGGGATAATTCGCGCCAGCATAAACGTTTTCACGTCAAAGACCCGCTCCAAGATGGAGGCGGGCCTCGTAAATTAAATATGACGGCTCCTCCAGGCCCATGAGCGATGCAGGACAAAGACCTAGCGACAAATTAACTGTTGAAAAAGCGAAGTTTTCATCGAAATAAGGGGGACTTGTCCGCTCAATCTGCTAAACTCCGAGCCTGAAAGGCTCCGCCGGAACGATCCGGGTTTGATGCTATGCGATACGCCATTGTCTCAGACATCCACGCCAACATTCAAGCGTGGGAAGCAGTGCTTGCGGATATCCGCTCGCAGCGGATTGACGTAATTGTATGTCTCGGTGACGTTGTGGGATATGGACCTAGGCCAGCCGAAGTGCTCGAAGCGGTAAGATCGGTGACCAATCATTTTGTGCTGGGAAACCACGATGCAGCGGCCGTCGGCATGATGGATTATTCCATTTTTAACGATCACGCCCGACAAGCGATCGAGTGGACAATCACGGAACTCTCACCTGACGCTAAGCAGTTCCTATCTTCGGTTCCGCTCGCCATCGAAGCGGGAGAGCTCCTATTTGTGCACGCGGAAATCGCAGAACCAGGGCGCTTTGACTATATCGACAATGTCGATATAGCAAAAGAGAACTTCGCCGCCAATGAACACTTCGCAACCTTTGTCGGGCACACTCACCTCCCAAAAATGTTCGAACTATCCGCTAATGGATCAGTCCAAGAACTTTTAGATACCAGTTGCCGACTTGATGCGGAAAAGCGCTATATCATCAACGTGGGATCGGTCGGAGAGCCCCGGAATCCAGATGACTTGAGCTCGCGCTACGCGGTTTATGATCTCGAAAAACGCGAAATCGATTTTCGACATGTAGAGTTCGACATAGTGGCCTACCGGCGGGATCTTGAGTCAACCAATCTTGACCTCCGCCCCTACTTTCTACGAGTTTTCGAACAAGTTTTCGAAGGCCACAAAGCCGTAGTTTCAAGCGGTGGTAGCCTAGTTGACATGCAGGTCTCGCGCGACTCGGCCGCTCTGGTTGATCTCAAGCGAGTCTCTACAATCGTTCAATTAAGCAACAGCGGCACGATGCTCGCCAGCGCACAACCGTCCCGCACTCCACTTTACGCGCTGGGCACGGCTGCGATCTTAATCATCGCCTCATTAATTTTTTGGGTGACCAGAGAGAACTATCCTTCACCATCGCCGAACGATAAGCCGGTTGTCACCAGTAAGAAGGAATCACCCTTAGAAAAGGAGCCTAACAAAAAGGACCTACGCGAGGTGATTGATCCGCGGATGGCAATTTCCAAACTCCCCGAGAAACAGGCCCCTTCCGAGCAAAAGCCCAATCCTAAAGATCGTGAGCCAACTCCAACGAAACCCGAAAAAGAGGTAATACGACCCGATTTGGAACCCTTGGTCGAAGTTAGCGAGAAGAAAGAGAAGTCTACCTGGTGGAGAATGAATAAAGAAGCCGCTGAAAGTTCTCTAGTGGATAATTCAGGGCAGATTAAATTACTCCTAGTGCGGCCAGGAAAAGGAACGCGTGCCATAGCCCCCGACCCAGTTCCGCTTAATTTGGCAGCAAATGATTCAGCTTTGATTTTAGGAATCTGGCAGGAAGAGAAGGCTGATGGGACCTTTGCCTTAGACACCGAAAACTCCTACACCTTTGAAGGTTGGTTCATCACTGACAAACTCCGACGCCCCATCTTCCTTCTTGGCACTCGGACAGGTGAAGGGGAGGATAATCAAGGATGGCACATCGACTTGCGCCCACCCGCTCGCGGCAAAAAAGGGGAACAGATGGCTTTCTTTTATGACTCCGGGACCCATCGAGTTCAGGCTCTCGCCGAGGAAGTCAAAGTTGCCGATAAAAAACCGCACCACTTCGCGATCACTTGGAATCATGAGTTCAGGAAAGACGAAGGTGAAATGGCGCTTTTCCTTGATGGAATCAAAGTTGCTACAGCCTCAGTTGCGCACTCCAATATCCCCGGCGAGCAAACTAATCCACTACGCATTGGAAGCTTGGGCAATAAAACACCGATCGCACTGGATGAAATCCGATTTACTCGAAGGGCTCTTCAGCCCCATGAATTCCTTCTGAAGACTACACTCCTCGGAGCAACTATGGTTAAAGGCAATTCCTCAAATAGGGATAGCTGGAGCATCCCCACAAATTGGCAGAGTGGCCAAGTTCCTAGTCCAAATGAAAACGTGATCATCAGTGAAGGCCTGACTGCGCAAGTGGAAAATAGTCCACCCGAACCCTATTCTGGCTCCTTAATCTTAAGAAAGAATTCCCAGCTGATTTTGTGGGGAGATCACAATCTAGACGCGCTACCAAAAACTCCTAGCGGCATTATGATGCATGAAAGTTCATGCATCATTTTAGGCACAGCCGAAGAGGTGAACTTCGGCCCTATCGAACTGATCGAGAATGCCAGCGTTCATGGAGGAACTTCAACAAACGGCCACGGTGGTATCCGAAAATTTAACGAAGAAATAAAAGGCGGCGGAAAATTCATTCTTAATGGAGTAAATCGAAACCAATTCCGCTTTGAAACTGCCAACACTTTCACAGGCGGGCTAATGGCTCACTCAACCCAGAACGAACCCTTCTACCTCGTCGCTGCCGCAGACTCTTCCTTTGGGACTGGAGATGTTAACCTCAAGGAAAACAGTTCATTGATCATCGAAGCCAACCTAAATGATACGATCGCTAACACTTCCACACTGTCTCTTGAGGGAGTTGGCAGCCTTAGGATCAATGGAGGAGGTGCAGACCCCAATAAGCTCTACAAACTCCTCTTGCAATCGGATGAGACTGTCGCTGGCTTCTTCATTGATGGCGTCGATCAGGGCGAAGGTCTCTTCTCTGGCGAAACACATCCAGCTATCACCGGCCCGGGAAAGCTCACTGTAAAACGCTCCGATGATAACTAAGAATCTCAAGAAGCCACTCGTCCGACTCCTAACGATTTTCGCAGCTGGGAATTCCTTCATCCAGGCATACGAGCCGACTTTAATCGACACCCATGTTCATCTCTGGCACCTTGATCGGCCCGAAGGAATTTATTGGATCCCGAAAGATAGCCGCGCCCTCTATCGGTCTTTCATGCCAGAGGATCACGAGGCAATCGCTCAAAAAAACGGAGTGAATGGCGTTGTTGTAGTGCAAGCAGGACAGCACCTACCCGACAATCAATGGAATCTAGATGTAACGGCCCACAACAAAACGCTCTATCGTGGCGTAGTCGGAAACCTCTCCCAAGTAATCGGGACCGATAGATTCCAACCCCTCTTTGACAAACTCTGTCAGGACGATCGCTATCTGGGCTATCGGATTTCAGGACGCACCAAAAAAACACTGACCGAAGAATTCTATCGAGATCTCAACGAGACCGCCAGACGGGGGAAAACCGTCGACATGCTTATCGGTAATTACACCCTTGAGGACGCTGCCGGCATCGCAGACCGCATTCCCAATCTGAAAATCATCATAAATCACTTCGGCGGAGTGAGCCTTGATGGCAATCCACTCGTAGCTTCTTGGGTTGAAAAATTTCGTGCAGTGGCGAAACACCCCAACGTTTTTTGTAAAGTCTCTGCCCTATTTGGGCGGGTCAAATCTCAACCAGCTCCACTCGACCTAACATTTTACAAACCCATTCTCGACCTCGCTTTAGAATGCTTTGGCGAAGATCGAATTATCTTTGGCAGCGATTGGCCAGTCACGCGAACGACCGCCGATTACGCTTCAGTCCTAAAACTTACCCGCGACTACTTCGAAAAGAAAGCCCCGTCGGTTTCCCTGAAACTTTTCTCTAGTAACGCAAAAAAGTTTTATGACCTAGAAGACGTCCAGATCGAACCAGGCACCAAGAAGCTCCCCCTCTCAGGAAAATCTTTCCTCATCAATGGTCGTAATGCCTTCATCATCCTTCCTAAAAAGGTGGGAAAAAAGATACCATGGGTTTGGTATGCACCCACCCTGCCTGGTCTCCCCGCCAAATCCGAAGTCTGGATGTTCCAACGGTTTCTGGCCGAGGGGATCGCAATCGCCGGAATCGATGTTGGCGAGTCTTATGGCAGTCAGGACGGCCGCAAAGGATTCAGCGAACTCTACGAATATCTCACAAGACAGCAAAACTTTGCGAAAAAACCCTGTCTCTTAGCCCGAAGTCGAGGAGGCCTGATGCTTTACAATTGGGCTGTCGAACATCCCGGAAAAGTGGGTGGCGTCGCCGGGATTTATCCGGTTTGCAATCTTGAAAGCTATCCCGGTATTGCGCGTGCAGCGGGAGCTTACCACATGACAAAAGATGAACTGAAAGTAGCGCTTCACGAAAACAACCCCACCGAACGGCTCCAACCTTTGGCTGCCGCAAAGGTCCCTATTTTCCATATTCACGGCGATAACGACGAGGTTGTCCCTTATCATCTTAATACCCAAATTCTGGTCGAAAGATATCTTAAGTATGGCGGGCCAGCAGAAGTCGAACTTATCGAAAATCAGGGCCACAACATGTGGACCGGATGGTTTGAATCCGAGACTTTAACTCGGTTCGTCGTTGATCGAGCCCTTGGGAAACCGTGGCAAAACAGCTCGAGGAAGTAGTTGCCGAAAAAAGCGCGTATTCTCATGCAACATCCTCAAACTTCCTCGTGAACCGGCAGGCCTATATTCACATTGATCTCAACGCCACCGAACTTTGCCGTTTAAACTCGCAGTGAAACGATGGTTTCTTCAAGATATGAAGCTGATTCAGAAATCAGATTCTGACTTCGTTCTCGATAGTCAACGCATGGGCTTCTTCCGCGCCGAATAGGATGACACCAACTGAAAAAAAATCCTAGGCGATTCGAAAGAATCGCCTCTTTTTTGCCTACGCTAATCCTATTTATGAAGCGATACTAGACGCCGAGATTCCTTGATGAGGAAATCAATATCCATGAAAGGATCGGCGGAGATGTCAGACCAAAGTATCTGTCCCTTGGCATTCAGAACGAAGGTTCCGTGGAGCGGCTGATCCTCGAAGTCGTCATGGGCGGTGTATTGCTTGAAGATGTTCTTGGCCGCATCAGAGACAATTGGAAAGGGAATATCTCCCTTGCTGTAATTATCTTGGGAATCTTTAAGGTTAGCAATGTCGTCCGTTGAAATCGCCAAAATCGAAAGCCCCGCTTTTTCAAAATCAGAATAACGATCCGCCATCGCGGTCATTTGTTCGGTACAGTGAAGGCATCCTGCCCCCAAATAGAAGACAAGAATCACCGGCTTACCCCGATACTCCGAAAGAGATACCTTTTTCTGATGTTGGTCCGGAAGACTGAACTCGGGAGCCGGTGGCGGAGTCCAATGAAGTGGTCCAAGTTCGTCCAAGTTCGGACGCGGCAAAAGATCACCAGCAAGCTTATGAGCGACCCGCCAGTCGGCTGGATAACCGAGTTCCTTTGCGATCGGAGCAAGGCGGGCAAAAACAGGCGATTCAAGGTCCACTTCGGAACCAAATTTACGCAAGTCCTCAAAACCGACCTTCCATGCCGCGTCATCTTTCTTTGCGTGATAAAGCGCATGAATCGCCTTGGCTAAAACAATGGTCTGCTTGTCCTTTTTATCGATCTGTGCTTTTGAAAGCTCGGCCGCTTTCTCGTGATCGCCATAAGCCAGATGTCGAAGAACCGGGGACTGCTGTGAAGGCCTCTTTGAGAGCGCTTCTTTTGCGGTTTTAAAGTCTCCGTTCATCGCCGCAAGGTAGCCCTTTAGCTCAACAACGACATTTTCAAACTTCTTGATATTTTTTTGAAATTGATCATGGGCCTTTTTTTCAGCTGCTTTAACTTCTTTTTCTTTCTTCTTCTCCTTTTCAGCTTTTTCCTTAGCGGTTTTCTTTGCCTCTTCTTGATCCACCTTAAATTTTGTCAAGTGAGTCTCGATTCCCTCGATAGCTTTTCTCAATTCAACCTGTTGACCAAGATTGGCCTGAGCGACTCCGATCAAACGAAGTCGAGAAAGATCGTCCTCGGGCTTTGACAAGACTTCGAGCCATGGCGAATTTACGGTCTCAAGTGCTTCCTGCCAAAGCTCAGCTTTCTCTAGATAATCAATTAAAGCACGCCTCCCATAACGAGCAGATCCACGCCCCGGATTATTTAACTTGGGATGCCTTGGATTCCCCAAAAGGGATTTCGCCATATCGATACTCGCCCGGACCATTCCAAGGTGAGAGAAGTTCCGTGAAAGCCACTCGTTGTTGTGCGCATAGTTATGAATCTGATCCGGTAAAAGAAACCATTTCATCATATGCTTGTGATCAACCCGTGCCGAGGCCTGCTGTTGCCACACGGCATCTTGATAGCGTTTGGACTTAGAATAAATGTGGCCTGGCATATGCCACATGTGCGCGATCCCTGGAGCGGTCTGCCCGAGCCGCGCCGCTGAATCAAGCGCCTGCTTATGATTTCGGTAATCCCAAAGATGAATCGCATAGTGATGGGCCGGATGGTTTTGATTCTTTGCGAAAATTTGCTCGAGGATCGCATCCATTCCGACGTGGCTGGTAATCGGAATACCTTTCCGGTTGAACTGCCAACGCCGACAAACCAACAATGCTTTTGCCTCCAAGTCTTCAGGGTTATTTAGAACGATATCTTCGTAAGCCCTTATAAAATTTTTCCGCCGCTTTGTCGCATCTTTTTCCTTTTTGTCATCATGGTAGGCAACTTCTGCATTGAGGTAGGCCCGTTCATGATCGCTGATCTTAAAATCCTCTTTTTTGAGAAGCTCGCCCGCCTTAGCGATAAATTCCTTAGCCCGCTTTTCATTTTCATAATTGGCCTGCGAAAGCCCCCAATAAGCCATCGCGCAATTTGGGTCATGCGCCAAAATCGCCCGGAACGATCTCTCTGCCTCGTAATACCAAAATCCGTGAAGTTGCCCCAATCCCTGATTAAAGTAAGCCTGCCCCTTATCCCAGCTCGAGGTAATGGCTAGATGAACATTACCGGTCGACCTCATCAATGGCCCTTCTTGCCGCGGCCCCTCGTTGAAAGCATGGCCATTGTGGGAATGACCTTCTTTGATATCCTTGTTCGGCTCTTGGGCAAACAAAGATGTAGCTAAGAAAGGGAGTGTGAAAAGTCTCTTCATTGTGGATGCTTGTGGGTTGAGGTTACGTCAGAGATGTGCTGAGCTTTCCAGATGATTCGCTTCATTCCAGTTTGTTTGTTTCTTTTCAGCCTCTCTCAAGCAGCCCAAAGGCCCAATATCGTCGTCATTTTCTGCGATGACATGGGTTACGGCGACCTCGGTTGCTTTGGGGCGAAAGGTTGGCAAACCCCTCACATCGACTCAATCGCTAAAAAGGGTATTAAATTTACCGACTTCTATGTCGCCCAGCCCGTCTGCTCGGCTTCTCGCACCGCCCTTCTCACCGGCTGCTACCCAAATCGGATCGGAATCTCCGGCGCCCTTTCCCAACGCAGCACGACTGGTATTCACTCTGATGAAACCACCATCGCCGAAATCTGTAAATCTGCCGGATATCGCACCGCAATGTATGGAAAATGGCATCTTGGTTATCAGAAACAATTCCTCCCCGTAAATCACGGCTTTGACGACTACTTCGGCTATCCTTATTCAAATGATATGTGGCCCAGCGGACCCGTTCGCTTTATGCCGAATTACCCACTTCTTCCGCTCATTGAAGACAACGAGATCATTGCGCGCGTTCGCGATCAATCATGGATGACCACCTGGATCACCGAACGCTCTGTTCGCTTTATCAGCGAGAAAAAGAACAAGCCCTTCTTCCTCTACCTTGCTCACCCACAACCACATGTTCCGCTCTTCACCTCGCCAAAACACAGCGGCTCCTCAGAACAAGGAAAGTATGGCGACGTGATCCAGGAAATCGATTGGTCCACCGGACAAGTTCTCGCCGCACTCGAAAAGGCAGGAGTCACCGAAAACACACTCGTCGTCTTCACCAGCGATAACGGTCCATGGATGGCTTATGGAAACCATGCGGGAGGAGTTGGCCCGCTCCGTGGCTGCAAAGGTAACTGCTGGGAGGGCGGAGTGCGCGTTCCTTGTGTCATGCAATGGCCTGCCAAACTTAAAGCTAACTCGGTTGTTAAAACCCCTCTTATGACGATCGACATTCTTCCAACCATCGCAAAGATACTTGATGTCCCCCTCCCCGAAAAAACCATCGATGGAAAAGACGCTTGGCCTGTCATCTCCGGCCAGCAAACCGAGCCAGTCCAGGAAGCCTATTACTTTTGGTATAAGCGCAACGACCTTGAAGCAATGCGAATGGGTAAATGGAAATTACAATTTCCACACACCTTCCGGAATTCCAAAATCACACCCGCTAACAACGGCCATGCCGGAAAGTATGTCATGCAAAAATGCGACCTCGAACTTTACGACCTTGAAGCTGACATCGGAGAATCCAAAAACATCGCAGACCAGCACCCCGAAATCGTTTCTAAAATGCAAGCACTCGCGAGTGAAAAGCGCAGGGAGCTCGGCGACCGTCTTCAAAAAATTAAAGGGACCGACAACCGTGAACCCGGCTTCGCAAAAATTGCGAGTTGGGCGAAACCAAAATCAACAAAGCGATAAAAATAGCCATACAACAAACAGTCAAAACACCGTATTCCCCAAAAATCTAGTCGTTTTTGCAAGATGCCTAAACTTGGCTAACAAGAAAATGAGCGTCATCCAAAGTTATGGAGACCACAACAAAGGCTCGGTGAGGTTTCGGCTACAAATTAAAATAATGGGAGAATTCCCCTTCTGATCATAAGTGACCAAAAAGTTGTTCACTCGCGATAAGCAGGATTTTTTTCGGTAGGAATTGGCGCTTTCGTCGACTTCTGCCACTCTTGAAGCCTTCTAAATAGCTCCTGCTTTTTCTCTTCATTTTTTAGCGCCAGATTCATCTTCTCTGATGGATCCATCTTCAAATTATAAAGTTCGATCGCTCCATCCTCAAAATATTGAATTAACTTCCAATCTCCCTTTCGGATGACACTGCATGGAGTGGTTCGAAAGAACTTCGAAGCGGAATCTTGATCTGCTTTGTAGCTCTGCAAATACCCGGGGAAGTGCCAGAAAAGAGATCGTGGTTTTAAATCCTTTTTCTTAAAGGTCGGCAGGAGGCTCACCCCATCAAGCCCGGGCGGCTTGGTCTGCCCTACCAGATCTAAGAAGGTTGGATATAGATCGACCTGAGAAATCGGAGTTTTATTCCTAGAACCCGCTTCGATCACTCCGGGAAACCGAACCAGAAACGGCTCCCGAATCCCACCTTCATAATACATCCCTTTTACTCCACGCAGAGGCTCGGCCCGAGAAATACTCCCGTGTGGGCCGTTGTCCGAAGTGAAAATCACGAGCGTGTTCTTTGCTAGTTTTTGCTCATCGAGAGTTTTTAAAATATGGCCTACCGCCTGGTCCATCGCATCGATCATCGCTGCATATTTTGGGTTTTTATGCGAACCATCGGGCGACTTCTTTTCGTATTTCGCTATCAGCTTCTTGGGGGCCTGAATCGGGGTATGGACCGAGTAAAAAGGCAGATACACAAAGAAGGGTGAATTTGAATTCTCCTTGATCCAGTTTGCGACATCTCTGCTTAAACGCTCGGGTAGATGTTCCCCTTTGGGCCCGTCTTTCAGATATGGATTTTTATAGGGCGAAAAATATGACTTAGGGTGCCCCCAAGTTGTCCCTCCAAAATTCGTATCAAATCCGTCCTTAGTAGGATCCTCACTCAAATGCCACTTCCCAGCCACACAGGTTCGATAGCCCCTAGATTTCAAGGCTTCAGCGACGGTCACAAATTTGCCATCAAGAATTCTCTTATTTTTGATTGGAATGAGCTTGCGATTTTTGGCCTTCCCGCGGTCTGAATTTGCCACCGTGAACACGCCGTGACGAGGAGTGTATTTCCCCGTCATCATACAAGCTCGTGAAGGCGCACAGTTTGCTGCTCCAGCATAAGCATTGATGAACGTCATTCCCTCCCTTCCGATACGATCGATATTTGGAGTCTCATAATATTTTGAACCCTGACAAGAGAGGTCAGTATAACCTAAATCATCGGCATAAATCAGGACGATATTGGGATTTTCGCCAAAAGCTAAAACGCCACCCAAAATGTGAATAAGTGCAGATTTCTTAATCATTCTTAACTGTAACGATTCCCTCGCTTCCAAGATGAAAACGAAGGTGATTGGAATACCCTTGTCCCGATTCGGCCTGAAGAGGAAACTTTTTTTCGAAAAATTCATGAATAAGATTCTTACATTTTTTGCTGCACTGACGCTCCAAATTCTGCCCCCTGTCTCGGCACAGGAGCCAGGAACAGGGCTTACCGAAGCCCAAAAAGATCGTGAACGGCTCATCGATCTAGCGCTTAGCCTGGAGGCAGACTTCAGTCGGACCTTACAAGATTTTACCCAGCTTCAAAAAGACTATGCGAAACTCCTCAAAAAGAAGGCGATTCCTGACCAATCAGCAAAAGTCCAAGACCTCCAAGATAAACTTAAGCATGCGCTTGCCAAACTCGCGGAGAAGAAACCTGTCGGACCCGATCCACAAACCCAGAAGCTTCTGAAGCAAGATATGGTGAATCTCCGGAACGAGCTCCATCGCGAGCGGCAGGATCTTCTTGTCGCCCGGGCACGCCTTATCCGCGCAAACGAACTGGAGAGCAAGCTGGACAAAGAAACAACAGGAAGAATACAGACAACGAAAGAGCTTAAACAAATCAAAGCCGAGCACGCAAAACTGCTCGGTGAGTTGAAAGCTACGATGGCAAAACTGAAAGAAAAAGAGCAAGGCCACGAGGTTGCAATCGCAAGAATTGACTCACTTCAAAAAGAAAACCTTACTCTAAAAGAAAAGGTCAAAATTAAGGACGCCGAAATCGCACGCCTCCTTCCGATCGAACAACAGTATAATAAGGTAACCATTGCAGCGACTGAGCTCAAAAAAGAACAAATCCGCCTCGCGAAAATCCTCGCCGACCGGGAAAATCAATTGGTTAATCTTAAATCTCATCTCGCTGCTGAAGTCGAACGGAGTCTAGAAATTCCGATTTTAGTTCAAGCTCAGAGCGACCTTGAAAAGAAACTTGCTGAAAGCAGTGCCAGCAACAACGAATTCAGAAAAAATAACGAGATTCTTGTCGCCAAACGGAATGAGCTCGAGGAAAGAATCAATGAAGGACAAAAGACCATTATTGCCATGCGCGCCCAGCTCGAAAAAAATGAGAACGCGATCGCTTCAGTGACAAAGCTCAATGCAATGAATGAGATTCTTGTCGCTGAGAAAGCCCTTCTTAAAAATACCGCTGATATGGCCAAGGCCGAGCTTGTAAAAGCGATGGGATTACGAACCCGTCTCGAAGCTGAATTAGCCGAAACTAAAAAGATCGCGGTGACTGTCGAAACACTCAAGAATAAGAATTCAGTTCTAATTGAGGGGCAGACCATGATCCAAGATCGCCTTCGGGCGAACGAAAAAAGCTTCAGCCTACTCAAGGCAGACCGCGATCGACTAGAAGTCGCTTATAAAGACCTCGAAAAAGCGAAAATCGACCTTATCACCGAGATCACCCAGCATAATGATGAATTGAACAAGCTTCGCGCCGAACTTGTTGAAAAGTCCGAAGATTCCGAAGCTCTCGGCGCTCTCAAAGAAGAAAAATCTGCTCTTGAGGCACAGCTCCTAAAGCGCGACGAGGATTTAAAGAAGGCCCGCAAGGAACTCGGCAAACTTCAAATCAACGCTACCGTCCTAGAAAAACAGCTCGTATCTCTCAAGCGGACAACTACCACGATCAACCCGATTCGCTACGCCAAAGGAGACGCTAATATCACCAACCAACAAACTCGTGTCTTAAACGAAGTTCAGCAGGTTCTTAAAATCTTCCCAAACGCCAAATTCGAAATTGTGGGCCATACCTGTAATCTCGGAATACTCGACCAAAATATAGATCTTAGCCAGCGGCGTGCGAAATCGCTTCATGACTTCCTACTCTCGAAGGGCATACAAAAAGATCGCCTCAAACATCGTGGAGTGGGCCAAAGCGAGCCAGCCGTTCCTAACACTAACGAAGCCAATCGCCGTCAAAACCGACGTGTTGAAGTTGAAATCCTAGACTAACTTTCTACTTTGGAAACCTCTCCTTACGGGACTACCAAAGACGGTCAAACCGTCCGGCTTTTCACGCTGACCAACTCATCTGGAGTCGAGGTCCAGCTTTGCGAATATGGTGCCATCGTTGCATCCGTAAAAACGCCTGACTGCAGCGGAAAGTTCGCCAACATCACCCTCGCCAAAGACTCTTTAGAGGGCTGGCTTGAAAACCCGGAGTATCTCGGTGCGACTGTGGGACGCTATGGGAACCGAATTTCAAAGGGAAAATTTTCAATAGATGGCACTGACTACGAATTAGCCAACAATAACGATCCAGGCGGTATCCCATGCCACCTCCATGGTGGGGCAAAAGGGTTCAGCCGCGTTCTTTGGAACGGACAACCTGTCATTCGCCCGAAAGCGAGCGGTGTCTGCTTTACCTACTACTCGGATGCAGGTGAGGAAGGCTACCCCGGCAATCTCACTGCCAAAGTCACCTACTGGCTTACCGACGATAATGAACTCATTTTTGAGGCCAGAGCTAAGGCCGATGCCCCTACCCCGGTCAACCTGATCAATCACACGTATTGGAACCTTTCCGGCAAACCCACCAAAACGATCCTGGATCACGAGCTACAACTGAACGCGAATCAATTCCTGCCCACCTCGGCCGGATTGATCCCGACCGGGAAAAAGGAGGAGGTTAAAGGGACACCCATGGACTTTACCAAGCCCATCCGGATTGGGGAACGGATCAAAAACAACTTTGAGCCTCTGAAAATTGGAAATGGCTACGACCACTGCTGGGTCATTCAGAAAAAAGGCTCTGGGAACTTAAGAAAGACTGCAATTGTCCACGATCCAAAAAGTGGCCGGATTCTTGAAGTAAAGACGGACCAGCCTGGATTACAATTTTACAGCGGGAACTTCCTCCCCCGCAAACACACTGGACTCTGCCTTGAGACCCAAGCATTTCCCGATTCGCCAAATCAACCCGATTTCCCTAATACTATTTTGAGACCTGGTGAGACCTACTCCCACACCTGTGTCTTTAAATTTTCGACAAGTTCCCATTACCTACCTGGCCTTGAAGGATCCTGATCGTGCGGCCCAGCATTTTCCTTCCTGATTCTGGACGAGAAGGCGATAGAAATACTTCGTATTAGCCTTCAAATTCTTGAGCCGAAAACGATTGTCTCCCCTCACAAGATCTTGAGCATCAGTCGAAGCGTTCCACACTCTTCCTTTCCCAAACAGTTTCTCACTTGCTTTTCCACGCTCGGTGCCATGGAACATTCGCGGAGCAAAGGTAAGAGCGTCTACTTCACCATACCACACCACTCCTTTAGCCTTACTTCCTGGTGCTTTAAGCTGGTAGGAAATGGTCGCAAATCCAGAGTCGATCTCGGCAACATGACTTTCTCTTATCTCTGCCGGTAATTGATAGAGCCCCTCCAAAACATCCGGCTTGAGGAATATCAGTCCCTTGTGCTGGTGGTATGACTTCACCTCAGCTGGGACCCCACGAAAATCCACTCCCCCAGTCGTCATTCGAAACCAATGATCCTTGCTAATCGCGATTCCATGATTTTGGACCCGGGCCTTGGTCGTCATTCGATCCACCGGAAAAATCTGTCCCGTAGCATCAAAAAACCATCCCCTCCGATCAAGAACACGTTCCACATCTCCCGTTCGCTCCACTTGGGGCGGACCCGGGACTTCACAAAAAGATGAGGCTCTAAGAATAGCCTTAGTATTTCTGCGAGGCGCCTTATTCCCGACGGCATAAAGAACCCACTTGTTTTTGGCCTCATCAAAAAGGTAGCCATAATAAGTATGATAAATTCCGTTTTTCTCAACGCGCAGGGCTTGTATCACCGACTTCGGCTGCTGTGCATAGGGTGTCCAATTACGAATTTTCACACCTGCGCCCTCATGACCAAAGCCACTGAACTCGGCATCAGGATTCCCGGTCGCCAAGAGATGAGGCATCTGCTCGAGCGCCGGTAACTTTCCTTTCGCGCCTTTTTGCGAAAGGGCCCACATAGAAAAATTCACTCCTCCTGCAGCTCGTTGATTAGCTCCAAAACTAGCCCCAAAGTAACCGAAATTTGTCGACATCGGACTGTAGCTTGAACCACTTGATGAATTACGACTTTCAAAAATCCACATCACGGGCTCCGGGCATCCCTCCGACCAGTAACGAGTATGAATTGCCGCCGGCCGCCAGCGAGCCCGAAGCAGAGACAATTTTGTCATTTCAGCTCCTTTTAATCTGACCGTCTTTACTACCCCCATCCTTTTCCCGTATCTCATCAGCGAGATTTGTTGCTTCCCTTTTTCAACCAAGATCGGGAAAGTCTTCAGTGTATTTTCTTTCCCAACCAAGAATTCCCTCTGGTTCTTGCCAACTCCTAAACCCCAGCTTCCCTCACCTTTCCCTTGAGCAAATTCAATAGTGATAGTCGTCTCAACTTTTGCCTCCGCAAAAAGATACCATCTTGCCGTGGCCATATCCTTCCCCGAGATGAACTCAAGCCCCTGAAACGAGGAACTAATCAATGCCTTCTCCGCTCCTTCCACCAAACCTTTCCCAATTGCCCGAACCTTACCCTTGTCAAAAAAGCCATTATTGGCAGTCAAAACGAGCATTCCATCTTGGGATCGCTCAGCCTGATGAAACACCCCTTCCTCCTCTCCCGCTATTTGATCCAAGGCAACGCAAACCGAAATCGCGACTGAACTCACTGCCAAAACCAAAAACCTCATACCGACTCTACGTTTGCCATCGGTAGATTCTACCGGATCAGTGGCACTTAACACGTCTCCTCCCGATCTAACCCCACACCATCGAAACGAATCATAGGAATCCATCATCCTAAACTCGATAAGAGTGCCTATTGCCATCGTAGCTCAATAGACTAACCTGACGGAGAACTTTCCCAAACTCGTGTCCAAAGTTACTATTTATCACTTCAATCATTGAGGATCTTCTACTAATGCCTTGGCGGTCGCCGAGGACCTAGGAGTTGATCATGAAGTCATTCTCTACATTAAAACACCACCCGACGAAGCCACCCTTACAAAAATCGTGGACGTCCTCGAAGATCCGGTAGAGGACCTCGTTCGCAAGGATTCCAAATTTAAGAAGCTTGAGCTCAATCCGGACGATTTCGTAGGCAGTCCAAAGGCGGTTGTCGATATCCTCGTAAAGCACAAACAACTCCTTCAAAGACCTATTTTAGTCACGAGTAAAAAGGCCATTATTGGGCGCCCCAAACAAAGAATCATCGACTTCTTAAGCAAATAAAAATGACAGAGAGAATTTCCCACCACCAATACTTCCTCAAACGAAAACCCCACTCTCATTGCTAAGGAAACAGCTAACAAACACTTCAAGGCGACCCCCATTGAACTGTCAAAAATTCCTTCATGGAGAATCCTAAAAAAACAAAAAAATTAACCCTAATGTGCCGCTTATCCCATAGCGTAATCCTTATGAAAAATATTATCGTTCTCACATCATTCCTCGCTTTCGGGGCTTTTGCAAACGCCCAAAACGCGCCCACGGCCGGAAAATGCCCTAGTAAATATGCCGCCAACAAATGCGACGCCGGAGCCTGTGTCGCCGATTCCTGTGGCCCCATGGTCAAGCTTGCTGTCAACGGACTTGAAAAGGAGGCTGTTGCTGAGACGACCAAAGTCACCCTCGGTGCCATCGCCGGCATCAACCACTGTTCGACCTGCGTCAAATCCGGCACCGTCATGGTCAAGTATAATGCAGACAAGATAAAAGTCGCCGACATTGAAAAAGCGGTCGCTAAAAACGGTCTTAAAGTAGTGGGTCACAAAACTGACTTTAAGGTCAAAGGCCTCGCCTGTCAGTCCTGCAGCAACCACCTCACCGCTATTCTTGGTAAGACCAATGGAGTTGTGAACGTCGACAAAATCTGCCACATGAGCGGAATTGTTGCGATTACGTTTGATGCCAAAAAAACCGACAACGAAATACTCAAAGCCTCTATTCATACCACCAAATACAGGGTGATTGAAGCCAAGAAGGAGGCAACTGCTGCTACCGCTCCTCAAAGCTAGATCCTCATCCCGAATGTTTTAACTATTAGATGGCCACTCCCTTCGCGGGGAGTGGCCGTTCTTTTTGAAATGTGGAAAGCCATCATCACCCGATAGATCTCCAATTTCCTTCAAGTAATCTTGGCCCTATGAAGTTTTCCATTTTAACACTTGTCCTTCTCACTGGCCTGGCTCTCCTCGCCGATGACGGGTTCACAAAAGATTCACAACGCCAGAAGGGTGTTCCCGTAGGCAAGGTCACGCGGCACGAGCACCGCAGCAAGGTCTTTGAGGGCACCCTTCGCCAATACTATCTTTACATTCCCAGCCAATACAAATCCTCCGAACCCGCCGCTCTCATGGTCTTTCAAGACGGCCATGCTTACGTCGACGAAAATGGGCAGGCCCGCGCCACCATCGCTCTTGATAATCTCATCCATCGAGGAGAGATCCCCGTCACTATCGGAATCTTCATTAACCCTGGGGTCTTTGACAAAAAAATTGAAGGTCGTCAGGACTGGTCGACAGGGAAAAAAACCAAAACCAGCAACCGCAGTCTCGAATACGATTCTCTCAACGATACGTATGCGCGCATGCTTGAAAGCGAACTTCTCCCCGAAGTAGCCAAGAAATTCAACCTCACCAAGAACCCCGACCACCGCGTAATATGTGGAGCCAGCTCCGGAGGGATCTGTGCCTTCACCGTAGCCTGGGAACGGCCCAACCTCTTCCGTAAGGTCATCAGCCACATCGGCAGCTTCACCAACATTCGTGGGGGTCACGCTTATCCGGCGCTCATTCGAAAGCAGGATAAGCGACCCCTTCGCGTCTGGCTTCAGGACGGCCGAAAGGACCTCGACAATGCCCACGGCAATTGGTGGCTTTCCAACCAACAAATGGCCAAGGCCCTCGCCTTCACAAAATACGACTACAAATTCGTCGCCACCGAAGGCGGTCACAGCATCAAGGAGGGTGGCCAACTCCTCCCCGAGGCTCTCCGTTGGATTTGGCGGGAATGAGAAGAGCCGAAACGCAACTTTTCCATTCTCGCCGTTTCTCCTACAGCAGGAAATAAAATCCTCCCCGTATAAACCGATATGGTCTGCCTTCTTAAAACGTTGGCTGTCGCATAGATGAATTCCGGGGCATCTGTAATAAAACACACTTGTCGAACGATTTTTCTCGCTCTCGTAGGGCTTCTTACTCTCTTTTCGTCTATGATTTTAGATCAAGCCTCAGAAGCTGCTGCCTCAGGAGTGAAAGATGCTAAGCCGGATTGGCGCCAGATCGTACGCAAGTATCAAACTCCGTCCTTAGGTAAAAGCCTGTGGCAGGTTACTAATACAGGGGTGCCTTATGTGGCTTTGTGGGTGGCAATGTATTTTACTATGTCGATTTCCTGGCCACTAACACTGGCTTTGGGCGCACTTGCGGCGCTCTTTTTGGTTAGGATTTTTATCATTTTTCATGATTGCGGGCATGGTTCTTACTTCGCCTCAAAGCGAGCCAACAATGTTGTCGGCTTTATTTCAGGTCTCTTGACGCTTACGCCGTATCACCATTGGAAGTGGCAGCACGCGGTGCACCACGGCACGTCGGGGAATTTAGATCAACGCGGAATCGGAGATGTTTGGACGATGACGGTGAAGGAATATCAAGCCTCTTCGATCTGGGTGCGTTTACATTATCGATTTACCCGTAACCCGATTGTGCTCTTTGTTTTGATTCCGCTGGCGCTGTTTTTTGTCTACCAACGCTTCAGCTACACGAGAGCCAGTAAGCGTGATCGCCGTGATGTCTACTTGATGAATCTCAGTATTTTGATTTACGCGATCGTGATGATTACGATTTTTGGTTTTTGGACCTTTTTACTACTCCAGTCTGTGGTGACGGGTGTTTCCGGCACCCTAGGAGTGTGGCTCTTCTACGTGCAGCACCAGTTTGAAGATACCTACTGGCGTTCGGGCGAGAATTGGAATTACACTGATTGCGCGATGCAGGGCAGTTCATTTTACAAGCTGCCAGCTGTAATGAACTGGTTTTCGGGGAATATCGGCTACCATCATATTCACCACCTCAGTTCGCGTATTCCAAATTACCATCTCCGGGCCTGCCACGAAGCGGAAAGCTTCTTTCAGCAGGTACCAGAACTCACTTTACGCAAGAGTCTCAAATCTCTGAGTCTGCGCCTTTGGGATGAAGATCGGCAGAAATTAATCGGCTACCCGTAGGCGGCGACGAAGTGCCTCAGCTTGATTTTCGTCGGGGATGTATGAATCGTTTAGGAGGGAAGAGTCAGTATTCGTTCAACGTCATTTTCCCTTCAAGATCTCTGCGTCTAATATTTCTGTTTTTAACCAAAAATGAAAGCGGATGATTAGTTCTGAATCGGCTTCTATCCACCCCCCTCTTTCACCACCTCCGCTCCGTTCCAAAAACGGCTACAAGGCTCTCCCGCCAACAAAAAATTCCTAGCACTACTCGGCGGGCACTTTTTCCCCAGGAAGATACCATTCTTTTTGAATGGCGTTTGTAGTGGCATTGTCGCCTTTCCTGCATACAGTCTTGAAAGACCGTGTTTGGAAAACTTCTCCTCATCTTCATCCTCGTCCCTACTGCCGAGCTCTACCTATTCATAAACATTGGTAGCAAAATAGGTCTAGGCCCAACCGTCGCCATTATAATTGTCACCGCTATTCTTGGGGCATCGCTTACTAAATCACAGGGCCAACGTGCGATGGCAAAATTCCAGGCTACGACAGCCGCAGGCCGCATGCCCGCCAAGGAGGCAATCGATGGACTCATGATTCTCCTCGCTGGTGCAGTGTTAATTACACCTGGCTTCCTCACTGATACCGTAGGCTTCTTGCTCCTTGTTCCACCCTTCCGTGCGATCGTGGCGAGCTATGCCGGGAAACGACTGAAAGGGAAAATTCAAGTCGTCACTCCTAGGATGCCTAATCAGAACACTCAGGAACAAAAGCCTGAGTCTAAACTTGATGATGGGAACGTGATAGACGTATGAAAATTCAGTCTATCGAAATCCGCAAAAGATTCTGACAGACGAGTAAAAGTTTTTCATTTAAAACACATTATAAAAATAAAGGTTCTTCTACCTACCCGAGGGTAACTCCTCTCATGCCAACTCGTAAAAAGAGGAAGGAATCACAAACCCGAAAACTCAACCAAGGGAATACATTTTCCTCCTCCTGCCATCAACTTCCACTCATGGCCGCGCCCAAGAAAATTGCCGAACCTCACAAGGAACTCCGCTTTACCCGAGCTGGGCAAGCACAGGGTTTCATAGTGATCGCAGCAGTCTCTTTTGCCTTCTTTCTCCTTATTGGCCTCACCTGGTTCATGGGACACCCAACCTTCACCTGGTGGATGGCTCTTCCTTTTCTTATCCTTTCAGCATTACTGGCTAAACTTTCCGCCTATTGCGCCCGGCACGCCTACATCATCCTCACCCCCCTCGGCATCGAAATTTTCCCACTCATCAGGCCCCGCAAGCACCTCAACCTTATTTACTGGGCGCAAATTATCGATGCTGTTTTTGACGATGAACTTACCACTCTCAAGCTTCATTTTAACGAAGACCAAAGCGCAGGGATCGTCCTTTCCCTCAGGGCCATTCCAACAAAAAAGCTCCCTCTTCTGAAGAGAGCCCTTGAAAGTCGTTTAGCCGAGAAAGAGCGATGAAAAGCCGGTTTCTAGGCACGGCACCCAGATTACCTTCCTTCAACCGCAGCAATCGCTTTGAGCACATCTGCACCCTGCGTCGAAGTCGCTCCTTTATCGTCCCGCCACACCAGCTTGCCCCCTTTAAAGAGCAAAGCCCGACGGGCCGTGAATATTCCACCTCTCACTGAGATCCCTAACTTTTTAGCGATCTCACCGCCTCGATCTGAAATCAAATCATAGGGAAGCTTGTTCTTATCCTTAAATCTTTTCTGGGTTTCAGGTTTATCCGTAGACATCCCAAACACTGTTACTTTTTTTCCTTCCAATTCCTCGAATGCGTCCCGCACCGAACATGCTTGGCTTGTTCATCCACCGGTCAAAGCTTTGGGATAAGTGAAAATCACCATCCACTGGTCGCCATCGGCCGCTTTGATGGCAATTTCCTTACCATCTTGATTCTTCCCTTTGAGTTCCGGAAGTTTGGCACCCACTTTCAGCGGTCCCGCGTTGAGCGAAAGCATCGAAATAAGCGACACGAACATCATTTTGAGTCTCATTGGGGAAGAGCTTACCTTCTTTTCGCTTCTCCGCAATAACCGGTTTCCCTGTCTGAATTTCCTGTTAGGCTCATCACCGTGTCCGATCTTAAAGCTTATCTCAAAGGCCAACAAGTCCTCGTGGACGACGCCCTCAACCGGTTTCTACCACGCGTGACTGTTCGCCCAAAAACCGTGCACCAAGGAATGCGCTACTCTGTCTTCGCCGGCGGCAAGCGCCTCCGGCCTATTCTCACCCTCGCCGCCGCCGAAGCCTGTGGAGGTGAAATGAAAAACGGCCTCCCGCCCGCCTGCTCAGTCGAAATCATGCACACCTACTCGCTCGTTCACGACGATCTCCCAAGCATGGACGATGATGATCTCCGCCGCGGCCGTCCCACCTCTCACAAGGTGTATGGAGAAGGAATGGCAGTCCTAATCGGCGATGCCCTCCTCACTGAAGCCTTTACCATCCTCGCAGAAACTCCTCCGACCAAACGCTACGACCTCAAAGATATCTTACTAGAATTCTCAGTCTGTGGTGGCTCCCGCAGACTCATCGGAGGACAAGTCCTTGATCTCGAAGGCGAAGGTAAAGAACTCTCGAAAGCCCAACTGGTTCGCATTCACGAAAATAAAACTGCCGCTCTTCTCACAACCTCGCTTCGCCTCGGCGGAATGACTGCGAACGCCACCCCAAGACAGCTCGATGCATTAACTGATTTCGGTTACAACCTCGGCCTAGCCTTTCAAGTCATCGACGATATCCTCGACGTGACTCAATCGACTGCGCAGCTCGGAAAAACCGCAGGAAAAGATGAAGTAGTCGATAAAGCCACTTATCCATCCATTCTTGGACTTAATAAATCAAAGAAAGAGGCGGCCCGCCTCACCCGCAAGGCTCTTGAAGCCCTTACCGTATTTGGTCGGAGAGGTAAACGGCTCGAAGAAATCGCTCACTATCTCCTCGATCGAGAGTTTTAAGATTCCAACTCGCTAAAACAACTCTTGCTGGTTAGACGTCGGAAATTCACCCAATGCCATCCGCGATTTTAATTTCTTCCAAAAGCCAAAGAAACCAGACGTCGCAAGTGATCTCAGGTAATGATCCTCAGGACGCACCATTAAACTCAACTTCAAGCCAGATTTTTTGAACGAATCCAACCGGTCATGCAGCGGACCTACTTCTGGACGCATCGTCACAATTTCGGCTTCTCCATTTTTTCTAACCCACGCAATCAAATCATCGACGTGTTCCACGGAAGTATCATAGTGCTTTCTTGCACGTTCGGCCACATCTTCAAGAGCTGCTCTCAACCACTCCCTCTGTAATTTTGATTTACCGCGGAAATTTCCTGAGACCACAATCTTCGATGGCCTGTAAGCTCGCAACGGCGAACTTTCGGGATTCAAGTCCTCCTCATGAATCCATAACACCTTGCCTTCCTGAGGAAACTCAACCTCTGGCAACAAAAGCCTAGTCACTTCAGGAGGCTCGACTTTTCCGGGGATTAACGCGGTAGGGCTATCTAATAGATCAAGCCCATACGGATCGAGTAATGTTGGCGCTACATATTTTTCGATATTTGCCCTCCTTGGCAAATAAGTCTTCCCAGGGGTTTGCAATCCTGCAACCCACCGCCACGAGAGCGTGTTCGAGGCCGGGTCAAAATCCAGTAGATGATCCTGAAAAAATTTTGCCCCCAATTGCCAAGGCAATAGGGCGATATGGACCCAGTAGCCAGCGAACCACATACGTGAATGATTGTGCAAATAACCTGTCTCAACTAATTCTCGCGCAAATCGATTCATGACGGCTACTGGCCCCTTCCCTTGGCGAATTTTTTCAGCATCAGAATGCTCCTCAATCCCTTCCAGATACTCATCCCAAACCTGAGGTCTAAGCGACAACCAGCCCTTCCAATAGGTCCGCCAATAAACTTCTTGCGTAAATTTTTCGACTGTCGACGGGGCATAACGCGTAAGGGGTGCCTCGGCAACCTCCCACTCAGTCAGGAGTCGATGGCGAATCGCGGCTGATAGGCAAGAGACGTTTTGATGGTTCGGAATAACATGGTTGCGATTACTTGAATAACGCCCGACACGCCCCACGAATTCATTGAGTTTTGCGAGAGCCCGATCTCGTGTATTCGGAAAATTCACTCCGAACCATCAGCTAATTTTCGTGAAGAGCAACCCGCGCCTCCAAAGACCGTAGCATATACCGACACCATCTCACTCCTGAGAAATTATTCCTCCGGATCTAACCAAATCCGCTTCCAGCTCATAAACCTTA